>Ga0307409_100000667_pt1 | contig 15227 bp, 12 predicted proteins | sample 322Ometagenome_2_FD_203888 | JGI IMG/M metagenome (GOLD analysis project Ga0307409, IMG submission 203888) | Maize rhizosphere microbial communities from greenhouse at UC Davis, California, United States - 322HYB-O-2 | ecosystem: Host-associated > Plants > Roots > Rhizosphere > Soil | place... | reverse complement strand
GGCGATCGTCGTGACGATCGGCTGCAAGCGCCCGTAGATGACGATGAATCCATTGACCGCGCCGCAGACGAGACCGACGACGAGCACGGCCACGACACCGAGAGCCGCCTGCACAGGCGAACCGACGACGATGCTCGACGCGAGGCAATTCGCGAGCACCATCACCATGCCGACCGAAAGATCGATGCCGGACGTCAGCACGACGAGCGTCTGCGCCATCGCGACGATTGCGAGCAGAACGCCCTTGTTGGCGGCGGTCGTCGCGACATTGGCGTTCAATCCGGCGGGATGGTTGGCCGCGTAGATCGTGAACATCACGACGAATGCGACGAAGGCGAGCAGCGTGCCCCTGTGCTCGCGCAGGCGGTAGGACCAGTCGCCGCTCACGTCGGAACGGTCTGCGCGACGCGACGGATCGTGGATGGCGCGCCGAGATTCAGCGCACTGCTGACCAACGCGCGCTCGGTGATCTCCCCGCCCACGAGCTCGCGTCCGATTGCGCCGTCGCACATCACGAGCACGCGGTCGCAACACCCGACGAGCTCGTCGTAATCGGTCGAATAGAACAGGATCGCCGCGCCCTCGTCGGCCAACTGTCGCAGCAGCTGATACATTTCCTGCTTGGTGCCGACGTCGATGCCGCGCGTCGGATCGTTCAGCAGCAGGATGCGCGGCGCCAGCATCAGCCACTTGCCGATGACGAGCTTCTGCTGGTTGCCTCCGGAAAGCGATCCGGCCGGCACGTCGGTGCCGTCGGTGCGGATGGCGAGGAGCCGCACGATCCGCTCGACCGCTTCGCGCTCGGCCGACGCGTTCACGACGCCCCAGCGCGACAGTCTGCCGAGTGCGGCGAAGGAAAGGTTTTCGCGTACCGACATCGGTAGCATGAGGCCTTCGGTTTTGCGGTCCTCGGGGATCAGCGCCATCCCGATTCCCTTGCGCTTCGCGAAGTCCGGCCCGGCGATGGTGATCGGTCGGCCGTCGATCAGCACCTCGCCGGCCGTACCCCGCAGCACGCCGAAAAGCGCCAGCAACAGCTCGCGCTGTCCCTGGCCGTCGAGCCCGCCGAGGCCGATCACCTCCCCCGCATGCACGCTAAGCGAAATGTCGTTCAGACGATCGGTCCAGCACAGATTGCGTACTTCCAGCACCGGCTTGGCGTCGCTCGCGGGATGCGCGGTTCGTGGCGGAAATACCGCGTTGTACTCGCGACCGATCATCATCTCGACGACCTCGTTGTCGGTCTTGGTGCCCGCGGCGTAGCTCGCGACGCTGCGCCCGTTGCAGAACACCGTGCACTCGTCGGCCAGTTCCGTGATTTCGTGCATTCGGTGCGAAATGTAGACGAGCGCGAGTCCCTCCGCGCGAAGTCGCTTCAGCACGCCATAGATCTTCGACACGTCGGCGGCTGTCAGCGCCGACGTGGCCTCGTCGAGGATCAGGATCCGCGGCCTGCGAGCGAGCGCCTTCGCGATCTCGACCATCTGCCGCCGCGACAGCGACAAATCCTTGACCAGCGCCAGCGGATGGATATTGTCGGCGCCGGCGCGCGCGAGCGCGTGCTCGGCCATGCGGCGCTGTTCGGCGCGATCGATCAGCCCGAAGCGCCGCGGCGGGTTGCTGATCGCGATGTTGTCCGCGACCGTCAGATCGGGGATCAGCGACAGCTCCTGGAAGATGCAGGCGATGCCGGCGGCATTGGCCGCGGCCGGCGACTTGAACGAGACCGGCTCGCCGTCGAGAAGCATGCGGCCCTCGTCGGGCGCGACGACGCCGGCCATGACCTTGATCAGCGTCGACTTCCCGGCGCCGTTCTCGCCGAGAACCGCGTGGATGCGCCCGGCCTCGACCGCCAGGCCGGCGTCCTGCAGCGCGCGCACGCCGCCGTAGCGCTTGGAGATGCCTTGCATGACGAACAGGCTCATTCAGCCGCGCGCGACGACGTTGCGCGCGGTTGCGCGGCGCGCCAGTCGCCCTCCGGATGTCCGCGCATGCATGGGTCGCTGCGGGGACCGCAGTCCCCGCTCGCGCCTACTTGTTCGCTTCGGTCTGACCCATGATCTCCTGCGCGGTGAAATTGATGCCGCAGGTGGGAAACGAATTGCCGACGAAAAAGTTGTCGGACAGCGACGAGTAGTAATCGGTCCCGTCCTTCAGGTTCGGCGACTCGACCCGCGCCAGCGGAAGCTTCACCGACTGCGGCACGACCTTGCCCTCCAGGGCCGCGATGGCCGTCTTGATCGCGACGGCGACCTGCGCCGGCCCGGTACCTCCCGATGCGCACTTCAGGCCTTCATTGCCGTATTTGCCGCAGAACTTCCGGAATCCGTTCTCCGTTTCACCGCCGAACGGCACGAACGGATGCTTGGCGTCGATCATCGCCTGCACGACGCCGGTATCGCCCCCCTGCGCGGTGATGGCGTCGAAGCGCTTGTGCACGGCGATCGCGTCAGCGGTCACTTTCTGCGCCGTGGGATCGTCCCATTTGCCGATCACCTCGACCGTATCCCATTTCTTGCCGGAAGCCTTGAACACTTCCTGAATGCCCTCGTGACGATCGCGGTCGACGGATGTCCCGGAAACACCGCGTACCTCGAGCACCTTGCCGCCGTTCGGCACGTTCTTCACCAGCCATTCCGCCCAGTACTTGCCGAGGCCCTTCTGATCGACGTTGACGTTGATCGCTTCTTCGGTGTCGAGCGTATTGTCGAACGCGACGAGCACGACGCCGGCATCGTTCGCGCGCTTGATCACCGGCTTGAAGGCGGCCGGATTTTGCGCGTTGACGACGATCGCGTCGTAGCCCGAGTCGATGAAATTGTTGATGGCGGCGATCTGGGCGGCGACGTCTTCGCCCGTCGACACGACCTTGAACTCCTTGAGCTTCGCGGCGACCTCCGGCTGCGCGGCGTAGGCCTTCGCCGTCTTGATCATCTGGATGCGCCAGGTATTCGCAATGTAGCCGTTGGCCAGGGCGATCCGGTACGGACCCTTTTTCGCCGGATACTGGAACAGCTTGGTGTTGCTCGTCCACGGCGCGAAGCATTTCGGATCCGAATTGGCCGCGGACACGACCTTCGGCGGGGCTGCCGTCACGGCACCGGCGACGACGAGTGCGCTTACAGCGAGAAGAGCACGAGTGCGATAGGGCATCAGAGCCTCCTTGCGAGCAGGGATTGCACATCCGGCGGCAAGATTATGGACCGACGCATCGTAAATTCAACCATCCGGGCGCGCCGCGGCGATCGCCTCGAGCAGCCCGGCGGGATCTTGTGCGCCGGAAACCGCGATCCTGCCGTTGAAGATGAAGAACGGCACGCCCTGGATGCCGACGTCCAGCGCTTCCCGGCTCTCGTTCCTGACGGCTTGCTGCAGGGCGCCGCCTTCCAGCATTGCAAGCGCGTCGTGCTCCGGCCAGCCACACTCCGCGGCCAGGCGCGCCAGCTCGGCGCGCTCACCGATGCGCCGGCCCTCGAGGAAGAACGCCTGGAAGAGCCGCTCGACGAGCGGCGTCGCGTCGCCCTGCCCCTGCGCCCAGGCGATCAGTCGATGGCCGTCGAACGTGTTCGGCTGCTGCTCGATGCGATCGAAGCGAAGCGCGATGCCGACGGCCTCGCCGGCATCCTGGACGCGGCGGTAGACCTGAGCCGCATGCTCCGCGCCGCCGAACTTGCGCTCGACATAGCTTGCGCGTGCGATGCCCTCGGCCGGCAGATCGGGATTGAGCTCGAACGGATGCCAGCGGACAACGACGCCGAGCGCGGGTTCGGTGGCTCGCAGTTCGGTGAGCGCGTGCTCGAGCTTGCGCTTGCCGATGAAGCACCATGGGCAGACGATGTCCGAGACCACGTCGACGGTGAGGGAGGTCGTCATCGCAGATCGCGTACGTTCATCGGCAGCGAAGTCAGTGCGAGTGTCGTCGGCCTCATCTACGTGTGCGCCAGCTCCATCGCTGCTTCGTCCCGGAGGCTTTCCACGTCGCGGTAGATCGACGCCACGGCGAGCACGCGGCCGTTGCGCCGATAGCGCACGACGCAGTCGCGCTGGCCGATGTCGCCGTCGACACCGATGTCGTCCCACGCCTCCGCGTGGCCCACGTAGTTGATCGGAACGTCGTAGTGCTGGCTCCAGAAGAACGGCACGGCCTCGAACGGCTGCCGGGTGCCCAGCATGTTGAGCGCGGCGACCTGACCCTGCCGCTCGGCGACCACCCAGTGCTCGACCCGGATCGCGGCGCCGCTGTGCGGATCGGGCCAGCGGGCGATGTCGCCGGCCGCATAGATGTCGGGCGCGCTGGTCCGAAGGAATTCATCGACGGCGACGCCGCGGTCGATTTTGAGTCCTGCGTCCTGCGCAAGCTGCAGGCGGGGCCGCACGCCGACACCCGCGACGACGAGATCCGCCGCGATCGTGCCACCGCTTTTCAGCGCGACTCGACTCGCGTCGATCGCGCTCGCCGTGTCCTCCAGGTGAAAGATCACGCCGTGCTCTTCGTGCAGGCCGCGCACGAAATCGCCAAGCTGGGCGCCGAGCACGCGCTCCATCGGACGTTTTTCGGGCGCCACCACGTGGACTTCGATGCCGCGGGCGCGCAGCGACGCCGCCACTTCGAGGCCGATGAAGCTCGCGCCCATCACCACGGCGGTCCGCGCCTTGGCCGCGTGCGCGATGATTGCGCGCGAATCGGCGAACGTGCGAAGCGTATGCACGTGCGGCAGATCCATTCCCGGCAGCGGCAGGCGCACCGGTTCGGCGCCCGTTGCAAGCAGCAGGCGCTCGTAGGCGATGCTGGAACCGTCGGCGAGCTTGACCTCGCGCTTGCCCGGATCGATCGCGGCGACGGCGGTTTTCAGCCGGAGATTGATATGTCGATCGGTGTAGAAGGCGTCGTCGCGCAGCGGCACCCATTCCTCCGGCGCGGTGCCGGCGAGGTAATCCTTCGATAAGTTGGGCCGGTCGACCGGCGGCGAGGTATCGTCGCTCAGCATGACGATGCTACCCTCGTAGCGCTGGCGCCGCAGCATCTCGGCCGCGGCAAATCCGGCTGCACCGCCGCCGACGATCACGATCTTCTGCGGCCCGGTTGCCGGTTTGATCCGGATGTGGGGCGGTCGCTCGACCTTCTCCCGTACGTACACCTTGCCATCCCGCTGCTCGGTCGTCCAGCACGCGACCGGACTGAGCGCGGGCGCGTGCAGCGCCTCGCCGGTGCGCAGGCTGAAGCAGGCGTGGTGCCATGGGCAGCGGACGGTGTCGCCGACGAGGAGACCTTGCGCCAGCGGACCGTTATAGTGGGTGCAGGTAGCGCCGATCGCGAAGAACTCGTTTCCGCGGCGCGCGAGCAGCACGGCGTCGTCGCCGACGTATCCGGCGTGCATCGCGCCGTCGACGAGCGTCTCGATCGCAGTGCCTTGCGTAAAATCGGGACCACTCGGCCCGGACTGTGAAGAACTCATGTCGATCTCCCGCCGCACCGGTCACTCGAGGGCGCAGCCGATCATTGGATGGCGGCAATCGGGATTTTGCTCCTGCGTCGATGGCCTCCGATAGACTGGATTCCGAAATGCCGGTTCAGGCCGTGAACGGACGCCGTCATTTCCTCGAGATCGCGTCGTGCATACTGGTGAGCGGCTGCGGCGGCATCCGCTCGCCGGCGCGCGCCATCGCCGCACCGGAGTCGGGTCCCGTTCCGAACGGCAACGTCCAGGGTGCCGTCGCGCAGCTCGACCGGCTCGTCGCCGACCTCATGGCGACCTCGGGTGTCCCGGGAATGGCCGTTGCGGTCGTGCACGGCGCTCGGACGATCTACGCGAAGGGTTTCGGGACCCGCCTCATCGGCACGAATGCACCGGTGAACGCCGACACCGTGTTCCAGCTCGCCTCCGTGTCCAAATCGGTCGGGGCCACCGGCGTGGCGCACGAAGTCGGTAAGGGCAAGGTTCGCTGGGATTCCCCGATCCACGGGCTGTTGCCATGGTTCGCACTCGCCGAGCGTGACGTCACGCAGCGGGTGACGATCGCCGATCTCTATGCGCATCGATCCGGACTTCCCGATCACGCAGGCGATCACCTGGAAGACATGGGGTTCGGCCAGCGCGACGTGCTGGAGCGCCTGCGCTATCTGCCGCTCCAGCCGTTTCGCAAGCATTACGCCTATACGAACTTCGGCTTGACCGCCGCGGGATTGGCCGCCGCCGAAGCCGCCGGTGTCGACTGGGCCACGTTGATGGAGCGATCGATCTATGTGCCGCTCGGCATGATGCGCACGAGTTCGCGCTTCAGCGACTTCGCGACGCGATTCAATCGCGTGACCGGTCACCGGCAGGTGGATGGAAAGTGGGTGCCGGTCGCGCCGCCGCGCATGCCCGATGCGCAGGCGCCCGCCGCCAGCGTCACTTCGTCGGTCAACGACATGGCGAAATGGCTCGCAATGCTGCTCGGCGATGGCAACTACGACGGCCGCCGCATCGTCGACGAAGCAGCCCTCGGAGCAGCCGTTTCGCCACAGATGCCGATCGCGCCGGCGCACGATGGTTTTCCCGCAAGCTACTCCGGTTATGGATTCGACGTCGGCACGACGGCTCTCGGCCGCCGCACTTACGGCCATTCGGGTGCGTTCGAGATGGGCACCGCGACGACCTTCAAGGTCATGCCGTCGGCCCGGGTCGCGCTGGTTGCGCTGACCAACGGTTATCCGGTTGGGGTCCCGGAGATACTCGCCGCACAGTTCTTCGATCTCGTGGAATCCGGCGTCGTACGCCGCGATTGGGCAGCGCTCGCTCGCCCCGTCTTCGCACAGATGAATGCTCCCGAGGGTTCGCTCGTCGGCGAGGCACGGCCGACCGCGCCTCGCCCTGCTCGCGCGCTCGTGGACTATGCCGGCACCTACGGCAACAACTATCACGGACCGCTGCGCGTCGAGCGGGTCGGAACGTCGCTGCTGCTCGTCCTGGGACCCGCCCCGCTGCGCCTTCCGCTCGCGCACTGGGATGGCGACGTGTTCACGTTCACACTCGACAACGAGAACGCGCGCCCCGGCACCATTTCCAAGGCGACGTTCGCGTCCGATCGCGTGACGCTCGAATACTACGACCACGAAGGCCTCGGCACCTTCGTTCGCTGACGCTTCGGCGACTGCGTGCAACGCGGCCGCCGTTCGTCGCTTGCTCGTGTTGCTTGGTATCGCCGCACGTTGCGCCTGCTTGACAGACCGTCCGACCGCGAGCACCGTGCCTCGGTGGCCAAACGAAGGGGAGGCGTTTGATGTCCGCAATGGCTCGTTCGCGCGCTCGCGCGCCCGCTGTGCTGCCGCGGCGCTGGGCCGGCATCATCATCGCCCTCGCCTTCGCGGCCATGACCGGATCGGCCGCTCCTGCGCACGCGCAGGCAGGCTGTCCCTCCAACGACTTCGATCAAGACTATGACTGTCCTGTCGGCCCGGTGTACGTCATTCCGAGCTGGGGGAACGTCCCGTGGTTGAAGCCCGAGTATTACGAAACTATCCAGACAGGCGATCTCGACGGCGATGGCGTCGACGAGCTGATCGGCCGCGACGTGGGGGGCGTGCACGTGTTCATGTACAACGCGACGCTCGGCACCTGGAGGCCCGTGCTCACGCTGGATGGGGCCGACGAGCTCGTTCTCGGCGACCTTTCGGACTTGATGGGTTGGCACGCGCCGCAGTACTACAAGACGATCAAGCTGGTCAGGCTCGCTTCGTCGGGTCCGATGAGTCTCGTTGCCCGTGCCGCTGACGGACTCATCGTGTATCGCTTCACGCGGGGACCGGATACTTCATTCGGCTTTCCGACCGGATCGTGGGGACAGCCCATCATCGGCGGACCGTTCTCGGACACCAGCAATTGGAACCAGCCTCCCTACTACGAAACGCTCCGCTACGGCACGATCGACGCAACGGGTGCCACCGCGGTCATCGGCTGGGGCGCGGACGGACTGTACACGTCCAAGTGGAACGGCTCCCTATGGACCGATCCCGAAGTGTCGAAAGATTTTGGCGATGCAAAGGGCTACGATCCCGCCGAGCTGACCTCGCTGCGGCTCGCACAGATCGACGCGACGACGACGAACAAGCTGCTGTTCATGAATGCCGACGGCCTCGCGGCCTATCGGTTCGTGTCCGGGGCAGGCTGGCAGCCGATGGCCTCGGATGCCAACGGTGTATTCACGCAGGCCTGTGAAGTGCTCGTCGAATGCGCCTACACGCTGCAAACCGCGACGCTCGACACGAGCGGGATCCCGGTCGTCCTGGCGCATTCCACAGGGTGCAAATCCGGCCTCGTAGGGGCCAAGCTCAACGCTGCGGGAACGACCTGGGAGCGGACGTTCGCCGTCGGACCCTTCACCGAATGCGGCCCGGATTCTTTTTTCGAGGAATGGAACTGGCGCACGATCCAGGCCGCCGATATCGATGGCGATGGCATCGCCGAAGTCATCGGACGCGGTCCGCGCGGAATTCTCGCCTATGGCTACAAGGCAGGGAACTGGTCAAAGATCGTCGTCAACACGCCGGCGCTCTCCGACGGTGTATGGGCGAGCGATCAATCGTACTGGGGCGCGATCCGCACGGCGAAAATCGACGGGTCGAAGTCGGCGTTGCTCGCCCGTGGCAGTGCGGGCATCCGAACGTGGCTCTATGACGGCTCGACGTTCGCGCGGCCGACGCCCTATGGCTTTCCCGCGCTCGATACGGTTTCGTACCGCGTCGTCAACGACGTGCTGAAGCTGCCTCGCGGCGTGCGCGCCGCCTACACCGACGGGACGACGTCCAGCGTGCTCGGCGGGTATATCGGGGACCTGGAGAACCTCTGCGTGGGTCCCCCGAAATCATTGAATCCGCCGCAATACGCTGTCTGCAATCCGCCCGCGGCACCGTTGGGTCCCAAGGCTCACGCAACGGATCCGACAGCGGCATTCACCTTCACCGTCAACCAGCTGTTGCGCGAGCTCACCTACATCGTCGCCGCGAATGGCCATTTCGACGTCGTACGCGGGATCCAGTCGACGCTGTTCTCGCAGGAAGGCGTCGAATTCCCGTCGATCGAAGCCAACCTGCTGCTGGCGGAGGCGAAGAACGCGTCGGTAACCTCCAACTATCTGACCCTCTTTGCCAACGTGCTCAAGTTCCTGGGGTCGCTCGTCGGCCTTCCATCGCTGACTTTCACCGGTAACGCCATCGCGGTCGGGTTGAGCGTCAATCCGCTGTTCATGAATTCGGGAACGGCAAAGCTGCAGCAGGAATACGCCGATATCGCGCAGACGATCAGCAACCTCCAGCAGCAGAACCAGGTGACGACAGATGCGAGCAAGGTGTATGTCGCAGGCGACTACGGGCTCCTCGCGACGGTGGGTCCGCTCGTTACGTCCGGGATCTGGAGCCGCCTGGATCAGAATGGCTACCTGAGCGGCGCGAGGTATACGTTCACCCTCTGGGTGATGCAACAGCTCCTGCCAACGGTGTGGGAGAACTTTCAGGTCACCGGATGCGACACGCCGACGATCGGCTCGCTCGTCTGCACGCCTCCACCGAACGGCAGCAACATGTCGTTCTACTCGGACAGAGGTGTCGACTTCACGGGAATTCTCCCGATCCAGGATCCCTGCGTCGACGCGGAAGGCAACACGGAATGTTCGTGGAACCCGTTGCCCGCGAATTTGCAGACGTTCGTGTTCGGCCCGATTACGCCTGAATGCACGTATGCCCCCGGCACCGCTCGGGCGTGGGTGTATCCAGCTCCTGGCAGCAACGGCTGCTCGCTCGGTGCCGCGCAGGACATCTTCGCGAGCCGGAACGGCTGGAGCTTCACGAACAATGTCCTGAATCTCGTGCAGTGATGCGGGGACACTCCACGCGCAAAGCGGCGCCGATCTCGCGTGCCGTGCGAGGCGGGCGTCGTTCTCGGCCATGCGGCGCGCGTCACGCGCGGGTTATCGCATCCTGGTAGAGATCAGTCACGCGTTTCGTGATCGGGCCCGGGGTTCCCGTGCCGATTGCCCGGCCGTCGACGCGCGTCACCGGCGTGATACCGCCCAGCGTTCCGGTGACGAACGCCTCGCTCGCGCCGTAGACTTCGCTCAGCGTGAAATCGACCTCGCGCACGACGCCGCCGTCCGCGCGAAAAACGTCGATGGCCTTGCCGCGCGTGATGCCGACGAAGTTGTACCGCCCGGTCGATGTCCAGAGTTCTCCATCCCGAACGATGAAGAAATTGGTCGAATTGCAGCTCGCCACGAAGCCGTGGGGATCGAGCATCAACGCCTCGTCGGCTCCTGCGTTGATTGCCTGGATCAGCGCCTGGATGAGGTTGAGCCGGCTGTGCGAGTTGAGCCGCAGATCGAACACGTCGGGACCACTGCAGCGGAAAGTCGAGGTGAACAGCGCGAGGCCGCGCGCCCGGGCCTCCGGATTGGGCTTCTTGTATTCGGCGACGATGACGATGGTGGCGGGACCCGGCGCGAAGCGCGGGTCCTGGTTCGGCGTCGTTTTCCTGCCCCGCGTCACCATCAGCCGGACGTGCGCGCCGTCGCTCATGCCATTGCGCTCGATCGTCGTTCTGATCGCGGCGACCAGCGCTTCGCGCGGCATCCCGATATCCAACGCGATGGCGCTCGCCCCCTGATACAGCCGGTCCATGTGCTGGTCCAACGCGACGAGCCGCCCGTTCACCAAACGCAGGCCCTCCCAGACGCCATCTCCGAGCACGAAGCCGCTGTCGAACACCGACACCACGGCCTCGTTCCTCGGGACGAGATTTCCGTCGACATAAACGAGGACGCTGTCGTTGCGCGGATCGTCAACGTAGCCTTGCGCACTGGAGCGCGCATTCGAAACAGGTGTCGTCATGCGTGACTCGTATCGGCGTCGAGAATCCGGCGGGCGTGAAGGCGCACGGTACCACCGTCAGGCTGCTCGCCGAGTTGCGGAGGCGACACCCCGAGGCCCGGTGCGTCGCCGACGTGAACGAAACCGGACTCGACACGCTTCATCGACTCCGGCAGGGCCGCGGCGAGATGGTCATGGAAGCGGTGGAACTCGACGGCCACGACATTCGCGCATGCAGCGCCCCAATGCAGGCTTGCGGCCTGGAGCACGGCGGTCGAAAAGCACTGCGGCGTGCCCCTTACGCCTCCAGCCTTCGCCATCGCGTCGATATGCATCGCACCGGTGAATCCGCCGCACAGGCCCAGGCAGTATTGCAGGCAGGTGACCGCATTGGCGTCGAGCAGTGTCCGGAATCGCTGTGCGTCGTGCTCGGCCTCGCCCGCGACGACGGGTAGCAGCGAGGCATTGACGTCGCGCATTCCTGTCACATCGTCGAAGGGCAGCGGCGCCTGGATCGCCGCAACGCCCGCCTCCGCCAACGCCTCGCACCACGCCGGCGCGATGCTGCGGCTCAGTTGGTTGACCGCATCGACCCACAGAACGGCGCCGTCCGATGCGCGGCGAACGCGACGCACGCGGTCGAGATCCTCGTCGAGGGGGAGCGCGCCGATTTTCATCTTGACCGCCGTGAAGCCGTTCGCGGTGCAGGTCGCAAATTCCCGTTCGAGGTCGCCCGGCGTGGCCCCGTCCCGATACAGACCGCCGCTCGCGTAGACGGTCGCGCGATCGTCGCTCCCGCCGAGCGCGCGCCACAACGGCTGACTCGCTGCCTGCGCGGCGAGGTCCCACAGCGCGATGTCCACTGCGCTCATCGCGGCCGGTCCCACCCAGGGCGCGGCGTACTCCGGCTGCGCCGCAAGACGGCGGGCGATGGATGGACGCGACGAAGGATCCGCTCCGAGCAATGCCGGGGCGATGTGATCCGCGAGCGCATCCAGCACCATGCCGATCCGATCCTGCCGGCACCACGCCTCGCCGATGCCGGTACGACCCTGATCGGTCTCGAGCACGAGCAGCGGCGCGCGGCGCTCGTGCCAGCGAAACGTGGGATTCCACGCGCGCCCATCGAGCTTTCGATGAAACTCGAGCACGCTGACGCCGACGATCCTCACGCGCACCTACCGTGTCGAGGACAGTCCACGACGCTGCGTCCGTGCCCTCAAAAAGCGCGCTCGACGAAGCGCGCGAGGAAGGCCTGCGTGCGCTCCCGCTTCGGATTCTTGAGCACTTCGTCCGCGGTTCCGGACTCGTGCACGACGCCGTCGGCGATGAACACGACGCGGTCGGCGAAATGATAGGCAAATCCGAGCTCGTGCGTGACCAGCAGCATCGTCCGTCCCTCCTCGGCGAGCGCGTGAATCACTCGCAGCACTTCTCCCACGAGCTCCGGATCGAGCGACGACGTCGGCTCGTCGAACAGAAGCACCTCGGGGTCCATCGCGAGCGCGCGGGCGATCGCGACGCGCTGCTGCTGGCCACCGGACAGCTTGGCGGGATAGACGTCGAGCTTGTCCTGCAATCCCACTTTCGCGAGCTGCTCGGCCGCGTGCGAGCGTGCCGCGTCGCGCGGCCTGCGCTTGACCGTGATCGGTCCTTCCATGACGTTCTCGAGTACCGTCATGTGCGGAAACAGGTTGAACTGCTGAAACACCATGCCGACGCGCGCGCGCACGTCGCACAGTTCCGCCTCGGCGTAAACCCGCGCGCCGCCTCCGTTTGTTCGCGCATCGCGGCCGAGCACCTTCCCATCGAGCTCGATCGTACCTTCGGTGGGCAGCTCCATGAAGTTCAGGCACCGCAGGATCGTGCTCTTGCCCGACCCGCTGGCGCCGATGATCGCGATGCGTTCGCCGCGCTGAATGTCGAGATCGACGCCCTTGACGACATGGAGGTCGCCGAAGCGCTTGTGCAGGTTGCGAATCCGGATGACGGTATCGCTCATCGCATCCGCTCAGTCCCGCGCGGCAAGCCGCCGCTCCAGCCGTGCCGACAGATAGCTTCCCGGATAGATCAGCACGAGGTACACGAGCGCGACGGCCGTCAGGATTTCGAGCGGCCGGTAATACGTCGAGCTCAGCAGGCGACCCTGATACATGAGCTCATTGACGGCGAGGAGCGACGCCAGGGAAGTCACCTTCGCGAGCTCGATGCCTCGATTCGTGAAAGCCGGCAGCATTCGCTTCATCACCTGCGGAACGACGATCCGGCGCATCGTCATCGATCGCGTCATGCCGATCGCCTTCGCCCCCTCCCATTGGCCGCGCTCGATCGAAACGATGCCGCCCCGGAAGATTTCGGCACAGTAGGCCGCCGTATTGAGCGTAAGCGCCAGGACGGCGGCCACGAACGGCGTGAGTTGCTGCCCCAGCACGATCGGGAACGCGTAGTAGAACCAGATCAGCTGAATCAGCACTGGCGTGTTGCGAAACACCTCGACGAAGCCGATAGCCGGCATGTTCAGCCACGGCCGCTGCGCGATCCGCGCCAGGCTGATCGCGAAACCCAGCAACAAGCCGATCGTGAAGGCCACGACCCACAGTTCGACGGTGACGACGACCCCGCGCAGCAACAGCGGAAAACCGACGACCACGACGCGGAAGTCCCACGTGTAATCCATCGCCGATCCCTATCCGCGCGCTGCCAGCCGGTACTCGACCAGTCGCATCAGATTGCTCGCCGCGAACAGCACGATGAAATACATGACCGCGATCGTCGTGTAGACCTCCATGGGCCGGAACGTGATGCTGTTGACCTGCATCGCCTGGTACAGCAATTCCGCGTAGGCGAGCGACGAGGCGAGCGCCGTCGTCTTCGTCAGTTCGAACGAGCGCTCGACGAACGGCGGCACCATGCGGCGCAGCGCCTGCGGCACGATGACCCGGCGCAGCACCGCGCGATAGTTCATCCCCAGCGCCCGCGCGCCTTCCCACTGGCCGCGCCCGATCGAAACGATGCCACCGCGAAAAACTTCCGCGTAGAACGCCCCCGACTGCGTCGATAGCGCAAGCACCGCCGCGGTGAACGGATCGAACGAGACTCCGATCAGGATCGGCAGCGCGTAGAAGAACCAGAAGAAGTGAACCAGCGGCGGGGTGTTGCGGTAGAACTCGACGAACACGCTCGCCGGCGCACGCAGAATCCTGCGCGGCGAAAGCCGCATCAGCGCAATCACGCATCCGACGATCACGCCGAGGATGATCGAGAGCGCGGCCAGCTTGACCGTGCCGAGCAGGCCGGCCAGCAGCATGTCGAAGTGCGCCCAGACGGCCGGGAAATCCCACTGGTATTTCATCCGGGCCCACGCGTCAATCGGGCGGCCGAGCATCGCGCTTCGTCACGATGCGCCGGCCGCATTCCGTCGTGTCTGTTCCCCAAAAAGCGGGCACCGTGGGTGCAGAACCTACTTCCACTGCTCCTTGATGATCGGCGGGGCCTTCCTGCTATCGATGTTGCGGAACGCGAGGAACTCCTCGTAGAACTTCTGCGTCGCGCCGCTCTGGTAGTACTTCGCGAACTCCTTGTCCAGGAAGTCGCGGAACGACTTGTCGTCCTCGCGCCGGATGCCCGCGCTGGTTTGCAGCGCCACGACGGGCTGCGGAATCACGACCTGGCCCTTCTTCACTCGCGCCTGCTGCATGACCAGCGCCGGGTGATAGAACGCGGCGCCGTCGACGCGCCCGGCGTAGAACGCCGCGATGGCTTCGTCCATGTTCTGGAAGCGCTCGATCTTTGCCTTCGGCAATCGCTTGGTGATGTCGCGGTCCGGCGCAGTACCGAGCGTCACGGCGATCTTGACGTTCTCGTTGTCGAGATCGGCCCAGCTCGCCGCCTTGAGCCCGTCGCGGACCAGCACGCCCTGCGCATACCAGAAGAACGGCGCGTCGGGAAAGTCGATCGCCTTCTTGCGCTCGTCGGTCGGATCCAGCACGAACATGACATCGATCTGGTTCGCCTGGATCGCCGCGACCGCATTGCCCCATGTCGTTTCGACCGGCACGAGTTTCACGCCCAGGTCCTTCGCGATCTGCTGTCCCATTGCGTAACCGATGCCGCTCCACTGGCCGCTCGCCGGGTCCTTGAAGTACCAGGGCTCGCCGGGGGTCACGCCGATGCGCAACTCGCCCCGCTGCTTGATCTGCTGCCAGGTGGACGCCGCCTGCTGGCCCAGCGCAGGGGCTGCTGCCCACGCGCCAAAGGCAAGCGCGGCGACCATGGCGAGGAACGCTCTCTTGCTCGATACGTTCATTTCCACTCCTTCTTCTGTCGATCGATGGGCAGTCCGATGGGGATGTCCGGCCGCGACCCGTTGGCCGCGACGCTGGCGGTG
>Ga0307409_100000666_pt1 | contig 15233 bp, 9 predicted proteins | sample 322Ometagenome_2_FD_203888 | JGI IMG/M metagenome (GOLD analysis project Ga0307409, IMG submission 203888) | Maize rhizosphere microbial communities from greenhouse at UC Davis, California, United States - 322HYB-O-2 | ecosystem: Host-associated > Plants > Roots > Rhizosphere > Soil | place... | reverse complement strand
GACATCGGCCGCGTTAAATGCATCGCGGTCCGAGGTCCAGTTATCTGCTCATCGGAGCAAGCGCCAAGCGGGAGTATCGAAATGGACAGCGAGAAAACGACTAGTCGGCGCACCATGACAAGGCTCCGTTGACCTGTTCAGCAGGTCGAGATCGAGGTTGAGGGCTTTGGTTTTCGGTCTGCGGCAATGAGTCCCTGTCTAGGGAAACGCAAAACCCCTCGATTACGGCCGATTTTTTTATCCAGTCAGCCCCACTTCTGATGAACAAGCCCGCGCTGGGCTTGACCCAGCGGTGCCGTCAGTATCTGAACGTGTACTGCAGCTTCACAGCGAGCTGATTGGACTCGAACAGAAGACTCTGCCTGCGAGTGACGCGGTCCCGTGAAGCAAGGTTGTGATTGTACACGATGAACAAGTCGCCCAGAGGAGTGAACGTCCACCGCAGTCGTGTATTCGTGCCGACCGATTCAGTCTCGTTGTCGTACTGAACGAACGTATTCACCTGCAGATCCGGCGATATGTTGACACGAACTCGAGTTCCAATCAGCTCCTGCACGAATCGCCTGTGAGCGACGTTGCCGACATTTCGTTCGCCTGAAATCTCGAGGATCAAAAGTGGTGACGGCTTCCACGATCCGGTGATCTCGTATTCGTCGAGGTGGCCGTTATAGAATCTCCCGAACCACCACGTAACCTGACCGCTGACGCGCCGCTTTGCGGCAAACGCCGCCTCGACACGATATCTATTGTAGTGGTAAGCTCCCGGTGAAATCGCAACGCCATCCGCCACTTCGAACGGCTCGGTGAGTCGCTCGCCAACCGGAACAACATTCGCTTCGAACCGATCACCACTCTCGAGACGACAGTTGATCGGAGCAAGGAACAACTCGTAGCTTTGCCAGCCACCGGTGAGGCCGGCAACATATTGAAACTGGTTCTCCACAAAACATTGTCGTATGTGAAGCCGGCCTATCGCGCGCTGCGGCCGCGGTTGCCAGTCAGCACCTGCGTTCACTATGTGAACGCCGGCACGGGGAACAAAGCCGAGTGACGGATCGAACGCATCGCCGATTCGCTTGTACTTCACCGCAATATCCCACAAGTCGTTCGGATAATCGATCTTGATCCCGGCAGCTGTGCGATCTCTATCGTCGAGATCCTCACGGCCAGTCATCAGTCCCCACAAGCCAATCAGCAGATTCTTGTCGCCGCGAAAGCGCGACGTCTGATAAGTAAGATCGGGACCAGCGAGCCAGCTTCCAGAACGATTCAGTGGATCGCCTGCAGTGGCGATCATTCCCACATACGATTCGCTCAGCACATCTTTTTTCAGACGGAGCACACTCATTGTCGCCGGCTCGGCAACGCTGTCGAGCTGACGCGTTCGAACGGTCAGGGCACCAAAGCTCGAGCCTCCCATTCGTCCGTTCACTTTGAGGCCGGCCCCTATCGGGACCTGCTTTCCCTCCAGAAGTCCAATCCTGCGACTGAAGAATGGAAGAACGTCGAGATCGGAGGTTAGCCCAAGACCGAAATCGAAGATGTCCGAGCCTTCGAGAAAAAAAGTTCGCTTTTCAGGAAAGAAGAGGGAAAAACGAGTCAGATTGACTCGCCGTGCATCAACTTCTGTTTCGGCGAAATCCGTGTTGACGGTGAGCGATCCAAGTGTATTCGGCCCCAGCCGCTGCGTGACGTCGAGGCTCGCATGACCGCTCTTGCGGAATGCTGCTGCCGCGCTGTCTCTTGCACCGCCCCCGGTAAGTGAAGGTCTGACAGTCAATCCCGCGCCGAGATGGTAGGCGGGAATTTCTGTCAGCAGTCCAGCGCGGCTTGTCTGAGTAACATTGTAATTCCGTTCCGCTCCCGCCCACCGATCAGTCTCCTGAAGCCGCTGTATTCGTCTCTCGACGTTCAACCCCCACTCGGTGAGGCCCGGTTTGAAAAGGAGACTCTTGAGAGGCAGAGATATCTCGACACTCCATCCGTGCGAGTCACGCGAGGTTGCAGCTTCCCAGATGGCATCCCAATTCGAGTTTTCGCCTTCACCCTGGTTCGCAACGAGGGCATCATAACGGGCGCCGGCGGCGTTGACTGTGAAGACATATCCGGATCGCCCGTCGAGGTAAGTATCGAGAACGAGCTTGATGTGATCTTCACTCGCAAGCGATGCATCACGCTGGCGGGAGAAGCTGACGATTTTTGCGGGCTCGTCGTCGTCGACCCTGATTCCAAAAACAATCGCGTCACCGGTTGACAGTACACGAACTATGGTTCGCATTGATGGAGCGCCCTTTTCGCGCGGTTCCACCTGGAGGAAGCTCGTTGCAGAATCGGAGTCGAGCCACGCCGCTTCATCAAGCCGTCCGTCCAGATGTACGGGCCCACGCGCTGACGACAGGCGGATCGAAGGCCGCGGAACACGCGACTGCGATTGAGCGGACAAAGAAAAGGGCAGGCAGCTCAGGGTCACGGTTACCGTAAGCGCGGCACGCGAGAGCCACCACATGGAATTGCGAGATATCATGAGCATTTACGGGCCTAATATCTGCACTTCCAGAGAGTTCGACACAACACGGAATACCAATGAACTTCCTTGCGACGTTCGCGCTCGCTCTTGCCGGTGCGTTGGCGACAGCATGCAGCAAACCAGCATCGGGCACTCCCGCTTCGTCTCAGGCATCCGACACGGGTGAGACGACAAAAAAATCAACGGTGGACTGGAAAGCAGTGGAGGCCGCGATGGGTCGGCCGAGCATTGTGCAGTCAGATGATGTGCACCGGTTCAACATGCCGCGCAGTGATTTGAACGTCACTGTTGATGGTATTCGACTCAAGCCGTCGTTTGCGCTTGGATCGTGGGTGTCCTTCAAGGAAGTGGGTGACGGCGTTATTGCGATGGGGGATCTGGTGCTCCGCGACAGCGAAGTGGCGCCGGTTCTCTCGAAGCTCCAGGAAGGAAACATCGAGCAGACAGCGATTCATCATCATGTGCTGCGAGAGACACCAAGGATCATCTACGTCCATGTTCACGCGCACGGCGAAGCCATCGCGATAGTACGTGCTCTCAAGTCCGCCATCGCGCTCACTGGCACTCCGGGTCCGTCAACTGGTTCGCCTGCGGCTGATGTTTCGGGCATCGATTCCGTGGGTATTGCGAACGCACTTGGTACCAAGGGAAGAATGAACGGAGGTGTGTACCAGGTCAGCGTTCCAAGAGCACAAGGAATTCAGGATGGTGGAATGCCGGTACCAGCGGTGATGGGACTCGCGACCGCGATCAACTTCCAGCCCACGTCGGCGGGGAAGGCAGCAATTACGGGAGACTTTGTGCTGACTGCTTCAGAGGTGAATCCAGTGATTCGTGCGCTGCGCAAAAACGGAATCGAGGTGACGAGCCTGCACAATCACATGCTGACTGACGAGCCGCGCCTCTTCTTCATGCATTTCTGGGCCGTTGACGATGCCGTCAAGCTGGCTAACGGATTGAGACAGGCGCTCGATCTCACAGCATCGCGCCGGTAAATCCCTTTGTGATGACCGAGCTCCTGCATGGTCGACCGGATGTAAATGCTTTTACTGCTCGTTATGAGTGTGGCCGTGAGCGTGCGAATCATGAGCGTGCGAAGTTTGCTCGTCAGCGTGACGATGATGAGCTTCGCCGGCTTCCGTCAAAGGATCGACATGAACGACCGCTGACGACAGGAACGTCAGCTCGTGTCGCAGCTCATGCTCGACCTCTTTTGCAATGTGATGTCCTTCCGCGACGCTCAATTGAGGATCGACCGCGACGCTTACTTCCGCGCGCATGCGGTGACCTATCCAGCGGGCTTTCGCGTCTGTGACCTTCTGAACGCCGGAAACATGTTCAGCTGCGCGTTCAAGCTTATCTATCACGCCCGCGTCGACACCGTCGATCATTCTGCTCAACACCGTCTTCGCTGATTGCCAGACGATTACGAGAATCGCAATCGTTATCAGTAGACCTATGAGGGGATCCGCCTTCGGATACCCATAGTAGACGCCGACAGCCCCAAAAAGCACGGCCAGGCTCGTCCAGCCGTCTGTCCTCGCGTGATAACCATCCGCAACCAGTGCCGCACTTCCAATCTCGCGCCCCACACGAATTCGAAACAGTGCAACGAGCTCATTGCCCGCGAATCCGATGATCGATGCGGCGATGATCGCACCGAGATGCGTAACGGCGCGCGGATGTACGAGACGATCCACCGACTCGTACGCCGCGACACCGGCGCTGGCGAGAATGGTAAGAACGATCGCGAGGCCCGCCAGATCTTCCACGCGGCCGAAGCCATAAGTGAATCGCCGCGTCGGAGCTTTTTTTGCAAATAGAAACGCGATACCGAGTGGAATTGCGGTAGCGGCATCTCCGAGATTGTGAATTGTATCTGCAAGCAGAGCGACGCTGTTGGACATGAGAACGACAACGAGCTGAATCGCCGCTGTCGCCGCGAGCCCGATGAAACTCCACTTGATTGCCCAGAGTCCTCGTTCACTTGTCGTTATGGAAGCGTCGACGACTCCGTGAGAGTGACCGTGCGATCCTTCGACTTCGCTCATTGCTCGGCCGGTTTCACGGGTACGGATGTCCTCGATTCGAATTGCCAGAACAACGCGGGCAACACCACCATGTTGAGCACCACGCTCGAGAGCAAACCTCCGAGGATCACGATGGCCATCGGTGTTTGCAGCTCGTTGCCCGGTTTTCCTCCGCCTACAGCCAGTGGAATCAACGCCAGACCGGCAGTGAGTGCCGTCATCATGATTGGAGATAATCTCTCCAGCGAACCGCGCACTACAGCTTCACGAAAGGAAACGCCCTCCGCGAGCAGCTGCCGATAATGCGAGACAAGAAGGATTCCATTTCGCGTCGCGATGCCGAACAACGTTACGAACCCCACGAGAGACGCAATGCTCACCACCCTTCCCGTAAGGAGCACCGCCGCAACCCCACCAATAAGGGCAAGCGGAAGATTCGCCATCACGAGCACCGCGGTTCGCGTGGACTTGAACTCGGCGAACAGTATAAGGAAGATCGCAGCGAGTGAGAGAAGCGACAACGCGGAAAGCGTGCGCGTCGACTCCTCCTGCGCTTCGAATTGTCCCCCGTACTCCACATGATATCCGGCAGGCAACGCAACCTTCTCGCCTACTGCCTTCCTGATGTCGGAAACGACGCTACCCAGATCGCGTCCCGCGACGTTCGCCTGTACGACAATCTTCCGCTGAACATTTTCTCGGGAAACAGCGTTTGGTCCTCTATCTACGGTTACCCTCGCAAGCTGTGACAGCGGTACGCGCTGTCCGGTTGGTGTGTCGAACATCACGTTCGAGATTGCGTCAGCGCCGGTGCGCAATGTCTCCGGAAATCGAACTACAAGATCGAAAGTTTTTCCTTCCTCCAGCACCTGCGACACCACTTCGCCGTTGAAGGCGACGTCGATCGCTTCTGCGAGATGACCAACACTCATTCCGTACTGTGCAAGCGCCGTTCGATCAGCTCGAATGCGAAGCTGCGGCACATCCATCTGCTGTTCCAGCTGGAGATCGGCAACTCCTTCGATTCCCCGCATTACGTCTCGTACCTGACCGCCGACGAGTCTTAACCGATAGAGATCCGGCCCGAAAATCTTGACGGCGATATTCGCTCGCGTCCCCGACAGCATATGATCGATACGATGTCCAATCGGCTGACCAATCGTGACGTTCGTACCGGGCAGAACCGAGAACTCCGTTCTCAGATCTTCGAACATCTTCTGTTTGTCGATGTCATCCTTGAGAGTCACATCGATCTCGGCAGCATTGACACCCTGGGCGTGCTCGTCGAGCTCCGCTCTACCCTGGCGCCGATCTGTATTCGCGACCGAATTGTTTGCCAGAAGGATTTGCTCCACGCGCTGACCAATCCCGTTCGCTTCGTCCAGTGACGTCCCCGGCACCGTCACGACTGAGACGGTCAATGCGCCTTCGTTGAACTCGGGGAGAAACGACGATCCAAGCAATGGAAGCGCAGCGAGAGTAAGCGCAATCGATACGATTGCACCCCATAGCACTTGCTTCGGTCTGGCAAGCACTTGCTGGAGAATCACTTCGTAGTGCCGCTTGAGCCATGTGACGACTCGGCTCTCGCTTTCATCCTGTACCGCTTTTGCAGTGGGCAGCAGGTAAGAGCAGAGCACGGGCGTTACCGTCACGGCCACGAACAATGACGCGAGAATGGAAACGACATACGCGAAGCCAAGCGGCCGCAGGAGTCTTCCCTCTACCCCGCCGAGGAAGAAGAGTGGCAGGAATACGACAATGATGATGAGAGTCGCGTTGACGATCGAAGCTCGAATTTCTTTGGACGCGTCGAAGATCACTGTGAGCACCGGCCGCCGTTCATCCGGTGAGAGATGATGATTCTCCTTTAGGCGCCTGAAAACGTTTTCGACATCGATGATCGCGTCATCTACAAGTGCCCCGATGGCGATCGCCATACCGCCCAGCGTCATCGTGTTGATCGTTATGCCGAGCCATTTCATCGCAAAGATCGCGACGACGAGTGAAAGCGGAATTGCAACGATCGAGATTGCTGTTGCCCGAAGATTCCACAGAAAAAGGAAGAGAACGATGATTACGAAGACGGCACCGTCTCTCAAAGCTGCGATTACGTTCTCGATTGCTATCGAAATAAAATCCGCCTGACGAAACAGCTCCGAATGAATCTTCATTCCTCGGGGAAGCGTCCGCTGCATTTCCGATAGCTCTGTCTCGATCCGGCTGGTCAGCTCGAGAGTGTTTGCTCCGGGCTGCTTCTGCACCGCGAGCACAACTGCGGGCTTCGCGTTGACAGATGCATCGCCGTACTTGGGAGCGCCTCCGATGCGAACGTCAGCAACCTGGCCGAGTAATACCGGAATTCCTCCTCGCACCGCGACTACTGTCTTCGCGATGTCGTCTGGACTCTGCACTCTACCAAGGCCGCGGATGACGTATTCCTGACCCTGAGCCATGTAAACGCCGCCCGAAGCATTCTCATTGGATCCTTCAGCTGCTCGCAAAATCTCATCGAGCGTAACGGTCGCCGACATCATCCGCGCTGGATCCGGGAGCACTTGATACTGACGGACTTCTCCGCCGATCGGGATCACTTGTGCGACGCCTGGCACAGCGAGCAACCGGCGTCGTATCGTCCAGTCGGCAACTGTCCGGAGATCCTGTGGCGACTGAGTACCGGAGAGTCCGATCATCATGATCTCGCCCATCACGCTGGAGACTGGAGCTAGAAGCGGCGCTGATACTCCCGTGGGAAGACCGCTTGCGACCGTTTGAAGTTTTTCCGAGACGATCTGTCGCGCACGGAATATCTCCAACCCCCAGTCGAATTCGACCCACACAACGGAGATTCCCTGCGCAGTCGACGATCTGACTCGTCGAACACCGGTAGCACCGTTCACGGCCGTCTCGATGGGGAATGATACCAGCGCCTCGACTTCTTCCGGAGCCATCCCGTGCGCCTCGGTAAGAATCGTTACCGTCGGCGCCGTAAGATCGGGAAAGACATCCACCGGCATTCGATACGCCGTCCAGCCGCCGGCAATGAGCGCGAGCGTCGCCGCTGCAAGCACCATCACACGGTTCCTTAGCGACCAGCCGATCAGCCTGTTCAGCATCGTAGTCGCCTAGTGCTCGTGGCCGTGAGCAGGAACACTCGTCGAGAGCGACGCGAGTCGAACCTGATATGCAGCTCCGGTGACTACTCTCTCTCCTGCTTTCAATCCTTCGATCACCAGCACGTTATCGCGCTGTCGACCTCCAATTTTCAACTCCCGTTTCTCGAATGATTCCCCTTCGGGCTGCACATACGCGATTGGTCGACCATCTTCGTCGAGCACTGCGGACGCAGGTATGATCACGCCGCCGACACGCTGTCCAGTCTGGATCTCCACTCGAGCATTCTGCCCGACTTTTATCGAGCCATCACCGTTGGGGATCTGATAAATCACGGGAAGCGTTCGCGACGCAGGATCGATCACACTTCCAACAGAAAGAACCGCGGCCGTTTCGTAGCGGCGTTCATTGCCCTCGAGCGTGAATCCCGCGCCTGAGCGCGGCGTAATCAGTGACGCCTGTGCAGCCGGTACGTTCACTCTCAGCGATACGATTGACGGGTCGACAATGGTGAAGAGCGGAGCTCCGGCTTCGAGCCGTCCTCCCAGCGCGATACTTCTTCGAACTATCTCACCCGAAATAGGAGCACGAATCGGCAGTCGACCGCCCGACACGAGGCCGCCACCGCCAAATCCGGCGAGCGCCTCGCGCGCTGCCTGAAGACGGTTCTCCGCCTCATGAAGTCTTCGCGTCGGCGCAGCATCAGCTTCGACGAGACGTTTTGCGCGCGTGTATTCGTCCTGTGCTTCGCGCAATGCAGCCCGAGCTTCAGCATATGCACTTCCCCCTTCTCCAAGAGACGGGATCATGTACGCGAGAATGCCACCTCGTCTCACACGCTGTCCGGGGGTCGGTGAACGAGCTACGCTCGCGGCATCGACAAGACCGGCAATCGGTGCAGTCACCTCCGCCTGGCGTCCCGGCGCCGGCTCGATGACACCGGTTGCCTCGAACGAAGCGAACAGTACGCCGTTCGATGCAAATGCAGTCCTGAATCCGGGAGTCTTCCATTGCTGCTCCTTGAGGAACGGTATTCCGGCTTCGCCTCCCTCCTCTTCCCGCGGGGCATCTTCCGCCTTCGCGAAAACTTTTAATCCCGGCACGGTGATACTGTCGCGAGCCTGTGGACTCGCAACGAGAATCGTCAGGTCGTAGATCCCGGCCCGCTTGAATTCCGGCGCAGGACCGTAGATGCCTGGTGCGCGAGGGACATCCTGCGACACGACAAGGGGCGCACCTCCATCACGCGGAACGAATCGTAGAGTAATCCGGCCGGATCGGAGCGGCGCGAAATCCGTAATGTCGGTGAGGTGCACAGCGAACTTGTCGGGCGCGCCGACAATCAGCGCAGGATGCTCCATGAAAAGCTCGGTACTGTCGGTCCATATGGTTATCGCGCCGCCAGCAGGTTCCGATGCAGCATCGGGTTTGCCCGAGCGTGAGCACGCAGCCACCAGCACTGCGGTTGCCACCATTAAGGAGCGAAATGAGAGCTCTCGCAATTCTGTTTCTCTTCTCGTCATTCTTTCTCCATTGCGAGGTCGTCATTGACACGCATCGATCGCGTTGCGGCAAGCGTTGCGAGCGGCGCCGACACAACACGCTCGAGCGTGGCGCGACGGATCAAAAACTCAGCGATGAGATTTGCGTACGCCGACTCAGCTTCGTGGTATGCACGAACTGCATCGAGCCATTCGAGAAGCGTGATCTCTCCTTCCGCATATGCGACCTGCGCGGACCGGATCGCGGCCGCTGCCGGAGCGCCCAGCTGAGGGGCGAGTAGTGTTCGCTGCTGCTCGACAGCGGAAAGCGCATCATGCGCCTCAAGAACTTCGCGCACAATTTTCCGTCTTACAGTCTCCGTCTCAGCGGAAGCTCTGCGCGCGTCCGCTGAAGCTGCCTGAATCGCCCCCTTTCGTCTGTCGAAAAGCGGAATCGGAAATGACACCCCTGCAGCAAAGCCATTCAGTTTGCCGGAAACCCCGGCCGATTCTTCGGTCTTGAATCCGCCAGACAGTGACGGCGTCGGAATTCTTTCCAGCGAAGCCAGTCGTGCCTCCGCGGTGACAGCTTCCGCTTCGAGCGAAGCCGACTGGTAATCAGCGCGGTTGCGAAGTGCCGCCGCCAGCAATTGCTCCGCGGCTAAACGTGGAATTGCCGTCGGAATAGAGTCTGTCAGCACAACATCGATCACGCGGAGTGAGTCGGGCGAAGCGGCGAGTAACGACGACAGTGTTATTCGCGCTGAGCGCCGGGTGAGATTCGCGTCGGCCTCGAGTGCACCATAACGTGCGGCTTCGAGTTTCAAGCGGCGATCGGCGTAGACGGAGATGTCGCCCGCAGCGAGACGGCGCTGGCTCACTCGACCAGCCTCGGTGAAGGCAGCCGACGCCTGTCGGGCAAGTGCAGCGCGGCGATCCGCCGCGACAGCTTGCGCATAAGCTCGAGCAACTTCGAAGTCCAAAGAAGCCTGTACACCGCTCGCTGTCGCTTCAGCGGCGCGTCTGCGAAACGTTGCGGCTGCTCTTCGAGCTCCACGCTGACCGCCAATCTCGATTCGCTGTTCGATGCCAGCGACCTGTTGCCGGTTCGTTTGTCCCGATCCGGATGTCTGCTCTGTCGAGTAAGACAAGGCCGGGTTACTGAACGCCGCGGCCTGTACCTCGCGACCGCGTGCGGCTTCAACTGCTTCATGCGCAGCACGCAGCTCGGTACTCGAAAGCCGCGCCATCGCTTTCGCCTCGTCGACAGACAAGCGTGCAGATGACTGCGCGCGTGCACACGGCGCCGCAACGCAAGTCGCAGCTGCAGTGGCCACGGCCGCAATGATTTGAGTTCTCAATTTTGTATTCGCCCCTGGATTCAGTCCGCGGCGTGCGTAGCCCGCCGAGGCTGGTGAAAACGACTGAGTCTTTTGCTGCGGGAGTGAAGTCGAACGGACGCAAATCCGTCAGAACATCAACGCGTGTAGCCGATGCTGTTTCGCATCGGCTGAGTGCTCAATCGATTGGCGGGGCGCGGAGTCTTGGAGGCGGACCCGTAGCGCGATCGGCAAACAGCTTCGGATCTGAGACTGGAAAGGAAAGTCCAGTTGCGAGGTTCGAGAGATCGGCAACAGGCAGAGCAGCTTCAACAGAAATGAAATCCGGGAAATCAGCACGGATGCGGAGTGCTTCCGATAATTCCTGATGTCCGTGATCCGGAGAATGATCCCTGGCTACTACTGCCGCGTCGTCGTGATGCGACGCCGTCTGGCTCTGGTGAGAATCATGGTCGTGAACGTGCGCAAAGCCGTGACTCAATTCGACACCCGGCGAAGCAAAAGCTATCGCCAGCGCCGCGAGGGCACGAAGAACATGAAACCCCGGAAGTCGCATCACAGCGCGTAATGTAGCCGACCAATCACCGGGGGCAAACCAAGACTGTTTTGCGGTGGCGTTTTGCCAAGGTAGCGCCGACAATCTAGCGCACCTTTTTACCGAGTAGAGTCTCGAGGCCATCACCCAGGCCGCCCCTCCAGATCACATTGTCGTGGCCGCCGACAAATTGTTTGAATACCACCTGATAATTCCTTACTAGAAGAAGATCGCGGAGATGCCGCGTTTCTTCGAGAATGCCTCCGCCGGTTCCATCGCTGTCAAACTCGAACGTTCCGACGCCAAGGTAGACGCGAACCTTGTCGGATGGAGGTTTGTTCAGCACAAGGTCCGCAATAAAATTCGGCTCTGTCGTAGCATCACGGTTGCGAACCGCAGGTCGCGCCGACGGACCCGCGCAGCTGCCGCCACAAACGCCGCCGTTGTGAGCTGGTGACCACCAGAATGCACCGGACATACTCAACACGTTTCCAAAAACTTCCGGATGTGTCAGACCGATGTACGTCGCGCCCAGACCGCCGGCGCTCGCACCACCGATTACGGTCCGGCTTCGTTCGCGTGAAACGTTGTAGTGACTGCGTATCCAGGTAGTCAGCTCTTTTGCGACGAAATCCGCGAACGTTGGGTTGGCAACGAGATCGAACAAGCGCCGGCCCGAAACGTTGTGCACCATCACCACCACTGTCGGTGGAATCCGTCCCGCCGCGATGAGGTTGTCCCACGTGTTCTGGCCACCCCACTCTGGTTCGAGGTATTGGTCGTCGTCAAACAAAACGACAAGAGAAGCAGGCTTCCCTTTTGGGTCGTAGCCTGCGGGCGTGTAGATCGTCAGTTCGCGATCGAGATTCTGAAGCGTGCTGTGGATCTTGCTCTTTTCGATTCGGCCGGGCGCAACTCCTGATCGCTTTGCGATCCATGGCTGCGGTGTCGCTTGCGGCGATTCACCGACACTCTCGCACGAGTACTTGCTCGCTCCACCTGGGCAGTTCCATTTCATGCCGCGGTTGAACGGATCCATCTGCCTCGTTACGCGTTCCACCTCGCCCATCGAAGCACGATTCGGCTCGAGTTGATAGGTGAACCGCGCGCCTTTCGGCACCTTTAGCGTCAAGTACCAGATGTCCGTGTTACCAAGCTGGTGCAGCGCCTTGGTGGGCGGGCCAGGGAGCTCGAGGGATGCAGCGACGTAGACGTTTCTGGTGTCACCCACTGCACGCCAGAGGAATGTCAGGAGCTCGTAGTTTGGATCGAGTGGCTCAAAAAGTGGCGTGCCCCCTTTCGCCACGGCATCCCAGAAGCCTGCGGTGTTGGTGTGTCCTGAATCAACCTGGCGTCGAATCGCTTCGATCGTGGGGCTCGAGACTGCGTCGCGCGACGGACCGGGTCGTGTCGCCTCATCGAGGGAAATGCGTTTCCGAAATACTATAGAATACTGAATGGGGGCATCCGCCTCATTCTTGACCGCCACCGAGTACTGCCCAGCCCCCTCGGCTGCGAAGGCTATCGGGCTCGCACCTTCCATATCGCGCTTGATAAACGACTCGATCAGAGAGCCATTCGGCGCCATGACGCTCACTGCGAGTCCTTTGGGATGTCTCACGGAAAAGGTCGCATAGTCCCCGTCGTTTAGCGGGACCGAAACGCTGTCGGTTGAATGACTCGCAACGGTCCGGAAGACTGAATCACCGACCGCGAGTGTCGATTGCGCGGGGGCAGGTCTAGCAATCGATGTCGCGCCAAGCAACAGAAGAGCTGCAAGCACTCTGCCTTTCATGATTCGTGGTTTCATCGCTCGAGGCACGCTCCGCCAGAGGATCAAGCATTCATATGAGGTGCTGAATAATCAGCATTGGGATGCTGAATAATCAGCATAGAACCTCTCTCTGTCAATCCAAACTTTTCTATCCTGTCAGATATCCAACCGTCTGCGATTCAGATGCAATCGGAGGGAGGCATAGTGAGAAAAATCGGTTTAGTCGGCGTCCTGTTTCTCGTACCGGCTGTCGTTGCAACTCAGTCCGCCAAACGGGCCCAGATATTGGTGCTCGGCACTTACCACATGGCGAGTCCCGGCAAAGATCTCTTCAACTCGAAGGTCGATGACGTCATGGCGGACAAGCGCCAGCGGGAGATGACCGAAGTCATCGAAGCACTCAAGCGCTTTCGCCCAACGAAGATTGCGATCGAAGCACACGTCGGGAGCGGACGCGTCGCCCGTGAATACAAGAACTATTTGGAGGGCAAGTACACACTCACGGCGAATGAGATTGACCAACTTGGCTACAGGCTCGCAAAAGAGCTTGGACACAAGACGATCTATGCAGTCGATGAAGACGGCGACTTTCCGTTCTACCGCGTGCGCAACTATGCCATAGCAAACGGCAGGAAGGATCAGTTCGAAGCTGGCCAGACGGTTGTTGCCACACGAGTGAAGGAACAGGATGCGTTTCTCGCGTCGCACACAATTCTCGAGACGCTCGAATACCTGAATTCCGACGCGGATGCGCGAAGGGCGGTTGGTGAGTATTACACCGGCTTCATGCCATATGGAGAGCCCTATGAGTACGCTGGACCTGACCTGATCGCGTCGTGGTTCCAGCGTAATCTCCGGATTTACAACAATGTTCGCGCGCTTGTGACATCACCGGATGACCGCATTCTCGTCATCTACGGTAACGGACACCTCGGCTGGCTCCGTCAGATTGTCAGCGGTGATCCGGCGGTGCAGCTGCGCAACCTCAACGAATTCACAAAACGCGACGGGCGCTGAGTCGTCTGGCGCCTGATTCATAACCGGAAATCCTGATGAACAATCAGCAGGCTCGAAATTCGGCCTTCCCGTGGCGAGGTCACGTACTGATCCGATTCGCCGTTTGCTCGCTGGCGTTGTGGTTACCGCTTGAAGCATCGGCTCAGGAAACGAAATCGCAGTCCTGGGTAGGCGGAATCGCAGCGGGTGGGTTCGTTGGAATTACACTAACCATCTCCGAGCAGGCAGCGGGAAAAACAGCAACGCTGGACTTCGTAAACCAGGGACCCGAGCGTCAGAATCTTCCGGTACGGGAGGTCAGCGTTGAAGGTGGCCGGCTTCGCTTGAAATGGGATGAGCCCGACGGCATCGCGATGCTCGAAGGATCGCAGAAAATCGTTGACGGCGAAGAAGTGATCGAAGGAGTATTCACGCAGGGAAAACAGACCGGACCGTTCTTTCTCACGCGTGGTGCGACAATTCCTCGAGCAGTCATCGCGAAAGATTTCGGACTCTTCGCGACGTCGACCAATGGACTTCTATGGCTCGGCCCAGTCAGTGAATTGAATCGTCGCCCGGCGTTCGTCGACGTCCAGACTGGTCGACTCGGAGCACTCTATCCGCGCAAGTCCAACCAGTACATCTCGGGTCCAACCGCGCTCGTCCCATTTCCCGCCGACGTAACGCTGACTGTCACGGAGCGCGACACCACCGGACGAGCTATGAAAATTCTCGTGGCGCGCCGCGGACGCGCGGCAACTGTCGCCGAGCGAAAAGATGTGTACGACGTCGAGAACGTGGTCTTTACGAATGACACCGTGAAGCTCGCCGGGTCAGTAATAACTCCCAAAGGCAAAGGCCCTTGGCCTGCCGTTGTATTCATTCATGGATCCGGCGGGTCGACACGCGAATACTTCTCCAGTCTCCCATACCTGCTGGCTTCCCGTGGAGTCGCGAGCCTGATATACGACAAGAGAGGATCAGGCGAATCGACTGGCAACCGGCACATCTCACCGTTTGAAATGCTTGCCGATGATGCGCTGGCTGGAGTACATCTCCTGCGATCTCGTGCCGACATCGACTCCACGCGCATCGGCGTATACGGCCATAGTCAGGGCGGCTGGGTTGCGCCGCTTGCGGCGTTTCGTTCCAGGGGAAAGGTTGCGTTCGTCGTTGCAGTCGCGGGCCCCGCCGATGACTTCCAGCGTCAGACGAACGATGAAATCGAAAACAACGTGCGTGCGTTGTCGATCGGTGAAGACGCCGTGCAGAAAGCGCTCGAGTATCAAGATCTCTGGTGGCGAGTTTATCGGCATCGCGCGCCGTACGGAGATCTTGCGACGTTGACTGCGCAATCGAAAACGGAGGCATGGTACCCTTACACATTCGGCCTCAAGTCTGAAGCGAATTTCACCATGGATCCTCCAGGTGCCTAC
>Ga0307409_100000664_pt1 | contig 15254 bp, 9 predicted proteins | sample 322Ometagenome_2_FD_203888 | JGI IMG/M metagenome (GOLD analysis project Ga0307409, IMG submission 203888) | Maize rhizosphere microbial communities from greenhouse at UC Davis, California, United States - 322HYB-O-2 | ecosystem: Host-associated > Plants > Roots > Rhizosphere > Soil | place... | reverse complement strand
GACACTGGCCTTCGACGACTCGTTCCCGGCCGCATCCACCGCACTCACCTGGTAGGTGTACGCAGTGCCAGGTACAGCCGTGTCATCGGAATAGGTCGTCGGTGGATTCGGGTCCGGCTGCGTCGGGCCTGCCAGTAGCGTGCCGTTGCGGTAGACGTTGTAGCCCACGACGCCCACGTTGTCGCTGCTCGCGCTCCACGAGAGGTTGACCTGACTGCTGCTCGCAGCGGCTGCGCTCAGGTTCCCTGGCTTGGACGGTGCGGTCCCGTCGGGCGCGCCGGTGGTAGACGCCGTCACGGGCGCCGATGCCGGTGAGACGTTGCCGGCCGCGTCGATCGCCACAACCTCGTAGCTGTAGCTGGTGTCTGGAGTAACGGTGGTATCGGCATAGGAGGTGTCGGGCACCTCGGCAATCTGTACGCCGTCGCGGAATACCCGGTATCCAGTGACACCCACGTTGTCGGTGGCGCCGCTCCAGTTAAGGGTGATCTTCGAAGTGCTGGTCACTGTCGCCGCGAGATCCGGCGCAGTGGGCGGTGTGCTGTCCGGCTCAGAGCTGGGGAAGTTGTAGGTCTGGACGTCGAGCGTACGGCCCATCTCATCGGTCGGTGTGACCGTTACCTGGCGGCCATCGACGCTCACCTTGGTGAAGCCATACACCTGATCAGCGCTGAGGCCCGCGGGAGCTGCACCGCAGTGGGATCCGCTGCCGCCCACGGCGTACAAGTCCCAGCTGCTGCAGCCGCTCAAGCTGACTAGCGACGCGCCGGCATTGCCCATTACATAGCTCACGAGGCCCGCGGAGTCCGCGGCGTTGCGCTCATAAACGTGTGCATGTCCGTTGAAGGCGATTGCGACGTTGTTTGCATCCAACAGGCCCTGCAGCGTGTCAGTCCCGCCCTGCAGGTACGTGTCGGACGTCGTGGCATCCGCGCGGAGCGGGTAGTGCCAGAACGCGAACTTGAGCGCGTTCGGGTGGGCTTCGAGATCGGCCTTCAGCCATTGGTACTGCTCGGAGCTCGGCTTAAAGTGCGCCTCGTAGTCGTTCTTGTACGCTGAGCCGGTCCCGACATTCTGGTGGTCCCAGGATGCTGTCAAGATGTAGAACCTCGCCTTACCGGCGTCGAAGGCGTACCACATGCTCGGGTAGTTCTTTGACGTCGAGCCGTTGATTGATGGGTAGCTCTCCATCTTGTACTTGCCGCCCGAAGTCGCCGCGGCATTGGCCTCCGGCCAATTGAGGACCTGTACGTCCCCATTACTGAATCCGTGGTTGCCCGTCACATTGAAGACTGGTACCGAACGGCCGGGCACAGCCCAGAAGGTCGGCCCGAAAATCGTGCTCTGGTCGGCACCGGTCTGCTGCAGGTCGCCGTACTCCTTCTGGCCCCCGTTCGGGTAAGCCGTATCGCCAGTCATGACAGCAAAGCGGGACCCACTCTTGGCCATCTGGCTTAGAACGTTGGTCTGGTGTGTATTTACACCGCTTGAGTTGACCTGACCCCAGTCGCCGAAAACGGCGAAAGAGAACGGCTGGCTTGAGCCGGCTTCGACCTGAGAAGTAAATCTAGGACTCGAGTCTGTTCCCAACAGGTCGACGGTGCCGAGCTTCGGGCGGTAGCAGTATTCAGTGTCGGGTGTGACCGGGATCGTCGCTTTCCACTGGTACTCAGGCTTGCTAACCACAGTGATGTCGGTCTTGGTGGCTGCCGTGGTATTCGCATCGCAGTTTCCGACCGGGCCCCAACTGAGGCTGCCGGTGCTTGCCCCGGTCCGATCCGTGGCCCAGTTAACGGTGATCGACGATTGGATCGAGTCGGTGAGATAGGGGTAACGAGTCAGCATGTCGTTGGTCGCCGCCACGGCTGAACCTGGCGTAATACTGATCCCCAACATGGTCATGGCCAGGAAAACGACAAACTGGAGTCGCCAGACCGTCTTTTGCATGAACCAATTCCCATCTTGGTTTCAATACTCGGAATTTCAGTGGCTGACGGCCACCGAACCACTTGATATGCGCTATTTGCTTGCCCTGCCGGATTGCCGGCATTTCGCCGGTCGAATGCTAATGCGAGCTCTCGGCGCCATGGCTAAATTCGCGAGCGCGCTGCAGAAATGTGCGAGATCAGTGACAACCGGTGCCGGAGCTTCTCAAAGCGGTCACAAGAAAGTTATGAAACTGTCGCTTTCGCGGCCTAACGGATGCGCAGCTGCGATTTAGATAACGATTGTCGATGCCGGTGATTCGGCTCACCGGGAAGTAGGCATCCAGACCCCAACGAGCGCGCCCGTCTCGACGTTCGACCAGTCACCCTCAAACTCCAGTTGGGCCAGGGCAGCGGCGGGAAACCGACTCTGGATCGCATTGACTGCCTCAGGCGTAGAAGTCGCCGGATCGGTCAGCTCGTGCACCACGCCAGGTGTGCCGGGCGCATGTCCAACCAGCATGGCGACGTGGCAGTCTCTGGGAAGCTCGCGCACGGCGTCGATCAACGCGTCGCCACCGGCGTTGTAGAAACGGTCAGCAATCTCTACCCGATCCGGATCGAGTTGATCACCGAGCTTGAGCAACTCAAAGGTCTGCCGCGCGCGTACTGCGCTTGAGCACAGCACCGTATCGATCACAATGCCCTGCTCTCGGACGTACTCACCCACCTGCTGGGCATCGCGTTCTCCAGTAGGAGTCAGCCGTCGCTCGCTATCCCGGCTGCCGGGCCGGCTGTCCTCGGTCTGGGCATGGCGAAGTACTAGCAGAGTGCGCCGCTGGTCCATCGCTGAAGCATAAGATCTCTGCCGGCCTAGGCGATTCGATCCGCACGGTCCAGGAGCAGGGCGCGTTCGCGCTCGTTCTGGGTCATCGTTGCCGCGCGGGCGAATTCGGCCTTCGCCTCGTCTAGCCGCCCGAGTTTCTCCAGCAGATCGCCGCGCACGCTGGGCAACAGGTGATAGCCGTGCAGTGCGGGCAGGTCGGCCAGTTGATCAAGCAAGGTCAGTCCGGCCTCTGGCCCGTACGCCATTCCCAGAGCCACTGCGCGGTTGACCTCCACCACCGGTGAACCTGTGAGGCGGGCGAGTTGTTCATACAGCTGGGCGATGCGTACCCAATCGGTGGCTTCCGCGGTATCAGCACGGGCATGTTGCGCCGCAATCGCGGCCTGGAGCGCGTACGGACCAAGCTCGGTGCCAAGCGCGTGCGCCCGATCCAACGCGATGAAGCCGCGCGCAATGTGTACCGGATCCCATTGGGAACGATCCTGATCAAGCAGCAAGATCGGCGAGCCATCCTCGGCGACGCGTACTGTCAGACGGGACGTCTGGAGCTCCATGAGCGCGCAGAGACCATGAACTTCGCTCTCCCGCGGAGCCAGCGCGGCCATCATCCGCCCCAACCGAAGTGCCTCGTCACACAGTGTGGGCCGCATCCACTCATTGCCAGCAGTCGCTGAGTAACCCTCGTTGTAGAGCAGATAAATCACGCTCAGCACCGTCGTCAATCGCTCGGTCCGTTCAGCCTCGCTGGGTTCCTCCAACGCGGCACGGGCTTCGGCCAGCGTCCGTTTGGCTCGAACCACCCGTTGCGCAACCGTGGTCTCCGTCGTCAGGTACGCGCGCGCAATCTCCCGAGTGGTCAGACCGCCCACGAGCTTGAGAGTCAACGTGCACTGCGCCTCCGGGGTGAGAACCGGATGGCAGCAGATGAACATCAGCCGCAGCACGTCGTCTTCCACATGATCAACGGCCGCTAGGAAGTTCTCTTCAGACACGTGACTTCCTTGCGTATAAGCGATTGCAGCATAGATCTGATCACGCCGGTCGCGCCGCCGGAATTGATCAACTGCCCGGCGCTTGGCCGTTGTCATGAGCCAAGCGCCGGGGTTGTCGGGGACGCCGTCGGTTGGCCACTGCGCCAATGCTGCGACCAGTGCATCCTGAGCCAGGTCTTCGGCGAGCCCGACGTCTCGTACGATCCGGGTCAGCCCGGCGATGAGCCTCGTCGATTCCAGACGCCAGACCGCCTCGATGGTCTCCTGGGTGGTCGGATCTGTCACGGGTTCGATCAGATCACGACTCGCTCAGCTGCCGTACCTCGCAGCTGCCTTCCCAGCCCGGCCAATGATCTTTGTGGATTTGCATCAACCGCCGCGCCAACTCGATGGCCTCGGCCTTGCTGCGGACCTCCAGCACCGCGTACCCGCCGACCAGTTCCTTTGCCTCGGTGAACGGGCCGTCGACCGCCTTGATGGTGCCATTGGCAAGCGACACGATCGCGCCCGCCGAACTTGGCAGTAAGCCGCCTTGATCAACTAGAACGCCGCTTCGCGCGCCCTCCGCCGAGAACTCGCCCATCGCCTGGAACAGCTCCGGTGGTGGCGGGCCGGTCGGCAGGGCCTCGTCGAACTTCACCATCGTCATAAACCGCATGGCTCTACTCCTTACTTATATGGACCGAATCGTGGTGACCGGTCTTCACCCTCGCGTCGCCCGGCCCTGCCTTATCTCGACATGCCTCACCGAGATTTCCGCGGAACTTTTTTCTAGCAGCGATGTCGAGAACACCCTTCCGCAGTCGACGCACGGGCAAAGACACCTACAAATTAAGGAGCTTGTTCACCATGACCACGACCGAGACGCAGAGCCGGACTGACACCACCGCCCGCGCCATGCTCACCTGCGGATTGATCGCCGGACCGCTCTTTGTAACGATCATCATTGTCCAGATACTGACTCGGGACGGCTTCGACCTGCGTCGGCATCCCATCAGCTTGCTGTCGGTGGGCGATCACGGCTGGATTCAAGTGACCAACTTCGTTCTTGCCGGCGTGCTGAGCATCGTCTTCAGCATTGGCGTTGCCCGTGTGCTCATTGATGGTCCTGGCAGCCGCTGGGCTCCCCGACTCTTCGCGCTGTTCGGCGTCGGACTGGTGATCGGCGGAATCTTCAGAGCCGACCCGGCGCTCGGCTTCCCAGTTGGCGCACCCGAAGGCTACCCGGAGCACATTACGACGCATGGAATGATCCACGCTTTCGCCCCTCCGCTGTCTTTCCTCTCACTGATCGCCGCCTGCCTGGTCATCGCACGCCGCTTTGCTTCCGAAGGACTGCGCCGCACCGCCCTCATCACCCGGATTGTTGCAGCGGTGTGTTTCGTGCTCAGCGTGCCGGTTGGTCCAGGATTCAGCATCCGGCTGTTCCTAGGCGTGGCCCTGGCGTTTGCTTGGCTCGCCTGGTACGCCCTCTATCTGCTCCGTCAGATCAAGGCTTGATCACCTCCACTTCTGTCGACGATGGAGCGAACGTCAATTTTCACTTTGGGCTGCCGCGATCTCACCCAGGCCCTATGCTGCCGCAGCAGGCCTGCTTCGGCGCCCGACTCGGCGCTTCGTCGGCACTGGCCTGACGAATCTTTGTCGGGGGGCAATCATGGTTCGAAACCATTCTGGTGACGGCAAAAAACGCATGCGCCGGCTCGTGCGCGCCGCAGCGACCGAGCAGCGGCCCACACGCCGGTGCCGCAGGTCGCCGGGCCTCCTGCTAAGTCTGGTGCTGGTGTTGGCTACTGGCATTTTGGGTGCGGCTATTCCCTCGGCGGCTCAGGCCGCCACCCTGCCAGCCGGATTCGCGGAGTCGATTGTCTTCAGCGGCCTGACGAATCCAACGGCTGTCCGGTTCGCCAAGGATGGGCGCGTCTTCGTCGCCGAGAAACGCGGTGTTATCAAAGTGTTCACCTCGCTGACCGACACCACGCCCGATGTCTTCGCCGATCTCAACGCCAACGTGTACAACTTCTGGGACCGCGGCCTCCTGGGCATGACCCTCGCCCCGAACTTCCCGACTGACCCATACGTATACGTGCTCTACACCTATGATCACGAATTAGGCTCGACGGCTGCCGCCCCACGATGGGGAACCCAAGGTGTGTACTCAGATCCGTGTCCGACCCCACCCGGCGCCACCGGTGACGGTTGCCTAGCAAGCGGCCGGTTGTCCAGACTGCAGGCGGCTGGCAACTTCATGACTGGCAACGAGCAGGTGCTCGTCGAGGATTGGTGTCAGCAATATCCCAGCCACTCGATCGGCACCGTGGATTTCGGTGAGGATGGGAAGCTGTACGCCAGCGGTGGAGACGGCGCCAGCTTTAATTTCGCGGACTGGGGGCAGGACGGCACGCCGCTCAACCCGTGCGGAGACCCGCCCGGTGGCGTCGGCGCCACGCTTAGCCCGCCGACCGCTGAGGGTGGCGCGCTGCGCAGCCAGGACCTGCGCACCACAGCTGATCCGGTCACCCTCGATGGCGCGATCATCCGGGTGGATCCGACCACGGGCGCTGGGCTTCCAGACAACCCGTTGGCCGCATCCACCGATGCCAATGCCCGGCGCATCATTGCCTACGGCATGCGGAACCCCTTCCGCTTCACCCCGCGACCGAACACCGACGAGCTATGGGTGGGAGACGTCGGCTGGAACGACTGGGAAGAGATCAACAAGCTGACGGTGGGTCAGGGGTTGAAGAACTTCGGCTGGCCGTGCTACGAGGGTGCCGGCCGCCAGGCCGGCTATGACGCCGCCAACCTGAGCATCTGCGAGACCCTTTACGGAAGCCCCGGCGCGGTCACGGCGCCGTACCACACGTATCACCACAGCGCCCGGGTAGTGCCAAACGAGACGTGTCCCACTGGAAGTTCCTCCATCGCCGGCCTGGAGTTCGAGTTCGCAGCGGCACAAAACTCATACCCAGCTGAGTACGACGGCGCCCTATTCTTTGCCGACTACTCCCGAGACTGCATCTGGGTGATGGAGAAGGGGGCAGACGGGCAACCGGCGCCAGGGCTGATCCGCACATTTGTCGCCGGCGCGGCGAACCCCGTCAACCTCGAGAACGGGCCCGGCGGCGACCTCTTCTACGTGGACTTCGACGGCGGCACGATCCGCCGCATTACCTACGCGAGCGCGAACCATCCGCCGGTGGCCGTGGCCGCCGCCAACCCTACGACAGGTGCGGCTCCTCTTACAGTGGCCTTCGACGGCACGGGTTCGAGCGACGCAGACGACGACTCACTGTCCTACGCCTGGGACCTGGACGGGGACGGTGCCTACGACGACTCGACGGCGACGCAGCCCAGCTATACCTACACCACCGCAGGCAGCTACACGGCGTCCCTGCGAGTAACCGACAGCGTGGGTGCCTCAGACACCGACTCGGTCACTATCACGGTCGGCAACACCCCGCCGACCGCCGTCATCAACACGCCCCCGGCCGGCACCACCTGGAAGGTTGGCGACGTGATCAACTTCTCCGGGTCAGCGACCGATGCCCAAGACGGCACATTGCCGGCGTCGAAGCTGTCCTGGGAGCTAGTCATTCAGCACTGCCCATCCAACTGTCATTCTCATACGATTCAGAGCTTCAACGGTGTGGCAAGCGGATCCTTCACTGCGCCGGACCATGAGTACCCGTCGTATCTCGAGCTGAAGCTGACGGCGACAGACTCCGGTGGTCTCACCGATACCAAGACCCTGCGTCTGGATCCGAAGACTGTGGTCCTGACGTTCCAGACCAATCCCGGTGCGTTGCAGCTGGCTGTAAACGGCACTCAGGCCAAGTCGTCGTTCACCCATACGGTGATCATTGGCTCAGCTAACACCATCAGCGCTGTGTCGCCGCAGACCAAGGGCCCGAAGACGTACACCTTTAGTTCCTGGTCCGACGGCGGGGCCCAGACCCATACCATCGTCGCTCCGGCTTCGGCGGCAACCTACACCGCACGATTCAAGTAAAGCGGCTGCCGTGCCCTGCCAGCCGCGCTGTTGTAGCGACGGTCCGGCTGGCGGGCCACGATCAGCAATTAGTCGTGTTGCCGCGCCCCGATTTAGTAACGGCATGCTCCGCTGGTTTCAGTTGCGCGGCTCAGATAGGAAAGCGTCCCTGGCGCAGAGACGGAGCCACGGTTCGCCGAACGTTGCGGGATGGTTGTGGATCGGCAGCCTGAGGATCGGATCGCAACATCCGCATCAGCGACACTTGGCCGCGCCACCGTCCCGAAAGGTGCTGTCCTTCACCGGCACGAACTCCCAGTCATAGCTGCCGGGCTTCAGCGTCATGGCTAAGATGCCGAAGCTCGTGTCATCGCGCACTACCTCGCCGACCATCGGGGGCTTCTTGAACTTGATATGATTCCTGCCCCCTGTTCCGACGACGAACTGCTGGATGCCTTGCGGGTCAGGGTTCGGCGTTTCGGTGATCGACTCTGAGTTTTGCCTTGTATCCCTCGGCGCATCCATGTGTCCGATGAACTCGAAGCGCTCGTAGACATGGTTGTGGGCGCTGAGGACGACATCGACCTTCGCGGCAACCAGTGCATTCCAGATATCTGCCATTTGGCGCGCGGGCCCATGCTGGCCAGATGTAAATCGAGGTTCATGCCAGTAGGCAAGGGTGCAGGCGTTCTTGTTAGCAGCAAGGTCCGCCTGCAGCCAGCGGTACTGCTCACTGCCGGGATTACAGCCCCCCACAGATTCGAGCCCGCGTCCAGCGCGGCACTGGGAATTCAGTGCGATCAGGTGCCAGCCGCCAACGTCAAAGGAGTACCACCCCTTCTCTCCGGCAGCCGCGCCGAAATAGTCGAAGTAGCCTGAGGCGTCGCTCCCCCCGCATTCACCGCCGTACTCGTGGTTCCCCACTGCCGGACGGGAGACTGACTTGAACTGGCCCCAAGTGGCAGAGTAGGCGCGCTGGAATTCCGCAGCATCGCCGCACTCATATTGCACGTCACCTAGGGGTAGCACTGTTGTCGGCGCCCGTTCACGAAGCACCTCCGCGGTCGCAGACTCAGCACAAGACCGAGGAGGTCGCGAGTCGGCTGGTTCGCCGGTGTCCTTGACCGGGAGTCGCTCCGCTCGCTCCTGCACACGGCGTTGCATCGCAGGTGAGCAGACAATATCCCCGGCAGCGGCGATGACGTATGACCTCTCGTCGGGCCGCCGATCCGTTGTGGCCGCACCCGTTACATACGCTCGCAGTGGCGGGATGGTGACCAGAGCGACAGCGATGGCCCCCAGCACGCTAACGGCGATGAGAGTCCGCCGGATGCGTCGACTCACAGAGGGGGAAGATGTCATCGGGTTCCTAATCTGCGGGCTAGTCGAAGGCCAAGGTGCGCTTGGCGATCTTGGCCTTTGTACTGACCGACGCTGCCGGTCAGTAAAGGATAAGAGCATTGACGCGTCGCCGAGCATGACAGACAGAAACCGACGCCGGCCCGTCCTAGAGGCGCCGCCTCCTACCTGAGCTCGAGACGGAAGCAGCTGGCTTGGGCCGCAAGCGGTGCCGGCCGACGCAGCTGTTCACACAATGCGTTTCTGGGCGGACTGAGGTCTCATCCCGTCCGGCCCTTACTCCGACTAGATGAAGTTCATGCACCTCTCGCGCAACTTTCTCATGCCGGTAGACAGAATCTGCAACAAGATGCTGCTGCAGGTGCTACGGTCCTTACCCGAACGGTGGCCTTCCCCAGAAGAATCCGCAGAATATATAGAAGGAGTCAGGATGTCGGGGGTTCTACGGCGCGGCGTTGTTCTGACGGCTACATTCCTATTAGGTCCTACGCTGGTGACAGCTGGATTGCTACTCACTACCAACAGCGCCTCTGCAGCAACGCCGGTGACAGTGGTGGCAAGCGCGGACAGCTACGTCGACGCAGGTGCGCAGGCGGCAAATTTCGGCACCGCCACCGCGTTGCGGGTGGATGGCGACCCAGAGAAGGTCGCCTATCTGAAATTCAACATCCCCAGCGGAACGGCGCTGACTGGAAGCGTCGTCAAACTGAGATTCTTTGCTGAGACATCACACACGGCCGGTGTCACGAGTTACAGCGTCGCGAACGCTTGGACCGAAACGGAAATAACCTACGAGAACGCGCCGAAGCCCGATGCGACTGCTGGCAACAGTAGTGGGCGACTGGTCACATCTTCCTGGGCCGAAATCGATGTAACGAAGCTCGTCCAATCCACAGGAACAGTAAGCCTTGCACTTAAGACCGCGAGCAGCAGCGCGGTGAGGATAAGCAGCAGGGAGGGCACTAACAAGCCACAGCTCGTTATTGCAGGAACAACAACAACTGAGTTCACGGTTAGCCCAGTTGCGGGTGGTCCCTATCGCGCGGCCTCCAGCACAACGCTCTACACCGGCACGTTGAAGTCGGTTGTGGAGCGCGCGGTGGCAGATCTAAAGGCGGCCGGTGGGGGCACTGTCAGATTCGACAGCGGCAACTTCGACTTCGCGGAATCGGAATATTTCTCGTTGAAGAATGTCACAAACATTGACTTCGTCGGCGCCGGTATGGATAAGACAGTGATCAGGAACCACTCGGATGCCGCTGCGGACACTGAGCCCTTCAACTTCACCGGCGCAAACGGTGTCAAGATTCGAGACCTGACGGTGGCGGCTGGGGGAACTGCACGCGGCACTAGTGACGTCATCGATTTTGACCGCGGTAACAACTCACTTGTTGAGAATGTCAAAATCACCGACTCGCGCGCTCGCGGCATCGTGTTCGACGGCAAGGACGCAGCCGCCACCGCAGAGGGCAACACAATCCGCAACTGCAGTATCACAGGCGTCCCAGGCGCCGCAATAGAATTCCTCGCCTCAAGCCGCAACACCGTAACTGGGTGCGACATCAAGAAGGTCGGGAACGCAGGGATCTACGTCCATCAATCCAGTAGTTCCGCCGATCAGCCGAACAAGAAGTCCACTGACAACACCATTAGCGCTAACACCATCGACAATGCTGGCAGGGACGGCGTGTACATAAGCAACGGCGACCGGAATAAAGTCCTCAACAACACGATCACCAACAGCTCTGACGTCTACAAGAGTCGTGATGGAATCAAAATAAACTCCGTGGTCAGCGGTCTGAGCTGCGACGACAACACGGTCGCGGGCAACACTGCCACTGATAACCAGACGACTAAGACACAGACATATGGTCTGAATATTGGCAGCCCTTTGTGCAACCGGACGGTCGTTGGACCAGGAAACAACTTCGCGGGGAACCGACTAGGCGAGATCCACGACGCCGGCACGGGAACTGTGTACAAGACATCCTAGGTCGGGCTCCACGCGGACGCTATTTCCGCACAGAGCTTCGTCCTTGGTAGAACATCGGCAGGTTGTATGTCGCCTGGAACGCGTGAATGGCATGCGGCGCCGCTTCTGGCCCAGCGGATGCCGCGCCGCGGGAGGCCAGCTTTCCTTACGGTAAGGCGGGTGCTTAAGTTGCGGCAGTCAAGCCCACGAGGGGGTCGAGGTCTCAATGATTCATAGCTTTGCTGCCGGGGACATTCAGGACCGGCCTTCTCGGCCCTGGCATCCCGTAGTCATTGATGCCGAAAGTGCAAATCCAGTGACCGTTGCATACTTCGCCGACCGCTGGCTCGGGCAATCAAGGGCCGAGGCGTTCAGATGAGGGAGCGGCTGGTTCTGGTCAGCGATATCCACCTGGGCTTGGGCGCTAAAGGCGCCCAATACGGGCCCCGGTTCGTCGACGAGTTCGACAGTGACGAGGCGTTGCCGACCTTCCTCAACTGGCTGAGATCCGACGATCCCCGCCCGTCGCATTTGGTCTTGCTCGGTGACACGCTGGATTTCCTGCGCGTGCCCGTCCCAAGGGCACTTTACGCACGAAATGACGCTGAGGCCGTCCAGCAACTAGAGCAAATAGCGGCCGCGCATCCGAAAGTGCTTGAGGCGCTTTCAGCCATCATGAACGACGGAACCATGATCGATTTTGTGGTCGGCAACCATGACGTAGAGCTGGCGAGGCCAGCCGTTCAGCGCAAGTTGCGGACGCTGTTAGGGGCACCAGAGCACTCCGCCCCAGATGCGGTAGGCGTTCGCTTCCATCTATGGGGCTACTACGTGCCTGGACTCCTTTACGCCGAGCATGGCAATCATTACCACGATGTGAGCTCATTTCGGCAACCGCTGACGCCGTTCAACGCCAAACGGACAGAGCGACCGCTGGCTACGCGGGTCCACTCCGTCTTAGGTCACGCCCGGCGCAAGCGGTCCGGTGGCCCTCCGCTGCACCAAGTGTTCGCAGACCTTCTTCCAGTCGATCAGGTGCCGAGGGCTGTAATGGACGACTACTACGCCAGAGTGTTGCCTCAGTATGCGGCCGCGATCGGCCTGCCGGTCCTCACCGTTCGCCAGCTACACGAACTCGGCCGAACGTCGACGTTGGCCACAGCGTTGAGAATCGCGAAGGTCCGCCTGGGGCACGACTTGTCATTCCGCGAGGCCGCGCCCGGGGTCGCCACCTCTGTGCATCGAGTACTTGCAGCGGCCGGTTGCGCAGTTCCGTTCTGCGTTTTTGGTCACAGCCATGCCGCGTGTCATCTCCGACTCCCGGAAGGGGATGGCGAGTATCTCAACACCGGGACCTGGTCCAGCGATTATCGCCCGGCAACGGGTGGCGTCCAGCACGTGCCGGATTCGCAAAGGCGCACTTGGATTGAACTGACTCGTCGTGGATCTGACAACCCCCAGGCGAAGCTGCTGCATTGGGTCAGCGGCCCGGTCGAGAATCTTCACCCTATGAGCGGTTCGATTGAGCCGGGCCGTTGGGACGGCTTGTCCGGGCTGGCACAGCCGAGAGCAGCCGGGGGATAGCGGCGGCCCCACTGACCATCCAACGGTCGAGCTTGAAGTACTGCGCCAACGTCCAAGGTAACGATTAGACGTCGAGATACGTCCCTTGCCCACCTCCCAGTCAAGCGAAGCGCCGAAAATCACGATTGAGGATCGAACGCACCGGGTGCTCTAACGCCCAAGCGATCTTGTGTCGCCTCGGGTTAGGATCCTCATCGCGACCCCGAGCATTGCGGGCGGGGGTGAGTAATGGCCTTGTGGGCTCGGGGGAAGAAGCATGCGGCGATTTGTGCCTAACGTCTTGTCATTCGCGTTGCTCGGCGCAACGGCCCTAGGGCTTGCGATGGGTCCAACAAGCACTTTGCCCGCCAGTGCCACCGCTTCAGCGGCCAGCCCGACCTGGTGGAAGGTGGACACACACGAGCATTCCACGATCAGTGGCGACGCCCGCGCGGATCTTGGTGTTATCTCGGCGAAGGCGCAGGCCGCCGGTTACAATGCCGTCTTTCTGACCGACCACGACCGTGCGGCGAGCTTCTCAATTGATCACGCAAACGGTAACTACCTAGATTTGACCGACACACTGGGCACGCGCTGGACGCAAAGAAACAAAGGTACGTTAAGCGGCTTTGCAAACTCCATTGTCTCTAGCCCGGTCCATTCAGGCACTGGATCTCTGCACGTCAATGCTGCATCATCGTCGACTGGTCAGTCATTTGTGTACGCCCGTCGAGGGCGCACACCCTTACGTGCTGGGACAATTACACTGGATTTCTGGGTCTACCCGCAGCAGATAAGCGGCAATGCCGGTGTGGACGTATCGGTCGCGCTAGGCGGCGATGGGACCGCAGCGGCCCCCTACGGCTATACCAATATTGCGGGCACGACGACGCTGGGCAAGAGCACAGTTCTGGTCTGGCAGCTAGGTTCAGCGCGGGCCTCCTCGCAATCCGGCTCCACCCGTGTATATAGCAATTCCCTGAGTTACTCGCCGGGCACATGGAATCACTACGTCATTAATGTGACGTCGGGCAACATCACCTGGACTCCCCAAGGCGGCGCGACCACCAATGCAACCGGCACCGGCTTGGATACATTGGATCCCGCCGACCGTCCGGCCGGTCATACCGTTCTCGCCTATCCAAAGATCGAGGCAGCCGTAACGGGCGGTGGCACAGCCGATGCCTACATAGATGATTATGTATTCAAGGATGAAGCACCAAACTGCCCTGCAGCAGACTTCGCCTATCGCAACAGTCTGTTGAATCAGGGTCAGTTTGACGGTCCCAATTTCAAACTATTCCCAAGCCGAGAGATGGGGCAGAATAATCACAGCAACCAATTCAACTTTGGAATCACTAATCCCGTAGACTATTTTGACAATTACAATGACACCTCTGTGCCGACTGCCTATGGTAACGATGGTGCGCTGTGCAGTGCAACCAATAATTCGTCAGCGCCTTGGAAGTTCAGCAAGCTGGGCGCGGACAATATAACCGACGTCCAGGCGAGTGGCTACCCGGCTCAGAATAACCATCCCGGTGTTACAGATGACCTTGCCACTGTAGTCAGCACGAAAGCACATGGCGCGGACGCCGTAGAGCTGCAAACCAGTGAGGACTATTCCAAGACTTGGGACGACATCCTTCAGCAAAACCATATTCTGATGGGTACATACGGAAGTGATGCTCATGACGGCGCAGGGGGATCTGCTCCGTCCAATTATATTGACGCCCCATCGCTAAACCTCGACGACCTCATGCACAGTTACTTTGAGGGTCGGATGTACCAGGCACCCGCAAACTTCACTGGTCGCATAGTCTTTAATGTTGACAACGGTTCTCGTCCCTATCCTGCACGTTACCCCATCCTCGTAGCGCCAACGGCCACCAGCACTAATGTTCGTTTATCCATCTCCCAGGGTCTTTCCGCGGGCAACGTGGTCCGGTGGATTACGAATAGCGGCAGCGGCCTGGTTACGACCGACATTCCGGTAAGCGGCACCTCATACGAAGAAGTGCGAAGCATTCCACTCACCGGCTCCTTTACATATGTGCGGGCTGAAATCCGCGATGCCTCAAACAATTTGGTGGCAAATACGCAACCCATCTTCTTCCGCTCCCTCAACGGCCTGCCGAATGACAAGTCGGTACACGTCGATTCGGTCACTCCGAGCAGCGGCTGCGCCTGCAGTGTGGCGAAGACCAAGGGCATCACGACATCATCGTGGGCCGCAAACCGTTTGAGCCTAGGCCTCACTAACACGGCTGGCAGCACGGTTAACCTCGTGGGCACCTCAGCCGACGCACCCGCTCAGGTCGTCATGGATGGCTCAAGTGTGAGCCAGTCGCCTAGCCTGAGCGACTATCAGGCGCAGACCGGCGACGCCTGGTATTACGACGTCGGAACGCACCACCTCTATCTTCAAGACCGTCAAAGCGGCTCCACATCCTCCGTAGTCGTCTCCTTCGACACCACGGGCGACGATGCGCCGTCGGTTCCGTCTGGGTTGTCGGGGTCGGCGTCGGGTTCATCGTCGGTGGATTTGAGCTGGTCGGCTTCGTCGGATGGGGACGCTACGCCGGTGGCGGGTTATCACGTGTTC
>Ga0307409_100000663_pt1 | contig 15255 bp, 13 predicted proteins | sample 322Ometagenome_2_FD_203888 | JGI IMG/M metagenome (GOLD analysis project Ga0307409, IMG submission 203888) | Maize rhizosphere microbial communities from greenhouse at UC Davis, California, United States - 322HYB-O-2 | ecosystem: Host-associated > Plants > Roots > Rhizosphere > Soil | place... | reverse complement strand
AATGCTTGTATCCGATGGCGAAGAAGCAGGTTTTTTTGAGTTTTGCCCACCAGGACCGCCCGGTCCGCGACCATTTCGTCTCAGCGGCGGCGGCCGAGGGCGTCCCTTTCGGGTTCACCGAGATGTCGGTAAAAAAGGAGTGGGACGAGCAGTGGCGCGTCCAATGCCGCTACCGAATCCGAAGCTGCGACGCCCTGATCGCCCTGATCACGGCGGAATTGGAGGCTTCAGCAGGGGCACTTTGGGAAATTCGCACCGCCGACGAAATCGGCGTCCCGATTTTAGGCGTCTACGCACACGGCGCCAGCATCGCAAACTGCCCCGAAGACCTCTTAGGAAAACTCAAGGCCGACTGGAACTGGGAAGAGATCTCAAGATTTATCGCCCGCGCAAGTCGCAAGCACTAGAAATCAAAAAAGGCAGCACGGCGGCTGCCCTTTCCAAACCTTCTAAGACTCACTTCAACCCGAGTATTCGTTTTCGTTCACCAAAGCTACGAAATAACTCATTCCCGGTTTCTTCGGTCTGTCGTCTTTAGGCGGATTCTTCGGCTTATCGCCCGGTTTGATCACCGGCGGTTTCTCCTTTGGCGGGCGTTGCTGGCCCCCACCCTTCTGAGCCGAAACAGCGAGCGAAAGGCCCGCAACGGCTGCAAAAGTGAACAAGATTTGCTTCAAGATCTTCATCGCTTTAATTCTCTCTCCCTAAAACTAACGCATTCGGAGAAGAGGGAAAGCCTGCGTCGCTGTCTATAGAGGCAATCACGGTGCCAAAGACCCGTTTAAGACGCAATTGCGTGCAAAATAGTTGTTATCGACGTGAGGGTGAAAAACGAAAAGCTTACAAAACTTTACGTTTTCAGTAATTGTCATACGAAAACGTAAATAACTCAATATCTATATCGCCCGCAACTGTTAAAATCGAGTCAATATGACGGATAACCTGTCGGAAGCAGACCGCTTCAGATCCTATCTTGTTCCGCTGGCGACCATCGGCACGATCGCCTTCAATTGGCTCGCCGCGACGGGGCGGGTCAACGGCACGACCCCCGGAGAGATCTCTGACAAATACCCTACGCCGATCACCCCTGCGGGCTACGCCTTTTCGATATGGAGTTTGATCTATCTGGGAATGATCGCGTTCAGCATTTATCAGACACTTCCCGCTAACGCGACCCGATTCAAAAACATCCGGTCGCTCTACATTCTCACATGCGCCCTCAACTGCGGCTGGATATATATGTGGCACAGCGATCAGATCGCGATCTGTCTGCTGCTCATCACTCTGCTTGCGGTTTGTCTGTTCCTGATCAATCTAAATTTAAAGAGTACAGAGGGAATGGGCGAATACTGGTTCGCCAAGGCACCGTTTGGCATCTATTTCGGTTGGGTCACAGCCGCCGCGCTGGTCAATTTCGCCGTCCTGCTCGTTCATTGGAACGTAAATATTTCGGCCGGGTCATGGACCTGGATAGGCGTCGGCCTCATCCTCTTCGCAACCGCCCTGGGCATTCTGATCCGAATGCGGCTCAATAACTATCTCTATCCACTGGCGATCGCGTGGGCGCTCACGGCGATCGGGGTGAAACAGAGCGGCCAGACCTTGATCGTCGTCGCAACCGCCATCGGCACTATCGCATGTCTAATCGCTACGTTGAGCTTCGTTGTGGGTCTGCCATCGACGGACAATCCGCGGCAACCGGCCGAAAACTAAGAATCACCCGCAGCCGAGATGAACAAAGGCAAGATCTGCATTTCTATTTGCGCCAAGACGGCGGCTGAGCTTTTCCAGAAAGTCAGTTTGGCGGAACCGCTCGCGGACGTTATCGAGTTGCGTCTCGATTGCCTCGCGCCGTCGGAGGTGGACACCGCTCTCGAAGACCTTCCGAAGATCTCGAAACAGTATTTGATAACCTACCGCCCAAGTGAGGAAGGCGGCATTCGCGTGCTGCCGCTCTCGGCACGCCTGATGTTCTGGAAGCGAGCGATTCGCGCGCTGGGTGATCACGACTTTATCGTCGACCACGAGACCGATATCGAATTCCCTTTTGGCGTCAACGGCAGCCGCACGATCAGATCCATTCACTATTTTGCCGATTCGCCGCCGGACTTCCGCCCCGTCTACTTCGAAATGTCCGAAGCATTCGACGGTATTATTAAGATCGCCGCGAACTGCTCTGACATCACTGACGCGATAAAAATCTGGAAACTAATGGAAGCAGCCCGAATTGAAGGTGGCGAGGTGATCCCGATCGCTATGGGTGAACCGGGAAAATGGACGCGAATACTCGGCCCGGCACACGGGGCTTACATGACCTATGCCGCCTTGGAGGCGACAGAAGCAACCGCCCCGGGACAGATCACCGCCGCTGATATGATCGACGTTTTCCGGTTCCGGGAACTCGATCGCGAAACAAAGGTATACGGGATCGTCGCGGGTGACACGAGCTATTCAATATCGCCATGGATGCACAACGCCGGTTTCAAGGCCGCGCGGCAGAATCGGGTATTTGTCCCTTTGCAGGTCGCGAATGTTGACGAGTTCATCCGCAGAATGATCAAAGAAGACACTCGCGAGATCGATCTGAGCTGTGGCGGTTTTTCGGTGACCAATCCCCATAAACGATCGATCATTTCGCACCTCGACGAGATGGACGAAACCGCGGCAGCGATCGGGGCCGTAAACACGGTTAAGATCGAGGGCGGCAAGTTGTACGGCCACAACACGGACGCTCCGGGATTCATCGAACCGCTCAAGAAGGTATTCGGAGACCTGAAGGACGCCCGAGCTTGTATCGTGGGCGCCGGCGGAGCAGCGAGGGCATGCGTTTACGCCCTTAGGCGGGAAGGAGTGCAGGTCAGCGTCCTTGCTCGCGACCCATCAAAAGCCTCCGCCTTGGCTGATGAGTTTCAGGCGACAGTCGGAGATCTCGGCGACAGCGGCTGCGACATCCTCGTAAATTGCACGCCTCTCGGGACAAAAGGCGGTGAGGAAGACGGAACGATCGCGACAGCGGCAGATCTGAATGGCGTAAAACTCGTCTACGATCTCGTATATAATCCGACCGAGACTCGTCTGATACGCGAAGCCAAAAAAGCCGGGGTGCCGACCCTCGGCGGAATGGAGATGCTGATCGCCCAGGGGGCAAAGCAGTTCGAGATATGGACCGGTCAATCGGCGCCGGTCGAAGCAATGTCATCTGCGGTAAAAAAGAAACTCAATTTATGAGCCCTCCCGAAGCCTTAAATTGTCCGAATTGCGGCGGAGCGGTGATGAGCGACCTCACCAACTGCGAATTCTGCTCATCGCGCCTGAAAACGGTTGGCTGTGCGAAGTGCTTAGGGATGATGTTTCTCGGCAGCAAGTTTTGCGGGCATTGCGGAGCATCTGCCTATGCCGCTGAACTGCTCGACGATACCGACGCCGGCGATTGTCCGCGCTGCAAGACGTCCCTTCAATCGCTGAAGATCGACGACGTCACCATCAGGGAGTGCGTTCGATGCGGAGGATTTTGGACCGAAGCGGATGGTTTTGAAGAACTCTGCAAAGATCGTGAGCGGCAGGCATCGGTGTTGGGGTTTGCCTCAAGTTACCGGCACGAAAACGCCGACCCGCCGACCATATCCTACGTGCCCTGTCCAGACTGCAAACAATTGATGAATCGCAGCAACTTCGCACGGTCGTCCGGTATCATTATAGATATGTGCAAACAGCACGGCGTCTGGTTCGATGCGGGCGAATTACCCAAGATCATCCAGTTCCTCGACGACGGCGGTCTCGACCGTGCCCGCGAGAAGGAAAAGATTTCCATCCAGGATGAACGCTCCCGGCTCCGCGACGAGGAACGAAGACTCGCCATGATGACCAGGCGAAACGGGAACATGAGGTTCGACGAGGAGAGCAGTTCTGGCTTTGGTGGGCTGATTTCGAAATTGTTCAATTAGCCGATGAACGAACGCTACAGCAGACAAATTCTCTTCCGAGAGATCGGCCGCGAAGGCCAGGAGAAACTCCTCAATTCGCGGGTCCTTCTTGTGGGCTGCGGGGCACTCGGAGCGTCACACGCTGAGATGCTGGCTAGGGCCGGCGTTGGAACGCTCCGGATCGTTGATCGCGATTTCGTCGAGTACACCAATCTTCAGCGTCAAACTCTTTTCAAAGAAGAGGACGCGGAGAATCGCGTCCCGAAGGCCGCGGCGGCGAAACAAAGGATCGCGGAGATCAATTCGGAGATCACCGTCGAAGAGATCGTCGCCGACGTTAATAATTCCAACATCGAATCGCTGATCGACGGGTGCGACCTTGTCCTCGACGGGACGGATAATTTCCAAGTCCGATATTTAGTGAACGACGCGTGCGTGAAGCACGGGAAAACATGGATCTATGGGGCCGCTGTTTCCAGTTACGGCACGACGATGACGGTCATCCCGGGCGAGACACCATGCCTTCGCTGCGTTTTTGAAGAAATGCCCGACGCCGGAAGTTCTCCAACGTGTGATACTGCCGGGGTCATCATGCCGATCATCTCCAGTATCTCCGCGGTGCAGGTTTCCGAGGCGATCAAGATCCTCACCGGAAAACGCGCCGCCTTGCATCGTTCCCTGATGCAGGTCGACGTCTGGCAAAACGATTGGCGAAAAATAAAACTAGCCGGCCCCGACGCTGATTGCGTCGCCTGTGGGAAAAGAACATTCGAGTTCCTGGATGCCGATGCACAGGAGTTCTCCGCAGTTCTCTGCGGCCGAAATGCCGTCCAAGTCGCCCCGCCACGCCCTGTTAGTCTTAACCTCGCATCGCTGAACGAAAAGCTCCGTTCATTCGACGGCGTAAAGCGAAACGAATACCTGCTCCGCTTTTCCCCGGACGTATACGAGGTGACCGTTTTCACCGATGGGCGTGCGATTGTAAAAGGGACGGACGATATTTCAGTCGCGAGGTCTCTTTACGCGAAATACATTGGTGTCTAGCTGTAATAGATACTGTTACCGCTACTGTTTCGCGTTATAGGTTGGAGGTGTTGTTATGAACAACGTTCCCAAAGTAATTATTGTCGGCGGCGGTTTCGGGGGACTTTGGGCCGCCAAAGAGCTCGCAAACGAGCCGGTCGAGGTGATCCTCATCGACCGGAAGAACCACCACGTATTCCAGCCGCTTCTCTATCAGGTCGCCACGGCCGTGCTTTCGCCCGGCGAGATCGCGACGCCGATCCGACGCATCCTGCATTACGCAAGGAATATCGAAGTGATCCTCGGTGAGGTCATAGATTTTGATATAGCCAATAATTCTCTGGTGTTGGATGACGGTTCGTTGGTCGACTTCGACTATCTGATCGTCGCCGCCGGGGCCCGTCACGCGTACTTCGGCCATGATGATTGGGAAGTCTCGGCTCCCGGGCTGAAGACGATCGAGGACGCGGTCGAGATCCGGCGGCGCGTTTTGCTCGCTTTCGAATTGGCCGAGCGCAAGGCCGCGCTCATGGGGAGTACCGAACCCCTAAACTTCGTCGTTGTCGGCGGAGGCCCGACCGGGGTTGAGCTTGCCGGAGCTATCGCGGGCATCGCTCGGCAGGCACTGGCGAAAGACTTCAAGACCATCGACACGCGAAAATCTCATGTTTTGCTTTTTGAAGGCTCCGACCGAGTGCTCGGAACATTCACGCCAGACCTTTCCGAAAGCGCGAAAAAGCAACTCGAAGATCTCGGCGTTGAGGTGCATCTCAACAGCTTCGTAACCGATATCGAACCCGGAAAAGTAAAGGTCGGTGATGAATGGATCGAATGCGATGTCGTCCTCTGGGCGACGGGCGTTGCGGCCTCACCGCTCGGCCGAAAACTTGGCGTAGAGACAGATAAAGCGGGCAGAGTTTTTGTCGAACCGGACCTGTCCGTCCCCGGCTTCAAAAGTGTCTTCGTGATCGGCGATATGGCGTCGATCAAACAGGAAGACGGAACGCCGGTCCCCGGGGTAAGCCCCGCCGCGATGCAGATGGGCACGGCGACCGCCAAGAATGTTTTGGCTGATGTTAAGGGTCGCGGGCGGAAAACCTTTAAGTACGTCGACAAGGGTTCAATGGCGACAATCGGCCGCAACAAGGCGATCGCCCACGTTTTCGGGCTGAAACTTACAGGTTTCATCGCATGGATGTTCTGGCTGTTCCTCCACGTATTCTTTTTGATCGGTTTCCGGAATCGTATTGTGGTAATGCTGGAGTGGTTCTGGGCATATCTGACGCGTGAACGGAGCGCCCGCCTGATCACCGGCGACGCCGCCGAACTCAGAAACGCGCTTCTCTTCCTCGAAGGTGAGGACGCCGTGAACGTGCTCGACCGGATCAGCGAGAAGGAAGCTGCCAAGATCGCGGCAAAGGTTTAGAATCACGACCAATTTAAGCACCCGGCGGCCTGCCGTCCGGGTGTCTTTTTGCGCGCGGATATTCTATGATTTAGAGCAAGTCAGAACGCCCTTATTTGCTCATGAAGAATTTTTCGTTTTCCGTCCTTTTTCTCTTCCTGTTTTCATTCATCACAGACGCAGCCGAACCGCAGATATGGTCGGTCAATTCGCGAGCCGATGTGATGCGCGGCGAGGCCCGCAGCGTCTCGATCGACGCGAACGGGAACATCACCCCCGCGCCCAAACTCACCGAGATCTACAAGACCGAACAGCCCTACATCTGGTCGAGCGCGGTTGATGCGTCCGGAAACGTTTACCTCGGCACCGGTGCCGAAGGCCGCATTTATAAAGTTTCCCCGAGCGGCAGCGGCGCGTTGTTCACCGACCTTACCGAATTGAATGTGTCGGCAATCGGAATCGGTCGCGGAGGGGAGATCTTCGCAGGGACTTCGCCGGATGGCAAAGTTTACCGCATCGATAATGGGGGAAAAGCGACTGTCTACTTCGAGCCGAAAGAGAAATATATCTGGTCGCTGGCCGTGATGGGCGACGGAAGCCTTGCGGTAGCGACCGGGGAGGGCGGCAAGATTTATCGGGTACGCGCCGCGAATGCAGCTCCGGAAGGTTCGTTGCTTTTTGACACGAGCGAGACCCACATCATTTCACTTGCAGTTGACCGCGCCGGCAACCTTTACGCGGGTAGTGACTCCGGCGGGCTAGTGCTGAAATTCGGCCCCGACGGAAAGCCGTTCGGCCTTCTCGATTCCCCGCTTCGAGAGATCCACGAACTAGCCGCCGGCCCCGACGGTTCGATTTACGTTCTAGCTCTTGGCGAATCGGCCTCCACCGCTAAACCCGAAGCGTCACCCACGCCCGCAAGCAACGCCGTTTCCGCCGACCCGCCAAACCCGATGCAGCCCGCTCCGCCGCAAAAGAGCAAATACGATCTGACGGGTGCGAAGTCCGCCGTTTATCGAATTCTGCCCGATGGCGGCTCTGACATTCTTTGGTCATCGCCGACGGTGATCGGATTTTCGATCTATGCTCACCAGACCGGCAGCGGCGTGATGCTTGGCACCTCCGACCGCGGACGCATCTACAACATCCGCAACGACGGCAACGACACTCTAGCTATGCAGACCGATGCGAGCCAGATCTCCACCATCTTCAGCCAGGGCAACAATCTGTATGCAACCTCCAGCAACCAGGGACGCCTTTTCAGGATCGGCCCTGACACGGTCGCCGAGGGCGTATATGAATCCGCAGTTTTGGACGCCAAAGCGACCGCCTCTTGGGGAAACGTTTGGTGGACGTCCGCCGGGAATGTTCAGATAGAAACTCGTAGCGGAAATTCAGAATCGCCGAACGAAACCTGGAGTGGTTGGGAGGTTGTTCGATCAGAATCTCGCCGCGGCAAGGCATCAAATCCGCCAGCTCGTTACTTTCAGTGGCGGGCGAAACTCACGGGCGGTACCGCTTCCCTCCGCGAACTCAGCCTCGCTTTCATTCCGCGAAACATTGCTCCGGAGATTACCGCACTTCAGGTAATGCCCCCGAACGTCGGCCTGCTTGCCAACCCACCCATACAACTCGACCCCAACATCGAGCTTTCCGGTATGTCACCTCAAAACTTCGGGATCGTCGTCGCCGCTCAACCCCCGCGCCGGGTTTATCAGCGAGGGGCCCGTGCTTTCCAATGGACGGCCGAAGACCGCAATGGCGACAGAGTATTGTTTGACGTTTACTTCAAAGACGTCGCCGCCGCAGATTTCAAACTTCTAAAAGAGAACATTTCCGAGAATTTCGTCACGCTTGACGGCTTGTCCCTTGCCGACGGCCGATACACCCTGCGCGTGGTGGCGAAGGACGCGCAATCGAACCCCGTCGGGCAGTTTCTTTCGGGCGAGATCGTCAGTGAGCCCTTCGAGATCGACAACACTCAGCCGACCGTCACAGTGTCGGGACAGCCGCAGGTAACCGGATATACCGCACGCGTCATTTTTGTTGCAAGCGATCGCGGAAGCTATATCTCCCGTGCCGAATACAGCGTTAACGGTGGCGATTGGCAGGCCGTTTATGCTGACGACGGAATATCGGACGGGCCGGACGAACGTTACACACTGAACGTTCCCGTGAGATCGGCAGGGGAATACTCCGTCACGCTCCGCGTCTTCGACGCCGGCGGCAATATCGGAAATGCCCGTGCCCTGGTGAGGCGATAGTGGATCAAGATAGCGTAGCAGTCGTCACCGGGGCCGCATCCGGCATCGGCCGTGCCCTCGCCATCCGTTTCGCTAAAGACGGGATCGCCGGGATCGCGATCTCCGATTGGAACGAGTCGGGACTTAAAGAGACGGCCGATGAGATCGCAAAAATCGGCGTTCCGGTTTCCGAACACGTCGTGGACGTCAGCAAACTAGATCAAGTGCAGCGGTTCGCTGAAGAAGTGATGGAACGCCACGGCCGCGCCACCCATTTGATCAACAATGCAGGAGTGGGTCTTTTCGGCACGTTCGAACAGGTCTCCGTAGCTGACATCGAGTGGCTCATGGGTGTTAACTTCTGGGGCGTGGTCCACGGCTGTAAGGCATTTCTCCCGATCCTGCGTCAGCAGAACGACGCCCATATCGTAAATATCTCCAGCGTATTCGGCTTCATCGCTCCCGAGGAACAGACCGCGTATTGTGCCTCTAAGTTCGCTGTTCGCGGATTCACCGAAAGCCTCCGTCACGAATACGCCGGAACAAACCTCCACGTCGCGTGCGTTCATCCCGGTGGCGTTCTCACCGATATCGCCCGCAATTCTAAACTTGGCGAAGGCACCCCAGAGGAATGGAAACACCAGGGCGCAAAATTCTTCGACCGCGTCGCCCGAACTACCCCCGAAACCGCCGCCGAGGTGATCCTCCAAGGGATCAAAAACAAAAATCCCCGCATCCTCATCGGGAAAGACGCGAGGCAGATCAGCCTACTATCGAGATTATTCCCTGCCCGCTATCTTTCCGTCATCGAACGGCTCGCCGGGCATAAGATGAGTCTAAGGAAAAAATAACTACTTTTTCGGCAACGTCATTGTCTCGCCTTCGTCGTTCATTTCCAGATGACGGGTGGTGCTGTCGGTAACGCTGGGCGGTACGAGGTCGCCGGTCCTGTATGGGGTGGCCGGCGGGATGAACTCGGTTTGGGGCGAAGGAAGTGACGGACTCGCGGGTGCTGAGCCGATCGAGTGCCCCGATGCGGGGGTGAACGAACCCCCTTGTCGCGACTCGATCATTTTTCGCGACTTCATCAGATCCGATATCCCCTTCGCCAGGAACGTAAATGCAGGGAAGAGCATCGCCCACCACCATGCGTGGCCGCCCGCGACGCCGGTGACCAACAGCACGATGGAAACGACAAGAAATCCGATACCCGAAATGATCGATCGGATCGAATCGCCGTACACCTCGTGCGGGTCTGACCTTCTTTTGGCCTCGGTGCGAATATGAGCCGTTCCGGGGTGCATATTCATGTCACCGAAAGTCGCCGGCAGTCCTCCGCTGATCGCGGCATTGACCGGTGCCAGATCCACGCCGCAGCTCCGGCAAAATTTGCCGTCCTCAGGATTCTTGGTACCGCATTTCGGACAAAACATAGGCTCTTATTTCTTCAGTTCACGTTGGCGTCTTGCTTCGAACAGTATAACGCCTGCCGCCACGGAAACGTTCAGCGAATCTATTTTTCCATACATCGGGATCCTCACCAGCGCGTCGCAGTTCTCCGCGACCAGCCGGTGCAATCCGCTTCCCTCGGATCCAAGCACGAGCGCTGTCGGCGTCGTCCAATCCCAATCGGTGTAAGACATCTCCGCTTCGCCGCTGGTGCCGACGACCCAAATATTCCGCTCTTTCAGGCCTTCGATGAACCGGTTAAGATTGGTCACCTTCGCGACGCCGATATGCTCGATCGCGCCGGCCGACGATTTAGCAACCGTCTCGGTCAACCCCACCGCTCTCCGCTCAGGGATAAAGATCCCATCCGCCCCGGCACACTCCGCCGAACGAAGAATTGCACCAAGGTTTCGCGGGTCTTCGACGCCGTCAAGCACGACAAACAGTCCTGGATCCGACGCTTCCCCAAGTATCTTATCGGCTTCGACATAATCCGCCGCCGCGGTAAGTGCAAGAATTCCTTGATGGTTCGCGCCTTCCGCGACCAATTTATCAAGCCTCTCTCTCGGCGCGGTCTCGACGATCACGCGATTTTCGCGGGCGAGATCGTAGATCTCTTGCAATCGATGCTGCCGAACGCCCTCCGCCACGACGATCTTTTCGATCCGCCGCCCGCCCGAACGTAGCGCCTCCAAAACGGGAAGCACGCCATAGAGTGCATTAGCAGGCGCCGGTCTCGGCGGCTCGCGATCCGGTCTCGTGCCTGTCGGGCGGTTAGGCCTTTCGTTCCTATCCCTGAATTCACGCGGCCCGCCGCGGCCTTTGCCTCTCATAACAGCCCCCGCCGCATCCGGGAATACTTAGTAAACTGATCGGCGTTCGATACAGCCTCGCCCACTGACCTCTGGACCCTGGCACCTACCCGATGAAATCCCTTCGAGGTGTTCCTGACCGAACGCGGCCACACACCGTCGAGCAGTCCGATCTTGGACGCGTATGAGTCATCGAACACAGCATTCGGGAAATTCTCCATCAGTTGGTCTTTCAGGGTCCGCACGTTTTCGACCGAAAGCATCGATTTCCCTTCGCCCAGACAAGAAAAATCGAAACCGTGCGGCAATATCCGAAACCCTGCGTCATGGCCCTCCGCATAAATATCGATCACCGCGTGGTCCCATGAAGACGTTTGTTCACCTACTCGTCTCACTTCTTTCCGTTTCCGCTTTAGCGTAGATTCTGATTCAGTTTCGAATATCGCGCCTGAAACTATTAATACGATCTCGTCTTTGCTGAATCGTTCGACCGCATCGCCGTTGAACAGAATGAATTCAACACCTCCGCCGTCAAAGCTGAGTGCTTTCAGCCGCGCAGGCGGGCGATCGACGTTCAAGTAACCGTCCAGGCAAACCGTGATTTCAAGCCCCGCTTTCCCGAGCCTTTCCGACACGGACCCAGCGTCCCCCTTGGTTGCTCTAACCAGCGGAAACGGCGGCTGCAAACAAAAAGCCTTTTCCAGAGTTTCCGCGTCGATCGAAACGGTCCTGGAAATCATGTCTCGATCTGCGTTCAACAAACCACCGGCAACTACCACGTTCACGCCAGGCTCCCATTCTTCGGGCACGACGTGTCTATACTGGATCCCGGCCGCGACCGTTTCGGGCAGCTCAAGCCTTTCACCGCAGTAAATGCATTCCATCCGAACCGGTGGATTCGCCTTCCCGCATCGCCCACACTCGATCATTTCTGCCGGTGCAAAGCCAAGCGGTTCGGCACGAACCGGGATACCGTCGACGTACTCGATCTCCTCGCTCATAAATTCAAAATCACCGAATTTTAACATTTCGATCAGTGAATTGCTTGACCGCCGGGCGTAAGCGTTGCAAACTATCGTCAGGCTTCAAAGAGAATCGGTTACATATTTGTTTCGGAAGTTACACAATTATTTGTTTTGATCACTGTAATTAATTATTTTTTACGATCCGTTTAGAAACAGCGAATTCCCTTAGAAAATCAGACCCCGTAACACACCGATAGACAAATTGTAACTGCACCTTTCGCGAAGACCCGATCTTTATTGGGGGTCAACACAATGCAGTTCGAGACGACCGAGAGTTCGTCGTGGAAATTCGGCCATCGCGGCCGGGTCGCCGTTTTCATCGACGGCAACAACCTTTTCCACGCCGCGCGTTTTCACAACATCGACATCGATTACAACAAGCTCCTTCGCATTTTATTGGGCGACGGTAGATTGCTTCGCGCCTTCTTTTACACGGGCGTTGATGCGGGGGCCGAACGCCAACAGGGCTTCCTGCTCTGGATGCGGCGGAACGGCTTCCGCGTGGTGCAGAAGGAATTGAAGACTTTTTACGACGGCACGCGCAAGGCGAACCTGGACGTTGAGATCGCCGTGGACATGCTTTCACTCGCCGGCCGCTACGATACAGCCGTTCTCGTTTCAGGAGACGAAGATTTCGTCTATGCAGTGAACGCCGTGGCGTACAAAGGCTGCCGCGTTGAGGTGGCGGGCTTTCGTTCCAACACGGCGCCGCGCCTGATCGACGTGGCTGATTTCTTCATCGATCTTGGCGACATCGCAGATCTGATCCGCAAGGACATCTCGCAGAGCAGCGAATTCGAAGTGCCGTCTTTTGTGCCCCCAGGCGATGCACCCGAGCCCACAATTCTAAGAAGCCACCGTGATGCCCAAACCCGCGGTTTGCGGCACGCGTCACAACCGATAATTCCTGAAAACGGAGATGATGGGGATCTAATAAGGGTACGCGACGATCAATGAAACTTTTCACGATCGAGGAAGCGAACGCTCTCTTGCCGGTAATGCGAAAGAATCTGCTTCGCATGCAAAAACTTTACGCCGGCGTTGGCGAGCTTCGCGACGATGCCGAAGCGGCCGCTGCCTCTTCACAATTCGGTGGCGGCATGCAGGGCGGATCCGATTACATCAGGGCCCTTTACGAAATCGGCAAGATCACGACCGAGATTCATGTCTCCGGGGTGCAGCTTAAAGACTATGATCGTGGCCTCATCGACTTCCCAACGCGCCGCGGCGACCGCATCGTTTTGCTTTGTTGGCAGCTCGACGACGGCGACGAGATCGAGTGGTGGCACGACGCAGACGCTGGTTTTGCCGGCCGTCAACCGCTCTAAAAAATATCCCGGGCCTAACTTCTTTGTTTCCAGACTTTCGATCCGTTACGAACGTAAAGGTATCTATTTTGTGCGCTTTACTATTGACTACTTAAAGTAAAGTCTGATATTCTCACCTACAAGTTGGCCACCGCGCCTTGCCCAAATCATTAAAAATTTAGGATCTGACTATGAAGTGCCCGGTTTGTAAACGCGAGCTCGCACCTACAATATCCATTTGCTATACGTGCGGAGCGATGGTCCAGGACAGCGTTCGGGAAGAGCTTTCGACGAAGATCGGCAGGATTTCAAGATCCTTAGAATCTCGAATTGCAGCGGCGGCTGAGAGATCAATGGCAGCGTCGGCAGACTCTGAAGTCTTAATTTTAGCGAAGCCCGCTGTCGGCGCCGCACCGCCAAAGGCTCTCGAGGCGCCGACTCGCCAGCCGAAGGCGGGACCGACCGAGCGTATCAATCGCCACACAAGCCAAACTCTGGTGGGTTTTCAAAGTAAGAATTCAAACATTCCGGACTGGCGCCTGCAACTGCAAAATGCGGTCCGCCAGCGGAAGACCGAACCGGCGATCGAACAACCGTTGATACCCGGCCTGCACACGCATCTTGTAACGAACGGTGCGAACGCACTTAAAGCCAAGTTCGTTCCCGACCCGGAACTAAAGGCCCACGATAACCCGAAGGTGGCGAACGCTCTCGCGCGGATCGAATCGTCTAGGCAAAAGTTTGCAAGTGACACGGAAACCAAACCGGCGGAGCCGGTCCCGGCCGCGAAGAATTATCCATTCAACGTGGTTTCCCGTTCGGGCGAAACTTCACCTGCTCAGGCTCCCCAGCCCGCCACGGTCAACAGTCTTCCAAAGCCGAGGCTAGTATCTTCAGCGACCGTTGAGAAAGGTTCCTTCGATACAAACAAGCTTCCCGCAATTGCCGAAGTTGCGGCGATTCCGGTTGCCATGACCCCTTCGATTGCAGGTTTACCGATCGCTGCGGTCGGTGAAACGGTTTTCGAAACGGCTGAGACCGAGTCGCCGATCGAGGAAAAATCAATACCAACGCCCGTGGAATTCCACCTGGAGCCTTACGTTGAAGATTTGGATGAGGTGGACGACCTCGCGTCGATCTCTGCACGGTTTACGGCGGGTGTCTTCGATGTGATCATAGGCGTTTTCGCCACCGCAATCCTTATGTCGCCGCTATTGATGCGGGGTGGCGATTGGCTCTCAGTTTCAGGGATACTCGCAATTTCGGCCGCTTTCGGCATTGTGATGTTCAGTTACCTGACAGTTTCGATTGGGCTTCGCGGCCGCACTTTGGGAATGAAGTTGTTCTCCCTCGAGGTCATCGACATCGAAGAGAACGAATACCCGACGTTCCATCAGGCGGCTGTCAGTTCCGCCGTGTTCATTCTTTCTTTGCCATTACTGGGGATCGGGTTTCTGCCCGCGTTGTTCAACGACGAACGCCGCGCGGCATACGATCTCGTTTCGGGTACGATCCTCGTCCGCGAGCTGTAAACCCGCTTTCGCCTTAAAACGCCTTTTGCCATCTCGTCCAGAACCATCCCGAAGAGGGTTCTGGACTTTTTCTTTTTGCGGTTACACTTTTTCCTGAATGAACCTCGCGACGCTTGAAAAAATCATCCCCGAACTCCGCACCGCGCTCATCGGACGCAGGTTCGGCAAGATCTTCCCGCTTTTGCGATTATCACTAGCGGTCGATTTCCGGCTTCAGGATTCGCAGTTCCTGTTCATCAGCGTCGAACCCGCTAATCCGCGGATCTATCTTTTCCGCCGTCGGTTGCGAGATCTGGAGAAACGGTCTGTAAACCCTTCGCCATTCGTGATGCAATCCAAGAAACGCCTGTCCGGTTTTGACGCCGTTTCGATCGAACAATTTCCTGGCGAGCGCGTGTTGAAGATCGGCTTTCAGGGAGTGGATGAGATCGGCAACCCCGGTCGCGCAAGTTGGATCGTCCAGCTCACCGGAAAATCCTCCAACCTTTTTCTGCTTGATAACACCGACAGGATCGTCGACACACTGCGCGAAACGC
>Ga0307409_100000662_pt1 | contig 15256 bp, 13 predicted proteins | sample 322Ometagenome_2_FD_203888 | JGI IMG/M metagenome (GOLD analysis project Ga0307409, IMG submission 203888) | Maize rhizosphere microbial communities from greenhouse at UC Davis, California, United States - 322HYB-O-2 | ecosystem: Host-associated > Plants > Roots > Rhizosphere > Soil | place... | reverse complement strand
GTGGCGGCGGACGGCCACGCCGAGGTCGGCGGCCAGGCCGGCTCCAGCCCGGGGTCGTCCCAGCCCCAGACGGTGCCGTCCGGGGCAGCCAGGGTCGGCGGCGGCGGGTCGGCCGGGTCGAGGCGCTCTGCAGGCGCGTCCGGGTAGGCGGCCGACCAGGCCAGCAGGCCCGGCGCCTGGCGGACGGTGAGCCAGCGGCCCTCGCGACCCTCGCGCACGTCCAGCAGGGCGTGGGCGCGGTCACCCCCGACCCCCCGCCAGTCGAGCCGGGCCGCGGTCAGCTGCTCCCCGCCCAGCGACTTCACCGGCCAGCGGGCCAGGCTCGTGAGCGTACCCTCGGGCACCCTACCCCCCGTCCGAGAGCCGGCGGTCGTACAGGGGCTCCAGGCGCGGGGGGCCGTCCCCGCCGGGCGGGGTGACGGCCTGCTCGACCGTGAGGGTGGCGGCGCGGCCGTCCAGCTCCAGGGAGCCGACGTGGTTCTCGAACCGGGGGCCCTCGACCACCCGCCATTCGATCGTCTCCGGCTTCACCCGGGCCAGGCGGGCCAGGGCGCGGGTGACGGCGCGGGCCGGACGCTTGAAGGCCCGCTCGTGGGCCAGGCGCTGGTCGCGGGGCAGCGGGTTGCGCAACGGCGAGCAGACCGCCTGCCAGGCCGGGCTGTGGCCGTGGCCGGCGTGCGCGCCCCGGAAGGACAGCTCGGCCAGATAGGTGTGGTGGACATCGCCGGACAGGACCACCACCGACCCGGGCGGGCGGCCGCGGTGGCCGGCCGCGACCGCCTCGATGAGGGCGGCCAGCCGGTCGAAGGAGTCGTTGAAGGCCGCCCAGTGCTCCAGGTCGATCGCCTGGCGGACCGCCTCCCCGGCCCGGGCGGCCAGCCGGCCCCAGGCCCCGCCGGCCACCGCCTCGTTCCACGCCTCCAGGTCGTGGACGGCCGGGGCCAGGGCGAACGGCAGCGAGGTGGCCAGCAGCAGGTGGTCGAGGTCGCCGGTGGCCTGCTCCTCGATCCAGGCCCACTCGTCGTCGTCGACCATCTCCCGCCGCTCCCCCTCCAGCACCCGCCCGCAGCGCGAGTCGATCACCACCAGCCGGGTCTTCCCGAAGTCGCGCGTGTAGCTCCAGCGGGTCCCCTCGACCTCCCGGTCGGCCCGGTGGGCGAACTCGCGCAGCACCCGGGTGGCGTCGCCGGCGTCGCGCACCTTGGACCAGACCGGGTCGTCGTCCAGGTCGTCGGGGGACAGGTTGCCGAGGTGCTGGTACAGCCAGTAGGAGGCGAGGCCGCTGGTGATCCGCTCCTCCCACCAGGGCATGGCCCGCATGTGCTCGACCCAGGCGGCCGAGGTGTTCCAGTCGTCGCTGATGTCGTGGTCGTCGAAGATCATGGCCGAGGGCACCGTCGACAGCAGCCAGCGCAGCACCGGGTCGCCCCACGCCTCCCGGTACAGCCGCGTGTACTCCTCGAAGTCGGCCACCTCCAGGCCCGGCGGCCGGCGCACGTCGCGGCGCGCGCGGATGAACTCCCGGACCCGCTCGGAGGTGTCGTCGGCGTAGATCTGGTCGCCGAGCAGCAGCAGGAGGTCCGGCCAGGTGCCGGGGTCGGTGTCGCGCATCCGCAGGGCGAGGGCGTACAGGGCGTCGGCGCCCTTGCCCCGCCGGCGGTCCTCGCCCGGGGGCAGGGTCCAGGGCGGCTCGTGGGGGACGGCCAGCCGGCACGACCCGAAGGCGATCCGCAGCGGGTGGTCGCCGTGCGGGGTCCGGATGGTGCTGGGCGGGAACGCCCGGCCGGGCTCGGGCCAGACCGGGTCGCCGCCGAGCGTGACCCGGTACTCGTACGCCCGCCTGGGCTCCAGGCCCTCGACCAGGACCAGGGCATAGTGGTGGCCCTGGACGGCGAAGGTCGGGGCCCGCCCCCGCAGCGGCGCCGGGCCGTCCGCCCCGGCGCCGTCGCCGGCCGGGGCGACCAGCACCTCGACCTCGGCGGCGGCGTCGGTCTCCACCCACACGGTGGCCTGGGTCTCCCCGACATAGCGCAGCAGCGGGCCAAGGACGAGCGTCGGCATGCCGCGATGCTACGCCCGCGCCGGATCGGACAGGAGCGCCCCCGGGTGGGCCAGCAGGCCCGCGGTGACCAGCCCGGCGGCGCCGCGGGCGGCCGCGTCCGGGCCAAGGGCCGAGATGGCGATCCGGGGCGGGGCCGCCCTGGTCATGGGGATGCCCTCCAGCAGGGCGGCCTGGAACGACGCCGACAGCCAGGGGGCGAGCACGGCGTAGATCCCGCCCAGCACCACCGTGTCCGGGTCGACCAGCTTGACCAGCGAGGCCGTGGCCAGGCCGAGGCTGCGGCCGGCCACCTCCAGGGCGCCCAGGGCCTTCCCGTCCCCGGCCTCCAGGCGGCCGACCAGGGCGCTGACCGGGCCGTCGGCCGGGCCGGTGCCGGCCGGGGGGGCTGGGTCGAGCCCGGCCGACCGGAGGATCGCCTCCTGGCCGGCGAACAGCTCCAGGCAGCCGCGGCCGCCGCACATGCAGGCGTCCCCGCCCGGGTCGACGGTGGTGTGGCCGAGCTCGCCGGCGTGGCCGTGGGCGCCCCGGAACAGCCGGCCGCCGACCACGATCCCGGCCCCGATCCCGACCTTGCCCGAGATGTGCACGTAGTCGCTCAGGCCGGCCCCGTCCCCGAACCACAGCTCGCCGAGGGCGGCCACGTTGGCGTCGTTCTCGACCAGGACCGGGGTGCGCGCGGCCGGCACCCGGTCGGCCAGCAGCCGGCGCAGCGGCACCCCGTGCCACTCCAGGTTGGGGGCGTGGCTGACCGTGCCCGTCTCCTGGTCGACCAGCCCGGGCACGGCCACGCAGGTGGCGCCGATGGTCAGCCCCTGGGTGGCGGCGGCGGCCACCGCGGCCGCGGCCAGCCGGGCCAGGAGCTCGGCCGCGGCCGCCGGGTCGCGGCCCCGGTTGTCGCCGACCTCGACGAACTGGACCCGGCTGCGCCGGGCCAGGTCGACCACGCAGGCGGCCAGGTAGTCGACGTTGACCTCCAGCCCCAGCCCGGCCAGGCCGTCGCGGGCCAGGACCAGCTCGGTGCCGGGCCGGCCGAGGTCGCCCCCGCGCCGGGTCCCCTGCTCGACCACCAGGTGGGCGCCGAGCAGCTCGGCCACGATGGCCGAGACCGAGGACTTGGTGAGGCCGGTGCGGGCGGCCAGCTGCGCCCGGGTGATCGGCTCGTGGCGGGCCACCGCGTCCAGGACCAGGGCCCGGTTGCGGTCGCGCATCTCCCGCGGGCGCAGCGGCAGGCCGCCGGAAGGACCCGCCATGGCCCACGCTCCCCGGGGAATACGTTCGGTTGCCGAACGAATGAATACCATCAACGCCTTGGCGTCAAGCGGTGCTGGGATTTGTGATCGTTCGGTCCGCGTACGAACGCCGATATGGCTCCTTGACGGTGCGGGGGTCGGCTGGGACGATGCCGCATGCTGTAGCGCGTCACCTGCGGGAGCCTGCCCATGGACGACCCTCGCCCGGCCCGGGCGGACCGTTGACCCTGGTCGCCGGGGTGGACTCCTCCACCCAGGCCTGCAAGGTCGTGGTCCGCGACGCCGCCACCGGCGAGCTGGCCCGCGAGGGCCGGGCCCCCCACCCGGACGGGACCGAGGTCGACCCGGCCGCCTGGGACCACGCCCTCCGGGCGGCGGTTGAGGCCGCCGGCGGACTCGACGACGTCGCCGCGGTCGGGGTCGGCGCCCAGCAGCACGGCATGGTCTGCCTTGACGAGGCCGGCCGGGTGGTCCGCCCGGCCCTGCTCTGGAACGACACCCGCTCGGCCGGGGCCGCCACCGACCTCACCGCCGAGCTGGGCGGGCCCGAGGCCTGGGCCGGGGCCGTCGGGCTGGTCCCGGTGGCCAGCTTCACCGTGACCAAGCTCCGCTGGCTGGCCGGCCACGAACCCGAGGCCGCGGCCCGGGTGGCCGCCGTCTGCCTGCCCCACGACTGGCTGACCTGGCGCCTGGCCGGCACCCCCGGCCTGGACGCCCTGGCCACCGACCGGGGCGACGCCAGCGGCACCGGCTACTGGTCGCCAGCCACCGGGTCCTACCGCCCCGACCTGCTCCGCCTCGCCCTCGGCCACGAGGCCCGCCTCCCGGCCGTGCTCGACCCGGCGGCCAGCCCGGGGACCACCCCGGCGGGCGCGGTGCTGGCCGCCGGCACCGGCGACAACATGGCCGCCGCCCTCGGCCTGGGCGCCCGCCCCGGGGACGTGGTCGTATCGGTCGGCACCTCGGGCACGGTGTTCGCGGTCGCCGAGCGGCCGTCGGCCGACCCCACCGGCATCGTGGCCGGGTTCGCCGACGCCACCGGCCGGTTCCTGCCCCTGGTCTGCACCCTCAACGCCGCCCGGGTCCTGGACGCGGCCGCGGCCATGCTCGGCGTCGGCCTGGATCGGCTGTCCGAGCTGGCCCTCGAGGCCCCGGCGGGCGCCGGCGGCCTCACCCTGGTCCCCTACCTGGAGGGCGAGCGCACCCCCAACCGGCCGCACGCCACCGGGGCCCTGCACGGGCTCCGGCTGGCCAACACCACCCCGGCCTGCCTGGCCCGGGCGGCCGTCGAGGGGCTGCTGTGCGGCCTCGCCGACGGGCTGGACGCGCTGGTCGCCGAGGGCGTGGCCGTCGAGCGGGTGCTGCTGATCGGCGGCGGGGCCCGCTCCGAGGCCCTGCGGCGGATCGCCCCGGCCGTGCTCGGCCTGCCCGTGGTCGCGCCCCCGCCGGGCGAGTACGTGGCCGACGGGGCCGCCCGCCAGGCCGCCTGGGCCCTGGCCGGCGGCGCCGAGCCGCCGCCGTGGGAGCCGGCCGGGGCCGCCAGCTTCGAGGCCGAGCCGACCCCGGCCGTCCGCGAGCGGTACGCGGCCTCCCGCGATCTCGTCAGGGAGGCAGAGGGCGACAACGGCGCAGGCACCCCGGATACTATTGGCGCCCGCTTGCGGGCACCTCCTGGCCCATCGACGGTGGGATCCTCAAAGGAAAGGACGGGTCATGCGTAAGAGGTTCGTCAGCCTGGTCGCCGCGGTGGCGGCGCTCACGCTCATCCTCGCCGCCTGTGGCGGCGGCGACGACAACGGCGGCGACAGCGGCGCCGCCAGCGGCGGCAAGACGCCCAAGGTCGGCGTCATCCTGCCCGACACCAAGTCATCGGCCCGTTGGGAGACAGCCGACAAGCCGCTCCTGGAGGCGGCCTTCAAGGCCGCCGGGGTCCAGTACGACATCCAGAACGCCCAGGGCGACAAGACCCAGTTCCAGACGATCGCCGACCAGATGATCACCGGCGGCGCCAACGTGCTGATGATCGTCAACCTGGACTCGGGCACCGGCAAGGCCGTGCTCGACAAGGCCAAGGGCCAGGGCGTGGCCACCATCGACTACGACCGCCTCACCCTGAACGGCGGCGCCCAGTACTACGTGTCGTTCGACAACGTGGCCGTGGGCACCCTCCAGGGCGAGGGCCTGGCCAAGTGCCTGGAGGCCAAGGGCAAGAAGTCGGCCAACATCGTCTACCTGAACGGCTCGCCCACCGACAACAACGCCACCCTGTTCAAGCAGGGCTACGACGGCATCCTGTCGAAGATGTCCCAGTACAAGAAGGTCGCCGACCAGTCGGTGCCCGACTGGGACAACCAGCAGGCCGGCACCATCTTCGAGCAGATGTACACCAAGGAGAACGGCAAGATCGACGGCGTGCTGGCCGCCAACGACGGCCTCGGCAACGCCGCCATCGCCATCCTGAAGAAGAACAACGCCAACGGCGAGGTCCCGGTCACCGGCCAGGACGCCACCGTCCAGGGCCTGCAGAACATCCTCAACGGCGACCAGTGCATGACCGTCTACAAGGCGGTCAAGAAGGAGGCCGACGCGGCCGCCCAGCTGGCCGTCGGGCTGGCCAAGGGCGAGAAGCCACCCGCCCCCCAGACCATCAAGGACCCCGAGAGCGGCGCCGACGTCCCGGCGGTCCTGCTCCAGCCGGTCGCCATCACCATCGACAACGTCAACGACGTGGTCGCCGACGGCTACGTCAAGAAGGACGAGCTCTGCGCCGGATCGTTCGCGTCCAAGTGCGCGGACGCCGGCGTCTCGTAACACCGTAGAAGGAGAAGCGGAGACACCTGCACCCGTTCGGGCGCCCGGCCAGCCGCCGGGCGTCCGAACGGTCCCGACCACCGAGGAGTCGCGCGTGACCGCGAACGCGACCGAGAACGGCGCCCCGATCCTCCAGCTCCGGGGCATCAACAAGAGCTTCGGGCCGGTGCACGTCCTGAAGCAGGTGAACTTCGCCGCCTACCCAGGCCAGGTCACCGCGCTGGTCGGTGACAACGGGGCCGGCAAGTCGACCCTGATCAAGTGCATCGGCGGGATCCACCCGATCGACTCCGGCGAGTTCCTGTTCGAGGGCAAGCAGGTCACCGTGCACGGTCCCCGCGACGCCTCGGCCCTCGGCATCGAGATCGTCTACCAGGACCTCGCCCTCTGCGACAACCTCGACGTCGTCCAGAACATGTTCCTCGGCCGCGAGCAGACGACCAGCATCGTGCTCGACGAGGCCTCGATGGAGGAGCGGGCGGCCAAGACGCTCAAGTCGCTGTCGGTGCGGACCCTGCGCTCGACCCGCCAGCTGGTGGCCAGCCTGTCCGGAGGCCAGCGCCAGACGGTCGCCATCGCCAAGGCGGTGCTCTGGAACAGCAAGGTCGTGATCCTCGACGAGCCCACGGCGGCCCTCGGCGTCGCCCAGACCGAGCAGGTGCTCGCCCTGGTCCGCCGCCTGGCCGACCAGGGCCTGGCCGTGATCCTGATCTCCCACAACCTGGTCGACGTCTTCCAGGTCTCCGACCGCATCGCCGCCCTCTACCTCGGCCAGCTGGCCGCCGAGGTCAGGGCCAAGGACGTCCGCCAGCCCCAGGTGGTGGAGCTGATCACCACCGGGCGGACCGAGGGCGTCGAGTCCGAGCTGCCAACCAGCGTCGACGAAGGAGTGACGGCATGAGCGCCCCGACAGTCGACGTCCCCGAGAGCCCGGCCGAGCTGACCCGCTCGCCGTCGCTGGGCGAGTACTTCCGCAGCTACCTCGACCGGGTCCGCGGGGGCGACATCGGCTCCCTGCCGGCCGTCTTCGGGCTGATCGTGCTGGTGATCGTCTTCTCCATCCTGCGGCCGGTGTTCTTCTCGGCCGGCAACTTCGCCAACCTGCTCACCCAGGGCGCCCCCATCACCGTGATCGCCATGGGGCTGGTGTTCGTCCTGCTGCTGGGCGAGATCGACCTGTCGGCCGGGTTCACCAGCGGCGTCTGCGCGGCCGTGCTGGCCACCCTGCTGACCGACTGGGGCTGGTCGTGGCCGCTGGCGGTCGTCGTCGCCCTGCTGACCGGCCTGCTCATCGGGACCACCATGGGCACGCTGGTGGCCCGGGTCGGGATCCCGTCGTTCGTGGTCACCCTGGCCGCGTTCCTGGCCTTCCAGGGGACGGTGCTGCTGATCATCGGCGAGGGCGGCAACGTCGCCATCCGCGACAACGTGGTCCTGGCCATCGAGAACAAGAACCTGCCGCCGGCCTGGGGCTGGATCCTGTGGGCGGTGTCGATCGGCGGGTACGCCGCCGTCGCGCTGCTGCAGGCCCAGCGCCGGCGGGCCAAGGGGCTGAGCGCCGAGCCCATGGCGGTTGTCGCCGCCAAGGTGGGCGGGCTGGCCATCCTGACCGGCATCGCCGTGTACGTCCTCAACCTGGAGCGCAGCCGCAACGCCCTGGTGATCTCCCTCAAGGGCATCCCCTGGGTGGTGCCGATCATCCTGCTCCTGCTGGTGGTCCTCAGCTTCGTGCTGGGACGCACCGCCTACGGCCGGCACGTGTACGCGACCGGCGGCAACACCGAGGCGGCCAGGCGGGCCGGCATCAAGACGGCCAGCATCCGCACCTCGGTGTTCATGGTCTGCTCGACCATGGCCGCCGTCGGCGGGATCATCGCCGCCTCGCGGGCCAACTCCGTCGACCCCAACGCCGGCGGCAGCAACACCCTGCTGTACGCGGTCGGGGCGGCGGTGATCGGCGGCACCAGCCTGTTCGGGGGCAAGGGCAAGGTCCGCGACGCCATCATCGGCGGCGCCGTCATCGCCGTGATCGACAACGGCATGGGCCTGCTCGGCTACAGCGCCGGGATCAAGTTCATCGTCACCGGCCTGGTGCTGCTGATCGCGGCCAGCGTCGACGCCCTGTCGCGCAAGCGGGCGCAGGCAACCGGCCGCGCCTGACCAGGTCACGGGAGGACCGGGCGGTCCGCCCACGGTTGCCGGAGCGTGGGCGGACCGCCAAACTCTGCGCATGGCGAGCACCCTGGTGTTTCTGGTCAGGCACGCAAAGGCGGCCGACCGGTACGACTGGACCGGCGGGGACCGGGACCGGCCCCTGATCGACAAGGGCCGCCGCCAGGCCGACCGGCTGGCCGCGGCCCTGCGCCGCGAGCAGCCGGTGCTGGTCGCGGCCAGCCCATGGCTGCGCTGCCGCCAGACCGCCGCCCCCCTGGCCACGGCCATGGGCCTCGGGGTCGAGCTCGACGACCGCCTCGGCTACGACGCCCCCGACGTCGCCGGCTGGGTCAAGGCGGCCGCGCACGAGCACCCGGGGCGGGCCGTGGTCGGGGTCAGCCACGGCGACCTCGTCCCCATGTACCTGCTCCAGGCGGGCCTGGTGAACGGGTTCCCCGACTTCCGCACCGGCTCGCTGTTCCGGCTCGAGGTCGTCCGGGGCAAGGTCGACCGGGTGGAGCTGGTCGACCGCAAGGAGCTGAAGCGCCAGCTCGGAGATTCCTGAGGAATGCCGAGGCGGCTCCGCCCGGCCCTCCCGTACGATGAGCGGCCGATGCAGACCAGGGCAAGCACCCCGACCGACCGCGCCGTGCCCGGCGACGGGATCACCCTGCACGCCCGCGACTGGGGCGGCGGCGGGCAGGCGGTGGTGCTGCTGCACGGGCTCGCCTCCAACGCCCGCATCTGGGACGGGGTCGCGCCCCGCCTGGCCGGGGCCGGGCTGCGGGTGGTCGCCGTCGACCTGCGGGGCCACGGCGACTCCGACCAGCCCTCCGACGGCTACGGCTTCGAGACGATCGGCCGCGACCTGGAGGCCGCCCTGGACGGCCTCGGGCTGGCCCGGCCGCTGCTGGCCGGGCACTCCTGGGGGGCGGGCGTGGCCCTCCAGTACGCCGCCGGCCGGCCGGGCCGCCTGGCCGGCCTGGTGCTGGTCGACGGCGGCCTGCTGGGCGTGACCGAGTGGGCCGGCACCACCCGCGAGGAGGTCCGCCAGGCCCTGGCCCCGCCCCGGTTCGCCGTGCCCCTGGCCGACTGGCTGGCCAGGGCGAAGCGGTTCGACGCCGGCGGGTCGGGGGGCCGGTCCTGGGTCCGGGACCACCTGCGCAACGGGGTCGAGGTCGACGACCGGGGCGTGGCCCGGGCCCGGTTCCGCTTCGAGAACCACCTCCAGGTCATCGACGCCATGTACGACCAGTGGCCGCCCGACCTGTACCCGCTGGTCGACTGCCCGGTGCTGCTGTGCCCGGCCGGCGACCCGGGCGAGCCCGGCGCCGTCGCCGGGGCCAGGCAGGGCGCGGTCGCCCGCGCCCTGGAGCTGCTCCCATCCGCCTCCGTCACCTGGTTCGAGGACACCATGCACGACATCCCCCTGCAGCGGCCGGCCGAGCTGGCCGCGGAGCTGGCCCGCTTCGCCGCCGCCCTGGACAAGGGGGTGCCCGGCCGTGGGTGACCTGGTCACGCTCGGCGTCATGGGCATCCGCGGCTCGTTCTCGGAGGAGGCGGCGCTCGAGTACGCCCGCGACAACGACCTCGGCGAGGTCGAGATCGTCGAGCTGCTCAACACCGAGAAGGTGCTGCGGGCGGTGGAGGGGGGCGAGATCGACATCGGCATCTTCGCCCTGGAGAACTCCAACGGCGGGGTCGTCTACGAGAGCGTCTACGCCATGGCCGCCCACCGGTTCCGGGTCATGGACCTGTTCGAGATCGACGTCAACCACACCCTGCTCGTCCACCCCAGCCTCCCCGGCCGCGAGAGCATCGAGCGGATCGCCTCCCACCAGCAGGCCATCCGCCAGTGCCGCATGTGGCTGCGCCACCACTTCCCCACCACCCTGGTCACCGAGGAGCCCGACACCGCCGAGGCCGCCCGCATGCTCGCCACCGGCGAGCTCCCGGCCTCCACGGCCGTGATCGCCGCCGAGCGCTGCGCCGAGCTGTTCGGCCTGCGGGTGCTGGAACGGCGCATCCAGGACCTCAAGTTCAACTTCACGACCTTCGTGGCGGCCGGCCCCTCGAAGCGGTAGGTCAGGGGCTCCCGGTGAACGAGGCGGCGCGGCGGCGGGTGTCGCTGGCCGTGCGGGCCGGGGAGGCGGTGACCGACCCGGCCGACGCCCCGGCCGCGGTCGAGCTGGCCCGCCTGGCCCAGCGCCGCCTCCAGGACCGGGTCCTCCCCAGCGCCCTGCGCATCAGCGGCGGGGTGACGGCGGTGTGGCTGGTGCTGGTCGCCCTCCCGGTGACCGTGAGCACCGGCGTCCACCCGGCCGCCCTGGCCGCCGGGGTCGGGGTCGGCCTGGTGCTGTTCAGCGTCATCCTCCTGCTCGGCCGCCGCCAGCTCCACCTGGCCCGCCGGGCCGAGCAGCGGAACCTCCGCCTCCTGGAGGAGGACGGCCGCTAGGTCAGCCGGCCGGGTTGCGCAGGGCGGCGGCCACCTCGGGCCGGGCGAACTCCTCGAAGGCGTAGGCGGCCGCCCGCACCCCGCGGTAGTAGTTGGCCAGCAGCAGCCGCTCGTTGGGGGCGTGGATGCGGTCGTCGGGCAGCATCACGCCCACGTACACGCAGGCCGCCCCCAGGGCGTCGCTCAGGGCCCGCTCCGGACCCGACCCGCCCTCGCGGTAGAACAGCGGCTCCTTGCCGAACGCCCGGGCCACGGCCTTGGCCGCGGCCCGGTTGCCCGGGTGGTCGAGCGGGGTCAGGGCGGGCTTGACCCCGCCGAAGGAGCGGACCGAGACCTCCACGTGGTCCGGCGCCCGGTCCTGGACCCAGCGCTCGAACAGCGGCTCCAGCTTGGCCGGCTCCTGGTCGGCGACCAGGCGGAACGACACCTTGGCGTGGGCCTCGGCCGGGATGATGGTCTTGGAGCCGACCCCGGTGAACCCGCCCCAGATGCCGTTGAGGTCGGCCGTCGGCCGGCCCGACATCCGCTCCAGCGGCGTGTAGCCCTGCTCGCCGGGGAGGGCGCCGACCCCGGTGACGGCCTTGAGCCGCTCGGGGTCGAACGGCAGGTCGGCGAAGTTGGCCCGCTCCTCGGCGGTCAGCTCGACCACGTCGTCGTACCAGCCGGGAATGGCGATCCGGCCGGTGGCGTCCTTCAGCCCCGACAGCAGGGCGACCAGCTCGGCGACGGCGTTGGGGACCGCGCCCCCGAACGACCCCGAGTGGAGGTCGGCCGGGGCGGTGCGCAGGTCGACCTGGAGGTAGATGAGCCCGCGCATGGCCGTGACCAGCGACGGCACGTCCTCGGCGAACATCCCGGTGTCCGAGACCAGGATCAGGTCGCAGGCCAGCCGGTCGGCGTGCTCGCCAAGGAAGGCGTCGATGGTGGGCGAGCCCGACTCCTCCTCGCCCTCGACGAAGAACTTGACGTTGACCGGCAGGCGGCCGTCGGCGGCCAGCAGGTGCCGGATGGCCGAGACCTGGAAGTGGATCTGGCCCTTGTCGTCGGAGGCGCCGCGGGCGTGGAGGCAGCCGTCGCGCACGGTCGGCTCGAACGGCGGCGTCGTCCACTCCTCCAGCGGGTCGGCCGGCTGGACGTCGTGGTGGCCGTAGACGGTGACGGTGGGGGCCTCGGCCCCGGCGCCCAGCCACTCGCCGTAGACGGCCGGCTGGCCGCCGTCGACGGCCAGGACCTCGGTGTCGAGCCCGGCCGCCTCCATCAGCCCGGCCAGGTGCTCGGCCGAGCGGCGCACGTCGCCGGCCCGTTCGGGGTCGCTGGACACCGACGGGATGGCGCACCACGCGGACAGCTCGGCCACGAGGCCGTCCGCCTCGGCCTGCACGAAGGCATCGATGTCGGCCACACGGATCTCCTGGGAAGCGCGCTGAAGTGGACCAAACCGCGACAGGAGGCTACCAGAGGCCTCCGTCGTTGGTCGGCTCGGTGCCGGCCCGTCCGGTTGGCCGTATCCTGCGGTGATGCCCACGACGGTACGGATCGGGATGGTCGGGGCGGGTGCGGTCGCGGCCCGCCACGTGCGGACGCTGCTGGCCATGGACGGGGTCGAGGTGGCCGGGGTGGCCGACCCGGCCCTGGACCGGGCCCGCGAGCTGGCCGGGGCGGCGGGCGCCGCCGCCTACCCCAACCACATGGAGCTGCTGGCCGCCGAGCGCCTGGACGCCGTCTACATCTGCGTCCCGCCGTTCGCCCACGGCGCCCCCGAGCTGGCCGCGATCGAGGCCGGCCTGGCGTTCTTCGTCGAGAAGCCGGTCGCCATCGACCAGGAGACGGCGGCCGGGATCGCCGCCGCCCTGGCCGGCCGGCCCCTGGTCACCTGCACCGGCTACCACTGGCGCTGGCTGGACATCTTCGACCGGGCGGCCGCGTGGCTGGCCGAGCGCCCGGCCCGCCTGGTCCAGTGCGCCTGGCTCGACAAGGTCCCCCCGCCCCCCTGGTGGCTGCGCCGCGACGGCTCGGGCGGCCAGGTCATCGAGCAGACCACCCACGTCCTGGACACCGCCCGCGGCCTCGCCGGGGAGGTCACCGAGGTCCACGCCTTCGGCTCCCAGCAGGCAGCCGAGGACATCCACGAGGTGTCGGTGGCCAGCCTCCGGTTCGCCTCCGGGGCCGTGGGGACCGTCGCCTCCACCTGCCTGCTCCCCCGGCTGCACCGGGCCGGGGTGCAGGTGGTCGCCGACGGGCTCTCCCTCGAGCTGTCCGAGACCGAGCTGCTGGTCGAGGCGGACGGTCGCCGCCACGCCTGGACGGCCGACGCCGACGCCCGGCCCCGGCCCGACCGGGACTTCGTGGCCGCGGTCCGGGGCGGCGAGGACCGGGTCCGGGTGCCGTGGCCCGAGGCCTACCGGACCCACCTGCTGGCCTGCGCCATCACCCGGTCGGCGGACGAGGGACGGCCGCTGCCGGTACCTGACGGAGCCGGCCGTGGCTGACCGCCGGCCGGTGCGGCTGCTGGTGATCGAGCGGCCCGGGGTGGCCCGGCTGGTCGACGAGGACGAGCCGGCCCCGGCCGGGGGGCAGTTCCGGCTGGAGACCCTCTACACCGGGCTGTCGGCCGGCACCGAGCTCACCTACTTCAAGGGGACCAACCCCTACCTGCACGCCGCCTGGGACGAGCGGCTGGGGGTGTTCCGCCGCGACCGGCCGGCCACCGGGTTCCCGGTCCGGGCCCCCGGCTACATGGAGGTCGGACGGGTCACCGAGACCAGCGGCGACGCCGTGGCCGTCGGCGACCTGGTGGCCATGGCCTACGGGCACAAGACCGGCCACACCGCCGACCCGGCCACCGAGCGGTTCGTCGTCCTGCCCCCCGACCTGGATCCCGTGCTCGGCGTCTACGTCGCCCACATGGGGCCGATCTGCGCCAACGGGCTGCTCCACGCGGCCGCCGAGCTCGCCGGGCCGGGGGCGCTGCGGCTCGGGGACGGGGTCAGGGGCCGCAACGTGCTGGTCACCGGGGCCGGGGTGGTCGGGCTGCTGGTCGCCCTCCTGGCCCGCCACCACGGGGCCGCCGAGGTGCTGGTCGCCGACGCCACCCCGGCCCGGCTGGCCACAGCGAGGGCCCTCGGCCTCGGCGCGGTCGACGACGCCGGCGGCACCGCCTGGCGGGCGGTCAAGGAGCGCTGGCGCCGCGACCCGTCGGACTGCGGCGCCGACGTCGTCTTCCAGTGCCGCGGCCGCACCGCCGCCCTGGCCGGCGCCCTGCGCGCCCTCCGGCCCCAGGGGACCGTGATCGACCTCGCCTTCTACCAGGGCGGGGCGCCCGACCTGGCCCTCGGGGAGGAGTTCCACCACAACGGCCTGACCATCCGCTGCGCCCAGATCGGCCGGGTGCCGCGGGGCATGGCGCACCTGTGGGACCGGCGCCGGCTGGCCGCCGAGACGGTCGAGCTGCTGCGTGCATCCGGCCCGGCGATGCGCGAGCATCTGGTGACCGACCTGGTGCCGCTGGGCGACGCCCCGGCCCTGCTGGCCGACCTGGCCGGCCGCCGCCGCCACGTCCTCCAGGCGGTGTTCGCCTGCCCGGCGGCCACGGCCTAGACGAGATCGGGAGGGGATCAACGATGGACAGCGCCAGGAGCCGGGTCGTCGTCGGCATCGACAACGGCGGCACCAGCAACAACGCCACCATCCTCGACGCCTCGGGCCGGTTCCTGGTCGACCGGCTGGTCGAGATGCCCAGCCGGGTCACCGAGGGCCCGGAGGTGGCCATCGACGCCATGGCCGGGGCCCTGGACAACGTCCTGCGCCTCACCGGGGTCGCCCCCGAGGCGGTCCGCGGGGTGGGGCTGGACACCCCCGGCCCGGCCTCGGCCGACGGGGTCATCTCCTCCAAGGGCGCCACCAACTTCGCCCAGCCCGAATGGCGCGGCTTCGACGTCCGCGGGGCCCTGGAGGCCCGGCTGGGCCTGCCGGTGGTCTACAACAACGACGCCAACGCGGCCGCCCTGTACGCCCACCATGTCCGCTACGGGGACAAGGCGGGCGGCCACTCCTCGATCTCGGCGATCGTCGGCACCGGGCTGGGCGGCGGGGTGATCGAGAGCGGCCGGGTGATCAAGGGCGCGGCCGGCATGGCCGGGGAGCTGGGCCACGTCCAGATCCCCATGCACGGCCTGCTGGCCGACGGCCAGCCGGTGCCCGTCTGCAACTGCGGCTTCGTCGGCGACGCCGAGAGCATCGCCTCGCTCACCGGGATCATGCGCAACCTGCTCCCCTACTGGCTGACCCGGTTCGAGAACCACGAGCTGAGCCGGGCCGGGTCCATGGGGGAGGCGGCCAAGCTGGTCCGCGGCCTCGCCGAGCGCGGCGACCCGCTGGCCGTGGCCATCTTCGAGCAGCAGGCGATCGCCATCGGCCGGCTGTTCACCATCGCCGCCAATTTCATCGACCCCGACACCTACTTCCTCGGCGGCGGGGTGGTCGAGACCACCCCCAGCTTCCGCCAGTGGTTCCTCGGCAAGGTGC
>Ga0307409_100000661_pt1 | contig 15267 bp, 14 predicted proteins | sample 322Ometagenome_2_FD_203888 | JGI IMG/M metagenome (GOLD analysis project Ga0307409, IMG submission 203888) | Maize rhizosphere microbial communities from greenhouse at UC Davis, California, United States - 322HYB-O-2 | ecosystem: Host-associated > Plants > Roots > Rhizosphere > Soil | place... | reverse complement strand
CCGACCCGGCGATGTCATCGGCCTGCATTTTTTTTCGCCCGCGAACGTGATGCCGCTGCTCGAAGTGGTGCGCGGCCAGGCCAGCTCGCCGGTGGCGATCCGCACCGCCATGGAACTGGCGAAGACCTTGCGCAAGACGCCGGTCCTGGCCCGCGTCTGTTATGGCTTCATCGGCAACCGCATGATGGAAGGCTACGCGCGCGAGGCGCTGCGGCTCACGCTCGAGGGCGAGACGCCACGGCGCGTCGACACCGTGCTCGAGCAGTTCGGCATGGCCATGGGCATCCTCGCGGTGTTCGACATGGCGGGCATCGACGTGGGCGTGAACGTGCATCGCACGAACGCGCATCGCTATCCGCCCGACCCGACCTACTACCAGGCCGACGCCGCGCTGCATGCGGCCGGGCGACTCGGCCAGAAGACCGGCAAGGGCTTCTACCGCTATGAGAAGGGCGATCGCACGCGGCATGACGACCCCGAGGCCATCGAGTTGCTGAAGCGTCGCGCCGCGGAGCTCGGCATCGAGCCACGGCTGCACACCGACCAGGAGATCCAGGAACGCTGCATCTTCCCGCTGCTGAACGAGGGTCTGCGGATCCTCGAGGAAGGCATCGCGCAACGCGCCAGCGACCTCGACGTGGTCTGGTGCATGGGTTACGGATTCCCGCGATATCGCGGCGGGCCGATGTTCTACGCCGATACCCTCGGCCTGCCGGCCCTGCTCTCCGGAATGGAAAAGTACCGCGACATGTTCGGGCCCATGCACTGGGAGCCGGCGCCATTGCTGGTGCGGCTGGTGCGCGAAAAACGTACCCTTGCGGACTGGGATAAGGAACGCCGCGGAGCCGCCTCTTGAAAGTAGACGACCTCATTGCCATCGATGTGCATACCCACGCCGAAGTGTCCTGCCGCCAGGAACCCGACGAGGCGTCCCGGCCCTATGACGATGCGGCCAGCAAGTACTTCAAGGCCGACAAGCGCAAGACCATTCCCGAGACCGTCGCGTACTACCGCGAGCGCAAGATCGGCCTGGTGATGTTCACCGTGGACACCGAGTTCGAGATGGGCATCCGCCGCATTCCGAACCAGGAGGTCATCGACGCGGCGCGCGAGAACTCCGACATGATGGTGGCCTTCGCCAGCATCGACCCGCACAAGGGCAAGATGGGTGTGCGCGAGGCACGCCGGCTGATCGAAGAGGGCGGCATCCGCGGCTTCAAGTTCCACCCCACCTGCCAGGGTTTCTTCCCCAACGATCGCTTCGCCTACAAGCTCTACGAGGTGATCGCCGAGCACAAACTACCGGCGATCTTCCACTCGGGACATTCGGGCATCGGCACCGGCATGCCGGGCGGCGGCGGGCTCAAGCTCAAGTATTCGAACCCGATGCACGTCGACGACGTGGCGGCCGACTTCCCCGAGATGACGGTCATCATTGCCCACCCGTCGTGGCCCTGGCAGGACGAGGCGCTGTCCGTGTGCCTGCACAAGCCGAACGTGTACATCGACCTGTCCGGCTGGTCGCCGAAGTATTTTTCACCGGAGCTGATCCGCTACGCGAACTCGCAGCTCAAGCACAAGATGCTGTTCGGCTCGGATTTCCCGCTGATCACGCCGGACCGCTGGATGAAGGATTTCACCGAGGCGGGTTTCAGGCCCGAGGTGCAGCCGCTCATCCTCAAGGAGAACGCGATCCGCGCGCTGCGCCTCGGTTGATCAGAAACTGAAACGCACGCGTACCGCGATGCGCTCGGCGGCCGCTTTGCCCGCCGTCAGCGTGGTTTCGAATTCACCCGTCCGCTGGTATTCCGCGCCCACCGACCACTGTTTGCCGAGGTTCCAGTCGACGCCGGCGCCCGCCAGCCAGATCGTATCGCCGTAGGTGATGTGGTCCTCGCCCAGCGAGAATGGAATCTGCACCTCGCGGTCGGCGAACAGCGCCCCGCCGCGCAGGAACAGCGCGAAATCCTTGCCCACCGGCAGTGACGCCAGCGCGCAGACCGATACTCCCGTCATCGAGCTCGTGTAGGTATGCGTGATCACGCCGCTATCGACCGGGAACGGTGAGTCGAAGGTGTAGTGCTCGGTGTATTCGGCCGTGCCCAGGTCGAGGTATTCGACCTCGACGGCGAAATTGCGCGAAAACCGGTACCCCGCGCCGATGCTCCAGGCCGTGTCAGCGTGGTCGACTTCGACACTGTCCGGTTCGAGGTGGACGATGCCGGCGGGTGGTATGCCGAGCGCGATGTTGATGCCGTTGCTGCTGCCCGGGTCTTCGTCGGCGCGGCCGATGCCGGCGCCGAGATAAAAACCCTTGTCGGCGGCGGGCGCGGCCGGCCCGAAGGCCAGGACCACCATGCCTAACAAGATCCGTGTGGATAGCCGCATGCGTCCCTCCGTTGGCCCGCGCGCGGGCAAGCATACAGGAGGAACGCGGTAGTCAGGCGGGCCGGGTCAGGGACGTGCGGCCGAGGCGGCAGGGACGGGCTGGGCCGCCTCCGAGGTGTTCCTGAACTTCACGAACAGCAGTGCCACCGCACCCAGCAGCGAGCCGCAGCCCATGACCACGGACACCGTCTGCAGCGAGAACCCCTGCTGGAACAGGTAGCCGGCGAGTATCGGCGCCAGGGCCGCGCCACCACGGCCCGCGCCGATCACCACGCCCGTGCCCGTGGCGCGCAGGTGCGTGGGATAGGCCAGTGCCAGCAGCGTGTACAGGCCGACGATGCCAGCATTCGTGAAGAAGCCGCAGATTCCGACGATGAGCTTGAGCTGCGCCAGGTCTTTCTGGCCCATGCCGAAGATCGAGATCGCGATCATGCCCAGCACCAGCACGCCGCTGGTCAGCCAGATGAGGTTCATGCGCAGCGCGAGCACGCCCAGCAGGGCGCCGCCGGTGGCCCCTCCGACGCTGGCCCAGAAGAGCACGTCGGCGATATTCGAAGGCGAGAACCCGAGTTGCGAGACGATGGGCGCGACCCACTTGAGGATGTAATAGAACGAGGTGATGTGCGCGAAGTAGGCGAACACCAGCAGCAGCGTGAGCGCCAGGTATTCCTTGCGGAACACGTCGGCCAGCGGCGCTTTCACGGGCGCGGAGCTCTGCACGGGCAGCGCTTCGATGGCGGCGTGACCCATGCGGCGCAGCGCGGCGTTGATGCGTGCGAGCGCATTCGCGGGCTGACGGCGGCACAACCAGGAGACCGATTCCGGCATCAGGAACCAGACCACCGGGATCATGGCGGCGGTGGCGCCCGCGCCCAGCTCGAACACCACGCGCCAGCTGTGCGTCTTCAGCAGCGGCGAAAGCACCAGCGCGGCGAGGATGTTGCCCAGGGGATAGCCGATGGTCATCAGCGCCACCCAGAACTTGCGCGAGCGATCGTTGGAGAATTCCGCCGCCGCCGCGTTGATGGCGGCGAGCATGCCGCCGATGCCGAGGCCGGTGAGGAAACGCCATCCCGCCAGCACTTCACGGCTGTCCGCATGCGAGCACAGGTACATGCCAATCGACATGACCACCAGGAAGGCGAGGATGGCGCGGCGCCGGCCGACGTAGTCGGCGACTCCACCCAGCAGGAAGGAACCGACGGCCATGCCCCACAGATCCATCGACAACACTAGGCCCAGGCCCACGTTGGGCGGAATGTTGAATTCCTTCATGATGCCGGGCGTGGCGAAACTGATCGCGAGCAGGTCGAAGCCGTCGAGCGCGTTCAGGAACACGGTGATGGTGCACACGAGGATCTGCACGGAGCTCATGGGCGCGGTGGCCAGCAGGCTGCGCGGATCGTAATTCGACATCGACGGTTCCCCCGAACCCCTTCAGCGTTTTTTGGGGCGCGGCGAGAATAGCACCGTGCTTCGCGGCCACCTGGATTCACTGTGACGAGTTCGCTCACGCGCGAAAGACATTGCAGTTCGAGTGGAGTCTCATACCCTTGCCCGTCCAAGATTTCGGTGCGGCGTTCGGTATGCGAATTTCCGCTCGGTGCCTTGTGAAGAAAATGTTGTAAGCCATTGATTCAGGAGTATTGATGACCCCGTTGATTCCATCCCGCGCCGATCACGTCGGCAGCTTCCTGCGGCCTCGCTACCTGCTGGAGGCACGCGACCAGTTCGCGCGCAAGCAGATCGATGCCGGCCAACTGCGCGCCGTCGAAGACCGCGCCATCGCCGAAGTCATCCGCATGCAGGAGGAGGTGGGGCTGGAGGCAATCACGGACGGCGAGTTCCGCCGCACCTATTTCCACATCGATTTCCTCAAACAACTCGATGGCGTGCAGTCGGACGACCCGAAGATCGTGGTGAAGGCGGATGGCAGCGAGGAACTGGCGCCGCCGGTCATGCGCGTGACCGGCAAGGTGCGCCACACTCGCGAAATCCAGCGCGCCGACTTCGAATTCCTGCGGGCGAACACCCGGCACACGCCCAAGGTCACGATCCCGTCGCCCACCATGTTGCATTTCCGCGGCGGTCGCGCCGGCATCAGCCAGAAGGACTACCCGGACCTCGAGCCGTTCTACGACGACGTCGCCACGGCCTACGGTGACGAGCTGCGCTCGCTGTCCGCGGCCGGCTGCAACTACGTGCAGATGGACGACACCAATCTCGCCTACCTGTGCGACATGAAGATGCGCGAGGCGGCACGCGCGCGCGGCGACGATCCCAATGAGCTGCCGCATCGCTACGCCGACTTCATCAACCGCGTGGTGGCGCAGAAGCCCGCCGGCATGACGCTGGCCGTGCACCTGTGCCGCGGCAATTTCAAGAGTGCGCACGCCGCCGAGGGCGGCTACGAGCCGGTGGCGGAGGCCTTGCTCTCCGAAATGAAGGTGGATGCTTATTTCCTCGAGTACGACGACGAACGCAGCGGCGATTTCCGCCCCTTGCGGTTCCTGCCGAAGGGCAAGGTCGTGGTGCTGGGCCTGGTCACCACCAAGCTCGGCGCGCTCGAGCCCAAGGACGCCATCAAGCGCCGCATCGACGAGGCGGCGAAGTACGTGCCGCTCGAGCAGCTCGCGCTGTCACCGCAGTGCGGTTTTTCCAGCAGCTACCATGGCAACGACATCGAGATGAGCCAGCAGACCGCCAAGCTGCGGCTGGTGGTCGACGTGGCGCGCGAAGTCTGGGGGTAAGATCCCGCCCCTATGCCCATCACCCACATGCAGCACTACATGGTCCTGTCCAAGGACCTGGAAAAGACGCGCCGGTTCTATTGCGACGTGCTCGGGCTGCGTACCGGGCCGCGACCGCCGTTCGACTTCGAGGGTTTGTGGATCTACGTGGGCGACGTGGCCGCGGTGCACGTGGCGGGGCAGGCTAGCTACGAGGAGACCGGCCGGCTCACCGACGTGGCGAAGGAACGCCACGGCAGCGGCAGCGTGGATCACATCGCTTTCGCGGCTACCGATTACGACGAGCTGATCGCGAGTTTCCGCAGGCACGGGGTGCAGTACCGCGCCACGCAGGTGCCCGGCAGTGACCTGCGGCAGCTTTTCGTGCTCGATCCCGACGGAATTCAGATCGAGATCAATATCCGTCCCAGCGCCCCGGGCTGAGACAGGAACGGCGAGTGGTCGGTGTCCAGCGTGAACACCGGCGCACAGGGAAGTACGGACTGCATGCGCCGTTGGGCCGCCAGCGTGACCGCGCGATCGCGCAGGGTCTCGATGTAGGCACGCGGCACGCGGCCGAAGTTCTGCTGCGTGACCCGCACCGGCGCCGCCAGCACGCGGATGGGCTCGGGGACGAGGCGGACGCGGGCGAATTCGAAATCCTGGTCCGAACATTCGCCGTAGAAGGCCTCGCGCAGCACTTCGGCGCGGATCGTGCAGGTGAGGCCACGCTTCACGGGCACCATGTTGGGCGCGACCAGCGAGCCGGCATCGCGGCGCGCCTCGTCCGCGACGCTGTGGTCCGGCGGGAGTAGATAGGCCGAGAGGTACACCAGGGTACGGATCGCGCCCGGTGCGAGCTCCGCGACGCGGCTGATGACCGCGCCCGCGCGGCTGTGGCCCACCAGTACGCAGCCCGGATCGCGTTCGACCATGCCCGCGACCAGCGCCGCCCAGTCGTCGAGCGTGCCCAGGGAGGGCAGGTCGGGCGCGACCACGCGCGCACCGGCCTGCTCCAGCAGCGGAATCAGCTTGTGCCAGCACCAGGCGCCATGCCAGGCGCCGGGGATGAGGATGAAGGTGGAGCCCACGCGCGCGCACGATACCGGCGCGCGCCGACTTTCGACAGCCTAGTCCCTGAACACGGCGCGGGTCGTGGCGAAGGCCCGCGTGGTCAGTTCGTCCAGCGGCCAGGCACGTTGCGCCTTGTTGAGCACCTCGATGCCCCACGGGCCGTGATAGACCGGGCGCATCGCATCGACGAAGCCGCGCAGGTCGAACTCACCTTCGCCGCAGAAGGCGCGGTGACAGGTGGTTTCCGTGACCAGGTCCATGCCCGGCGGTGCCTGGAGGTAGCCATCGTTTATCTCGATCGACATCAGGTAGGGCTGGGGGAAGGCCGCGACCGCTTCGTAGGGCATGCCGAGTTTGACGACGTGCCAGAGGTCGACGCAGATCCCGCCGTTGGGTTGCGCCGCGCCGGTGCACAGCGCGATCGCGTCGGCCAGTGTCTCGATGCGCGAGAAGGGCATGAACTCGAACACGATCTTCGTGCCGTGGTCGCGCGCCTCGGCGCAGAGCGCTGCGAACTCCTCGATGAGCTTGTCCATGGGCGCGGGCGTCTTGAAGAAGTCGCCGACCTTGATGTGGCGCGCCCCCAGGGCGGCGGCGCTCTCCAGCAGCATGCGGCGCGTGAGGTCGGAGGCCCTGCGCTTCTCGCCGTCGACGAACCAGTCGGTGAGGAACTCGAGCTCGATGTGCCGGATGCCGTGGTCATCGAGGATTCGCTTCATCTCGGGCAGCGCGTGCTGCTTGCGCAGGTGCGCGAGGTCGGCGTGCCAGATACCCATGCCGGTGAAGCCGGCGCGCGCTGCCGAGCGCGCGCGTTCGCGCAGCGTGAACGGGCTGTATTCGCGCTCGGTATGCGGCTCCGCGGCGCCGCAGATCGTCCAGTAGGACGCGAGCAGTTCCGGCGGACTCATGCCACGTAGCCGTAGCGCAGGTTGCTCGGGTTGCCGGCCCAGTGCGCGCGCATGGCGCTGATGTCGTCGTCGCGCAGCGCGGCGCCCGCGGATTTCGGATCCAGCTTGTAGTGCTTCGCCGCGTTGCCCGCGAAGATGGCGCTCTTGACGGGCCCGTCGGCGGCACCGAGCGGCGTGAAGCCGTGCTTCTTCTGCATGTCCTCGGGTATCTCCAGCCTGCGCATGGCTTCGATCTGCCATTGCGGCGAGCCGTACCAGACCGAGTCCGTGCCCCAGACCACCTTGTCGACGCCCAGTCCCTTGACCAGCGTGCCCAGCATGGCGGCGGCCAGGCGCGGATGCGTGACGCAGGTGTTGGCGAAACAGGTGCCGAGCTCGGCGTGCACGTTGTTCACGCCGAATTTCCGTGGAATCTCGGCCAGGTCGGTGACCCAGTCGATGCGACCGGTATCCTCGAACTGCTTGAGCGAGGCATCGGGTAGTTCGATGAAGGGACGCAGCGCCGAGTGGTAGATGATGAACGTGATCTGCGGCCAGTCCTTCGCCGCCTTGCCCAGGTCCCAGACCGTGGCGTTCTTCCAGACTTCGGGCCAGCTCTTCTCATAGTCGGCAGGCATCAGGCCCTTGTGCACGCACACGGTGTTGATGCCGGACTTCACGCACTTTTCATAGAACGGGTAGACGCGCTTCTCGTCGTCGAGGCGCCAGTTCGAGCCCTTCTTCGTGAGGAAGATCGGATCGCCGATGGTGTAACCCTTCCAGCTGTCCGGCTTGATGACCTCGATGCAGCGGTCGACTTCGTCGAGCCAGCCGTCCTTCATGGGCTGGATGATGGAATGCGCCAGCAGGCGGCGCGAGCGCGCGATGGTGTTGACCGAGGTGCGCGCGGCCGCGATCTGGTCGTTGGTCAGGAACAGGTTGAACTCGTCGTCCACCGGCGAGCCGGAGAGCAGCGCCACCTTGGTGTCGCTGTCGACGTAGATCTCCTTCACGTAGTTGGCGAACTTCATGCGGTCCACCGACTTCTCGTTTTGCAGGCCTGGGTTCCAGAACTGCCTGGCGAACTGCGCAAGGCCCGTGATGGCCTGCTGGGCGTAATCGTCGCGTACGAAGTGAGTCTGGCAATCGAAGATGAACTGGCCGGCGAGCGCGCGCGCGCGGGCTTCGGATGCGCCCGGGGTCGCGGCTTCGGCCTTCGAGGCGGTGAACACCGGGCCGAACACCGAGTTCAGCGCCACGAAAGCGGCTGACATGCCGGCGCTCGAAGAGAGGAATTGCCGCCGCGTCATGCCATGGCGGGGCGCGAGTTCCTCCGAGAGCCGTGCGATCTCGAGCTCGACCCGGCGCTGATCGGGTGTCTGGGCCAACGGCGTGAATTCGCCGTTGGAAATCATCTGCGTGGGAATGGGTGAATCGAGCGTGGCCGTTTCGGCGGGCGAAAGGCTGCGCAGGTCGTCATCGCTCAGGTAACGCATGGGGAACCGGTGGCAATGGAGAGGCGGGGCCGGAATCTGGCGCCCGGAGTCGGTGCGCCACTCAACTGAAAGCGGCGCCCGAATGAACCCAGAGTGCAATGCGGGGGGCGGGGGGTCGGCTAGGATTTGGCGCAACTTTCGCGAGAGGGGAATGAACATGCAGGTCCGATTCGCGTTCATCGTCGCGGCGCTCGTGACGTTCGCGGCCGCCATGCCGGCCAATGCCCACGTCAGCAAGAAGCCCAACGCCCAGAAGGCCATCGCGTTCCTCGAGACGGTCTTCAACCAGAAGAAGGTCAAGGAAGGCTTCGACAAGTACGTGGGCGACAAGTACATCCAGCACAACCCGATCGCGGCGGACGGCAAGGAGGCGGCCGTCGAAGTGCTCGGCAAGGCGCTGCAGGCGCTGCCGGGCTGGACCTACGAGATCAAGCATGCCTACGTGGATGGCGACTACGCCATCATCCATTCACACGTGCGCATGAAGCCCGACGATCGCGGCATGGCCGTGGTCGACATCTTCCGCTTCGAGAAGGGCAAGGTGGTCGAGCACTGGGACGTGGTGCAGCCGATCCCGGAGAAGTCGGCCAACACCAACACGATGTTCTAGGTCCAGTCCGGGTCGGAGTGCCATTCGAGGAGCGCCTGGGTGACTTCCTCCGGCCGCTCCATTGTGCACATGTGCCCGCACTCGGGTACGAGAACCAGTCGCGCGCCCGGAATCTTTTCCGCCATCTCGACGTGGCGCGCGGCCGGCGCCCAGCCGTCCTGCGCCCCACACAGCACCAGCGTCGGGCAGCGGATGCCGGCTAACAAACCGCTGGCGTCGGGCCGTGCCAGCAGCGCGCGAATCTGCGCGGCGAACATGTCGGCACTGCGGCGCGCGAACATGTCGATGACGCCCCCGACGAGCGCCGCGTCCTGCAGGCGCGGCTTCCACACCATGCCCTGCACCCAGCGGGCCGCCATCGCGGCCATGCCCTGCTCGCGGGCGATGGCCAGCAACTCCTGCCGTCCCGCGGCTTCACGTTCGCCGGGCTCGCCGGGCGCCAGTGGCTGCACGCCGCTATCGAGTATGGCGAGCGCGCTCACGCGTTCGGGTGCGCGGCGCACGATCTCGAGGGCGATTCGCCCGCCCATCGAGTGACCGGCCAGCGCGAAGCGGGGTGGCGCCCCCCGTAGCACCAGGTCCGCGATCGCGCCCAGCGAATCGAGCAATCCGTAGTCGGGGATGGAGACCGCAGCGCGCGCCTCGAGGGGGCCGCGGGCATGCGCCCACACGGCCGCGTCGCAGACCAGGCCGGGAAGAAGGACGACTGGACTACCGGGCATGACTCAGCCGGCCAACGGCGGGTGCAGCCTTCAGCCCCACCGCGACGGCTCGACTCCGGGCACGAAGTGCCGCTCGGGCGTGCCGCTGCGACTCGTCGACAACGCGGCTCGCACGGCGGGCCGGGCGGCGACACGGTCGAGGAATTCGCAAACGCGGGGCGTGACAGCCGGGTTCACGACATCGGGCGCCAGGTCGGGAACCACGCGCAGCATGGCGAAGGCGTCGATGTCGGCGATGGTGTAGCGCGGTCCGGCGAGCCACGGCCCCGCCGCCAGGGTCGCTTCGACTCGCGCCACCGGGAACTTGAGGCGCTCGCGCGCGGTGGCCTGGATCTGCGGGGTGTACGTGCCGTCCAGCAATGCCGTGAAGTTCAGGCGCCGCTCCTGCGGGCCGACGTCCTTGAGCTTCGCGTCGAGCGCGGTGCGGTCCATGGCGGCCAGGCGCGGCGCCAGGTACTTGATGCAACCGAGGATGGGTACCAGCGAGCCGAGCTGCGCACCGAGGAATTGCCCGGAGGCGCGCATCCGGTACTGGTCGTGCGCGGACTCGGGCAGCAACGACTCACCGGGCAGTGCTTCGGCGATGTATTCGAGCATGAAAAACGAGCTCGAGATCAGCGTGCCCTCATGCAACAGCAGCGGCCCCTCGCGCTCGAGGTGCAGGTGTGCTTCGACGTCGCCGGAAAATCCGAGCGCGAATTGCTCGAGCTTGTCGGAGTCGAACCAGCGGCTCTGGAAGCTGGCCTTCTTTTCGTGCAGTGCGATGAGCGGCTTGAGGTAGAAGGTGTTCGGTTCGGAGTGATAGAGCTCAAGCATGGGCGGGCCGCTCCAGGAACTTCACGCGTTGCGCCATGGCCGTGCGGCCCAGCGACCAGATCTGCCTGGCGGCGGGCCGTTCGTAGATGCGCCGCAGCCATTCCATGATGTGGGGCGTCCTGGCGTCGTTGCAGTGATCGGGCTGCGACAGCGGCAACGCGTAGCCGAGATTGAAACCGTTCATGTCGCCGAGCGAGTAGCGCGTGCCGGCGATCCACTCGTGCCGCGCCAGGTGATCCTCGAGAATCCCGGTGCAGTAGTGCACGCGGCGGCGGGACTCGGTGAGCTCCGCCTCGCTGAATTCGTTGAACATGGCCTTGCGCCAGGCGATGCGGCGCGACTCGAGCGGGATACGCGCGATCGCCGCTTCGAGTTCCTGCTTCGGCCGCTGTCGCACCGCGGGCCCGACGAATATGCTCCAGCCGATCATGCTCAGCGACGGCGCGAAGTAGCTGTCGAAGAAGCGCATCCACCAGCGCATGCGCCAGCGCTCCTTCGGATCGGCGGGCTTGAGCGCCGGGCCGTCGAAGGCGTCGTCGACGTATTCCATCATCGGCGTGGACTCGGTGAACACGCGGTCGCCATGGACCATCGCGGGGATGGTGCCGTCGGGGTTGATCTTCAGGTAGTCGGGCTGGTGCTGATCGAACTTCAGCAGGTCGATGTAGTGGCTCTCGAACTCGACGCCTTTCTCGGCGAGCGCCAGCATGGGTTTGCCGGAATTGGCGTTCGGCTCCCAGTGATACAAGTGCACGGTCATCGAACCCCCAGGACGCGCGTTCAGAACTCCAGCAGTGCATTCACCTCGATGCCGGCGGCGCGCAACTTCGCGGCGCCGCCCAGACCCGGAAGGTCGATGACGAAACAGGCGGCGACCATGTCGGCGCCCGCTTCCTTGAGAAGCTGCGCGGCCGCGGTCGCGGTTCCTCCCGTGGCGATCAGGTCGTCGATCAGCAGCACCTTCTCGCCATGCTCGATGGCGTCGCGATGCATTTCCATCTCGTCGACGCCGTATTCGAGCGAGTACGCCACGCGCACCGTTTCGTGCGGCAACTTGCCGCGCTTGCGGATCGGGACGAATCCTGCCGCAAGGCCGTGCGCCACGGCTCCACCCAGAATGAAACCGCGTGCCTCGATGCCGGCAACCTTGTCGATGCCGCGTCCGCGCCAGGGAGCGATCAGCGCTTCGATGGTGGTTTGGAAGGCCGTGCGTTCGCGCAGCAGCGTGGTGATGTCGCGGAACTGGATCCCGGGCTTGGGGTAATCCCTGATCGTGCGGATCGACTGACGGAGAAATTCGCGTTGTTGCTCATTCACGGCGGCCGAGTGTAGAGATTTGTGTAACATGGTGTCCACAAAGGAAATCCCGGAGCCCCGTTGATGCTCGAGACGATGACCCGGAAGTCGTTGGCGTGTTGTTCGATTGCAGTGTGGGTCGCACTGGCGGGCGGAGCGCAGGCCACCCAGTACCCGCTGGCCAGCGCCGATGCATTGATGTTTGGCGACAACGAGACCATCACCGCGTTCGGCGAGGACACGCTGCCCGATCTCGCGCGCCGGTACAGCCTGGGCTACGAGGAAATCCAGCGCGCCAATCCGGGCGTCGACGTCTGGCTGCCGGGCGAGGGCACCACCATCCTGCTGCCGGGACAGCGGCTGCTGCCGCAGGGGGCGCACGAGGGCATCGTCGTCAATCTACCCGAGCATCGTCTCTACTATTACCCCAAGGTGAAGAAGGGCGAGACGCCCTACGTCATCACCTATCCAGTCAGCATCGGCAAGATGGACTGGAACACCCCGCTGGGAAAGACGCGCATCGTCGACAAGCGCAAGAACCCGCTGTGGTATCCGCCGGAGTCGGTGCGCAAGGAACACGCCGAGCGCGGCGATCCGTTGCCCACCGTGGTCAAGGCCGGCCCGGACAACCCGCTGGGTGCCTACGCCATGCGCCTCGCCATCACGCCGGGCGCCTACCTGATCCATGGCACCAACAATCCCATCGCCGTCGGCATGGCCATCACGCACGGTTGCATCCGCATGTACCCGGAGGACATCGAGGCCCTGTTCCCGGAAGTACCGGTGAACACCCCGGTGTGGCTGATCAACGAGCCGGTCAAGGTGGCGCGCGTCAACGGCCAGGTGTGGCTCGAAGTGCATCCGCCCGTGGATGCCGAAGGCCAGCGCGCGGCGATCGACCTCGAAGGTTTTTATGCGCTGGCGAATGCCGCGCTGGGCGAAACGCCCGCGGCCATCCACTGGGATTTCGTGCTCGCGACGCTGCAGGAGGCGTCGGGCATGCCGCAGATGATCGGCCTGGAGGTGGACCCGGGCGATGTGCCGCCGCAGCCGGCGCCGGCCATCATCTCGCCAGGGGCGGCGCCGGACGCCGGCCTCGAAACTGCGCCGACTGCGCCGGCGGCCCCGGCCGAAACCGAGCCGTCGCCGGCTGCGCCCGCGACCGAAGCCGCTACTCCCGTTCCGCCGGCTAACTAGCCGGGACCAGCTTGGCGATGTCCGCGCGCACCTCGGTGATGCGCTGGGCATCGGCGCCCGGCAGCTTCTGTGCGTCGTCGAGGATGACGCGCAGCGCGCCCGCATCCTTGCGCAGCGTTTCGAACGGGATCGCGCCGGCGCGCGCCATGCCGGACGCCAGCTTCACGTAGCTCGACACCGATTCGACGATCACCGCGGGACGCTTCGCGGCGAACCCGGCCCGCGTGCGCATGCCATAGAGGTTCAGCGTCGGGTTCATGATGGTCATGCGGTCGATCATCGGGATGGCCTGGTCACCGAAGCGCTGCGACTGTTCCTCGCTGGTGACGCGCGTGCGCCAGTTGACGCGCAATTCCAGCGCCTCCGGGTACCAGCCGTCCGCCCACGGGATCTCGGCCAGGCGATCGTCGGCCAGGGCGACGGCGCGCCAGTCAGACCTGGCGGCCTGCCGGGCCGCCGCCAGCAGGTCGCCCGAGGTGCCCGCGAGCGACGCGGCGACCTGTGCGATCTCGGGGTCGGCGCTGCCGCGCGCCAGGTCGCCGAAGTGGTCGCGCAGGAATTCCTGGCGCAGCGCGACGTCGTCCGGGTATTGGTCGATGGCCAGGCGCAACATCTCGGCGGAGCGCTGCTTCTCGCGGCGCATGCGGTAGTAGTAGGCGCGCGCGAACTCGCCGTCGGCCGTGTCGCCGAGTATCTGCGCCATGTGGCCGACGCGGTCGGTGAGGCTGGGGTCGAGCAGCACGAACACGCCGTTGCGGCGCACGAGGTAGGGGAAGGAAAGTTGCGCCCGCAGGCTGCCGTAGACCTCGGAATCCGGACGCTGCGAAGGATCGTAGGCCGCGAACAGGCGCCCGCTGCTTTCGCCGGTCATGCCGCGACCTTTTTCGTAGACGCTGGAGGTCGCGATGCGATTGTCGTCGTCGGTGATCAGCGGCGCGTTGGCGGCGAGGCGGCGCGCGCCCTCGGCGTCCAGCACCAGCGCGCACACCAGGTCCTCGGGGTTGTTGAGGCCGAAGCGGGCATAGTGCAGCGGCGCGCTGCGCAGCGGTTGCCCGGTCGCAATCAGCTGCCTTTCGAGATCGAGCGGCCGATCGCTGGCCAGGAAGACGATGGTGTTCGGATCGGGTCGATAGACGCGCACGTCGCCGAACACGCTGAGCAGCGTCGCGGTCAGCGAACGCAGCAGGTCCTCGTCCATGAAGATCACGTTCATCCACTGCACGAACACGCCGTCCGGCGCGAGGTGATCGTGCGCCAGCTGCATGAACTCGCGCGTGTACAGGTGCGAGGCGCCGGCGGTCCATGGATGCGAGGGCTGCGACACGATGGCGTCGTAGCGGTGGCTGGTGAGCCGCAGCGCACCGCGCGCATCGTTGAGGATGACGTTGACGCGGCGATCGCCGAGCGGATCGCGCCGGCGCAGGGCCGCCGTGGCGCGATTGGCCTCGAGGACCTTGGACTCGAGCTCGATGACGTCGATGCGCTCGACGCTGGGCGGCACGCCTTCGATGACCACGCCGCCCCCGTAGCCGACGATCAGCATGTCGCGCGCCCGTGGTCGCGCGATCACCGCCAGCGGCGACAGCCAGTATTCGCCACTGAAGCGCGGCACCGAGCCGGGCGTGTCCATCAGGGCCTCGGGCAGGCCATTGGTGCGCAGCGCCAGTGCGCCATCCTGCGCCAGCACCACCACGCTCGCGCTGCGGCCGATGTCGTAGTAGAGCACGCGGCCGGTGTCGTCGATGTTCAGCGGCGATGTCATGAGCAGCTTGAGCGGCGGCTGCGGTACGAAGAACGCGGCGGCGGCGATCGCGACCGCGCTCACCGCGCCCGCCACGAGCCGGTTCACGGGTCCCAGCATCCACAGCGCGGCGATGCCCAGCACCGCGCTGGCGCAGACGGCCGCGCGGATGGCGCCCTCGTATCTGAGTGCCGGGATCAGCACGAAGCCGGCGGCCAGCGAGCCGACGATCGCGCCCACCGTGTTCCAGGCGTACACGCGTGCGCTGGCCGGGGCCGCGTCGCCGGTGTCGCGCGCCAGTACGCGCACGG
>Ga0307409_100000660_pt1 | contig 15268 bp, 20 predicted proteins | sample 322Ometagenome_2_FD_203888 | JGI IMG/M metagenome (GOLD analysis project Ga0307409, IMG submission 203888) | Maize rhizosphere microbial communities from greenhouse at UC Davis, California, United States - 322HYB-O-2 | ecosystem: Host-associated > Plants > Roots > Rhizosphere > Soil | place... | reverse complement strand
CCTAGCGAATCATCGCAAGAATACCTACGGCAATAGCTATGAGGCGGCCCGCAAGGGAATCCGGCGTTTCAAGCGCGCGTCGGCCCGAAAGGAGCGACGGACGGAAAGGTCATCGCTGGGCGGGAGTCTTGATTCTGACGAATCGGGCAACATCTTGCACCTGCCTCTTTTTCGGCGGAAATGGGCCGACACGCCGATGGCCGACGTGCTTGCCCGGCGATTGTCGCGGCGGATCCGCCAAATGATACCCTCTGGGGCAGCCGAGGAGTGGGTGGAAGCTTTTCAGAGAGGTTGCATCGACGATGGAATCGAGCCCGCCTGTGCCGACGCTTGGGCCCGCTATCTCCGTGGCGGCCTCACCTGTGGCGTCATTCCGCTCCCTCGGATGGACTTGGGCGATCTCAGGCGGCTCGCGGATCGCCTGAGCCGATCGGTCGCCGCGAAAGGGGGCTCTTTCGTGAAGCCTTGAAATTGATTGGCCAAGCCGCCCGGACGCGCTAGGGTCCGCGCCCCGAGCGGGACGATATGGCTGTAGAAGGACTTGAATTGGCAAAGGCTTGCGCGAGAGCGGCGGACGAAATCCAAGCGGACAAAATCCGTGTGTGGGACCTGCGCGGGCTGTCGAATTTGACGGATTTCATGGTCGTCTGTTCCGGAACCTCCATGCCGCACCTGCGGGCCGTCCTGCGAGACGTCCGAGGTCACGTGGAGGAATGGCACGGCGCGAAGCCAGCGAATGCCGAGGGCAACGCCGACACCAAGTGGGTGGTGCTCGATTACATCGACGTCATGGTCCACGTGATGCACGAGGAACTGCGCGACTACTACGGTCTGGAAGACCTGTGGTCGGACGCGAAGGAGATCGATTGGAAAGCCTGAAGCTTCCGGTCTTGCGTCTTTCGCCGTCCGGTCTTCTGTCTCCGCCTGTGCGCATCGAGATCCTGAATACCGGAACGGAACTCCTCCTCGGAAAAGTCCTCAACACCCACGGCAAGTGGTTCGGCGAGGAGCTGTTCAAGCTGGGCATGCGCATCCAGCGCCTGACCACCGTTCCTGACGGCGAGGCGATCACGCAGGCCTTGAGGGAATGCGTATCCCGCGCCGACGCTGTGATTGTCACCGGCGGCCTCGGACCGACGAGCGATGACCTCACGCGCGAAGCGACGGCCGAGGTGCTCGGGATCGAGCTGATCGAGGACGAGGCGGCGCTCCGTTCGCTCGAGGCTTTCTTTGCTGCGCGCAGCAAGCCGATGGCGGATTCCAACCGCAAGCAGGCCCAGGTGCCCGTGGGAGCGGACGTCTTGCCTAATCCCAATGGCACCGCGCCGGGCCTCTACATCCCACCGCGGCTGAATGGGGCGGCGAACTGTGCGGTGTTCCTTTTGCCCGGACCTCCGCGGGAACTCTATCCGATGTTCCGCGCCGAGGTCGCGCCGCGGCTGGTGGCATTGGCGGGCTTGCCCATGCCTCCGGGGCTTCTCGAAATGAAGATCACCGGGGTGGGGGAAAGCGATATCCAGCAGGAAATCGATGCGGAGCTCGCGCTGATTCCGGGCTTGGAAGTGGGTTATTGCGCGCGCGTTGGAGAGGTGGATCTGCGGCTGATCGGTGAGCCGCCGGCGATCGCGGCAGGTCGCAAGATCGCGATGGCGAAGTTCGCGAAGAACATCTTTTCCGAGGATGGCTTGTCGCTGGAAGCCACAATCGTGAGGCGCGCTACGGAGTGCCATCTGAAGCTGGCGACCGCGGAGAGCTGCACCGGTGGCCTAGTGGCAAACCGGCTTACTGACGTGTCCGGCAGCAGCGCCGTCTTCACCCACGGATTTGTGACCTACGCGAACGAGGCGAAGCGTGATGTCTTAGGCGTGCCGCAAGAACTTCTCGATGTGCATGGAGCGGTCAGCGAGCCGGTGGCTCGCGCGATGGCCGAGGGGGCGCTGCGAGTGAGCGATGCGGATATCGCGGTCGCTGTGACGGGAATTGCAGGACCGGATGGCGGCACGCCGGAGAAGCCAGTGGGCACCGTATTTCTGGCGTGGGCAGCGAAGGGCCGTGAGACGATCTGCGTGAAGCAGATCCATCCGCGCAACCGGAAGGACTTCAAGCTGGCGGTGAGCCAGGCCGCACTGGATGGGATTCGCCGATTGATCCCTTAGCGGCTCTATCCATATCCATGTTGACATCCATATCATCTCTCCTATTCGGAAGATGTGCGGAGCCTCCGTCCTTCTTACTGGTTTGCCTTGCTTGCTTTGGCGGCGGTGTTTCCGGGCGTTTTGGTAGGGCGGGCCTTGCGAGGCCATGATGCTTTTTCTCCAGTCAACCGGATCGGCGACCCTCCGGCACAGGCCACGAATGACGGGCGGAAGCATCGCCCAAGGGAGACCGCAAAAGAAGTAGCGGAGACAGATGTCGCGCCGCTGGTGGTTCCTCCGGACGTGATCCACCGGATCGAGCTCCAACTGATGGATGGCGCGGAATTGAATCGTCAGGAGTGCCGCTTGATCGGCATGGGGGATTCGCAGATCAAGTCGCTCTCCACAGCGGTAAGGGAGTGTGTGTCCCGGTGGCAAGAGCGCGAGAAAGCGGCGGTGGAGGTGATCCCTTCCACCCAGCCTGGCCTTCTCTTGCATATTCCTGCGGCCGATTCCCAGGTGGTGGAGGCTGAATACGATGCCGTGATGGAGCGGGTCCGTCAGGATGCTGGTCCCGGGCTTGAGCCTTTGGTTCATATGCGGCTTTCCGATGGTTATACGCCGCGGTCTCAATCGAACCGGGGGACCGGCATGCTGAACGTGATGACCGGAGGTTTCGGGAGTTTGGAGCGCTTCATCAAGGTGACTCCCGCCCACGACGGGAGCTGGGTCTACGAAGTGACCGATGTGCTTCCTGACCGATTGAATGGTGTGCCGGTGGATGAATCGATTTTCGCCAAGTTCGGCGAGTCATTGAGCTTCGACAGCCGCCGCACCTATCTCTCTGGCCGGGATGCCGCGGTGGTTTCCCATTTGCCGCGACCTGATTGATCCCATGGCCCCGCGTTTCATCATTGCTCTGGCATTGGCATCTTTCGCGACCGGGGGGCTGGCAGGGTATTTTTGGCCACGGACGGTAGCGGTCGAATCAGGGGCTCTCAAGCAGGGTGTCGGCAGTGTGTCCGATGCGGGAACCAACACTGCCGGAGACAAGCCGGCGAAGGGTTCCGCGAGTCGCCCGCCCAAGCCGGTGATTGGCAAAGACGAGGCGGGGAATTTCGTCCTGCCTGCAGCTTTGGCAGGTCGATTCCAGTTTATCGGTCTCCACGGCGACCAAGTGAATCGCAAGGACCTCCGGGTGCTCGGGCTCAGTGAGGCAGCGATGGATGAGATGGACGGACTCATCCGCGACACCGTGAAGCGTGCGGGGGAACGGGGAAGGCCGCTGATGGAGGAGTTCACCCGCAATGAGGATGAGATCATCCTGAAAGTCCGGGGCGATGCCGCTGCTGCGGAGGAAAAGGAGCGGCTTTCGGAGGAGCTACGCCGGATTTTGGGAGGAGGGTCCCGCGAGGCGATCGCAGAGCGTCTCCTGGGAGAGATTGAGCACCTTGCGATCCCTTGTGGTGAGGAAGACTATTTCATTTATGTGACGCGCTCGCCGACCCTCACGGGCTACCTGAGTTTTAATCGTGTCCGGCTTACTGCGCGTCCCGGTGGCGATCCACTTCCTTCACCCGGTGATTCCTTCAAGGGAATCCGGGACCGGTACTTCTACGAGAGCATCAGCCCGACCGGAGGAACCAGTCCACCGGTCGAGCTAAAGGATCTTCTTGAGGGCAAGAATTGGGAGAGCCTGCTGAAGGGTAAGGCAGGTTCTTAGAACGGAATGTCGTCGGACGCGTCCGGTTCGTTGTCGAACTGGGAGTCGAGGCTGGAGTTGTAGCGTCCGCTTTCATCCCCGCCGGAGCCGCCACCGTCGGCCTTGCTCAGTTTCCACGCGTTGAGGTTCACGTAGAAGCGCTCCTTGTATTCGCTGCCGCGGATGTCGAAGGCGACCTTCACGGCGTCGCCGACGCTGAGGCCGTCGAGCATGGAGGTCTTGTCCTTCACGCACTCGAACTTGATCATCTGCGGGTATTTGCCGTCCGGGACTTCCACGACGAATTCACGCTTGGAGAAGCCGCTGGCAAAGGTCTGGACGTCGTAAACGTGCTTGAGGGTGCCTTCGAGTTCGAATGTTTGGGCCATGGCGAGGAATTGTTAGAGTCGGCGGTAACGGAACACGTCGAAGGCTTCGTGCGATTCGACGAGTTCAGGAGTTTGAAAGAGATGGGCGAATTCGGGAAAACGGGTGTCGCCGGGGTAGGGGTGGCGGACGTGGGAAACCAGGAGTTCATCGAGCTGCGGAAGGAACGCCGCGTAAATGCCCGACCCGCCGATGATGAAGACGTCGCCCTCGAGGTCGAGCGCGGAAAGCTCTTCCGGAGTGTGGATGACTTCCACTCCTTCGGCAGACCATTCCTGATCGCGGGTTACGACGATATTCCGCCGTTTCGGCAGCGGCCGGCCGATCGAGTCGTAGGTTTTGCGGCCCATGACGATCGGGTGCCCGGAAGTGGTGCACTTGAAGAACGCGAGGTCTTCCGGCAGGTGCCAGGGGAGGGTTCCGTCGCGACCGATCACCCGTTCCGGGGTCATGGCGACGATGGCAATCAGGCGGGTCATGAGTCGTTGTCTTCCTCGTAGTGGAACCGGTGCAGCACACGATGTGCGACCGGCGCGACGAGGAAACCTGCCAGCGCGATGAAGACCAGCCCGGAAAACAGGGCATAGCAGCCGGAGAAGATTTTCCCGGTGTCATCCGGCATCGGATCGACCGGTCCCATGCCGCCGAGGATCATCGAGGCATTGAGGAAGGAATCGATCCACCCGAGCTTGCCGATCCAGTGGTAGCCGGCGATGCCGACAGCCAGGGCGGAAAGAACGATGCTGCCTGCAATCGTCGTGCAGCGTAGCATCCGGAACGCGAAGTGCCGGGTGCTCAGCGGCTTTTGCCCGCGATGCTCGAAGCGGAACATGGGTCACTCAAACCGAGACCTCCGCCTTGATGTGCGGGTGGGGATCGTAGTTCTCCAGCCGGAAGTCATCGAAGGTGAAGTCGTCCAGTTCGCGAACCTTCGGATTGATCCACATTTTCGGCAGTGGGCGGGGTGAGCGGGTGAGCTGCTCCCTCGCCTGATCGAGGTGGTTCTTGTAGAGATGGAGATCGCCGAAGGTGTGGACGAACTCGCGTGCCTCGTAGCCGCAGACCTGGGCGAGCATCATCGTCAGCAGCGCATAGGATGCGACGTTGAAAGGCACGCCGAGGAAGAGGTCGGCGGAGCGCTGGTAGAGCTGGCAGGAAAGCCCGGGACGGTCCGACTCGGGCTCGTGGACGAAGAACTGGAACAGGCAGTGGCACGGTGGCAGGGCCATACGATTGACCTCGCCGGGGTTCCACGCGACGACAAGATGGCGGCGCGAATGCGGGTCGCCTCGGAGGCCATGGACAAGTTCCGCGATCTGATCGACCTCGCGGCCATCCGGTGCGGGAAAGGACCGCCATTGGCGGCCATAAACCGGGCCGAGTTCGCCGCTTTCATCGGCCCATTCGTCCCAGATGCGCACGCCATTCTCCTGGAGGTAGGCGATGTTCGTGTCGCCCTTCAGGAACCACAGCAGCTCATGGATGATGGAGCGCAAATGGAGCTTCTTGGTGGTCAGGCAAGGGAATCCCTCGCGGAGATCGTAGCGGACCTGGCGGCCGAAGACGGAATGCGTGCCGGTGCCAGTGCGATCGGAGCGTTCCTCGCCATTCTGGAGGACATCCCGGAGGAGATCGAGGTAGGCGTTCATGCCGACACTCTATCCGCTATTTTTCCGTCCTGACTAGGAGGGATTGCGGCGACGTCGCAGGAGAAGGCAGGAGCCGAGACCCGCGAGCAGCATGGAAGAGGATTCCGGGACGACCTGGAGGTAGATGTCGCCCACGTTACCGCCATTGGAGGCGGTGCCCACAATCAGCGTGCCGGTCTTGCCACTGGTCAGGTTACTGACGGTCAGGCCTGCGGTAATCACGCCGGTGGTGCCATTGAAGGTGAGCCCGGTCCAAGTATTGGCGTTGTCCGAACTGGTGTCGAAAAGCTTATAGAAGCCGTTGGTGCCGGTGCCCAGGAAGTTGATCGAGTTCCCGTTGAAGGCGAAGTCGCCCGAAGCGGCTCCCGCGATGGCGAGTAGATCGCTGCTGCCGAGCGAGGTGATGTTGAGGCCGGCCAGTCCCAGATCGTAGGCGAAAGAGGAACCGCCTGCCATCGAGGCCGTGCCGGCAGTGCCGCTCATGTTGAATGTCAGCGTGCCGACGCTGCCGACACCGTCGCCCGGTGCAAGGACGCCGGAAACGCTGATCCCGTTGGTGCCGGTGGGTGCGATCGATCCGGTGCCACCGAGGGTGCTGGTGCTCGCCACGGAGACTGCCCCACTGCTCGTCGCGGAAGTCGCGTTCGCCAGAAGGGTGCCCGCGCTTACCGTCGTGCCGCCCGTGTAAGTATTGGTGACGCCCAACCTCACCGTCCCCGAGCCGTCCTTGACGATACCGCCCGAACCGCTGATCGCGCTGGTGGTGACGCTGATGTTACCTGAGCCGCCAAAGGTCTTGGCGAAGTTTCCGCCGACCCCACCGCTGAGGGTCAGGGTACCGGCATCCGAATTGATTCGCGCCGCCGTCCCCAGTGTGATGGCCCCGGCGTAGTTGTTGTTGCCACTGATACTGCGCAGAGCACCGCCTGAAGAGATACCGGTGCCATTGAGGGTGAGGGCTTCGGCGGCAGTGGTGATCCCACCTTGGATTTCCAAGGCCGCACCGCTAGTGAGCGAGGTGGCACCGGCGGTAGTGCCGAGGGCGTTGGCATGCCGGATGTTCAGAACGCCAGCACTGATCGTCGTCAGTCCGGCATAGCTGTTCGAATTGGTCAACGTCAGCGAAAAGTTGCCGGTTTTCGTGAGGCCGGCAGCGGCCGTCTGGCCGAGCACGCCGTTCATGACGATATTGCCCGACGTGGCAGCGAGCGTACGAGTGGCGCTCATGTTGAGCCCCAGATCGATGGTCTGGATGCTGTCGTCGTTGTTGGTAACGTTGTCCGTGAGGGTTACGGCATTACCACCGAGCACGAACGCTCCCGAGCCACTGCTAAAGGTGATGGATCCAATCGACGTCAGAACGTCATTGGTAGTGGAGAGTTTGGTGGTTCCCGCAAATGTCAGGCTGTCGCCGTCGGATACCCCGCTGCCGTTCCAGTTTGCATTGGAACTCCAAACGACGCCGCTCCCGCCGCCACCCCACGTGCGATTGGCTGCTTGCGCACCGTCCATGCCGAGGGTGGCAACTGCGGACATCAGCGCCAACGCCTGTAAGCGTCTCCGTGACCGGGTTTTCCGGAAGGTGCTGTTAGACGGGGTGGAAACGAAGCATGCGGACGCAGATCCGCCGGGGGATGTTCTCATGGGGAGAGAAGAGGGAGAGAAGGGGAGGGGGTGAAATCGGACAGCGAGGGGGAAAAACGGACGGAGATTTACAGGAAATTTCAGTCAAGCCCAAGCACTATTTCGATCTCCGAACTAATTCTTTCTAAGGAAAATCCCTTTAGTCGCGATCCGAAGGGGGGCGTCGAAGGGACTTTTTTTCGGATACCCGCCGCTTTTCCACTACAGATCGCTGCTTCGAGCGACGGGATGGCGGGCGGTTTTGCCGCCGGTTTTTCTCCTGCTCGTCGATTTGGTCCTGGATTTTTCTCCGGCGAATTCCCTCAAGCCGCTCACATAATTCGTGGCGCGCTAAGAAACGATTCATTTCCCGGGATCGTCCCGCTTGGCATTTCACTTCAATGCCGCTTGGGACGTGCTTCAGATAGACGCAAGAGGAGGTCTTGTTGATCTTCTGTCCGCCCGAGCCGGAGCCGAGGATGAACTTCTCGACGAGGTCGTCCTCCGTGATGCGCAGCTTGGCGATCCGGGCGTCGAGGGCGGCTTGCTTTTCCGGACTAACCAAGAGGAGCGGGGCAGTTCTGGACGCGAGCCTTGTAGGCGGCCGCGGCGGCGGTGATCTGGGGAGCGAGATTCGCCTCGGGCTTCGCGAATGGCGGGACGAACCAAGGGAAAGTGCCGATCAGATCGGTGGCGACCGCGACTTCGCCATCGCAGGTATGCTCGCCACAACCAATGCCGATGGTTGGCACGGCGAGCTGCGAGGTGAGCCACTCGGCGGTTTTTGGCACCACGCTTTCCAGCACGATGGCGAAGACCCCGGCCTTGACGAGGGCCTGCGCGCCTTCGAGCAGGGCGGCACTTTGCTCCGGGGTTTTGCCCTTTTTCCGGTAGCCGCCTTCTTCCAGCACCCGCTGTGGTAGCATGCCAAGGTGGCCGCAGACTGGAATGCCTGCCTCGACGATGGCCCGGACTTTCGCTGCCTGGCGGACGCCGCCTTCGAGCTTCACGGCCTCCGCTCCTGCTTCGACGAGCTTGCGGGCGTTCGCCAAAGCGGTCGACGGATCGGGGTAGGTGCCGATGGAAAGATCACCGATGACCAGGGCCTTCGGCTTGGCCCGGGCAACTGCAGCGACGTGGTGAAGCATGTGCTCCAGCGTCACGTGGGTAGTGTCCGGGTAGCCGAGGACGACCATGCCGAGCGAGTCGCCCACCAGCAGCGCATCGATTCCTGCGTCATCGAACAGCCGAGCTGTGGGGTAGTCGTAGGTGGTCAGCATTGTCACCGGCAGACCGGAGTGCTTCCGGGCGGCGAGGACGGCGGCTTTTTCGAGACCGGTCACGGGAAAAGAAGGATTACCACACCGCCTGCACGGTGACGAGCGGCGGCTCCTCAGAATCAAGGTGGCGAAGGTGTTCCGCAATCGAAACTTGATCGCCGGGCAGTAACATCTCCGGGTGAAGGTCGGCCAGCGGTTGGAGCACGAAGCGCCGCGAGGTCAGTCGCGGATGGGGAAGGTCGAGGATTTCGCCGTCGATCTGCTCGTCGCCGAAGAAAAGGATGTCCACGTCGATCACTCGGGGAGCATTGCGCTCAGGCACCGCGACCCGTCCGAGGCGGAACTCTATTGCCTGAGTCGCGTCCAACAGTTCATGGGCAGTGCCAGCGTAGTCGAACGCGACGACGGTGTTATAAAAGTCCGGGGAGCCCACCGGGCAGGCGACAGGCTCGGTCTGGTAAACGGGTGCCTGATGGAAGCTGCCGGCGACGGCGAGGTTCTTCAGAAGATCGCGTGCCTCCTGCAGGTGCTTGAGGCGATTGCCGAGATTCGAGCCCAAGGCGACGCCGACCCGGGTGCTTTGATGGCTGGATGAAGGGTCTCCGGACATATCGTCGTCCTTGCGATTCGCGTCGTTGCCTCAGGAAGCCGGGGGCAGGAAGTGGCCCGCCGGTTGTAGCAAGTGTTGCTGCTGTGCTAGGGCGTGGGCGAGCTGCGTGTTGTGCTCCCTGACCCAGTCACAGATCAGGAAGGCATCCACGATCCACCAGATAATGGCTGCGAAATAGGTGGCGAAGCCGATCAAGAAGAAGAACAGGGGAATCGAAAGAATAGTCATCAACAGCAGTCCCACTGCCGACCCGTTTCTCCCCATGTAAAAGCGGTGTGCTCCGAAGTGGCCGAGGAAGAACCAGAGCAAGAATGCGGTGGCGGTCTCCTTTTTGTGGACCTGGTACCACATCAATGACTGAGGATCGTTCATTGCCACCACGAGTCGCTCACTTCAGGCCGAGCACATCCTGCATGTCGTAGAGCCCGGCCGGCTTGTCATAGAGCCAGACGGCAGCGCGGACGGCACCGGCGGCGAAGGTGAGGCGGGAGCTGGCCTTGTGGGTCAGTTCCACGCGCTCGCCATCGGCGGCGAACATTACGGTGTGATCGCCGACGACGTCGCCACCACGAAGGGTGTGCATGCCGATTTCCCGGGGCGGACGCGGGCCGACATTACCGAAGCGGCCGTGTGCGATGTCCTTGTCGTATTCCGTGCCGGTCTCCTCGTTGAGGATTTCCAACAGACGGCGTGCCGTGCCGGATGGAGCGTCGATCTTGTGGCGGTGATGCATTTCCGTGACTTCGATGTCGAAGCGGTCCTGCGTGAGGATCTGTGCGGCCTTCTGGGTAAGCCAGAAGAGCGTGTTCACGCCGATGGAGAAATTTGGCGCATAGACGATCGGCAGCTTGGCCGAAGCCTCGCGGACCGCGGCACGCTCTTCATCGGTATGACCGGTGGTGCCGATCACCAGATGGGTGCCATTTTTCAGGGCAGCCTCCAGCAACTCGCCAGTGAACTTGTGCATCGTGAAATCGATGACCGTGTTCGCCTGGGCGATGGCCGCGGCGAGGTTTTCGCCGGCGTCATGAGTTGCGGTGACCAAAACGGCGGGTTCCTGGCTCGCAGCCTGGATAACGGCTTGGCCCATACGGCCGGACTTACCGGTGACGAGAAGCTGGATCATGGCTGGATGGATTAGAGCAGTCCGAACTCCTTGAGCAAGGAGGCGAGTTGGGTCTTCGCAGCCTCCGTCAGGGGTGCGAGTGGCAGACGGAGTTCTTCCGAGCAGTGGCCTTGCAGGGCCACGGCGGTTTTGATCGGCACCGGATTGACGTCGAGCGACATCAACCCGCGGAAGAGGGGATACCACTTCTTCTGCTGCGCCAGCGCGGCGGGGAAATCACCGTCAAGGCAGGTCTGGACGAGCTTCACCAGCACTTCCGGCAGGAGGTTCGAGGCGACCGACACGAGGCCGACCGCACCGCAGGCCATGAAGGGCAGGGTGAGCGGGTCATCGCCGGAAAGGATCGAGAAGTCCGCTGGGACGGCTTGGAAGAGCTGGTTCACGCGCTCGACCGAGCCACCGGCTTCCTTGATCGAGACGATGTTCTTGCAGTCCGCGGCGAGGCGAGCGGTGGTTTCCACGCCGATCTCGATGCCGCTGCGGCCGGGCACGCTGTAAAGCATCACCGGCAGGCCGGTGTTTTCCGCCACGGTCTTGAAGTGGCGGTAGAGGCCTTCTTGCGAGGGCTTGTTGTAGTAAGGGCAGACCTGCAGCGTGCCGGTAGCACCGACCTTTTCGGCGGCTTGGGTCAGCTCGATGGCTTCCTTGGTCGCATTCGCGCCGGTGCCGGCGACAACCTGGCAGCGGCCAGCGGCGTATTCCACGGCGAGGCGGATGATTTCGATGTGTTCGTCGGTGTCGACGGTCGGCGACTCACCGGTGGTTCCGACCGGCACGATGCCCGTGATCCCGGCCGCGACTTGACGATCGATCAGGGCTTTGAAAGCGGCCGTATCGATTCGGTCTTCGCGGAAGGGTGTAATGAGCGCGGTGTAGGTGCCTCGGAAAGTCATGGCGCGCGGAGAATGAACATCCCGCGCCGCTCTTCAACCCCTGATGGCAAATTCGCCACGGAAAATCAGCGGCCGTAAGGTATGTGCACGTCCGCCGAGTCGCTCGGGAAGTCTCGGGTATTCCGGGTGATCAGCCGACACCCCAGCAAGCGCGCTGACGCGAGGATGATCGCGTCCGGCATTTTGAGCTTCGGGACATGATGCCGCCGGATGGTAAGAGCCGCTTCCGCCACGTCCTCGGTCATTTCGATGACCTCGAACTGCGCTAGGAAAGTCCGGGCGATGTCTTCTCCCGGTGTGTCCTTGACCCGGGCAAGCACCTCCATCCATGTGATCCGGCTGATGCAGCGGCGGCTGTAGGGGGCAGTGGCGACCTGCGCCTCCGCACCCCATTGAGAAAGTCGATCAGGATATTGGTATCGAAGAAGCCGGTCATTCCCACTCTGCGCGAAGTTCATCCTGATAGGCCTGCGCGTCGCCGTAGTAGCCCTTCAGCGCGCCAAATCCGGCGAGTGGCTTGGGTGTCGAGGGGGCCTTGCCTTTCCGAATCTCATATTCGGCGACGGCTTCCCGAATTACCGTCGCGCGGGGCACGGAATTCTCATCCGCGAGGTCATCCAAACGCTTCAGATCTTCGTCCGGGAGGTCGATGATCGTGCGCTTTTTCTTCAGCGCGTCGCGGTAGTTCACGCTCTTTTTCATGCCGGTAGAGTGGCAGGAAAAAGGGTGATTGCAGGTTGGGTCATCATTTGATGCCAAAATTTGGCATCAAATTTCAATATCTCCTTCGAACACGAAATCTGCTGGCCCCGTGAGGGTTACGTTCGTGAATGTCGTCTCTCCGGTCTTCTCGAAGCCAATCTCCAGTGTGTCGCCGCCCTTCACGTCCACCTTGATCGGCGACGGTGCGCCATCGAGCAGGTGATGCATCAAGGCGCAAGCCACCATGCCAGTGCCGCAGGCAAGGGTCTCATCCTCCACGCCGCGCTCGTAGGTGCGGATGGCGATGTGGCCGGGGGCGAGAACGGTCGCGAAATTTGCGTTGGTTCCGGCGGGGGCGAAGGCCTTGTTGTAGCGGATTGCCGCACCGTGGCGGACGACCTCGGTTCCCGGCAGGTCGGCGACAAATACCACGACGTGCGGGACGCCGGTATTGATGAAGCGGAGGGAGCCCTCGAGGCCCGGAATGTGGACGCCGGTGTCGAGCTTGAGATCTTTCGGCTCCGACATCGCGATGCGGATGTCATCTTCCACGAGCTCGGCGGCGAGCTTGCCCGCGATCGTTTCGAAGGTCACGCGGTCCGGCGTGTCTTCCAGCAGTGCTGCGGTGAATCGTCCAAAGCAGCGCGCACCATTGCCGCACATTTCGGCCTCGCCGCCGTCGGCATTGTAGTAGCGGAATTTGAAATCGGCACCGCTCTCCGCGGGCTCGACCGCCAGGAGGCCATCCGCGCCCACGCCACGGTGACGGTCGCAGAGATGCTCGATCTGGTCCTTGGTGAGGGACAGGGAGAGGTCGCGGTTGTCGACGACAACGAAGTCGTTGCCGGCACCGTTCATCTTGTAGAAATGGAGAAGCATGATCGGGAGGGGTATTAGACAGCCTTGGTGGCAGCGATGAGCGGGGAGACGAAATCCCGCACGGCGGCGGCGGCGCGGTCCGGATTGAGTTCGATCTGTTTCACGATGGCCGAGCCGACGATCACCCCGTCCGCCGCTTTCGCAACCATGGTTGCTTGGTCGGGAGTAGTGATGCCGAAGCCGACGCAAACCGGCACTTTCGCGTTCTGACGGATCTTCGCGACCTGCTCGCTGATGCCTTCGGACGGCGCACCGTGGGCGCCGGTCACGCCGGTGCGGGACAGGGCGTAGATGAAGCCTTCGGCGCTTTCGGCGAGAAGCTTCACGCGGTCGTCCGGAGTGGTCGGGGCGATCAGGCGGATGTGCTTGAGGCCTTCGCCGCGGGCGAGATCGTCGTTTTCCTTTGCCTCATCCGGCGGCAGGTCGAGCAGTAGGATTCCGTCAGCCCCGGCGGCAGCCGCGTCGGCGTGGAATTTCTCGAAGCCGTAGGTGAAGATCGGATTGAGGTAGGTGAAGAGCACGATCGGTGTCTGGTGCGTCTCGCGGAATTTCCGGATCAGCTCCAGCGAGCGCGGCGTGGTCATTCCTGCCTTGAGCGCGCGGTCGGCGGCCATCTGGTTGACGATGCCGTCAGCAAGCGGGTCGGAGAAGGGGAGGCCCAACTCGATCACGTCCGAACCGGCGTCGGCGAGGGCTTTCACCACCTCCAGCGAGGCCTCGAAAGACGGGTCACCGGCGGCGACATAGGCGACGAAGGCTTTCTTTCCTTCCGAGCGGAGCCGGTCAAAGGCGGCGTCGATGCGATTCATGGGCGCGCGGGGATAGGCCCGCCCGCCGGCAAAGGAAAGCCCGATGTGATTTCGCGAGCTTGTGAAAAATTTCACAAACGGCTTGAGAGCCGGCCGGGGGAGGGGCATCGTCCGCCCGCACGACCATGGTCAGCGATTCCACCCAGACCGCCCACGCGGCCTACGATTCCAAGATCGAAGGCAACATCATCTTCACCCGTGTGGATGCCGCGATGAATTGGATGCGTAAGAATTCCATGTGGCCGATGCCTATGGGGCTCGCTTGCTGCGCCATTGAAATGATGGCTGCTGCGTGCAGCCGCTTCGACCTCAGTCGCTTCGGAGCGGAGGTGATGCGCTTTTCGCCGCGCCAGGCCGACGTGATGATCGTGGCCGGCACCGTCACCTACAAGATGGCCCTCGCTGTGAAGCGCATCTGGGACCAGATGCCGGAGCCGAAGTGGTGCATCGCCATGGGTGCCTGTGCCTCGTCCGGCGGCATGTATCGCTCCTACGCCGTGCTGCAGGGCATCGACCGCCTGATCCCGGTGGACGTTTACATTTCCGGCTGCCCGCCGCGGCCCGAGGCTCTCATCGAGGGCCTGATGAAGCTCCAGGCGAAGATCGAAGGCGATCCAGCCCTCGCGAACCAGAAGAAGGAATTCATCGAAGACCTCGCCTGATTTTCCCATGTCCTCTGCTCAGGATATCGAAAGCCTTTCCGCGAAATTCGGCGCGGACGTCGTCGGAACCAAGGAGTTCCGCGGCGAACACACGATCTGCGTGAAGCTCGGCGTGTTGCACGACGTGCTGGCCACCGCCAAGAAGGATTTCGGCTACGAGATGATCATCGATATCTCCAGCCTCGATCACTTCGGCGAGGAACCGCGTTTCGAGATGGTCTATGAACTCGTTACCGTGGACGACTCGAAGCACCTGCGGGTGAAGTCGAAGGTCTCCGAGGACGAAGAAGTCCCGACCGCCACTGACATTTGGGTCGGGGCCGATTGGCACGAGCGCGAGGTTTACGACATGATGGGCATCCGCTTCATCGGTCACCCGGATCTCCGCCGCATTCTCATGTGGGAGGGCTATCCCTTCTACCCGCTGCGCAAGGATTTCCCGCTGGCCGGCCGCCCGAGCGAAATGCCGGACGTTGCTTTCACCGGCATTGCTCCGTTGGAAGGCGGTCCTTTCGTGACCTCGCCCGGCACCAACGACTCGGTGAAGCGCGAACCGCGTGCCCGCGTGGTCAAGTAGCTGGTTTAGCCCGCTATTTTCGACTCTCCACCCTTGCGCTGAGCCATGCACCCTCCGTTCGTGCCCGGACGGAGCCAGCGGCTGAAATGGTGGTGGGAGGATATCCGCGCCGCGCGCTTCTCGCTCGGCTTGGCGGGCTTGATTTTGGTGATCGAAGGCGTGCTCACCATCTTCGGGGGCGCTGAAGGAGTTCCAGATGTCTATCAAGCCTTGGGCTTGAGCCGGTCTGGCATT
>Ga0307409_100000659_pt1 | contig 15270 bp, 12 predicted proteins | sample 322Ometagenome_2_FD_203888 | JGI IMG/M metagenome (GOLD analysis project Ga0307409, IMG submission 203888) | Maize rhizosphere microbial communities from greenhouse at UC Davis, California, United States - 322HYB-O-2 | ecosystem: Host-associated > Plants > Roots > Rhizosphere > Soil | place... | reverse complement strand
TTCTTGTCCTGCTGGTAACGCTCGTACAGTTCGTCAACGAGCCACTCGTTTCCGCCAAATTCCTCTGGTAGACGGTGGCTAGGCTGCTCTGGCACTTGAAATACGCCTCTTCCATGAGTTTGATTTCCCTCTGGTCGCCTTCGGTGCCTCAGCACAACAATCGAACCAGTTCTCTGCGTCCTGTGAACCCAGACCTTTGCCAGTCTAGTGACGATTCTCGGTTAACTGCCAATAAGGGTGACCCAAATCATGTAGCGGCGAAACTATTGCGTGAATCGGCCCTCGGAGGTGCCCCCGGAGCCGCCCTCGCAGGCGCCCTGGGCGCTGTCCCGGCGCACTCCCGCCCGGGGGCTGCGCTCTCGCCTAGACTCGCATTGAGTACCCCATTTTCGACGAGGAGCAGCCGTGCGTTTTCTGAGTGAACCGTCCACCGACCTGACCTACTCGGACGCCTTCCTGGTGCCCTCGCGTTCGGATGTTACGTCGCGGCTGGACGTTGACCTCTCGGCAGACGACGGCACCGGGGCGTCCATCCCGCTGGTGGTGGCCAACATGACGGCAGTGACCGGAAAGCGCATGGCCGAGACCATGGCCCGCCGCGGCGGGCTGGCGGTCCTGCCGCAGGACGTTCCGCTTGACGTGCTCCGGGATGTCACCGCCTGGATCAAATCGCGCCATACCGTTCTTGAAACCCCGGTAAGCCTGCTGGCCTCGGAAACCGTCATCGACGCCCTTCACCTGATGGGCAAACGGCCGCACGGGGCGGTTGCGGTAGTGGACGACGCCGGCAAGGTGGTCGGTGTCGTCCGGGCGGCGGACTGTGAGGGGCAGGACCGTTTTGCGTCTCTCGCGTCGGTCATGCGGCAGGCCCTTGTACTCGACGCGTCAGCGTTCGGCGCCGGGCCCGCGGCCGGCGCTGAATCCGGCACCCGCGACGCGTCGCTGCGGAAGGCCTTCGAGGCCATGGACGCTGCAGGTACGGATTTCGCCCCCGTACACGTCGGCGGCTCCCTGGCGGGGGTCCTGACCCGTAGAGGCGCCCTTCGATCCACTATCTACCGGCCCCTGCTCGATGCGGCGGGGAAGCTCAAGGTGGCTGCCGCCGTCGGAATTAACGGCGATGTGGCGGGCCGGGCAGCGGAACTGCTGGCTGCCGGTGTCGATGTCCTGGTCATCGACACCGCCCACGGGCATCAGCAGAAGATGTTCGACGCACTGGCGGCGGTCCGGAGCCTGGATCACGACGTTCCCCTCGTGGCCGGCAACGTCGTGACGGCGGATGCCACCCGGGAACTGATCCAGGCCGGGGCGAACATCGTCAAGGTGGGCGTCGGTCCGGGGGCCATGTGCACCACGCGCATGATGACCGCAGTGGGCCGGCCGCAACTCTCCGCCGTGCTGGAGTGTGCCGCTGCGGCTCGTGCCGCCGGAGGACGGATCTGGGCCGACGGCGGCGTGCGGTATCCGCGGGACGTGGCCCTGGCACTGGCGGCAGGGGCAAGCCAGGTCATGATCGGCTCCTGGTTCGCCGGGACGCACGAAAGCCCGGGGGACCTGCAGCCGGACGCCAACGGCCGCCTTTATAAGGAGAGCTTCGGCATGGCCTCGGCCAGGGCCGTGCAAAACCGGAACCAGCGCGAGGGCGCGTTTGAAAAAGACCGCAAGGCGCTCTTCGAAGAGGGCATCTCCACATCACGGATGTATCTTGACCCCGCGCGGCCGGGCGTCGAGGATCTGGTGGACATGATCACAGCGGGTCTCCGCAGTTCGATGAGCTATGCCGGTGCGGCGGACCTGGCTGAATTCCGCGAGCGTGCCGTGGCCGGAATCCAGTCAGCGGCCGGCTATGAGGAAGGCCGGCCCGTGCCGCAGAGCTGGTGACGGACGCCCGCAGGAGGCCGTTCGGCAGCTCCGGGCCGCTCCTGGACGCTGCAGCCGCTCCTGTAGACTGACATTCTTATGGACAGTAAATCTAGGTGCCGGCCTGGGGGCTGTCAGCGGAGCACGAACACCAGCTCCCCGCAGTCCACCCACAGAGCCGGCAAACCCCGTTCACGCGCCCATCACTCTGCAGCAGTTCACGCCGCAGCCTTCCAGGAAACAGGGTCGGCACCGGCCGACCATCCTCCGCCGGGCGGTTTTCCCGGCAACACCCCTTTCTGTCTACCGGACTTACCGGCAGATGCTTCCGCAGCGCCCATAGCCCGCGGGTCAAGGATTCCCTTCCCCGGACGGCCGGAGGCCGGACGCTGATGGAATGGTTATTGCTTGGAGCAGGCATTCTGCTCATCCTTGGCACGGGCTTCTTCGTCGCCGTTGAATTTTCCCTCGTCGCCCTGGACCAGGCCACGGTCCAGCGGGCCGTCGACAGCGGCGACGCAGCGGCAGTGCCGCTGCTCAAGTGCCTCAAATCGCTGTCCACCCAACTATCGAGCTGCCAGCTCGGCATCACCATGACCACCCTGCTGACCGGCTACGTCATGGAACCGTCCGTGGGAAAGCTGCTGGAAGGTCCGCTGACCGTGGCCGGTGTTCCGGAAGCCGCAGCTGGTTCCGTTTCGTTGGTGATGGCCATGACCATCGCCACCCTTGGTTCCATGCTGATCGGCGAGCTGGTGCCCAAAAACATGGCCATTGCGCTGTCCCTGCCGATCGGCAAGGCAGTGGCCCGCCCTCAGCTGGTTTTCACCGCCATTTTCAAGCCGGCCATCATCGTGCTGAACGGCTTCTCCAACAAGGTGCTGAACGTCTTCGGACTCGAAGCCAAGGAAGAGATCTCGGGTGCGCGGACTCCGGCCGAACTGGCATCCCTGGTCCGGCGCTCCGCCGCTATGGGAACACTGGACCCCGGAACGGCCAACTTCATCGCCCGCACGCTCAAGTTCTCCGGGCGCACGGCCGCCGACGTGATGACTCCCAGGATCCGGGTGGAGACCATCAATGCCGAGCAGCCGGTCTCCGACATCGTCGAGGCCGCCCGGCGGACCGGATATTCGCGCTTCCCGGTGATCGGCGAGTCCGCCGACGATATCCGCGGCCTGGTCCACGTGAAGAAGGCTATCGCCGTCCCGTCGGACCGGCGCCCCAACCTCGAGGCGGGCGCCATCATGACGGATGTCCTCAGGGTCCCTGAAACCATCCACCTGGATGCCCTGCTGGCTGAACTGCGCGAAGGGAACTTGCAACTGGCCGTTGTGTTGGACGAATATGGCGGCACGGCAGGCATTGCCACCTTGGAGGACCTCGTGGAGGAAATCGTCGGGGAAGTCGCGGACGAACACGACAAGGTGCGGCCCGGACTTCTCCAGAGCGCCTCGGGGGACTGGTACTTCCCCGGCCTCCTGCGCCCGGACGAGCTGTCCGAGCAGATTCCCGGACTCACGGTGCCTGATGAGTCCGCATACGAGACAGTAGGCGGCTACGTCATGAGCCAGCTCGGCCGGATCGCAGCCGTGGGAGACAAAGTGGACGTCGGCGGGGGCACGTTGAGCGTGACCCGCATGGACGGGCGCCGGATCGACCGGATCTGCTTCAAGCCGTCTCCCGTCCGGGGCGAAGAGCACGTGGCCGGCCAGGGAGGCACGGCATGAGCGACTGGGTAGGAATCCTCTGGCTGGTCATCCTCCTGATCGGCAATGCCTTCTTCGTGGCGGCGGAGTTCGCGGTGATGTCCGCCCGGCGCAGCCAGATCGAGCCGCTGGCGGAGGCAGGGTCCATGCGGGCGCAAACCACGCTGCGGGCCATGGAAAACGTGTCCCTCATGCTGGCGTGCGCCCAGTTGGGCATCACGGTCTGCTCCCTGCTGATCCTGCAGGTGGCCGAACCGGCCATCCACCACCTGATGGCCGTACCGCTGGAAGCTGTCGGCATGCCGATGGAACTCGCCGACATCGTGGCGTTTACTGTGGCGCTCCTGGTGGTGACCTTCCTGCACGTGACCTTCGGCGAGATGGTGCCCAAGAACATTTCGGTATCCGTCGCGGACAAGGCGGCCCTGCTGCTGGCGCCGCCGCTGATGTTCATTGCGCGGCTCGTGAACCCGGTGATCGTTGCCCTCAACTGGTCCGCAAACCACATCCTGCGCCTGCTGCGGATCGAGCCCAAGGACGAGGTCAACTCCTCGTTCACCCTGGAGGAGGTCCAGTCGATCGTGCAGGAATCCACCCGGCACGGGCTGGTGGATGACGACGCCGGCCTGATCACCGGTGCGCTGGAATTCTCCGAGTACACGGCTTCCAACATCATGGTGCCGCTCGACAAACTGGTCATGATGAAGACGCCCACCACGCCGGTGGAGTTCGAAAAAGCTGTCAGCCGGACCGGGTTCTCCCGGTTCCCGATGATGGACGAGGACGGCATGCTCTCCGGCTACCTCCACATCAAGGACGTGCTGTCCATCCCGGAAGCCGGGTACGAGCACCCGATTGCCGAGAGCCGGGTCAGGTCGCTGGCAAACCTGTCCATGGATGACGAGATTGAAAAGGCCATGTCCGTCATGCAGCGCACGGGATCGCACCTGGCGCGTGTCATCGGGCCCGACGGCCACACCAGGGGAGTGCTGTTCCTGGAAGACGTCATCGAGCAGCTCGTGGGCGAGATCCGGGACGCCACCCAGGCGAAGGGCATCCGCAGGCTCGGCCAGCCGGACGGCGAATAGGCGCTGTAGCCCTAAATAGGAATCATTCCCATTTAGGGCTACACTCGTCTTGTTGCTAATGCTCCTGATTCTCATCAAGCGCGTCCCCATATCCAGATCCGAGGTCCTTCCGTGCGCCGTTCCGCTGTCTTCCCCGTCACCGCCCTTGCCGGCCTCAGCCTGCTGCTGTCTGCCTGCAGCACGACGGCGGGAGGCCAGCAGGCCGGGACCGGCACCATCGAGGTGGTCACCTCCACGAACGTCTACGGTGACATCGTCCGGGAAATAGGCGGCGACAAAGTGAACGTCAAAGCACTCATCACCAAGGCCAGCCAGGACCCGCATTCCTACGAGGCCACCACCCAGGACAAACTGGCCGTTTCCAAGGCCCGGCTGGTTGTTGAAAACGGCGGCGGCTACGACGACTTCCTGCACAAGCTGGCAGACGACAGCAACGTGGGCCACGACAACATCATCAGCGCCGTCGAAGTTTCCGGGCTGGCCCCCGAAGAGGAGCCGGCCGCCGCATCCACGGCCGAGGCCGATGAGCACGGCCACTCCCACGACGGCGAATTCAACGAGCACGTCTGGTACAGCCTGGACGCCATGATCAAACTGGCCGATGCTGTCGAGGCCAAGCTCGCCGCGCTGGAGCCCGCGTCCGCAGCAACTTTCCAAGCCAATGCCGACTCGTTCAAAGAGGAGATTGCCGGGCTGAACGGCCAGGTTGCCGGGCTTGCCGCTACGGCGGCCAAAGCGCCCGTCGCCGTTACCGAACCGGTGCCGCTGTACCTGCTCGAGGCCGCCGGCCTGGTGAACAAGACTCCTGCGGATTACACGGCGGCTATCGAGGAGGACTCGGATGTGCCGCCCGCGGTCCTCAAGGAAGCCACGGAACTGGCCGGTTCGAAGGACATCAAGTTCCTGGCGTACAACACGCAAACGGAAGGTCCGCAGACGCTGGCCCTCAGGAAAGCAGCCGAGGCCGCCGGCGTTCCGGTGCTGGACTTCAGTGAAACCCTTCCTGAAGGAAAGACCTACGCAGAGTGGATGAACGGCAACGTGGACAGCATCAGGCAGGCCTTGGCAAAGTAGCTGGCGGTCCTAAGATGGTTGGGGCGCTTCGCCCCGTATGAATCGAGGATAAAGAACGTTGAAACCGGTAGTGAGCCTCCGCGGGGCCACCCTGAAGTTCGGCCAGCGGACACTGTGGGAGGACCTGGACCTCGATATCAACCCCGGCGAGTTCTTTGCTGTCCTGGGCCCGAACGGCAGCGGCAAGACCACATTCCTGAAAGTTCTGCTGGGACTGCAGGAACTCCATTCCGGGACGGCGACGCTGGGGGGCCGCCCGGTGGAGCGGGGCAGTAACCTGATCGGCTACATTCCGCAGCAGAAATCCTTCGGGGCTGACACCCCGCTGCGTGCCCGCGATCTGGTGGGACTCGGCGTCGACGGCCACCGCTGGGGTCTGCGGCTGGGCGGTGGCAAGGCCAACCGCAGGATCGATGAGCTGCTGGACCTCGTGGGCGCCTCCGATTACGCCAACGTTCCTGTGGGCCAGCTCTCCGGCGGTGAACAGCAGAGGCTGAGGGTCGCCCAGTCACTGGCCTCCGATCCGCAGGTCCTGCTGTGCGACGAACCCCTGCTGTCCCTGGACCTTCAGCACCAGCAGGCCGTCAGCGCACTGATCAACGAGCAATGCCGCACCCAGGACAGTGCCGTTGTCTTCGTCACGCACGAGATTAATCCGATCATCGATTATGTGGACCGCGTCCTCTACCTTGCGGGCGGACGGTTCCGGGTGGGCCGGCCCGCCGATGTGATGACCACCGAGGTACTTTCCGGGCTATACGGGAGCCGGGTCGAAGTGATCCGTGCCAACGGGCGGCTGATCGTGGTGGGGCTGCCGGAGGGCGCCACGCACCACCACGAGGACGCGCATTCAGTGGCAGGGGAGCTGGGCTAAGTGGACTTCGACAGCATCCTGGGTGCCATCTTCAATTTCGACAACTACGGTGAGCTCCTGGCCCTGGTCCAGAATTCCATCTGGGCGGGGGCGCTGCTCGGCCTTCTCGGCGGGCTCATGGGTACCTTCGTCATGAAACGGGACCTCGCGTTCGCGGTCCACGGAATCTCCGAGCTTTCCTTCGCGGGCGCTGCTTTTGCGCTGCTGATCGGAGCGGACATCGTTTTCGGATCCCTCATCGGTTCGGTGCTCGCGGCGCTGCTCCTGGGAGTGATGGGGGTCCGTGCCCGGGACAAGAACTCCATCATTGGCGTGATCATGCCGTTCGGGCTCGGCCTGGGCATCCTTTTCCTGTCCCTTTACGAAGGGCGGGCCTCCAACAAGTTCGGCCTCCTGACGGGCCAGATCGTCTCCGTGGATACAGTTCAGCTGCAGGTGCTGGCCACAGCCGCCCTGGTGGTGATGATTGCGCTGGTGGCCATCTGGCGTCCGCTCACATTTGCCAGCGTGGATCCGGAAGTGGCGGAAGCGCGGGGCGTGCCGGTGCGGACGCTGGGCATCGGGTTCATGGTGCTGCTGGGAATCAGCGTGGCGCTGTCCATCCAGGTGGTGGGCGCGCTCCTGGTGCTGGCACTGCTGATTACCCCGGCCGCCGCGGCACTTCGCGTGACCTCTTCGCCGCGGCTTGTAGTGATTCTCAGCGTGGCCTTTGCAGTGACCGCGACAGTAGGCGGCATCATGCTTGCCCTGGGCGGTCGGATCCCGATCAGCCCCTACGTGACCACGTTGTCATTCCTGATCTACGTTGTGTGCCGGATCGTCGGTGGGATGCGCGCCGGGCGGGGCCTCAACGGGCGCGTCCTCCCGGCCGCCGCTTCCTAGCCTGCTGCCGCCTTGCGCGCGGTGCAGTCCGGGCACAGGCCGTAGATCTCCACGGTGTGCGCCACTTCCGTGTAGCCGTGTTCTGCCGCAGTCCGCGCAGCCCAGGTCTCGACGGCGGGAGCTTCCACTTCCACGGCCTTGCCACAGTTGCGGCACAGGAGGTGGTGGTGATGGCCGGTGACGGCGCACCTCCGGTAGACGGCCTCGCCCTCGCCGTTGCGCAGGACATCCACCAGCCCGTCGTCGGCGAGCGACTGCAGGATCCGGTAGGCAGTGGCCAGTGACACGGAGGTGCCCTGGTTCTGCAACATCCGGTAAAGCTCCTGCGTGCTGACGAAGTCGTCCAGATCGTCCAAGGCGGCGCTCACCGCCAGTCGCTGCTTGGTGACACGTTGCTCCCTGCCGCCGGCGGAAGCCGGTGCGGATAGCTTTGTGTCGTCGGCTTTGGCGCCGTGGGCCATGGATTGACTCGCTTCCCTGAGGGGTGTTGGCAATGTCCAAGATTACCAGCCGGGAGTTGGGAGACGGGTTCGTGAACCGACTCGTGGACACTGCCGCGCAGCCCGCCCTAGGCTGGCCCCATGAAGCTGACGAAATACACCCACGCCTGTGTCCGCCTCGAGAAAGACGGCCAGGTGCTGGTGATAGATCCCGGCACTTTCTCCGAAACCGGACAGGCCCTCGACGCAGCAGGGGCGGTGCTGGTGACCCACGAACACGGCGACCACATTGATGTACCGGCTGTGGTGTCAGCGTTGCGGGGCAACGAATCTCTCCTGGTCTTTGCCCCGGCCGGAGTGGCGGCAACACTGCGTTCCGAGGCGCCGTTTGCCGGCTCCCGGGTCCGGGAGGTCGAGCCGGGCTCGGCGTTCACGGCCGCCGGGTTCGAGGTCCAGGCTTTCGGCGGTCAGCACGCGCTGATCCACCCGCAGATCCCCGTGGTGGCCAACATCGGGTACCTGATTGACTCCAACGTGTACCACCCCGGTGATTCGTTTGTGATTCCCGACGGCATCGGGGTCCGGACCCTCCTGGTCCCGGTGCACGCGCCCTGGAACAAAGTGGGCGAGGTGGTGGACTTTGTCATCGGTGTCCGCGCACCCAAGGCGTTCCCCATCCACGACGCCCTGCTCAACGAAATCGGACTTGGCCTCATCGAAGGCCACGTGAAGCGGCTGGGAGCCAAGTACGGCACGGAGTACGCACACCTCTCCAGCGGAGATTCGGTGGACGTCTAGGCCGGCCGGGTTCCGGTTTCGAAGAAATCCCGGATGGCGGCCTCATGCGGACTCGGATCCAGCCCGCGGGCCCGCAGCCACTGCTCGTCGTAATAGCTGCCGGCGTAACGGTCCCCGGCGTCGCACATCAGCGATACCACGCTGCCCCGCTGGCCCTCCGCGACCATTCCGGCGATCAGCTGCCACACACCCCAGAGGTTGGTTCCGGTGGACGGGCCGGCGTGCAACCCGGCCAGGCTGCGAAGGTGCCGCATGGCGGCCACCGAAGCCGCATCGGGCACCTGGATCATGTGGTCGATCACGGCGGGGACGAAGCTGGGCTCCATCCGCGGCCGGCCGATGCCTTCGATGCGTGACGGCATCCCGGTGCTGAAGCCGGCAACACCGTCCCTCCAGCCGGGGTAGAAAGCGGAGTTCTCCGGATCCACGACGGCGAGCTGCGTGTCATGGCGGTGGTAGCGCAGGTACCTGCCGATGGTGGCGCTGGTGCCGCCGGTGCCCGCGCCCACCACAATCCACCGGGGGACCGGGTGCTCTTCGAGGGCCAGCTGCTGGAAGATGGACTCGGCGATGTTGTTGTTCCCGCGCCAGTCCGTGGCCCGCTCGGCGTAGGTGAACTGGTCCATGTAGTGCCCCCGCGTGGTCCGCGCGACTTCCTCTGCGGCGGAGTACACCTCCGACGCGTGGTCCACCAGCAGGCACGACCCGCCGAACTGCTCGATCAGGGCGATCTTCTCCGGGCTTGTTGTGCGGGTCATCACGGCGATGAACGGCAGGCCGAGGAGCTGGGCGAAGTAGGCCTCGGAGACGGCCGTGCTTCCGCTGGACGCCTCCACGATGGTGGTATCTTCCCGTATCCAGCCGTTGACCAGGCCGAACAGGAACAGCGATCGCGCCAGCCGGTGTTTCAGGCTGCCGGAGCGGTGCGTGGATTCGTCCTTCAGGTACAGCTGGACGCCCCAGTGCTCCGGGAGCGGGACGGAGTAGAGGTGCGTGTCCGCGGACCTGTTGTTTTCGGCGTTGATCCTTCGGACGGCTTCATCTGCCCAGGCGCGGTCCTGGCTGCCCGCACGCATACCCACTCTGTTCACCGATTCAGCCTACCCGGGACACGAAGCCGCCGGCGCTACAGTTGGAACCGGCTGTCCGTCCGTGTTCCTGCGCGGGGCTGCCGGCCGTCATCCGAACCAAAGGAGATTTGATGAACCCCCTGATGGACGCGTCCGCGCTGAATCACCGGATGACCTCCGGCAAGCGCACCGTTCTGCTGGATGTGCGCTGGGCGCTGGGCGATCCCCGCGGCCGCGAGCACTACCTTGAGGCGCATATACCCGGCGCTGTTTACGTGGATCTGCCCACGCGCCTGGCCGGCCCCGCGGATCCGGACGCGGGCAGGCACCCCTTGCCGCCATTGCAGCAGTTCCAGGAATCGGCGCGGTGCTGGGGAATCCGGGACAACGACGTCGTGGTTGCCTATGACGACACCGGCGGCACCGCCGCCGCCAGGCTGTGGTGGATGCTGCGCAACGCCGGTTTTTCCACCGTCTTCCTGCTCGACGGCGGCCTGTCCGCCTGGCGTGCGGCCGGATACGCCATGGAAGGCGGGCTCGAGCAAGCGTCACTGGGCGACGTCACGCTGATGGACGGCGCGATGCCCGTCATTGACGCAGCCCAGGCTGCGCAGTGGGCGGAGCGCGGGGTCCTGCTGGACGCCAGGGCAGGGGAACGCTACCGCGGCGAGATCGAACCGGTGGATCCGCGGGCAGGACACATTCCGGGCGCCGTCAGCGCACCCACGGCCGGGAACATCGGAGCCGACGGGCGATTCCTGCCGCCGGAGGAACTGCGGGAACGCTTCATCGCCCTGGGCGTGCGGCCGGACGTGCCCACGGCCGTCTACTGCGGCTCGGGCGTCACAGCGGCGCACGAAATCGCTGCCCTCGAAATTGCAGGGTTCCCCGCAGCGCTGTATCCCGGTTCTTTTTCCCAGTGGTCCAATAATCCCGGTAACGCGGTGGCCACCGGCGCCGCTCCTTAAGCCTTCTCCCGATTGGAACACCGGCCGGGGGCGGGGGTAGCGTCGGAGGATGACTCCCGGACGCCCCGTACCGCCGCCCCTCGCCAAGCCGCTCCCCGGCACGCCGCCCCGCCAAGGCACGGCGCCGCTCGAAGGCGCCAACCAGCCCGCAGCCCCGACGGCCCCGCGGCTGGCCGCAGCCTACGGGGCCACGGCGACCGGCAGCGGCCTGGTCCCGCTCACCGTCTCCCGCCGGGCTCCAAAGGACGACGACGTCGAGATCGCCATTGAGTTCTGCGGCCTCTGCCATTCGGACGTGCACGCAACTCGCGGGGAGTGGGGCGCACAGACATATCCGCTGGTGCCCGGGCACGAAATCGTGGGCCGCGTCAGCCGCGTGGGTGCCGCCGTCGAGGACTTCGCCCCGGGTGACCTTGTGGGCGTGGGCTGCATGGTGGACTCCTGCCGTGAATGCGACAGCTGCCTGGACGGCCTGGAACAATACTGCGAAAACGGCATGACCGGCACGTACGGAGCGGTGGATGCCCGCAACGGGGACGCCGTTACCCAGGGCGGTTACGCAACCTCCGTGGTAGTGGACCGACGCTACGTGCTGCGGGTTCCGGAAAACCTTGATCCGGCCGCGGCCGCGCCGCTGCTCTGCGCCGGCATCACCACGTATTCCCCGCTGCGGCACTTCGGCGTCGAAGCCGGGGACGTTGTGGGCGTGGTGGGCCTCGGCGGACTGGGCCACATGGCCGTGAAGCTCGCCAAAGCCATGGGGGCCGAGGTGAAGGTGTTTACCACTTCGGAGTCCAAGGTCGCCGCGGCACGGGAACTCGGCGCCGACGGCGTCATCCTCTCGCGCGACGAAGCGGCCATGGCAGCTGCAAACCGGAGCATCGACGTCATCATCGACACCGTGGCGGCACCGCACGACCTCAACCCGTACTTCCGGACGCTCCGCCGGGACGGGGCGCTCTTCCAGCTGGGCCTGCCTTCCGGAGGCATGCCGCCGGTCAACCCGGGGGCGCTGATCCGGCGCCGGATCGCCTACGCGGGATCCCTGATCGGCGGAATTGCCGAAACCCAGGACATGCTGGACTTCTGCGCCGAACACGGCGTGGTCTCAGACGTCGAGATGGTCGGCGCCGGGCAGCTGAACGAGGCCTATGACCGCATGGTCGCCGGTGACGTCAAGTATCGTTTTGTCCTGGACACCAGTACCCTCGGGCACCCTTCGGAAAAGGCAGACGCATGAGCACCGTTTTCACCAAGATCATCAACGGCGAGATCCCCGGACGCTTTGTCTGGCGCGACGAGGACGTGGTGGCGTTCCTGACCATGGGCCCGCTTGCTGACGGCCACGCGCTGGTGGTTCCCACTGAAGAAGTGGACCGCTGGACGGACGCCCCGCCCGCGCTCCTGACACGGGTGATGGAGGTCGCCCAGAAGATCGGCGCGGTCCAGGTCGACGTTTTTGATGCCGCCCGGGCCGGCCTCATCGTGGCCGGATACGAGGTCAACCACCTCCACGTCCATGTGTGGCCGTCCAACTCCATGGCCGACTACGACTTCGGTTCGGTGGACCACCACCCGGATCCCGCACGGCTGGACGCCAATGCCGAGAAACTGCGCGAAGGGCTCCGCCACGCGGGGCATGGCGACCACGTTCCCGCCGCCTGAGTGGTTCCCGGCCCGGCGCTAGGCCGGGGCCAAGGCCTTGTTAAGCACCGCCCTGATCCGCTTCTCGGAGACCGAATAGGCTGTCCCGAGCTCAACGGCGAAGAAGCTCACCCGGAGCTCTTCGAGCATCCAGCGCACCTGCGTTAACTCATCTCCCGCGCGGCGGCCGGGCAGCAGGGCCGAGACGGCATCGTCGTAATCGTCCTCCAGGGCCTGGACCGCGGCCATATGCAGGGCATCCCGCTGGACGTTGCCGGGAAGCTTCTCCAGCCGCTTCTCGATCGCGGCCAGGTAGCGCGGCAACTGGCTGAGCTGGGCGTAGCCCGTACGTGCTACAAAACCCGGGAAGACGAGTTGTTCGAGCTGGCTCTTCACATCGTTCAGGGCGCTGATCAGGGCCAGGCTGGTAGTGCCCTTGAGCTGCTTTTCGATCCGGCGGGTGCTGGCCAGAATGCGTTCCACGACGGCGGTGACCGTGAACACCGTGTCGATCAGTTCGGCCCGGACCTGCTCGTACAGGGCTTTGAAGGATGCCTCGTTCCACGGCAGTTCGGCCGGCGTGAGCTTGTCGATCGCGGCCAGCGCGCAGTCTGCGATCAGGGCCGACACCGAGCCGTGCGGGTTCTGGCTGAACGTGAGCTTCTCGGTGTTGTTCAAGTGTTCCAGGACGTAGCGGTCCGGCGCGGGCACCTTCAATGCCAGCAGGCGGATGACGCCGCGGCGCATGGCCTGTTCCTGCTCTGAGCGTGTCTGGAACAGTCGAAGGGCGACGGAGGTTCCTTCATCGACCAGGGCGGGGTAGCCGGTGACGGTATGTCCTTTCACCATGCCCTGGACCTGGCGCTGCACGGTGCCGACGGTCCAGTCCGTCAGTCCCGTCTTCTCCGCGAACCCGGGTGTGGCGGCACCATCCTGGGAAGGGCCGGCAGCGCCCGCCTTCCCGGGCGCAGTGGCGGGCTGCCCGCCCTTCGGGCCTTTGGGGGCAGTCGTCACCGGGGTGGCGCCCAGGGACTCGGCGATTGCCCGCCGGGTGGCCGGGGCAAGCCGTTCCTGCAGTGCAGCCAGGTCCTTGCCCTCATCCAAAGTCTTGCCCTTCGAATCAACAACGCGGAAACTCACCCGGAGGTGCGGAGGCACCGCATCCCAGTTCCATGATCCCGGGGGAATGACCTGCCCGCGGATCCGGCGGAGGACCAGTTCCAGCGAGGATTCGAGGTCGTCGGCGGCCGGATCGAAGTCCGCCTCGAGGGCTGCGACGGCCTGCCGTGCAACGTCCGGGGCCGGCACGAAGTTCTTGCGGATCTGCTTGGGCAGCGACTTGATCAGGGCCGTCACCAGCTCCACCCGCTGGCCCGGAATGAGCCAGCGGAAGGCGGCGTCGTCGAGCTGGTTCAGGAAGAGCACCGGGACCTCGGCGGTGACGCCGTCGGACGGATTCGGCGGCGAGCCGGGCGCGACCGGGTGGAACTCGTAGCTCAGCGGCAGCTCGAAGCCCTTGTGCAGCAGCGTCTTGGGGTACGCCGATTCGTCCAGGGCCGCGGCGTCCTCGCTTATCAGCAGGGACTGGTCGAAGTCGAGCAGCGCGGGGTCCTGCTGGCGCGCTTCCTTCCACCACTTGTCAAAGTGCCGCTCGGACACCACATCCTTGCCGATCCGGGCGTCGTAGAACTCGAAGAGCGTCTCGTCGTCCACCAGGATGTCCCGGCGACGCATCCGGGCCTCGAGCTCCTCGACCTCGTGGAGCAGTGCACGGTTGCGGTGGAAGAACTTGTGGTGGGTCTGCCAGTCGCCCTCGACGAGGGCGTGCCGGATGAACAGTTCGCGGCACAGCTCCGGTTCCACCTTGCCGTAGTTGATCCGGCGGCCGGGAATGATGGGCACCCCGTACAGGGTGACCTTCTCGTGGGCCATCACCGAGCCCATCTTCTTGGACCAGTGCGGTTCGCTGTAGCTGCGCTTGACCAGGTCCGGAGCCACCTGCTCGGCCCAGAGCGGATCGAACTTCGCGGCCACGCGGGCCCAGAGCCGGCTGGTCTCCACAAGTTCCGCGGCCATCACGAAGGTGGGGGACTTCTTGAAAAGGGCCGAGCCGGGGAAGATCGCAAAGCGGCTGCCGCGGGCGCCCGCGTATTCACGCTTGCGCTCGTCGAGGATGCCGATGTGGCTCAGCAATCCGGAGAGCAGGCTGATGTGGATGCCGTCGTGGTTGCCCACGGGGTCGGCGAGGCGCTTGTTGTCCAGGCTGATGCCCAGCGGCCGGGCCAGCTGGCGGAGCTGGGCGAAGAGGTCCTGCCATTCGCGGACCCGGAGGTAGTTGATGAACTCGGTCCGGCACAGGCGCCGGAACTGCGTGCCCGAAAGTTCCTGCTGTTTTTCCTGGAGGTAGTTCCACAGGTTCAGGAAGCCGGTGAAATCCGAGTTCTCGTCCCGGAAGCGGGCATGCTTTTCCGCGGCGAGCTGCTGCTTGTCCGTTGGGCGCTCGCGCGGGTCCTGGATAGTCAGCGCAGCCGCCAGGATCATGACCTCGCGGACGCAGCCGCGGTTCCCGGCTTCCACGATCATCCGGCCGAGCCGAGGGTCCACCGGCAGCTGGGCAAGCTTCTGTCCGACGGCGGTCAGCCCGCCGCCGTTCCTGCCGGCAGGAGCGCCGGCGGCGGTTGCACGCGGGGTGCTGAGGGCGCCGAGCTCGCGCAGGAGGGTGACGCCGTCGTTGATGGCGCGTGAATCCGGCGGCTCCACGAACGGGAAGTTCTCCACGTCCTTGGGCCCGCGGGCCACACCCATGGCCGTCATCTGCAGGATGACGGCCGCCAGGTTGGTGCGCAGGATCTCGGGATCGGTG
>Ga0307409_100000658_pt1 | contig 15271 bp, 19 predicted proteins | sample 322Ometagenome_2_FD_203888 | JGI IMG/M metagenome (GOLD analysis project Ga0307409, IMG submission 203888) | Maize rhizosphere microbial communities from greenhouse at UC Davis, California, United States - 322HYB-O-2 | ecosystem: Host-associated > Plants > Roots > Rhizosphere > Soil | place... | reverse complement strand
ATATGCAAAGGTAGGAGATTTGATGGACACCTATGCGCGGTTAAAGCGAGCCGGAATAAGGCCCTACTGGCCGGTCCATCACGGCACTACGCTGTCGCTCTATTACGCGGATCCTGATGGCAATCGAATGGAGTTCCAGATCGATTGCGGGACAGTCCAAGAGGCAACAGCCCTCATGCGCACACCCGCTTTCGCCGACAATCCGGTCGGCGTGATGTATGATCCGGACGAGTTGCTGGAACGCTTCGAGGCTGGAGAGGACGAGGCAACTCTTCTCGCAATGCCCAGCGGAGATCCCTCTCCTATCCCCGCGGCGCACGGGATGTCCTGAAACTAGGGCTAGTGTCCGCAATGGGTGGAAAGCGGACATTAGCGGCGATAGCTTCTCGGCCATGAAAAGCCTCTTCCGACCTGACGGTTTCGCCATCGGCTTGTTCGCGGTCGGCGTCATCATGCTGTTCGTACCGTTGATGCTGATACCCGGCCTAACCGCAATACTCGCTGCGGGCGCTTACTGGCTCACGATGATGGTCGTGAAATTGGTGTATCGGCGACGAACCTGACAGGCTGTTCGAAATGTCCGCAATGGGTCGAAAGCAGACATGCCGCCGCCCCTTACTACTGGAACCGCTCACGACCTTAGGTCTTAAGAGGGGAATCTACATCGCGTCAGCGGAGCACAAGTGAAGAGCGGCCAAGAAATCCGTCCGCGGCTCGTGCGCCGCCTCACTCTGTTACATGCGGTGCTCTATGGAGTAGGAGTTACCGTCGGTGCGGGCATTTACGTTCTAGTCGGCATCGCCGCCCGCCGGAGCGGCATGCATGCTCCGTTGGGATTCCTGTTCGCAGCCGTTGCGATGGGTCTTACCGCGGCCGCCTTTGCAGAGCTTGGGACCAGAATGCCGGTGAGCGCGAGTGAGGCCGCCTACGTACAGGAGGCTTTCAAGCGCCGCTGGCTCAGCGTTCTGATGGGGCTGGTGGTCGTAGCAACCGCAATCGTCTCCGCAGCGACGATCAGTGCGGGCAGCGTCAGCTACATCGGCGTCTTCGTCCCACTTCCCCCAAGTGCCCTAATTATCGGCGTGGTGCTGCTAATGGGGCTAATCGCCAGCCTAGCGACGACCCAGTCCATTGGCTTCGCGGGACTCATGACGCTGATCGAGGTGGGCGGCCTTTGCCTGATCATCGTGGCAGGTCTCAGCCAAGGAACAGAGGTCCTCAACCGCTTGCCCGAATTGATACCCGCAGATGCCGACCTTTGGCTATCGCTCGGCGGCACGACGTTAATTGCGGTATTTGCCTTCATCGGCTTTGAACATGTGGTCAACATCGCAGAGGAATTGAAGGAGCCGAGCTGGACCCTTCCACGAGCGCTTTTTGTGACCCTTGGCATAACTGCACTACTCTACATGCTCGTGATCTGGATCTCGGTTACTGCCGTCGAACCTGCGGAATTGGCAGCATCACCAGCGCCTCTCGCCCTTGTTTTTGAGCGACTCACTGGAATGCCGCTGCTCACCATGAGCGTGGTTGCGATCGTTGCCACGCTCAATGGCATCGTGGTGCACATGATCATGATTGCGCGGGTTCTCTATGGCTTGGCCGATCAAGGCAGTTTGCCGGCGCCGCTAGCCCGGGTCAGCCGGCGGACGCGAACACCAGTAATTGCCACGTCAATGGCCGTCGCCGCGATCCTGGGGATGACACTTGCAGTGCCGTTGGAGGGCCTTGCAGACTTGGCTTCACTCGGAACGCTTGCGGTATTCGCGGGCGTGAATCTGGCGCTCATAGCTATCAAGCACAGGGGCACCCCGCCGCCAGAGGGCAGTTTCGACTGCCCGATCTGGATAGCTTATGCCGGTCTCGGATCGTCCCTGCTGCTGCTGCTATTCGGCTTGCTGCAATAAGGTCCGATTAGGTGGCCGCTGCAATGGCAGGAGCGGTGAGGGTTTGGGTTCAAATCCATTAGCGACCGGCGGCAGGAATGGGTGGAAAGCTGACATTAGCGTGGCCTATGATGTGCGCACGGCCTTGACGACCGGCTACACGGGCATCTCCATCCACCTGAGCGGTCTCGACATCCGTCGTCAATTAAAAGTCCGCTACAATGGTGCTGCCAGAGCAACGAAGACAGGACCAACTCGAAGGCCCGAGACCTAAACGGCCGCTATGAAGGTGGAAGCGGCCTAGCCGAGGCGTCGCAGGGCTCGGCCGCCTCTCGGCCTTATCTACATGTTCCACCAAACCCATTCATCAGAATCTATGCGACCGTTGTGGTTACGGTCGATGCGGGTCCAGGTGGCCGCCGACCAATACTCGTCAGCCGAGAGATAGCCGTCACCGTTCGCGTCGAAGGCTGTCCAATAGTTCGTCCAATAATCTGGGTTATAGTAGGCGTCGCGATAGAAGCCGCCAGCACGATAACAGTTTTCGAACTCGCTGCGGCTGATGCGTCCATCCTTGTCGGCATCCCAGAACCCGTAGGCATTCGTGCGATAGGTGTTCCACTCATCACCGGTGATGAAGCCGTCGTTGTTGACGTCGACATAGCCGTACGTACCGCAGATCGTGTTTGATGCTGTGGCAGGCTCGGCCACAGGGGCGCATGCTGCAATGCCCGCTGTTGTGGCCAGCAAAGCTACAAGACCAAGTTTACACATCGAAGCTCTCCTTTCGAATTGCCCCGACCACCCCCCGTTCCTTCGGGGCTAGACTTGGAGAACAACTGCATTGCGCGGTTGCAGTTCCCGCACGTGGAACCGCTCGGCTACAAGCCGTGGGCGCCGATAATAGCTGCTCGAACTGACCGCGCTACTCATGTCCGGAACGGGTCGAAACCGGACAGATCGAAAAGCCCTGCTCAGAGTACCTGGGGAGGCGATGAGGGGACAGGGTTTCGTCGTTCGGAGGCAGCTCGTGTTACGGAGGATTAGGCTGCCCCTCCAGATCTTCCGGGTGGCCCGCCGATGAAGGAAGCAGTACGACTGGCGGCATAGGCGCTCACGTCGCGTCAACTTCCTCGATGGATGAGGCGCTAGATGCTAACTCAGCTTTTCCTTGCGACTATGATGGCGCTGGTCACGTCCGTGATTCACTTGACCGGCCTGGCTTTGCTCGTTCGCCTACTTCGGTCTCATCATCGGCTGGTGAGGCCGTTAAGGGATGCTCCTGTCGCCATCCTGATGATCGCAACAGCCACGATCTTCGGAATTCATACCGCGGAAATCTGGCTTTATGCGCTCCTCTATGTGCTGGTCGGCGCCCTCGGGGATTTCGAGCTAGCGCTATACTTTTCAACTGTGACGTACTCGTCGGTTGGCTACGGCGACGTACTACTGGGTGAGGAATGGAGGATCTTAGGTGCCATTGAGGGTGCGACCGGAATCCTCATGATCGGTTGGTCGACCGCATTCCTCGTGTCACTGCTGGGCCAGCTCAAATTACTGACCCACGACTGGCTAACACGCGAGGGAGGACCGGGTCTCAGGCAGACGCCTGACTAGTGTCCGGAATGGGTCGAAAGCTGTCACCCAGGCCAATGTCCGTTTGGGGTGGAAAGCGGACATTCCGCGGTGCCTGTGATAAACTACTGCGGGGCGATACAGGAAGTTCGTGACGACGCGGAGGTTTTGCATGCTCCGTCCGACACCAACCGTTTGGTCGAAGGCCCCCACCCTTGGCATCGAGCGGCGGCAGCTGCTCAGTGGGCTTGCAGTCTTGGCGGGCGCTGCCCCTCTTTGTGCGCGCGAACCACTTACGCGCCGCGGGACGCCGCAGCTCACCACCGGCCCCTTCTTCCCGCTTAGTCGGCCGCCCGACCAGGACTGGGACATGACCCATGTCGCCGGAAAAGCCGGCGTGGCCCAGGGCGTCATCATGGAGTTACGCGGTCGAGTTTCCAGCGAGAGTGGAAAGCCTCTGCCCGGTGCCAGGCTCGATATCTGGCAGACCAACGGTCTCGGCCGTTACCACCATCCCAGTGACGAGAGTGGCTTGCCATTGGATCCGAACTTTCAAGGCTCGGGAGTAATCTTTGCCGACGCGCAGGGCGATTATCGAGTGCGGACCATCATTCCTTTGCCCTATGAGCGCCGACAGCGACACATCCATTTCGACGTTCGCGGTGACAAGCGGATGCTAATCACGCAGATGTTCTTTCCGGGCGAGCCGAACGAACGTGATACCCTTTATCCGACACTGCGGAGCGAAGCGCTTCAGCGGGCGGTGACTGCGGAGCTCGTCGGAGAGGACGGCGGCGTAAAGCAGTTCCGATGGAATATTGTGGTTGCCGGAGAGTGACCGCTGAGCAGCCTGTGGGTGGCCGCCTAATGTCTGCTTTGGTCGAAAGCTGACATTAGAGATCTAGCGACAGGAATGGGTGGGAAACCGACCTTCCCCAAACCGGTGGCCGCAGACCCACCGGAATGGTAGTTTCGTACTCATGCCAACTTGCAGTCACGCAACCCTTGCCGCAGTTTCCGATTTCCTGGCTCGTGGCGGTGAAATGGGAGCGCTTATTAGAGCGCATGACTGGGACTCGACGCCGCTCGGCGCGCCGGAAGGCTGGCCGGCGCCGCTGCGCACGGCCCTCCGCCTGATTCTCAATTCCGGCCACCCCATGTACATTTGGTGGGGTCCTGAGCTTCGATGCTTTTACAATGATGCCTATCGACGTTCGATAGGATCGGAGAGGCATCCCGGCTCGCTTGGCCAGCCCGGCCGTGAAGTGTGGGATGAAATCTGGGACATCATCGGTCCTCAGATTGACCGCGTCATGTCCGGGCGCGGTGCGACCTGGAATGAGAACCATCTCGTTCCCATCACCCGCGATGGCATCCGTGAGGAGGTTTACTGGACCTACAGCTACAGTCCGATCGATGATCAGACGGCGCCAAATGGTGTTGGCGGAGTGCTGGTCGTATGCAGCGAGACCACCCAGCAGGTGCTCGCTGCGAGGAAGCTTGAGATGGAGACGGAACGCCTCCGCGGGATGTTCGACCAGGCCCCCGGGTTCATGGCCCTTCTCGGCGGCCCGGATCACGTCTTCCAAGCCATCAACGCGTCCTATCTGCAGTTGATTGGCCATCGCAATCTCATTGGCAAGACTGTCCGCGAGGCAGTCCCCGAAGCCGAAGGTCAAGGGTTCCTCGATCTTTTGGATCAGGTGTATCGAAACGGTGAAGCATTCGTCGGCAAGGGGATCGCTGCAGACCTCCAGCGGACCCCAGACGCAGCCGTCGAACGCCGCTACCTCGATTTCGTGTACCAGCCTCTCACCGGTGCCGACGGTGAGGTGATCGGCATCTTTGTCGAGGGCTCGGACGTCACTGACCGCCAACGGGCGGAAGCGGCGTTGCGCGAGACCGAGGAGCGGTTCGAAGCGATCGCCAACTCGATTGACCAGATGATCTGGTCGACGCGTGCCGACGGTTTTCACGATTACTACAACGAGCGCTGGTACGAATTCACCGGCGTGCCGCCGGGCTCGACCGATGGCGATGCGTGGAATGGGATTTTCCACCCTGACGATCAGGAACGCGCCTGGGGAGTGTGGCGGCACAGCCTGGAGACAGGCGAGCCATATCACATCGAATACCGTCTACGGCACCGGTCAGGCGAGTACCGTTGGGTGCTGGGCCGCGCACAGTGCGTGCGAGATGCGGCTGGCCACATCACCCGCTGGTTCGGGACTTGCACCGACATCCAGGAGATCATCGAGGCGCGAGAGCTGCTGAGCAATTCCCGCGAACTGCTGGAAGCCAAGGTCCAGGAACGAACGCGCGAGCGCAACCGGGTCTGGGAGATGAGTAGCGACCTGTTCGCGATCATGGATTTCGATGGGCAGTTGCGCGCCATCAATCCTGCGTGGACGGCGACGCTCGGTTATGATGCAGCCACGCTCCTCTCTCGTGACGCCACCGTTCAGGTTCACCCCGACGACCAGGAATCGCTGTGGCGGGTTGTAGAACGATTGCGCCAAGGACAGACGATCACCAGATTCGAAGACCGTCTGCAGCATGCCGACGGCTCTTGGCGCTCGATTTCCTGGGCGCTCGTCCCCGAGGGCGACGTTTTCTACGCAGTGGGACGTGACATGACGGCCGAACGCCAAGCGGCCGCCGAGCTTGAGGCGGCACAGGAAGCTCTTCGCCAGAGTCAGAAGATGGAGGCGATGGGTCAGCTCACCGGCGGAGTTGCGCACGACTTCAATAACCTTCTGACCCCGATCATCGGCGGACTGGACCTACTCCAGCGGCGCGGCGTCGGGGATGAGCGGACGCAGCGCACCATCGCCGGAGCGCTTGCCTCTGCTGAAAGAGCGAAAACGCTCGTTCAGCGCTTACTTGCTTTTGCGCGGCGGCAACCGCTCCAGCCAACTTCGGTAAATGTTGGCGAGCTTGTGCACGGAATGGCCGGCCTCGTTGACAGCACCACTGGACCGCAGGTGAGGATGATCGTCGAGGTAGCCGATACGCTGCCGCCTGTGATCGGAGACGCCAACCAGCTGGAGATGGCCCTTCTCAACCTTGCTGTTAATGCGCGCGACGCGATGCCGGACGGGGGCACGATTACGATTGCTGCGGGCGTCGAACGGATCGAAGGGCATCACTCCTCCGGCCTTTCCACAGGAGACTATGTCCGAGTCTCGGTGACAGACACCGGCACCGGCATGGACAAAGCTACGCTCAAGCGGGCAGTTGAGCCATTCTTCAGCACCAAGGGCATGGGGAAAGGAACCGGGCTGGGCCTTTCCATGGTTCACGGCCTTGCCGCGCAGCTCGGCGGTGCGATGACCATATCCAGCCAGCGGGGATTGGGCACAAGGGTCGACCTGTGGCTGCAGATCGGTGCCCGGCCGGCCGAATCCGGGAATCAGGAAATCACGGGCCCCTGGGTCGCGGCCTCCGGTACCGTTCTGCTTGTTGACGACGAGGATCTGGTCCGCTCGAGCACCGCTGACATCCTCGCCGACCTTGGCTACGCGGTGGTCGAATCCTCATCGGCGGAAGAGGCGCTGGGGCTCGTGGCCCAAGGCATTCGACCGGACCTCCTAGTCACCGATCATCTGATGCCCGGAATGGACGGCGTCGAGCTTGCGCGGCTCTTGAAGCAGCAGCTATCCTCGTTACGTGTGCTGGTGATCTCCGGCTATGCTGAGGTTGAGGGCGTTGCCGCCGATTTGCCGCGGCTTGAAAAGCCATTTCGTCGAGCGGACTTGGCCAAGGTACTGGCTGACGAGGCTGCGACGGTCTGAGCAGCGATGTTCATCAGCGCCGTGGCGCCGCGTGCGGAACGTCAGCTTTGGGTCGAAGGCTGCCACTGCTGATCTAGCGGCAGGAATGGGTGGAAAGCAGACACTAGCTGTGTATCCCCACGGCACGGGAACCGCTTCTTTGATGGCTGTTTTCTAGAACGGAAGGAGCAGGGGCAATGGCCCTAAAGGACGAATTGTTCGATATCGAACAGGGCTTCTGGCTATCCGGAAAAGAACATTTTCTCGAGCATGTGGACACCGAGTGTCTGCTTGCGTTTCCTCAGATGGGTGAGATGCACGGCGTCTTTTCCCGCGAGCGCGTCGCAGCCACAGCAACGACATCCAACAGGTGGCGCGACTTACGGCTAACGGAACGCCATTTACTCCGTCCCAATAGTGATGCGGCAATCATAAGCTACCGAGCAGACGTGACACGAGCCGATGGGGAGCCATATTCCGCGCTAATCAGTTCGGCTTACGTACAGCGGAAAGACGGTTGGAAGCTGGCGTTTCACCAGCACTCCCCTGTCGATGCTTGAGTGCCTGTTGGCGTCGAAACAGACATAGGGCTAGCGTCTGCACGGGGTGGAAAGCTGACCCTATTCTCATTTCGACTTTACTCGAATCAACCTTGACTCTTTTATGGTGATACGTCATTTCGAAGAATATCGAAAGGACGTATCATGAAGCCTTTCTCTCGCTTGCTGCATGCTCTCCTAACCGCCTTCACCCGTCCGCCGACCCCCTGCTGCGCCGCCGCGGTAAACTGGGCAAACTTCCGCTAGGATGCGGTCCGGCAACGCGGTCGAAGCGCTAAGCGCTCTCGCCCAAGAACATCGCCTCGGACTGTTTCGCCTGCTGGTACAGCTGGGCGACAAAGGCATGCCGGCGGGGGCGATCGCTGACAGCCTCGGCATTCCCAACAGCTCCCTCTCATTCCACCTCGCGCAGCTTAAGAATGCTGGGCTGATCCTGCAGGAACGGCAGCATCGATCGCTCATCTACCGCGCCAATTATCCGGCCATGCACGCGCTGGTCGGCTACCTCCTGGAAAACTGCTGCGCCGGTTCCGACTGCGGAGCCGAGCCGGCGTGCGAAACTCCCGCTCAAGAAAGGCAATCCGCATGAAGCGTCTCCACCTCCACGTCGGCGTCAACGACCTCGGTGAGTCGATCCGCTTTTACTCGACCTTGTTCGGGGCCGATCCGACGGTCCTGAAGGACGATTATGCCAAGTGGATGCTCGACGACCCACGTGTGAACTTCGCGATATCGTCGGGCAATCATGCGACGCAGGGTATCGAGCATCTCGGCATTCAGGCCGAAAGCACCGAAGAGCTGTCTGAAGTCTATGGCCGGCTGAAAGCCGCGGACCGCCCAGTCCTCGAAGAAGGGCGCACAACCTGCTGCTACGCGAAATCCGAGAAGAGCTGGATCAGCGACCCTGACGGAATCCTATGGGAAGCATTCTACACGGACGGTGAAGCGACAACGTACGGCGAGAGCCCCGCGCTCGGAACGTTCTCAGACAGTCTCGGCGACGACAAATGCTGTCTGCCGAAGGCTGCCGCGTGAGCAAGATGTACAACGTCCTATTCCTCTGCACGGGGAACTCCGCCCGCTCGATCCTCGGTGAAGCCATTCTGAACAAGGAAGGCAAGGGATGCTTCCGTGCATTCTCGGCCGGAAGCTTTCCGAAATGGAAAGTGCATCCTGAGGCCCTGAAGCTACTTGGCGAGCTGCGCTATGCAACGGACGGATTGCGCTCGAAAAGCTGGGACGAATTCGCCAGCCATGATGCGCCCCCGCTCGATTTCATCTTCACGGTTTGCGACGACGCGGCGGGTGAAGCCTGCCCCATCTGGCCAGGGCAGCCCATGACTGCTCATTGGGGGATCTCCGATCCAGCGGCCGCGCCGGCCGAGAATCAAGAGCAGGCTTTCCGTAATGCCTTCTTCGCACTGCAGAATAGAATCCGCCTCTTCCTCGCACTTCCGCTGGAGGGCATCGATCAAATGAGCCTTCAGACACGATTGCGCGAAATCGGGCGGGCATCTGGACAAACCGCCGCCTAGCGGCCGCAGGATCATCAATGGCAACGCAAGCAGTGCGTGGCGAGAAGCCCGCGATCACCGTTTTCGAGCGCTATCTATCGGTTTGGGTCGCGCTGTGCATAGTCGGGGGTGTCGCTCTGGGTGCTGCGGTGCCCCAGGTCTTTCAAGCTGTTGCGTCCGCGGAAATCGAGCACGTCAACCTGCCCGTAGCGGTGCTGATCTGGCTGATGATCATTCCGATGCTGCTGAAGATCGATTTCCGGGCACTCGGATCGGTTCGTCAGCACTGGAAGGGTGTCGGCGTCACCCTTTTCATCAACTGGGCCGTGAAGCCCTTCTCAATGGCCGCTTTGGCGACCTTGTTCATTGGATGGCTGTTCGCGCCGATGTTGCCGAATGGCGAAATCCCTTCCTACATCGCCGGCCTGATCATTCTCGCGGCAGCGCCGTGCACCGCCATGGTGTTCGTCTGGTCGAACCTCTGCGAGGGCGAACCGAACTATACGCTCAGCCAGGTCGCGTTGAACGATGTCATCATGGTGTTCGCGTTTGCGCCGATCGTTGCGCTGCTGCTCGGGGTCGCTGCGATCACCGTGCCTTGGGAGACGCTCCTGCTTTCGGTGGTGCTGTACATCGTCATACCCGTGATCGTAGCGCAGTCGGTCCGTTGGCTAATGCTGTCGAGTGGAGGGCCCTCTGCCCTGGCGCACCTCCTTGCCCGGCTCGGACCTGTCTCGCTTGCTGCGCTGCTGACGACGCTGGTTTTGCTTTTTGGCTTCCAAGGGGAGCAGATCCTGCGCCAGCCGCTGGTGATTGCATTGCTGGCCGTGCCGATCCTGATCCAGGTCTATTTCAACGCCGGGCTCGCCTATTGGCTGAGTCGGAGGCTTGGGGTGGCCTGGTGCGTTGCCGCACCTGCCGCACTGATCGGTGCGTCGAACTTCTTCGAGCTGGCTGTAGCAGCTGCGATAAGCCTGTTCGGGATTGGCTCAGGCGCAGCCTTGGCGACGGTCGTTGGCGTGCTGGTCGAAGTCCCTGTGATGCTCTCTGTAGTGTCGATCGTGAAGCGCAGCCGAGGCTGGTACGACACCGCGCAATGGCGAACTGACGTAACTCACGGTCCTTCGTGAAGCACGTCTGTGCCGATCGGGGGGATGCTATCCCGTTCTTTTCTGCTCTCGGCAGCGATCATCGCAATTTCAGCTGCGTGTTCCTTCATTTCTGCCTCGCCGGGGGCCGTCATCCGCCGCAGTACACCCGATAGGTGCGTGGCCTCGGCAACCGTGTTCGATATCGTCCCATACTTGCGAACATTGCTGTGCAGCAGTTCCAATCGGTGATCGCTCTCGTCCGTGTCGACGGAGATCTCATAGTCAATTGACTGGATTTTGGGCGGAGTGTCCTGACGAACCGCACGTAACCGAACCTCTACCGCTTTGAGCTCGAACTTAAGCATGGGGGTAACGCGCTCAATGCCCTTGATCATGCAAGCCGCGACAGATGCGAGGAACAGCTCGGCTGGATTGAACGCGTCGGCGCGGCCCCGCAAATCGGTGTCCAAAACGATTTCGGCCGCCTTCGTTGTGGCGATGCTTCCGTGACCGTCAATGCGCCGCGCCCTGACTGTATAATCCATCGCCGCTGCCTCCCGTGAATTGCTCACGCATGTTAAAGGTTCAGAGTTCGCGCCGCTATTAGCACATACCCTTAGAGTCAGCTGTGGGTCGAAAGCAGACGTTGGACCTTCATCCTTTCCCTTCCTCCAAAGCGATATGTCGCGCCGTCAGGACGGTCTGAACGATGAACAATACGACAAGCGCCAGTCCCGCGGTGCCGACGACAAGGTCGTAGATAGAGAACTGGTCGACCACGCCTGGGCCCGTTCCCATAATGAGCATGGCCAAGGTGAAGGCCATGAGGACAAGCCTAAGCTCTGTAGGCCCTGCTCCCAAGTGAGAGAGTCTCAACTCGCTCACGACCCGTGCACAGAGAAATGCGTGGATGGAAAGCAGCAGGTAACCAGCCAGCGCAAGCAGCGCGACGTCGAGCCTCACGAACGGGCTCAAGCCCAGTCCTCCGAGGATCAGGAGCGTCGCCAGGCCATCGCAGCTGTGGTCGATGAAATAGCCGAAGGACGGGCGTTCGATCCGGCGGAACCGTGCCAGGCTTCCGTCCATGGAGTCGCCAAACCAGTGGATCAGATAACCGACCAACGCCAGCCAGAGCCAGTCGTTGTCTTTGCCGCTCGCAGCGTAGCCGATGAACACGCAGACGGCGCCGGCAAGGCCTGTTGCCGTCAGCATATCGGGCGTAATCCACGCAGGCATTCTGCCGCAGAGCCACGTCAGGAAACGTCGCTCCGATGCAGCCAGCAGATTGCGCTGAACTCGGATGATTGGCGTTGGCATGCTCTGTCCGTAACGCAGACCTACGCGTTCTTGGGCCGGCGGGACAATTTATTACGAGCCGCCGGCCGGCAAGTATCGCGGGGCGCAGCCGACCGGCGCTGCGCGCAGCGGGCGATCCGAACGCTAATGTCCCGGCTTGGCGGGCGGGGCAGTCCCAGGCAGCCATTCTTGTGCATGTTCCAGATAGCGAGCATGCAAGCTCCGAGCTGCGGACTCCAGAGCACCGTCCTCCGGATGAGGCTCGGCACCGACAATGCGCCGCATCTCGCGCGGCGCTGCGGCAGGGATGCCGATTCTTTCGCAGAGTGCAGCCCAGGTCCGCGGTTCAGAACAGAGCTGCTCGTACGGAATCACGAGGATGTTCGGATGGGCCTCGACGACCTCTTCCAGGGCTCCATAACAGGCCAGCCAGCTCGACAACCAATAGTCCAGGAGTTCGGGGTCCCCGGTCGGACTTCCAGGGAAGCGAAATGGCCGATGATCGCTTCCGAATTCATGATGTCCCAACCAGCGCAGATATTGCCCTCGGAACGGGTCCCTGTTGCCCACGGATCGAAGGTGCTGGCGCAATAGACTGTCCGCGTGCGCCAGGGGTTCGCGGATGACCAGCAGGAAGGTGCTGTCGGGCATGCCTCCGGCGAGCGCGGCCAAGCGCAGGATATTGTTGTTATCCTTCGAAAGGTAACGGCTCTTTCCTCTGCAGCGGAGAACGAGGCGGATGAAGTCGCGGTAGCGGGCGATCGCCTTCTTGCCCAAGGCATGCGGCAACAGGCCATCCGCGCGGATGTAGCTGTTACCGTGGAACACGCGCCAGAACACTTCATCGAACGCTTCCGGACTATCGAGATCGATCGCAATGCCGTCGCCGTGCGCGCGTTCGACCGGATCGAAGCCCTTGCGCGCGCTGCGGGACACGCTTGCCCACAAATTCGGCGCCAGCACGAACGGCATGTCGGCATAGAGGAGCGATCCAAATTGTGCGCTTCCATGAAGCTCGCGAAGAAGGATGGTGGTCCCGGCTCGCGCGAGGCCGGTCACGAAGACGTGCCCGCCCCGATCCTCCGGGGCGTCCTTCAGGTAGCGACTTCGTTCGATCTCGTGGAAGCCCTTCGCCCTTGCGGCCGAACCGAGCGCAACCCGGTGAAGAAGGCGATCGACGAACCCGTAGTCAGCCTTCATGCCGCCGCTCCGATCGCATGATGGCGGGCAGAAACGCCAGGAGGCCGGCGATCAGGAACGGCCAGGACAATGTCGCCTCCAGCGCGCCTTCGAAGCTCCACAACCGGGCGAAGGCGAGCAGCCAGACCAGGAAAATCGGCAGGCCGACGGCGACTGCCAACCCCACCGTAATTGAGGCGAAGTGGCCGAATAGGGCAAGGCTATGTCGACGCATCGCCTTCGCCTTGGCCGCGTCGCTTAACGAACGATCGGCGGCAATCGTGAAGCTTTGTCGGACAATGGTGTTGATGCGAGCGGAGCGCTCAACCAATCGCAAGCGAAGCAAGAGCCATGAGAAACCGATGACAATTACGGCGGCCCCGACATAGCTACCGATTAGGATGGGTCCTCTTCCTCATCGTCGGCTCCGCGCCTGCTTCGAAGAAGCCGCTTAACTGGATACCACACCAAGCCCAGGACACCCACGCCGAGCGCCGCCACGAGGGCGACCAATGAACCGATGAAGGCAAGCCCGGCGCCGGGGCCCATGTAGGCGTGGGCTGGAGCGGCGGTCATCAACGCGATCAACGTAACGGCGAATAAACGCATTTGCGTTCCCCTGACACCCGCGAGCCTAAACCGCGACTTATCAAATGCCTAGCCATTTCAGCCGACAAGCCGTTTAGAGTTGTTCCGGATAGGGACGACGGTCATTACCATGGGCGAAAACGTCAAGTCGGACCGTTAGCCTGATCGCGCGCAACCTTGCGTCGGATCGGCCAGCGCGAATGGGGGAGACATGATGAACGACAAGGAGATGGTTCGGGCCATTCCCCCCAAAGCAGCGAAGAAGCGCAAGCGATCCTTCGACTGGTCGGCATTGGCCTTCGTCGCGGCGCTCTGCCTGCTGAGCTTTCTTTACGGCACGACTTCAAACGAATTGAACCTTCCACCGAATAGCCAAGTCCGCCAAGCGTTCTACGCTTTGAAGGCCTTCCGGCTGATCGATAACGATCTTCCGACCGGCGTGATGCGAGTTGACCCGGATGCGGAGCCGCGCTCATCCGTACGCCGACTGGATCCGACGGCAGGCGACGAGTTGCTGCTGGTTACGGGCGGGCCCTATCGAAAGACCGACCTTTGCCCAAAGTACGGCTGCCTCGCCTGGGTTGCCGATCGATCAGGCAAGGTAGTGCGCACCTGGCCGCTGCCGCTCGACGCACTGTTCCAAGACGCCAAAGGCTACGAAGGCGACCAGCGACTCACGAACTTCTATCCAAACGGGGTGGGCCTCCTTAGCGACGGTAGTCTTGTTGCTACGTTCCACTCCCGGAATACCTATCCTTATGCGGGAGGTATCGCGCGCATAGGTGCTGACGGAAAAGTGTTTTGGAAGTCCGTCGGTGATGGCCATCACTGGCTTCACGTCGGCCCCGACGACCGGATATACGCGCCGGTCCAGATTCGGCGGAAATTGAACCACATCGCAGGCAACGCGGTGGAGCTCCATTGCGCTGACGTCGTTCATGATGAGGGAGTGCGCATCTATCGGCCGGACGGGAAAATCGAGCGGACCGTGCTCATGGCCGACATGCTTGTTCGAGGCGGCTACCCGGGCCTTATCTACAGCGTCAGCAACGGCTGCGATCCGATCCATCTCAATTCAATCGACGTCGCGTCACCCGAGGTCGCGAGCCGCATCACGGGTGCTAAATCAGGCGACGTCCTTGTCTCGCTCCGCGAGAAGAGCGCGATCGTTCTGTTCGACCCAGAGACGGCGAAAGTCAAACGGGTCATCGTCGGACGCACCGCAGCACAGCACAGTGCCAAGTTCCTTCCCGACGGCACCGTTCTGGCCTTCGACAACCAGGGAGGCGCCAAAGCTTTAGGGGGCTCTCGAATCGTGCGCCTCAATCTCGTGGACGGCAGTGTGCAGACCCTGTTTCCGACACAGGAGAGCCGAGCCTTGCTACCTTTCTTCAGCGAGACGGGCGGCTTCGTCATGCCGAGCCCGGATGGTAAGCGCGCGATGGTTTCCTCCGAGGATCAGTCTCGTGACTTCGAGTTCGACCTGGCTACTGGGCGGCCGCTCTGGATCATGACTCACGCGATCGACGTCAATCCCATCATGAAGAAGCGTGGAAAGCCGCTGGCAGGGCTCTTGAATGTCCGCGGGACCTATTACCTGACTAAAGATCAGGCGATTGCGCTGGATCTGGGCGAAGCGGAACAGAGACTCGCGAGTCGGTAGTTCCCCGATAACATCGACTGGGCAGGCCGCGACGATGCGTCGCTCCCCATTCTTCCAACGATCGACATTCGTGTTTCGCGCCCCTCTGTGCTAGGGAGCCTGCGCTACTAGTCGCAATCGGACGGTCTTCAGGCGCTTTGCGGCTC
>Ga0307409_100000655_pt1 | contig 15334 bp, 18 predicted proteins | sample 322Ometagenome_2_FD_203888 | JGI IMG/M metagenome (GOLD analysis project Ga0307409, IMG submission 203888) | Maize rhizosphere microbial communities from greenhouse at UC Davis, California, United States - 322HYB-O-2 | ecosystem: Host-associated > Plants > Roots > Rhizosphere > Soil | place... | reverse complement strand
CGGTTCAGCTCCTCGACGAGAGCCTCCACGCGCCCGGCGATCTCGTCGCGGATCGCGCGCACCTCCTCGAGCGGCAGCCCCGAGGGGTCCTGCAGCTCCCAGTCGACGTAGCGCTTGCCGGGGATGTACGGGCACTCGTCGCCGCAGCCCATCGTCACCACGACGTCGGCCTGCTCGGCGAGCGTGCGGTCGAGCGCACGCGGCTGGCGATCGGCCAGGTCGATGCCCAGCTCGCCCATCGCCTCGACCACCTCGGGATGGACACGCTCGGCCGGCCGCGTGCCGGCCGACGCCGCGGTCTGCCGCCCGCCCGCGGCGCGCTCGAAGAGCGCCTGGCTCATCTGGGAGCGCCCGGCGTTCTGACGGCAGACGAACAGGACGTGCGCTCCGACGGCGTCAGGCATCGGGTGCCCATCGTATCCATTGACAGCCATCACTTCAATCGATATATGTATATAGATGGCCGTCGATCTGGAGCTCTCGCCCAAGCAGAAGCGACCAGCTGGGCAGCCTTGCTGCGAGCCGGTCGTCTACCCGGACGTCGAACGCAAGCAGGCCGAGCGCATGGCGGGCATCGCCAAGGCGCTCGCCGACCCGGTTCGCCTGCAGCTCGTCGACGTGCTGCGCAAGCACGCAGGCAAGGTCTGCGTCTGCGAGCTGGTTCCGCTGTTCGACCTTTCCCAACCCACCGTCTCACACCACCTCAAGGTCCTCCGCGACGCCGGCATCGTCGACTCGGAGCGCCAGGGCCTCTGGGCCTACTACTACGTCACCCCCGACTCCCTCAAGGAGCTATCCGCATGGCTGAGCTGACCGACACCGACATCCGCGAGCGCGTGCGTGACCGCTACGCGGCTGCTGCGCGCAGCGCCTCCTCCGGCAACGGCACCTGTTGCGGCCCGGACATGGGCACGACCGACAAGCGCGGCAACGTCGTCTTCGGCCCGACGCTCTACGCCGGCGAGGACGACGGCGCGACGGCGGCCGCCGTCGAGGCCTCGCTGGGCTGCGGCGTCCCCACGGCCGTGGCCGACCTCGAGGAGGGCGAGACCGTCCTGGACCTTGGCGCCGGCGGCGGCGCGGACGTGCTCCTCTCGGCCCGCCGGGTGGGACCGACCGGCAAGGCGATCGGGCTCGACATGACCGACGAGATGCTCGCGCTCGCCCGCACCCACGCGCGCGAGGCCGGGATCGAGAACGTGGAGTTCGTCAAGGGCTACATCGAGGAGATCCCGCTCCCCGACGCCTCGGTCGACGTGGTGATCTCCAACTGCGTGATCAACCTCTCCGCGGACAAGGGCAAGGTGCTTCGCGAGGCCGCCCGCGTGCTGCGCCCGGGCGGCCGCTTCGCCGTCTCGGACGTGATCGCCGACACCGACATGGACGCCGCCACGCGCTCGGACATGGAGCAGTGGACCGGCTGCGTCGCCGGCGCGCTCACGCGCGGCCAGTTCGAGGCCGCGCTCGCGGACGCCGGCCTCGTGGACCTCGAGATCCGCGAGACCCACCGCGTGCACGAGCACGCCAGCTCGGCCATCGTGCGCGCCCGCAAGCCCGAGCCGCGATGACCACCACCGCGCCGCTGCGCTCTCCCCAGGAGCTCTACGAGGACTGGGAGCGCAGCCACTGGGCCGCTCAGGACGTGGAGCTCGGGCGCGACGCCGAGCAGTGGCGGACGCTCGACGAGACCGAGCGGGGCCTGCTCTACTGGGTGCTGTCCGCCCTGCTGGCCGCGGAGGAGCGCATCTCGACCCAGTTCGTCGGACTGGTCTACGCCCAGGACGACGAGGAGGAGGGCAGCTATCTCTCCACCCAGCTGGTCGACGAGGTGCGCCACATGCAGTTCTACGTGCGCTTCCAGAACGAGGTGGTGGCCGACCCGGCGGCGATCGGTCAGCATGTCGCTCGCGCCCGCGAGGTGCTCGCCGACCCGTTCCGGATCATCTTCGACGAGGCGCTCGGCGCCGCCCATGCACGCCTGATCGCCGAGCCGCGCAACCGCGAGGCCAAGGTCGACTTCGTGACGATCTACCACATGGCGATGGAGGGCACGCTCGGCATGACCACCTCGCACTTCCTGCTCGACTACCTCGGCGAGCACGAGCTGCTGCCCGGCTTCACGGAGGGCTACGGGCTGATCGCCGCGGACGAGCAGCGCCACGTCGCCTACGGGACCGAGTTCCTGCGCCGCGCCGTCGCCGACGACCCCGCGATGGCGGACGCGGTGCGCGACCGCCTCTACAACCTGCTGCCCGCGATGAAGGACACGCTCTCGCCGCCGGGCATCGACGCGGCGGGCATCCTCGGCATCGACGAGGGCGCGCTCGCCCAGTACGGGCTCGGCGCGCTGACCAGGCGCCTGAAGCTGATCGGCGTGGCGCTCTAGCGTCGCATCAGGAGCAGGCCGAACGCGGCCAGCGTCATGGCCGTGGCGGGGAACAGGAACGCCGCCTCCGGCGAGACCGTCGTGTACAGCAACCCGGCGATGACGCTGGCCGCCACGTTGCCGAAGCTCTGGATGGCCGCCAGCGCGCCGAAGCTCGAGCCGCGCAGGTTCTCCCCGGCCAGCGTCGCGACAGCGGAGTGCTCGGCTGTCTCGACGGCGCCGATCCCCACGCCCGCGGCGATGAAGGCAGCGGCCAGCACGAGGATGCTCGCGCCGGTGACCGCGAAACCGAGATAGGCGACGGCGAAGGCGGCCACCCCGCCCGTGAGCACGAGCCGTGGGGAAGCGCGGTCGGCGAGCTGGCCCGCGGGCACGCTCGTAAGCGTCGCCGCGACGTTGTAGAGCGCGTACAGAGCGATCGCGATCTGCGCCGCCGAGTCCGTCGTCCGGCCCGGCTCGAGCAGGTCCGTGGCTCGCAGGATGAAGAACGTCGCCGCGACGTTCCCGACCTCGAAGAGCGCGATCGCGCCGAACAGGCGCCCGAGCTCGCCGCGCATGACCGGCCTGATCCGCAGCCGGATCGGCTGGCGCTCCGCCCGCTGGGGCATCGCGGTGTGCCGGATCGCGTACACGATCGCCGCGACCGCGAGCAGCGCGGGGACGACCGACAGCAGGATCGCGGTGCGAACGCCGACCAGCCCCACCAGCGCCAGCGCCAGGAGCGGCCCGATGATCGCCCCGAGGTTGTCCATGGCGCGCTCGAAGCCGTAGGCGCGCCCGTAGGCGGACGCCGGCACCGCGTCCGCGAGCAGCGCGTTGCGCGACGGGACGCGCAGGCCGCGGCTCACCCAGGCGCCCGCCCGCAGCAACCCGACCTGCCAGGCAGCGGACACCGCCCCGATCAGCGCCGACAGCACGGCCGTGGTCGCGTAGCCGCCCACCGCGGTCGCGCGGCGGCGGCGCGGGTCGTCCGCGAGGGCGCCGCCGCCGAGCTTGGCCACGCCGGAGAGGCCGTCGGAGATTCCCTCGATCAGCCCGAGCGCGCTGGCCGGCGCGCCCAGCGTCGATGTGAGGAACGTCGGCAGCAGCGAGGTCGGAACCTCGTGTCCGGCGTCGGAGAGAAGACTCGCCGCGCCGATCCCCCGTACGCCCTTGGTCAGCCAGCCCGTCGTTGACAGGCCGGGCAGCTTAGAGAGCGGCTCCTTGGTTCGGCTTACCACACCCCCGAGACGCCAGTTAGCCACCTGTTCGCCGTCCCGGCCCGTTGGGAAGCTGCCGATATGGAGCCGCACCAGCACAACGAGATCCACCTGACTGCCGTCGACGTGCGCGGTCGCCTGATCCAGCTCGGCGCCGAGCGTGCCGAGACCCGCGAGACCGCGCTCGCCGACATCCCCTCCTACATGGCGGATCTCGAGGAGGAGATCGAGGCCACCCGCCAGCTCTACGTGATCGCCGCCGTCACGGAGATCGCGGAGCTGCGCGCCGAGCTGTTCGGCGCCCAGGAGGGCTAGCGACGGCGCAGCGCTACGTCCCGGCCGCCGGGCGCGCCTGGCTGACCGGTGTCTACGACCCGGTCATGGCGCTCACGATGCGCGAAAGCCGCTGGCGTGGCGCGCTGCTCGAGGCGGTGAGCAGGACCTTGCCGCAAGCGGGAACCGTCGTCGACGTGGGCGCGGGCACGGGCTCCTTCGCGATCGCGCTGGCCGCCGAACGTCCCGACGCGGCGGTGCTGGCGATCGACGGCGACGCCGACGTGCTCGAGCGCGCGCGAAGCAAGCCGGGCGCCGATCGCGTGGAGTGGCGCACGGGCCTCGCCGGCGAGCTGCCGCTCGCGGCCGGACAAGCAGACGCCGTCGTGATGTCGCTGCTGCTCCACCACCTCGAGCCGGACGCGAAGCGAGCGGCGCTGACCGATGCCCGCGCCGCCCTCCGTGCGGGCGGCTGGCTGCACGTGGCCGACTGGGGACGCCCACGCGGGGCTCTCCCCCACGCCGGCTTCGCGGCGCTGCGCATCCTCGACGGCCGAGCCGGGACGGCAGACCACGCGGCGGGCCGGCTGCCGGCGCTGATCGCCGACACGGGCTTCGAGAATCCGTCGCTGGGGATGAGGCTGCCGACCGTCTGGGGAACGCTCGAGATGCTCGCGGCGCGCCGGCCCTAGCGACGCGGACACACCAGAAACCCGGCGCGGCGGCTACGGCGCGGGTGACCGCCGCCTGAGTGGCCACGCGGCGTCGCCGCGAACCGCCCGCGCCGCGCCGGCGCCCGGCACCCCGTGCACGCCCGGCTCCCGGCCGTATGGCCTCCAGGCTCGCGACCGTCGGCTCGAGCTCGCGATGCAGCACCCCGCCCGGCCGTCGGGCAGCGGGTGCGCCATCGCGATCGGCGGCTCGACCCACTCGACCCCCGGGGCCTCGAGATCGATGGCGGCAAACGCGGGCGAGGCCCGCGTGAGCGGGAAGAAGGCCGCGCACGGATCGACCATGAACCCCGGCAGCGGCCCGGCCGCCGAGTGCACGGCCCCGCCGGGATGGGGCGCTTGCTCCAGCACCGTCACCTCCCACCCGGCCTGCGCCAGCGTGCCGGCGCACAGCAGGCCGTTGTGGCCCGCCCCGATCACCAGTGCGCGGCGCGGCGTCAAGCAGGGGACGGTACGGGAGAGCCCTCCCAGGTCGGCGGCCAGTACATCGGCGGACCGCACGCCTTCAGGTGCATCCAGAAGCGGACCGCAGCCCGCCGGGTCAGATCGTGCCGGGCGACGAGCAGCCCCAGCCCCTCGAGCACGGCCTCGCGCGCCTCCTCCGCCTCGGCGGCGTCGCGCGCAAGCAGCAGCGCCTCGGCCAGATCATCCAGGGTCTCCGTGGCGAACTCGTCAAGCGGCTGCGCCGCGATGGCGTTCCGTGCCACAACGTAACCCTCGTAACGAATTCGATCCATTACGCATGGCTACCTACCCGGGACGGGACACGTTCCCGCCCCCCATTCGGGGGGTTCTATGGTGCCCCGTCCCGGGTAGTTCAGCTCGAGGCCTTGCTGCCCTTGCGGCCGGCCCGCTGCTTCTGCGCGCGACTGCCTCCGCTGCCGGAGCCGCTGCTCTTGCTGCTCTGGCTCGAGCCACCGCTGTGGCTGCGCTTGCCCCCTTGCTCGAGGCAAGCCATGTCCACCGGCTACCCAACCACCGCTATGACACCGCCTGCTTGACCTTGTCGACGACGCCGTTGCCGTCGTTGGCGACCACGCCGGTGGGCTCGTCCGGCAGGCCGGCGTCCTTGCGCAGCTTGCGGGCGATCTCGGCGATCTCCTCCGGGGCGTAGTCCGGGGAGAAGACGCCCTCCTGGGCGGGCAGGTCGAACGGCGGAACGCCCTCGGGCGCCTCGTCGACGACCTCCAGCTGCTCGCCGGTCTCGGGGTGCGCTCCGTTGAACACGGCCGCCAGCTCCAGGTAGTCGTCGGGCGAGAAGCGATACAGCTTCGTGTGCACGCCCTTCTCGATGTGCGGCTTGCACTCCGGGATCTTGTCCGTCGGAATGCGCGGCGTCGGGAACATCTTGCTCAGGTCCGCGCCGGTGAGGTTCTCCACGGCGCGCGCGTAGGCCACCTGGTGGACGCCGCCGCGTACGAGCAGGTAGCCCGTCAGCGCCCGAGCCGCCGGGTGGTCGACCATCTCGTAGGTCTTGAGCTTGTTGTTGCGGGCGCCCGTCTCGAGGAAGAAGTTGTGCGTGAGGTCCTCCACGAGATCGCCGGTGGACGTGACGTAGTCGCCGTTCCACGGCTTGCCGTTCGAGTCCTGGACCAGCGCCGCCGCGCCGCCGGCGATGAGCTGCTGCGGGTTCGGGACGTCGCCGGGATCGGGGAGCGAGCCTTTCTCACCGGCGCCGGTGAGCATCGTGTTGATCGCCGTGGCGACCAGCTCGATGTGGCCGAACTCCTCGGCGGCGATGTTGGCGACCAGGTCGTAGAACGGGCGCGCCTCCTGCCGGGCGCGGAAGTTGAACGACTGGAACGTGTAGTTCATGAACGTCGACATCTCGCCGAACTTGCCGCCCAGCAGCTCCTGGACGACGGCGGCGCCGGCGGGATCGGGCGTCGACGGTGGCGGCAGCTCCGTCTGGAGACGGTCGATGCGCAAGATCATTTTGAGAGTCCTCCTGGGGCCGGTATTACGAGTCCCCATCGAGTCCCCGGGCCGCCCCTGCGCAAACTCGCCTTGACGTATTCCTATATCGGCATATATCATCACGCCATGGCACGAGCAGCGACCACGGCAGATGCGTTCAACGCGGTGGCGGAACCCCGGCGGCGGGAGATCCTGGATCTCCTCGCCGGCGGCGAGCGGCCGGTGAACGACCTCGTGCGGCTGCTCGGGCTAGCCCAGCCCCAGGTGTCCAAGCACCTGCGGGTGCTCCGAGAGGTGGGAGCGGTCGACGTGCGCAACGAAGGACGCCAGCGGCTCTACCGGCTCAACGGCCAAGCGCTCAAGCCCATCCACGACTGGGTGAAGGACTACGAGCGCCTGTGGTCGGAGCGGTTCGCCGAGCTGGACGTCGTGTTGGACGAACTCAAGGAACAGGAGGAACGAGATGGTCAGTAGCGGAACGGCAACGGTGGAGCTCCCCACGGATGAGCAGATCCTCATCACGCGGGAGTTCGACGCGCCCAAGCACCTGGTCTTCAAGGCGTACACAACGCCCGAGCTGGTCAAGCGCTGGTGGAGCGGCCAGCGGGGTGCGGTGACGAGCGCCGAGATCGACCTGCGCGTCGGCGGCAAGTGGCGCTGGGTGATGGTGGCGGGCGAAGGGTTCGAGGTCGCCTTCCACGGCGAGTACCAGGAGATCGTCCCGGACGAGCGGCTCGTCTCGACCGAGATCTACGAGATCCCCGACCAGGGCGACTCTCCTCCGACCGTCAACACTGCCACGTTCACGGAGGTCGACGGACGCACCACGCTGACCGTGCTGGTCGAGTGCCCCAGCAAGGAGCTGCGCGACACGATCATCGACTCCGGGATGGAGGGCGGCATGCAGGAGTCGTACGACGCCCTGGAGCGGGTGGCCGCCTCGCTGAGCTGAGGGCTACTTGCCGACGACGCGGAACGAGCCGCGCATAAACGGGTGGATGCGGCAGAAGTATGTGTAGGTCCCGGCCTTCAGCCGCTTCGGGGTCTCCCACGTGTTGCGATTCGCGGCCGGGGTGAACCCGGGCGGGCCGAAGCCGAGCTCGCCGGAGTCGAACTGGACCTTGGCGTCGGCGAGCGGGTACGCGATGCCCGTGGTCCCGGTACAGGGCGCCTTGCACGCGGTGATCGTGTGGTAGGCGGAGTCCCGTGCCGAGATCGCGGTCGTCGCGTCCAGGTTCGTGAACGTGATCGACTGGCCGGCCCTCACCAGCGGAGGCCGGCTGCGCTTGCCGGGCAGGTTGAAGTCACCCACGCCGTAGAGGAAGTCCTGGATCATCACGTTGTCCGTGAAGGAGCCGTTGGCGACCGTCCGCGCGTCACGCAGGCTCGGCTGCGGCTTGCCGCCGTGGTGGTCGTTCTCGGGGAGGTGGCCGTGGGTCAGCTTGCCGTGCCAGTCGATGGTCGACTTGAACGCGTCCTTCGCGCCCCTCTTGATGCCGTCGGCGACGAAGATCACCATGATCCCCATCGACTCGTACCACGAGGCCTTGCGCGTGTCGTAGGTCGCGGAGACGTTGAGACGATCGCCGGCCTTGACGGCGATCTTCCAGCTCGGCTTGGTGGCGGTCATCGAGACGTCCCAGGACACCGCGCCGGCGGGCTCGAAGTACTTCGCCTCCGAGCGGAACAGCTCCTTCGTGCTCGAGCCGCGCGTGGTCGTGAGGTCGGTGTAGAGACCGCCCGGGTGAAGGTGCCCGGCGGTGCCGAGCAGCGTCATGTCCGCGGACGCCACGTACTCGTGGGCGCCGCCGATGTCGTCCTGCTGCGAGGCCGACGCCTGGTCCGGGAAGGTGAACTTGCCGCGCTTGCCCTGGCCCTTGTGCGCGTCGAAGACGGGGTAGGCGCGCAAGCCGGACACGTCCATCCAGAGCGGCCGGGCCGGCGTCAGCTTCTGCGCCGTGGCCGTGCCGTCGGGCACGAAGTCGATGTCGTAGGTGAGCTTCACCGAGGTCGGCTTCGGCAGGAGGTTGTGGATCATGTAGTTCATGATCCAGCGGTCGCTCGGGTCGTAGTGGTAGCCGTAGCCGCGCGGGAGCTGAAGGATCGACTTCTCCTCGCCGGCCGCGAACGTCGGGTAGTTCTTCGCCAGCCAGACCCCGTGGTGGAGGTGGATCACGTCGACGCGCGGCACCTTGCCGCCGTCCGTGTAGACGAGGTTGGGCTTGAACCGCGTGATGTAGCCGGGCACCGTCGGCTTGTTGCGGTTGATGTTCGCCTCGATGTTGTTCTGACCCGGCGTGATCGGGATCGGCCCGTACTCGAAGTGGAGGTGCTGGACGTCGGGGTAGTCGACGCGCTGGATCATCGCGCTCGGCTTCGAGGAGATGCGCGCGCCCGGCAGAGCCGTGGCCGCGGCGGGAAGCGCCGCGAGGCAGACGGCAGCGGCTACTGCCGCACGGACTAGTAGAGGCCGGGACAAGGCGAGGCCGATGCTAGCGGTTTGTTGAACGAACGGTCAAGTCGATACCGTTGAGTGGTGGGCACGCGACTGAGTAGCGACGAACGCCGCGAGCATCTCCTGCACGCGGGAGTCGAGCTGGTCGGCCGCCACGGCACGGCCGACATCTCGATCGAGGAGATCGCCCGCGCGGCCGGCGTCTCGAAGGGCCTCCTCTACCACTACTTCCCCACCAAGACCGACTTCTTCGTGGCGGTGCTCGCGCGCTCGCAGGCCGAGATGGACCAGACCGTCGTGCGCGACCCCGATCTGACAGCGCTCGAGCAGTTCGACCACAACCTGGACGGCTTCCTGGACTTCGTCGACGCCCACGCCGAGGGCTACCTCGCCGTCGTCAACGCGCGCGGGCGCGAGCCGCGCGTGCAGGAGCTGGTCGAGGAGCGCCGGCAGCGCCGGGTGGACGAGCTGGTCGCCCTGGCCGCGGTCCTGGAGGGCATCCCGCGCGACGCGGCTCGCACGCCGTTGCTGGTCGCGGCGATCGAGGGCTGGATCGGCTTCACGGAGGGTGTGATCGTCCGCTGGCTGCGCGATCGCGAGATGAGCAAGGGCGAGGTTCACGGGCTGCTGCGGACCACCTTCCTCGCGGCCTTGCCGGCGACGGCCGCCTCCAGCAGTGGGGTCAGCCGCTCGAGCACGTAGGGCAGGCTGAGCGGGCTGATGAAGTAGAGCGCCCCGGCCAGCGTCCCGTCGGTGTACACCGCCCGGTGCTCCGCCACCGCCGCGAGCTTGTCGTAGGTGGGCACCTTCTCGAGGGCGGCCACGTCGGAGGGCTGCTCCGTGGCGAACACGATCACGTCGGCGTCGATCACGTCCAGGCGCTCGGCGGAGATGGCGGCCTGCTCGCCGGCTTTCTGCTGGAGCGGCGCCAGCTTCGGGTTGATCTTGAAGCCGAGCACGTCACCCGCCGACGCGGTCGCCTCGCCGCCCGAGCCGTCGCCCGACTCGCCGCTCGATCCACAGCGTGCCCAGCCTCACGACCAGCGCCCCGGCTGTATCGGGGCACGCCGGCATCCCTGTAACGTGGCCGCGACGCCGTGGACGGGACCTTCCGCATCGAGGTCGCGGAGACCGAGCTCGAGGACCTGCGGGCGCGGCTGCGCGGAGCGCGCTGGCCGGAGCGAGAGACGGTCGCGGACTGGTCGCAGGGGGTCCCGCTCGACTACCTGCAAGAGCTCTGCCGGTACTGGGCCGATGCCTACGACTGGCGGGCGACGGAGGCGCGCCTGAACGCGCTGCCGCAGTTCCGGGCGACGATCGACGGGCTCGGCATCCACTTCCTCCATCTCCGATCGCCGCACCCCGGCGCGCTGGCGCTCGTGATCACACACGGGTGGCCGGGGTCGATCGTCGAGTTCCTCGACGCGATCGGGCCGCTCACGGATCCGCCCGCTCACGGAGGCGACGCCAGGGACGCCTTCCATGTCGTCTGCCCGTCGCTGCCGGGCTACGGCTTCAGCGACAAGCCGTCCCAGCCCGGCTGGGACATCGAGCGAATCGCGGCCGCCTGGACCGCCCTGATGAGCCAGCTCGGCTACGAGCGTTACGGCGCGCAGGGCAGCGACTGGGGCACCAGCATCAGCGCCACGATCGCGAAGCTCGACCCGGCCCACGTGGCGGGCATCCATCTCACACCGCCGCTCGCACCTCCAGACCCGGAGACGCTCGACGATCCGACCGAGCGGGAACGCGCCGCACTGGCCTCGCTCGAGCACTCCGCCGAATGGGACTCGGGCTACTCGCGCGAGCACGCGACACGCCCGCAGACGATCGGGTACGCCCTGGTGGACTCGCCGGTTGCCCTGTGCGCCTGGATCGTCGAGAAGTTCTGGGCCTGGACCGACTGCAACGGGCACCCCGAGAACGCGCTCACGCGCGACCAGCTGCTCGACAACCTGATGCTCTACTGGCTGCCCCGCACGGGCGCCTCCTCCGCACGGCTCTACTGGGAGAGCATCGCGCAGGTCAACCGCTGGATCTCCGACGTGGTGGACGACACGATCGACGTCCCCACTGGGTGCTCGATCTTCCCCAAGGAGCTGCAACGCCCCTCGCGACGGTGGGCTGAGCGGCGGTTTGTCGACATCCGCCACTGGAACGAGCTGGCCCGAGGCGGGCACTTCGCCGCGTTCGAGCAGCCCGAGCTGTTCGTGGACGAGGTGCGCGCGTTCTTCCGACTGGTCCGCTGAGCGCCAACCCGTCCTCAGCCTCCTCTCAGCCGGGGCGCGCGATCATTTGAGCGTGCGGGTTCTCGTGGTCGAAGACGATGTGCGCATGGCGGCCGCGATTCGCCGCGGCCTGCGCTTCGAGGGCCTGGTCGTCGACGTCGCGGCCGACGGCGAGGCGGCCCTGCGCACAGTCGGCGCGGTCGACTACGACGCGATCGTCCTCGACGTGATGATGCCGGGCCTCGACGGCTTCGAGACCTGCGAGCGGCTGCGTCGCGACGGGGTCTGGGCGCCGGTGCTGATGCTCACGGCCAGGGACGCGGTCGAGGACCGCGTGCGCGGGCTCGACGGCGGGGCCGACGACTACCTGACCAAGCCCTTCTCGCTGGCCGAGCTGACCGCTCGGCTGCGCGCGCTCGTTCGCCGCGGTCCGACCGAGCGGCCGGCCGTGCTCGAGGTCGGCGAGCTCCGGCTCGACCCGAGCACCCGCGAGGTCTGGCGCGGGGACGCCGAGATCCACCTGTCGACGCGCGAGTTCGCGCTGCTCGAGACGTTCATGCGCCGGCCCGGTCACGTGCTCACCCAGATGCAGCTGCTCGAGGCCGCGTGGGACCTCGGCTACGAGCAGCGCTCGAACGTGGTCGAGGTCTACGTTCGCTATCTGCGCCAGAAGATCGACCGGCCCTTCGGCGTCAGCTCGATCGAGACGGTGCGCGGCGCCGGCTACCGGCTGCGCAAGGACGGCGGCCGGTGAGCCGCCTGCCGATCCGCGTGCGCCTGACCGCCACGTTCGCGGTCGCGATGCTGGTGGTGCTTGCCGGGGCGGGACTGTTCGTGTACCTGCGGCTGAAGAGCGACCTCGACGAGAGCGTGACCGCGGGGCTGCACACGAGGGCGGACGCGGTGCTTGCCTCGGGCTCCGCCGCGGCCGGCGCCCCCGGCGAGGGCGAAGAGGGCTTCGCCCAGCTGCTCAGGCCGGACGGGTCGGTGGTTGGTCTGTCCGGCGGCATCCGCGGCGCGGCGCTCGACCGGGCCGAGCTGCGGCGCGCCGCGGGCGGCGAGCAGATCCTCGTGGAGCGGCGCCTGAGCGGCATCGAGGGCAAGGCGCGCGTGCTCGCCCGCGGCGCCGGCGGCGAGGTGGTCGCCGTCGGGCAGTCGCTGCAGGATCGCGACGACACGCTCGCCAATCTCGCCGCATCGTTCGCGATCGGTGGGCCGGTCGCCGTGCTGCTCGCGTCGCTGCTCGGCTATGCGCTCGCCAGCGCGGGGCTGAGGCCGGTCGAGGCGATGCGCCAGCAGGCCGAGCAGGTGTCGCTCGCCGGGGCCGGCGACAGCCTGCCGCTGCCGGCGGCCCACGACGAGATCCGCCGGCTCGGCGAGACGCTCAACGAGATGCTCGACCGCCTGCGGCGCTCCTTCGAGCGCGAGCGCAGCTTCGTGGCCGACGCGAGCCACGAGCTGCGCACGCCGGTGGCGGTGATCAAGACCGAGGTGGAGGGAGCGCTGCGCGCGGGCGAACACGACCCGCAGGTGCGTGAGGCGCTGGTGGCCGCCCTCGAGGAGTGCGACCGCCTCGCCCAGCTGGCGGAGGACCTGCTGGTCGTGGCGCGCACCGGCGAGGGCGAGCTGCCGATGCACCCGGGACCGCTCGACGTGCCCGAGCTGCTCGAGCGCGTCCGATCGCGCTTCGCCGCGCGCGCGGTCGAGCGCGGACGCGCGATCCGCGTCGACGCCGACGACTCCGCGGTCGTGCACGGGGACGAGCTGCGTCTGGGTCAGGCACTCGGCAACCTGGTGGACAACGCGCTGCGCTACGGCGAGGGCGAGGTGGTGCTGCGCTCGCGGCGCTCGAACGGCGCGCTCGAACTCGAGGTATCCGACGGCGGGACTGGGTTCGCGCCCGACTTCGCCGAGCGCGCCTTCGAGCGCTTCACACGCGGCGACCGCGCCCGCGGGCGCGACGGCACGGGGCTCGGGCTCTCGATCGTGCGGACCATCGCCGAGGCACACGGCGGCGGCGTCGCGGTCGTGCCCGGCGGCGGCGCGACCGTGCGCGTCTGGCTGCCCGACGCCGGCTGACCGCTGCTACTGCTGGTAGCCCTCGACGGTCCCCGCGTCGCGCACGTGCGCGCCTTCGGGGTCCGCCCCCGCGTCGCGCAGGGCCCTGCGCTGGCGCAGCAGGTCCCAGCAGCGGTCGAGCTCCACCTCGACCGAGCGCAGGCGGTCGCGATCGCCCTCGCGGGCCTGGTCGTCGGCCGCGTCCGCCTGCTCGCGGTTGCGCAGCTCGTGCTCCTCGCCAACCAGCCGTTCGATGCGGGCCGCGATGCTCTCGTCGCTCATGCGGTGATCCTACGCTGGTTACGATCGCGCGATCCGCTCCGCGCTCGCACTCGCCGCTGTGCTCGCCGTCGCCCTGGCGGCGGCCCCCGGCGCGCTCGCCGCCCCCGGCCTGCGCGCGGGCGCCGGCCGCGCCGACATCACGCCGCCGACCGGTTACCCGCTGCTCGGCTGGGCCCGCGGCGATGCCCGAGCCGGCGGCCAGCACACGCGGCTGTTCGCCCGCGCGATCGTGCTCCAGCGTGGCTCGCGGCGGCTGGCGCTCGTGGCCGCGGACCTGAACATGATCGCCGGCGGGCTGGCCGCCCAGGCCGCGCGCCGCGCCGGCTTCGACCCGCGCGACGTGATCCTGTCGGCGAGCCACACCCACGCCGGCCCCACCGGCTACTCGAACTTCCGCTTCAAGGACGCGGCCTTCCCCACCCCGAAGGCGCCCGGCTCCGGAGTGAGCGAGCCCGACCCACTGCTCTACACGTTCCTCGTGCGCCGGCTGGCGCTCGTGCTCGAACGTGCTCGCGCGGACCTCGCCCCGGCGGTCGCCGGGTGGGGCCGGACGAGGCTGGTCGGCCTCACGGCCAACCGCTCGCTCGAGGCGCACCTCGCCGACCACGGCGTGGATGTGGTGCGCGGCGACGGGCGCCCGTCGCAGGACCCCGACGGCCCCTCCCACACGATCGACCCCAACGTGGACGTCCTGCGCGTGGACCGGCTGGCCGGCGGCCGGCGCGTGCCGCTCGGCGCCTGGTCGACGTTCGCCAACCACGGCACGGTCAACCGCTCCACGTTCGCCTACTACAACGCCGACCACCACGCCGCCGCCGCTCGGGTCTTCGAGTCGGCCGTGCGCCATGCCGGGCACGTGGCGCCGGAACGGCCCGTGGTCAACGTCTACGGCAACAGCGACGCCGGGGACGTCTCCGCCGGGTTGACCCGCTTCGGCCCGGCCGTGGCCGAGGAGGTCGGCCGGGAGGAGGCGCGCGCGATGCTGGTGGCCTGGGATCGGGCCGGGTCGCGGCTCACGCGCCGCCCACGCCTGGAGCTGCGCTGGACGCGCGTGTGCTTCTGCGGCCAGGACACGCCGTCCGGGCCGCTCGCCGATCACGCCGTCTTCGGCGTCTCGTACCTGACCGGCTCGGAGGAAGGCCGCGGACCGCTGTTCGACGCGACCGGCGACGTCTACGAGGGCCGCCGGCTGGCCACGCCGCTGGGCGCGCAGGGCGTGAAGATCGAGGCCCGGGCCGATCCCGACCGCACGCTGGAGCCCACCGCCGTGCCGCTCACCGCCGCTCGCGTCGGCGACCGCCTGGTCGTGACCGTGCCCGGCGAGGCGACCGCCGAGCTGGGCCGCCGGACGCGCACGGCGGTGCTGGCAGCCACCCGGGCCGCGGGCATCGGGCGCGTCGTGCTGGCCGGCTACGCCAACGAGTACGCCTCGTACTTCGCGACGCCCGAGGAGTACGGCGCCCAGCACTACGAGGGCGGCACCACCGTCTACGGCCCCGCGAGCGGTCCGTTCCTGACGGCGTCGCTCGCCGAGCTGGCGGGCAGCCTGGCCAGCGAGGGCACGGCTCCCGCGCCCTACCCCTTCGACCCGACCCTCGGACTGCGCCCCACCGCCGGGTCCTATCCGGCCGGCGCGGCGCACGGTCGGGTCGTCGCTCAGCCGCGCGGCACCGTCCGACTCGGGCACGCGGTGTTTCGCTGGCGCGGCGGTGAATCGGGCACGGACCGTCCGCTCGACCGCGCGTTCGTGAGCGTGCAGCGGCGCGCCGGGCGGCGGTGGCAGACCGTGGACGACGACCTCGGGT
>Ga0307409_100000654_pt1 | contig 15346 bp, 31 predicted proteins | sample 322Ometagenome_2_FD_203888 | JGI IMG/M metagenome (GOLD analysis project Ga0307409, IMG submission 203888) | Maize rhizosphere microbial communities from greenhouse at UC Davis, California, United States - 322HYB-O-2 | ecosystem: Host-associated > Plants > Roots > Rhizosphere > Soil | place... | reverse complement strand
CAGCGGCCCGACCACCATCCGGGCAGCCAGAGAGCTGTTCGAGCAGGCCGGGCTGGGCGCCGCCTGGGACGCCCATGTCAGGGCCTACCTGGAAACCCACCTGCGCGGCGCCGGCCAGGGCTATCAGGTTGGCCTGAACTTCGCCAACGGGGTGGCCAGCCAGCCCAAGCTGCACGCCGGTCTAATGGAGATGGTCAGGGACCCGAAGACGCGCGACCTGCTGGAGGGCCTGATCGACAGCGGGTTCGCGATGGACCAGCGCGCCAAGGGTCTGGAGCGGTTCGCCGACCAAGCCGTCAAGCCGAACGCCAAAGTTCTCAACCCCAACGGCTCCCAGGTAATCGACAAGGCAACCGGCCTGCTGACCCCCATCCGCTCGCTGGCCGAGCGGGGCCGTTCAATGCAGGAATGGGTGGACACCAAGGGCATCCACGACCAAGCCTTCCAGGTCACGCAGCCGGCGATGAAGAATTATAAGGAAATGACCGACACCGTTGTGCCGCTGGGCGGCCACCGGGGAGAGCTGTTCGAACGCGCCCTGTTCGCCGCGGCGCCGGCTATCGAGAGTGCCACCGACCTGATCCCACGTGTCAGTCCGCTGTGGCTGGCGCACCAGCTGGGCCGGCTGCTGCCGCCGCTGGAACGTGACCCCTCGGCGCCGGACCTGAAGATACCGCGGCGCGGCCTGCTGTCGCTGCTGCCTGAGTAGTTACGCCGGGTTGCGCCGGGTTACGCCGAGACAGGATGAGAAATCTGTGCTGGGCGCTGATAGCTATCTTTCTAGCTACCTTTCTATCTAGCTGCGTGGAGGGGAAGTACATCGAAATGCCGGAAAACGTGGTGCCCCTGCACAAGGGCGATGCTGACGCCTTGAGCCGGGTGGTTTGGGCGGAAGCAAGGTCCGAAAGTTTCGAAGGGCAAAGCGCAATCGTCTGGGTGATTATCAACAGGCTGCGCCGTGAACAGGGCCGGTTTCCGAATACCATCCAAGGTATCATCAGGCAGCCCTATGCCTTCTCATGTTTCAATACTAATGACCCCCAATGCGCCCGAGTTAAAGTCATTGATGAGCGCGACCCGGCATTCGTCGAAGCAATGCACGTGGTGACATCTGTTGTGACAGGGCGAGTTCCCAACCCAATCGGTTCCGCTGATCATTATTTTCTGACCAGTATGCGGCACGCCCCGGCCTGGGCCGGCAAGATGACCTTGGTCAAGCGCTTGGGTTCGCATAGTTTTTTCAGCGAGCTTCCTGTAAAATAGTCGGGCCGGCGGGGTGCTGCTAACACCCCGCACGGTCCTAACCACCGCCTGCTATCGGAGAGCAAGGTCAATGGCTGACTATGTGAATACACCCGTGTGGACCGGCCGCAAACCAGCGAAGGGCAAGCCGGGCGACAGATACGGCAGGCTGACCGTTCTGGAGTACATCTCAGGGACCAAGACAATTCCGTCACGCCTGCTGTGCCGCTGCGATTGCGGCAAGGAAATCAGTGCGAATGCTTCCAAGGTCTACAGCGGGCATACCTCATCCTGTGGCTGCCTGAAGCAAGAGACATGGCTTGGGGCGCGGCGAACACACGGACGATCAAATGACTATCTGCATGATATCTGGCAGAGCATCAAAAACCGCTGCACCAACAAGAACGATCAGTCATATCTGCGGTACGGGGCAAAGGGCGTTTACATCTGCGATGAGTGGCGGAAATCCTTTGTCGCCTTTGCCGAGGGAGTTGGTGAGCGGCCATCGGCTGAGCACTCCCTTGACCGCGTCAATCCGTGGCGCGGCTATGAGCCGGGCAATACCCGCTGGTCTACATCAGTGGAACAGCGGGCCAACCAAATCCCAACCTGGAGCAATCTCTTGACCGGAATGCGCTACGGCTTCTATCGGGTTTCTCTGACAGTCAGTTATAAGGAATAATCGGTACGGTTCCGGACACTGCAATATTAACCAAGGTTATATTATGAAAGGCGGGGATTTATCAGGGATGGGATGCTGCAATGCGGTGGTTCTGGGAATGGCTGGTGCCCTGCATGGTAGGGGCGTGAGATGTCCTGCGTCGGTGTCTGGATTCCGATGACAGATGAGGAGAAGGCCGCGCGCATGGCGGGCGCCATCCTGAACAGTTTGGACACCTGGATATCCCAAGTTGAAGAAATCGAGGCGTGCGCAATCCCTGTCACCAACAACAAGCGGCGGGCGTTGCATCTTTTGCGGGCAATGCAGCAGGCCAAAGGCGCGCTGCGGCAAATTGCCGGGCTGGACCAATAAACCTTTAACACTTCCGTGGTACCTATAAGGTAGCAGCTGGGGCTGGTGGGAATTTCCGTCCCCACTCGATGCGGCGCGACGCGGCACTGTGCGCCGTGCGGCCCCTTGCTGCATACGGGGTGGATTTGATGAGCAAGGTTTTCCGGTTCCTGATTGGCCGCCTGGGTGAAGCCAGCACCTGGAAGGGCATCTTCCTGATTTTGACCGCCACCGGCATTTCGGTAAACCCGGACATGCAGGCGGCCATTCTGTCTCTCGGGCTGTCGGTCGTTGGCGCGATTGGTGTCGCGACACCCGACCCCGAGGTGGCGCCTGCCGAGTAGTGGGTTCCTTTCGCGTCCAGGCCATCAGTGACAGCCTGATCTGCAGGTTGTATCAGGACGGACTTTCTCGCTCAGAGATCGGGTGGCGCGCCCACCTCTATGATAAAGAAGTGCTCGCCATCCTGCGGACCAACGGCATCCCGCTGCGGAGTGCTGCCGAGAGCCAAGCGCTGTCCAGACAGAGGCAGCTGGCACGGGCGCGGCTGAAAGCGCCGTGAACCAGTTGGCCGTCTTTCCGGCCTGTCACCGCATCACGCCTTCGGTCCTCGGCATGCTCCCCGCACCTTACGCCATCACCGGCTACGCCGAGCTTCTCGGATGTTGGTTCGCATGCGGCCAGCGTACCATGGCTTGACCGCAATGTCTGGATGCGCGACACTGGCCCCGGCAATCATGCCATGAACTGGCGCTCTTTGTGTTCTGCGTGACCCAGCCTACGGACTGCGTAACCTAAGCCTCTCTCCACGAAAACTACGGAACGGCGCCCCTGAGCAACCGGGCGCCGTTTTCGTGTAACCGTGGTTACGTGGTTTCGTTGTTCCGTGCTTCCGTGAAAGCGGTCAGGGTGGTGCGCAGCCGGGTTGTCAGCTCGATGATCGAGAGGTTGGTCACCTCCCCGGCATCAATCCGCTGCTCCATCTCGACAAGGTGGGCGGTCAGCTCGGATGCTATGGACTTGAACTCATCTTCCAGGGCGGTGTTCTTCACGGCAGGTTAACCTCTGTTGTAGATGATAGGGGTGTCCTGCCCGGTCGCCTTCTCTTCGCGCACTGCCCCCGCTGGCCCCCACCAGCGGGGTTTCTCATGCCCATTCCGCCTTCTCGTAGTCCGGTGATGCGCAGGCAACGCTCAGGGCAAGGCTGTCGCGCAGCGCTTTCAGGTCCAGATAGACCGGGTCATCCATGACTTCGGCGCACTGCCCCATCAGGCAGAGGACGGATTTCAGGACCTGGGTGTTGGGCGCGGCCCGGGCGGTGTGGCGGTAGAGCGCTACCGGTTCGGCGCTGTGGTAGCGGGCGTTAAAGGCTCGGGTGTTGAGTTTGACCAAGGTCTGTCCGATGTCGGTCGCCTTGCCCGAACTGACCGTGATGCCGGCGAACTTGGGCAGGCCGCTGCCGAGAACGTACGTGACAATCCGCTCGATGGTTCGCTCTTCGCAGATGTAGCCCATGGGCTGTGGTCCTTTTTGTCAAAATGGGACAGCGCGGTTTTTTCCAACCGCCCCTGTCCTATTATCATGACTGACTTCCCGTTTGAGGTGCTGGCGAAGAGTCTCGTTCTCTTCACGGAGTTCCTCGTTCTGGCGGTACAGCCGCTCAGTCTCGTGCAAAAGAGCTTCCAGTTCCTCCTCAACGGTGAGGTCATGCGATTGCATGGTGTTTCCTTTCCGGGAAACGGGGCTGCGCGATATCCTTGGGGGTATGACCAACCTTGCATTTATCGAAACTGAGAGCTGGCACCATTCGTACGATTGGTAAAATGTTAGCGGAGATCTGACCGGAGGATTTGCTGGCGGGCTTGCGCCAGCGCCACTTCGGCCTGGGCGCGCAGATGAGAGGCTTCTTCGTACAGCTTGGCGGCGGTATCGTGGAGCTTGGCGGCGGCCTGCATGTCCTCCTTCCAGCGCTCCCGCCGGGATGCCTCTTCGGCTTCCCACTCCCGCCAGATCCGCCACTGGCGCTTGGTGCTCCAGGCCGACCACAGCAGGACCGGGCACATCAGCCAGATTAAAAACGTCGCGGCCACGCGCAGGGGCAGCATCCAGTCAGGAAAATCCATTACTGCGGCCTGTCCGGCTTTGCCATCAGGCGGCCCTCGTTGCGGGCGATGAACTCCTTCATGGCAACGATCATGTCGGCGCGGTTGGCGTTGGAAATCCAGTTCATCCGGCCCGGCTTGTCCAGGTCGAACACCATCAGGCCAACCCCCATACCGGGGAAACTCTTGGTCAGGGCCACCATGGTGTCGTTCATCAGGTGGCGCCATTTCTTCTCAATCGGGTCCATTGTTCATAAGTCCCCGGCTTTTTGAAAAACTGTGCGGAAAAGGCGAAATCTTTTCCGCACACTACCTTTTCCTTAAGGCTCCCGCAGCGTCGAGCACACTGCGGATTTTTGCTCCGTTAACGCTGTATCGGCGGGCCAACCTCTCTATCGCGCCAAGGGCATGGTAGTCTTTGATCATCTCGGTGACGGACGGAAGCACCCCTAGCTGGTCATAAGGAGGAAGATTGATTTCTGGCCGGTCGTGAAGAACAGGGAGGGCTTTGATTTCACCGTTCTGGCGCTCAACAAACCGGATAGCTTTCATCTTGGCCCGGCTGAGGCTCCATTCGGCCGGGTCCAGCGGCACCCGGTCCACCACCGCGATATAGGGGCGCTTCTCGGGGCGGTACGGCCCGCTGGTTCGGATAGCTTGCAGGGTATGACCCAGATGAGTGGTCGCATAGCGGCCCTGAGCGACTTTTTCCCATGGATTCATGCCGGCTTTTCCTTCGATGGTACGTGCTTGGCAACCCCGATATGGCCGTAGCCGCAGGCGGGGCAGGTACCCAGGCTCATGGCGTCGAACGCTTCCGGCAGGGTCAGCGGCCGGCTGATGCGGGGATGGACCAGCACCCACTGGTGGCAGCATTGCTGGCACTCAGCCAGCCAGCTCATGCCCTGCTTGCCTGGGGGGCGTAACTTCGCACGACGCATTTCGTTTCCTCTTCACTGATCAAATTGAAGAACGAGGCTTCCATCTCACTGCCCTGGAGCGCGATGATTTCAGCCAGCGCCTGGAACAGCATCACCAGCCGGGCCTTGCACTCCTCATCAAGGGCGGGGAATCCGAGGACGGTAGCAACCAGCTCGAACGCCCGGCCGACAGCCTCCGGACTGTCGAAGTCAATCGCCTCGACCGGCGGATAGGGCCGTTCGCAAGCTTCGGCGGCGATGCACAGGCGGAGCTGCTCGGCCAGCATGGCGCCCGCGGCAGCGGCTCTCAGCTGGCGGCTCATTCCCGGCCCGCCACGACGCCATCGGCGAAATCCCGGATTTCATCGTGCAGGCGTTCGATCATGGCAGTGCCGAAAGTGTCCGTTTGCAGCTCGGCCATGACGATGTCGAGTAGACCGAGTGCCCCGGCATAGAAGGCGCGTTTCATCTCCTGGCGCTGGACGAGGTGGGCGGCTTCCAGCCCGATTTCATCCGAGAAGGATTGCCAGTGCTGGGCGATTAGGGGTTTTAGCATCACAGCTCCATCGTCGGCGGCAGGGACACTGTGCATTTGACCTCAGCCACCTCCCGCATGAGGCTGAGGGTCTCCTTGAGGATATTGAGGGCCGACAGGGTGTTGGGGTCGAGCAGGGTCGCGAAAATGAGGGCTGAGGTTTCACCTTGCCGAACAGGTTCCGGCTCGGGTTCAGGAACAGCCGGCTCGGGTTCAGGAACAGCCGGCTCGGGTTCAGGAACATCGGGCTCGGGAGGTTCGGGAGGTTCAGGAACAGCCGGCTCGGGAACCGATGTGTTCTGATTGGAGAAGGGTAGCAGCTCCGCGGCTGGGGGGCGGGCGCCAGTGAACAGCCGCTCAGCCTTAATCCGGCCGTTCTGGCGCTCGACAAACTGCACGGCCTTGGTCTTCGCCCGGTTTAGCGACCACTCGCCCGGCTCCAGCGGCACCCGGTCAACCACCGCGATATAGGGCCGCTGCTCTGGATGATAGGGGTCCTCAGTTCGGATGGCCTGCAGGGTGTGGCCCAGGTACGTCGTGGCGTAGCGGCCTTGGGCGACCTTGTCCCAGTGATGTGTGCTCATCTCGATCCCTTCACTCTCGGGCTGTACCAGCCACCCCACTTGTGGACGGTGTATTTCTCGACTCTAGCCGGCAAGGTCGGGTCGTGAAGGTGCAGGGTGCCGACAATCCAGGCGCACGTGTGCTCGGCGTTGGCATACCATTCCGCCTCATTAAGTATCCGGGGACTGAACCACTTTCCCGAGATGGTGCGCCGCACCATGGTCTCATTTTCCAGGTAAAGACTACAGTCCGCCGTGAACGAGTAATCTATCGTACGGTTACTGTGATCTGACGGCCTTTTCTCGGACATTTGAGTGGTATTATTGGCAGTTTGCATGACAAACCCTGACCCTCTCCCAAGTAAAGCCTGTTTTTGCAGGCAGCTCGCCGCACCATAATATCACTAGCTGTTAGCGCAAAGTGCAAATTATGGTTGCTATGGAGATTTTGGCATGTCGTCCATCGCCCGGCGCAGCAGCGTCGCCGCCTTGAGTTCGGCGGCAGTGCCCCGGCGTCTGGCCGCGATTTCCAGGGTGAGCAGCGGCAGGGGTTCGAGCAGGCGCACGGCACTCCACATGCGGCTGACGCCCTCGCGGTACTGGTCACGGTCCACGACCCGCTTTCTTCGCCAGCCGGCGCTGCTGGTAGTATTCTTGGCTGCGGCGGCGCGGCACCCCGGCTTCCTGAAGGGTGCGGTAGATGTGGCTGGCATCGCAGCCGCAGCGCTCGGCAATCTGCGGCCCGCTTAATCCATCGTCCCGGTAGAGTTTGACGACTTCGGCGGCACTGAGGGGCAGCGGGCGGCGGCGCCGGTTGCGGCTATGGCCGGGCGGGAAGACCTCACCGCCGGCCACGCGGACGCGATTCAGCACCGTTGTGCCGCTGACGCCTGCTTTGTAGCCGACCAGCTCGGCATCCTTCAGCTCGGCGTATAGCTCAACGATTCGCTCGTCAGACAGGCGCTGGCCGCGCCCGTACAAAGGGTGGCTCGGATCGCTAATCATCAAACCCCGCACAAGGTCTGACGCTACTTTAGCAGTCCCAGTAATCAGCGACAGGCAAATAGTTAACAGGACGGGATATTTCCGGCGACTTCGCCCTATTTGAGGAGTACGCTCGACCCAAGGGAGTAGAGTCGCGCGAGTTTACTGCCCGGTAACCGGGGCAACTAATTTCAGTATTGCATCGCAATGTAAGGGCGTGCGAAAAGGCACAACCAGATTCTCTGCCGCAGCTCGCTCCGAGCTGTGGGTAAAAGAGGGTGAACAGCAGGTACGGCCCTATCCTTGTGCGGGGCTTCGGCCGTCCTGCTGCCCAACGTCACCGACAGGATCTCCGTCCGGAGCGGACTCCGGGCGCCCCTGCACGCATTGGAGACAAGCCAATGACCAGTGCCGTCAGCGCATTTACACCCGCGAACTGGGGGCAAAACAACGCTTTTTTTGTTTGTGCCTCACTTCTTTTGCATTTTGCTCGCTTTTCGGTCAAAGGGTCTTCTGTCGTGAGTGCTCACGGTTCGGGCAAAGCCCTGAGCCGGCTGAGCTATTTCACGCCAAACAAAAAGACCAATTCCCCTTCAGCCGCAGGCTGCGGGGACATCGGTAGTGCCACCCTCATAAGAGTGTGCGGCGCTATGTCGCGGGGGGTATCCCCCGGTTAGGGCGGCGGCGATGCGCCGCGCCCTGTGGGCCTTGTACCTCCATGCCCTGCTGATTTCCGAGAAGACCATCATCCTGGCGATGGGCGTCTACATGGTCGCCGTCGTCCTCGGCTGGTGCCTGATCGGCATCGCGATTGGCATGTGGTTGTTGCCGGCCCCGGTCCTGAGGAGCATCCCATAATGTTGATTTTCTGGTGGTGGCTGGATGTCTGGTCGCACTGGTTCGCCATGCTGGAGGTGGCGATCCCGCCGCCCCCTGGACCGCCGCCCGAAGGCCGGCCGAACGTCATCGACTTGGCTGACTGGCGCCGCAGCCACCCTGACCACAACGGGTGGGCGGCATGACCTACTATGTCCAGGGCGACACGCTGTTTTACGGCGACGAGGAGTTGCTGACCGGCAACCGCCAGCAATTAGCGCTTTTCGTGGCGGTCCTGAATGAAGCCTGCCCCCGGGAAGATCGGATCGCCGCGACCCTGCGCGCGCTGTTCGCGACCTGCCCGCACATGTCTTTCGCCCCCGGCAAGCGCCTGCTGAACGACGGTACGGCCATGCGGAGGCTGGGGAAGTCCGAGACCAAGCCTGGAGGGCTTGGCTCGTGAACCGGCACAAGGACCGCCCGTCGTGCTGGCAGGAATGCGCCACCAAAACCCCGGCCAGCTTCCCGGTGCCGGGCGTGCCGGTTGGCTGCGCCCAGGCGATCACGCCCCGGCACTGGGAGGACAGTCTGAAATTCACCCCCGGCTGCAGCGGCTGCTGGCGGGCCTACGTCAGCATTACCCGCTGGACCCAGGATGACCGCGTGCGCTGGATGCGGGAGCACGATCCCAAATGAGCGGGTCAGGCAGCCTGTGGACTGCGCCGCACCCCGTCGCTGTCCAGAAACTCAATGCCGAGGTTCCGGTAGGCGGCGGCGATCTTCAGCGCGGTGTCGGCGGAAATCCGTCTGTCGTCATCCTTCTCGTAGCGCGCGACCGTGTTGGTTGCCACCCCGGCGACCTTGGCGACTTCGTCCAGCCGGCGGTCGAGCAGCGCGCGGGCGGCCCGGCTTTGCGCTGCGGAAATCAGGTACTGCATTCTTCCAACCTCCATAGAGTTCGAGCAATCAACAATAGACCGCATTTTTTTCCCGGTCAAAGGTTGATTTCTACCAACGGCGTCCCCATCTCTAGGGTGCCGCTGGTAGAAACCCACCCTCTGGTACGTCGCACTACCATATATGGGGGTTTTTTTCCGGCGGGGCAACTCACCTTGGAGATGACCTCATGACCACCTTCCGTCTCGCCCCCGACCCCGACCACGCCGCCGCATCCCGCAGCTTCCATTTGGCCGCCAACTGCCTGCGTCACGCGGCCCTGGTGCCGCACACGGCGGAACGGGAACGCGTCTCGGCCCGCCAGTGGATCGAATCGGCCCGCTACTGGCAGCGGCAGGCGGCTTTTGCCGCCGAACCCCGCAATGAGCGCTGGGCCGCGAAGCGGCCGTCTCTGAGCTGGGAATGCGAGTTGGCAATCATGTTGGCCCGCAGCGCCGCCGCCGCTCACGCGGGAGTGGAATAATCATGGAAACCTGGATCGATACGACCGGCGACGACTTCTGGCGCATCCATGACGAGGGCACGAAAGTGCCCTCCCCTCCCATCGGATACAGCGGTCACCGCTACCTCTACGTCCACGACGGCCGGCTGATCGAAATCACCCCCTGCTGGTGGTACGGCGACAGCTGCTGGCAGATCACCGTGCGCGGCCCCTCGGACCAAGCGGAGCTTGGCCGATGCCTGGAGGTTTCTCATGACTGACCAACTCATGGCCGCCTATGGCCACCTGCTGACGGCACGCCTCTACATCGAGGGTGAGTTGAGCGACCACCCCAACAGCTTCGCGCTGTCTGACGCCTACGGCATGGTGTCGGACGCCTGCGGCCAGCTGCGCGGCGAGATGGCTGACCGGCTGCCCGAACACCCCATTTTCACTCAGGGGGGTGCGTCATGACCCAGCATAACCCCCTGATCGGCACCCCGCTGCATCGCGCGATGCAGCGCCTGGAGGAAATCCAGACCCACCTGGAGGATGACACCCGCTCCGACTTCGAAGCAGCCCGCCGGCTGCTGCCGGTCAGTGACCGGGTTGCCGTCTGTCTGGATGAAGTGAAGAGCGAATTGAACCGCCGCTTTGTCGAAATCCGTCGGGCCGAGAAGGCGGCGGCATCCAAGCCGGCGCCGCCCCGCATCGTGCTGAAGATGCCGGGCCGGATGCCGCCCCTGACTTTCGCTCAGACCAAGCGCGGCATCGAGGCGTTGCTGGCGGAGATCGGCGGCACGATGAACGACCGGGGGGCCGGTGTCGTCGCCCTCAATCACGAGCTGCTGGACAAGATTGCTGCCGCCGGCTGGGGTCCCGAGGTCATGGCTTTGAGGGAAGAGGCCAGGGATGCCCTGACCCCGGCGGGAGACGAGACATGAAACTCTCCCCCGCCCAGCGCCGGGTGATGGCAACCCTGTGGAGCGGCGCATACGTGCGCCGCCGGGGCGCCTTTGGTGGCTGGACGGCGCCGGCCAGCGACAGCCGGTTCGCGGCCAGCCGCACCATCGATTGCCTGTGGCGCGCCGGCCTGATCAGACCGGCAGAGTACTGGGGCACATTCGAAGCAGTCCCCAGGAGGGCGGCGGAATGATCACTCTCAGGGACTACCAGGAAACGGCGGTTTCCGACATTCGCGGCGCCATGGCGCGAAACCGCCGGGTGCTGTTCTGTCTGCCGACCGGCGGCGGTAAAACCGTCATCTTCAGTTACCTGACGTGGCAGGTTTCGACCCGGGGCAAGCGGGTCATTCTGCTTGCCCACCGCCGGGAGATTGTCAGGCAGATTTCCCAATCGCTGACCCGGCAGGGGGTTGAGCACGGCCTTATCCTGCCGGGCAAGCCGGTCACCGGGGCGGCTGTCGCGGTCGGCATGGTGCAGACACTGGCAAACCGGCTCACCCAGGTCCCGGAACCTGACCTTTTGGTGTGCGACGAAGCCCATCATTCCGTCAGTGGCAGCTGGGACAAAATCAAATCGGCGTGGCCGAAAGCCTACCATCTGGGGGTCACGGCCACACCGCAGCGGTTGGATGGCAAGGGGCTGGGTCACGCCTTCGATGAGCTGGTGCTGGGGCCGCCGCCCCGGGAACTGACTGACCTGGGCAATCTGGCCGATTACACCTATCTCGCCCCGCCCAGTGACCTCGACCTGTCCGGGGTCCACACCCGGGCGGGCGACTATGCGCTGGACGAAGTCGAAGACGCGGTTGAGAAATCGACCATCCTGGGCGATGCCGTCAAGCACTACCAAAAGTATCTCGATGGCAAGCCGGCGCTGGTCTTCTGCATCTCCGTCGCCCATGCGGCCGACGTGGCGCAGCGCTTCTGCGCCGCCGGCATCCGGGCCGCCAGCGTGGACGGCAAGATGTCCACCGCTGACCGTGACACCGTGCTGACCGGGCTGGCCGAGGGCCGGATCAAGGTGGTGTGCAGCTGTGACCTCATCAGTGAGGGCTTCGATGTGCCCGAGGTAGCCGGCTGCCTGCTGCTGCGGCCGACCAAATCCCTCACCCTCTACCTTCAGCAGGTTGGCCGGGCGCTGCGGCCGAAAGCCGATGGTTCGAAGGCGATCATTCTGGACCACGTCGGTAACTACCTGCTCCACGGGTTCCCTGACGATGAGCGCTCCTGGTCACTGGACGGCAGGGCCAAGCGGGAATCCCGCAGCGCCGTCACCGTCTGCAAACTGTGCTTCAAGGTGCTGCCGGCGCCGGTCATTCACTCGCCTGACTTTCCCTGCGGCGGGGTGGAAGAGGACAATTGTCCCTTCCGCGAGATGTCCGAGGGTGGCGGTCGCCGGATTGAAGAGGTTGACGGCGAGTTGGTTGCGCTGAACCGGGATGCCGGGCCGGCACTGACCCGGCTGGCCTGGGCACGCGGAATCGCCCTGGAGACGGCGCGGGGGAAAGACTGGTTCCGGCTGCTGGATCTGGCCGGCACCGACCCCGAACGGCTGGACGCCATCGCGACAGCGCGCCGCTACAAGCGCGGCTGGGTTCAGCACCAGATTGCCAAGCGCCATGACATGGAGCGGTGCGCCGACGCCATCATTGAGGCCGGCTGGCGGTTCCGCACGGCGGCCAACCATGCCCACTACGAACGGCTGCTGTGGGCCATCGATGACGCCGACGAGGATGCACTGTGGCTGGTCTTCCGCACCCTCCAGGCCGCTCCCCCAGACCGCGCCGACAAGACCACCATGGGCTGGGTGCGGGATGAACTGAAACGCCGCAAACGGGAAGTCGCATAATGGCACAGAACGCCGAAACCCCGCTCATGCATGAAATCCTGGTCGCCATCTCGGCGCTGCCGGGCGCGCTGTTCTGGCGCCAGCAGTCGGGCGTGTTCCAGACCTTGACCCGGCGCGAGCTGGTGCGGTCGGGCATCCCGGGCATGGCGGATATCGGCGGCATCTACCGGGGACACTCGGTCCAGGTCGAAGTCAAGACGCCGTTGGGCAAGCTTTCCAAAGAGCAGAAAAGGTGGAAAACTGCGGTTGAGCGAGCCGGCGGGATTTTCGTTTGTGCGAGAAACCCCACCGACGCTCTATCCGTGTTGGCAGCTCTGACAGACGCCCAATCGTTTGAGCTGCCGCACCCTATCCACGAACAACCCGCTGGCGCGAAGCTGGACGGGAACGGGGAGGCCTTGCTTTGAGTGTACGAAAAGAGCTGCCGTTTCGGCAAGTCAATGAATTGGCTTTGGGCCAATATCCTGACATTTTGCATCAGTGGTTTCCCAACGGGAAGCTGGTTGACGGCCGGCGCGAGTTCGCCATTGGCGACCTTTCCGGCACGCCCGGCGGCAAGGATGGCGGCAGCGTCAAGGTGAATATCCACACCGGGGCGTGGGCCGAGATGAACGGCGGCGAACCGGCAGGCAATGACCCTGTCAGCCTGTATGCCTGGGCGTTCTGCGGCGGCAAGATGGGCGTGGCCTGCCGGCAGCTTGGCTGTGAGCTGGGTGTTCCCGGCTGCGAACCGCCCAAGGGCGCCAACGTGGTCCCGTTCGTTCCCCGGAACCCGCCGCGCGAAGCGAAGAAGGAAGACTGGAAGCCGATTGTGCCGCCGCCTGATGGCGTGGGTGAACCCCAACCCATTCTGGTGCGGTGGGATCATGTCTACCGCTATCTGGACCGGAGCGGGCGGCTGCTGCGCTATGTCGTGCGTAACGATGCCAAGGGAGATGATGCCAAGGTTATCCGGCCGCTGACATACGGTCTGCTCGATGGCAAGCCGGGTTGGTATTTCCGGGGGCCTGACGATCCCAAGTCGCTGTACGGCCTGGAGCTTCTTGATGAACGTGACGTGCTTTTGCAGGAAGGAGAGTGGAAGACCAAAGCCGCCCGCGACCTGTTGCCCGAGTTTGCCTGTCTGTCGCTGACCGGCGGAACCGGCGGCAAGAACTGCAACGACCTGATGCCGCTGGCCGGCCTGCGGGTGTTCTGCTGTCCCGACGCCGACCCCGGCGGACGGGAAGCCATGGTATCGGTTGCTGACCAGCTCCGCGCCCTGGGCTGCAAGGTTTTTCTGGTCGACCAGACCGGCATGCCGGACAAGTGGGATTTGGGCAACGCTGTCAAGGATGGCTGGGACGCCGAGCGTATCCGTGAACACCTGCGGGCGCGCACCGTCGAGAACTACGCCGCCGATCCACTGGATGAAGGGCCGGACTTCCCCCAGGAAGAGGATGACGCGGAATGGAAAGACGACAGCTCGACCCCGAACAAGCGGACGCTGCCGCCCATCCCGCTCGGGTATGACAGCGGGCATTACTACTACCTGTCGCCCATGACCGGCCAGATTGAAGTGCTGGCGCGGCGCAGCCACACCAAACCGGAGCTGATCGGGATTGCCGATTTGCAGTGGTACAATAGGCTGGAGCAGTTCAAGGGTACCCGGGGCGGGCTGGACTGGGACGCCATCGGCAACATGCTGAAGGGCTGGTGTTCCGATGTCGGATTTTACGACCCTGACCGGGTGCGGGGGCGCGGCGCCTGGATGGAGGATGACGGGCGCCCCGTGTTCAACGTGGGCGACCGGCTGATTGTGAGCGGCGAAAGTCTGCCGCTGAAGCTGCCGGGGTCCCGATACTTCTATGAGGCAGCGCCCCGCCTGAACTACGCCCCAGCTCCGCCGCTGACCAAAGAAGATACATGCTGCCTGCTGGAATTGTGCAAGCTGTTCAATTGGGAAAAGCCGATTTCCGCAACGCTGCTGGCCGGCTGGATTGTGACCGCAATCATCTGCGGCGCGCTGCCCTGGCGCCCTGCCATCTGGGTTTCGGGAGGTTCCGGGTCGGGCAAGACCACCCTGGAGAGGTTGATCATCAAGCCCGCGTTGAAGGGTATCGGCCTGTTCCTGAAGAACGGAACGACCGAGGCGGGCATTCGGCAGAAGCTGAAGCAGGATGCCAGACCGCTGGTTTTCGATGAAGCGGAAGCGGAGAACCCGAAATCCAAGGCAACCCTCCAGGGTCTTCTGGATCTGAACCGGCAGTCATCCAGCGAGGGTGGCGCCGAAATCGTCAAGGGTACCCAGAACCAGACCGGGGCGAAGCATTTTCACGTCAAGAGCAGTTTCATGTTCTCGTCCATCAACCCGATGATTGACCACCGGGCTGATGAGTCGCGGATTACGGTGCTGGAACTGAAAAACCCCGTCGGTGAAGAGATCGGGGGGTTTGATGCGGTGGTTGACCGGGCTGTCCGGACCATGACGCCCGAGTTTCGCGCGGGCTTGGTGGCGCGTGCGGTCTGGCTGATGCCGGTCATTCTGAAGAACATCGAAACCTTCTCCAAGGCTGTCTCGCAGCATCTCAGCAGTGCGCGGGTAGGGGACCAGATCGGGACCATGCTGGCCGGCGCCTATGCCCTGGAGGAGGACGGCATCGTGTCGCCCGAGATGGCGCTGAAGCGGGTGCGGGAAGAGGATTGGGGCGACACGACCAGTGCCGACAGTCTGACCGACGAGCGGCGGCTGCTGAACCACCTGATGCAGCGCCGTGTCAGGCTGGACAAGGGCGAGCACGTTGCCGACATGACCTTGGCCGAACTGGTCCTGTTCGCATCCGATGAACCTCCTCCTCTGAACGATCCCGGGCAGCCGGGGTCGGGCCAGTGCGAGCTGTTGCGAAACGGTCTCAAGTACGAGAGCGATCCCAAGGTGTTCGAGCGTAACGGGATTGTCTTCGATGATGATGAGACACAGGCCGGGTTCTGGGTTTCCAAC
>Ga0307409_100000651_pt1 | contig 15373 bp, 14 predicted proteins | sample 322Ometagenome_2_FD_203888 | JGI IMG/M metagenome (GOLD analysis project Ga0307409, IMG submission 203888) | Maize rhizosphere microbial communities from greenhouse at UC Davis, California, United States - 322HYB-O-2 | ecosystem: Host-associated > Plants > Roots > Rhizosphere > Soil | place... | reverse complement strand
GTGTAGCGGCCCGTGCCGAGGCGGGTCACGCGGTTCGCGGCGCCGGTGGAGTTGTAGCTGAAGTTCGGGTTGACCGGCCCGCCCGGCTGGTCGTAGAGCAGGTACGCCGACCGGGCCGCGCCCGGCGCCGGGAAGGTGTAGCTGGCCGTGAACAACGAGTCGACCGCGGCGCCGGTCCGGGTGAAGCACCGCACCTCCAGCACCGTGTCGTCGGGGCTGGACGGGCCGCCCGGGATGGCCGACCATCGACGGATCTTGCAACGATCGTCCGGCCGCGTGCTCGGCCCCCCGTACGCGGTGACCAGCGCCGTGCCGCGCGGTCCGAAGTCCGGGAACCGCACCGAGTACGCGCCGGTGCCCGTGCGCGTGATGGTGTTGACCCGGTTGGCCGAGTTGAACTGGTACATCGAGCTCGGCGTGTACGGCACACCGATCTGCGTCGACGGGCTGTCCGCCCACACGTACCCGAATCCGTTGTTCGGGCCGGCCGCGTTGGCCACCGGCCCGATCACGAGCGCCACCGTCGTGAGCGTGGCGGGGCCGAGGACCACGGCCGAAACAATCGAGATGACTCTTCGCCCTGTCCTCGACAACCGATGGCGACGGTGCGAGCGCGTCTGCATGAACGTGTCCCTTCCGAACTGGCGACGGTTCCGCGGCGTACCACCCGATCTGCGGGCGACGCCATCCCGCAGGGTGCTCCTGTCCGGAACCGTCCGGAGCTTTCCCGGACGGCCGGGCCGCAGCTTTCCGTACGGGTGTGGGCCGCGGTTGGCGGCGGCGGATACCATGCGTACGCGTGTCCGGCCCGAAGCCGGACACCGTTTACCGGCCATCACGAGGTACGACACGGATGAACGACGTTCGGCTTCGTGCCCTCACCGAGTTCGGCGGCGAGCTGCGGCGGCTGCGATCCCTGGCCGGGTCGCCCTCGCTCAACCAACTCGTCGAGCACAGCGTTGGGCACGACTGGCCGCTGCACCGGTCCACGATCAGCGACAAGGTGAACGGGAAATCGTTGCCCGACTGGGATTTCGTTGCCTCGTTCGTGCGCGCCTGCCAATCCTTCGCGGAGAAGACCGGCGTGCCGCTGGAACCCGACGAGGCCGATCTCGCCCGCTGGGACGCCCTGCACCTGCGCGCGCTGCGGGCCCTCGACGCGTCGCGGGACGACCACCGCATCGCGCGGGTGGTCCAGCGCGAGGCGGCCCGCCGGGCCGACCGCACCCCGGCGCGGGCGGACGGGGGGCCGGTGCCGCGCCAACTCCCGACCGCCCCGCGCGGGTTCTCCGGGCGGGACGCCGAGCTGGCCGCGCTGACCGCGATCGCCGGCGCCGGCGACGGGTCGGCCACGGTGGTGACCATCGACGGGATGGCCGGTATCGGCAAGACCACCCTGGCCGTGGCGTGGGCCCACCGGTACGCCCACTGGTACCCCGATGGACAGATCTACCAGGACCTGCGGGGCTTCGACCCGACCGGTTCTCCCACGCCCCCGGAGGAGGCGCTGCGCACGATGCTGGAGGCGCTCGGGACGGCGCCGCGGCAACTACCCACCACAGTGGACGCGATGGTCGGCCTCTACCGCACGCTCGTTTCCGGCCGACGCATCGTCGTGATCCTCGACAACGCCCGCGACGCCGACCAGGTGCGGCCGCTGCTGCCCGGTGATCCCACGCCGCTGGTCGTGGTGACCAGTCGCGAGCGGCTCACCGGTCTCGTGGCCGTCCACGGCGCGCATCCGATCACCCTCGGCCTGCTGAGCCCGGCCCAGGCCCGAGGTCTGCTGACCGATCGGCTCGGGGCCGACCGGGCCGCGCACGACCCGGCGGCGGTCGACGAGATCATCGAATCCTGCGCCCGCCTGCCCCTGGCTCTGTCCATTGTGGCCGCTCGCGCCGCCACGTACCCCACGATGACGCTGTCCGGCATGGCCGCCGAGCTGCGCGACATCGGTTCCCGGCTGGACGCGCTGAACGCCGGCGACACCGCCGCCGACGTGCGATCGGCGTTCTCCTGGTCCTACCGGCGGCTGCGCCCCACGGCCGCGCGGCTGTTCCGCCTCCTCGGCCTGCACCCGGGCCCCAACCTCGACGCCGCGGCCGCGGCCAGCCTGGCCGGGCAACCGGACGTGACCCGGCAGCTGGCCGAACTGGCCGGGGCCCACCTGCTCACCGAGCCGACGGCGGGCCGCTACGCCCTGCACGACCTGCTCCGCGTGTACGTGGCCGAGCGGACGCGGGCGGACGAGAGCGACGCGGAGCGGTCGGACGCGCTGCGCCGGCTGCTCGACCACTACGCGGGCACCGCGCAGGCGGCCGCGTGCCTGCTCAGCCCCCGTCGCGAGGTGGTGGCCCCGCCCGCCGACCCGGGCTTGGCCGACGCCGACGAGGCGTCGACGTGGTTCGCGGTCGAACGGGCCGCCCTCGTCCGGGCGGTCACCGCGGCCGCCGACGCCGGACTCACCGAGCACGCGTGCCGCCTGGCCTGGGTAGTCAGCGGGCTGCTCGACCTGCGCGGGCGGTGGCGGGAGCGCGCGGACGTGCAGCGGGTGGCGCTGGCCGCCGCCCGGCGCTCGGGTGACCGGCGCTGGCTGGCCCGCATCCACCGGGACCTCACGATCGCACTGGCCCTGCAGAACGAGTTCGACGACAGCCTGGCCCACGCGGAAGCGGCCCTGGCGCTGGACACCGAGGACGGCAACGAGCACGGCCTGGCCCGCACCCACAGCGCCGTCTGCCTGCTGATGGAGCGCTGGGGCCGGCACCCGCGGGCGCTCGAGCATGCCCGGCGCAGCCTGGAGCTGTTCCTGCGTACGGATGACAAGGCGGCCCAGGCGTACGCGTACAACACGGTCGGCTGGTACCAGAGTCTCGTCGGGTCCTATGAGGAGGCCAGCGCCAACTGCCGCCGCGCGGTCGACCTGCTCGGCGGCCTCGGCGACCGCGGCGGCGAGGCGACCGCGTGGGACAGCCTCGGCCACGCCCACCATCACCTCGGCGACCACGCCGAAGCGGTCCGCTGCTACCGGCGGGCCATCGAACTCATTCGTGAGGTGGGAAACCGGTACTTCGAGGCCCGCTCGTTGGACCAGCTCGGCGACGCCCACCACGCCCTCGGCCAGGCCACGGAAGCCCGCGAGGCGTGGCTGGAGTGTCTGACCATCCTGGACGACGTGCAACCGTCGGAGGCGGACGCGGTCCGGGCCAAGCTGTCCACTTAGTACGCCGGCCGGCATGGCAGCGGGGCGTGAGGGGGTCACATCGCCTCACGCCCCGGCCTATAGGGGAACTAGCTCTTGAACGCGTCCTTCACGTCTTCGGCCGTGTCCTTCACGTGCTCGCCGGCCTGCTTGAACTTGGCCTCGGCCTGCTCGCCGCGACCCTCGGCCTCAAGCCGCTCGTTGTCGGTGGCGTCGCCCACGGCCTCCTTGGCCTGGCCGACGGCCTCCTCGGCCTTGTTACGCATCTTGTCGTCCACGCCCATCGTGGTCCTCCTTTGTCGTCACCCAAGCATTTCCCCCTCGCGCATCGCCCAAACGTGACGTGCGCATCGGCGGCACCGGGCGTGACTGTAGGGGCACCCTTATAGCGGAAATGGGCCCGTAGGGTGCCCCTGCATACACGTAACCGAGGGGCCGGGCAGACTGGCGACCATGACGGGCGTCGCGGAGGCGGTCGACCGGGTCTGGCGCGGCGACTCGGCCAGCATGCTCGGCGTGCTCGCCCGCCGGCTGGGCGACCTCGACCGGGCCGAGGAGGCGCTGCAGGAGGCGCTGGCCGAGGCGCTCAAGCACTGGGCCGACGAGGGCGTACCGCCGCAACCGGCCGGTTGGCTGGTGACCACGGCCTGGCGCAAGGCGGTCGACCGGATCCGGCGGGAGGCCACCGGTCAGGAGAAGCTGGCCGCCGCCGCCCGCCTGGGCGGGACGGAGCCCCCCGAGCCGACCGACGACGACCGGCTGGCGCTGATCTTCGCCTGCTGCCACCCGGCGCTGCCCGAGGCGGCGCGCGTCGCGCTGACCCTCAACGCGGCCAGTGGCCTGTCGGCCGAGGAGATCGCCGCCGCGTTTCTCGTGCCGACGCCGACGATGGCGCAGCGGCTGGTGCGGGCCAAGCGGCGGCTGCGGGACGCCGGCGTGCGGTTCGAACCGCCCGAGCCGGAGGAGTACGAGGAGCGGCTGGCGGCCGTCCTGAAGGTCGTGTACCTGGTGTTCAACGAGGGCTACCTGGCCAGCGGACGCGAGACGCCGCAGCGACGCGAGCTGGCCCGGGAGGGGCTCGACCTGGCCCGCCAGCTCGCCGACCTCGTACCGGCGCAGCCGGAGGCCGCCGGGCTGGCCGCTCTGCTGGAGCTGCACGAGGCCCGCGCCGCCACGAGGTTCGACGGATGGGGTCGGCTGGTGCTGCTGGAGGACCAGGACCGCGCCCGGTGGAACCGGTCGCTCATCGACGCCGCGATACGCCGCCTGCACGGGGCCACCGCGATGGACCGGCCCGGGCCGTACCAGGTCCAGGCCGGAATCGCGGTCCGCCACGCGCTGGCCCCGTCGTTCGAGGACACCGACTGGGCCGCGGTGCGGCGCCTCTACGACCTGCTGTACGAGCTGGCGCCCAGCCCGGTGGTGTTGCTCAACCGGGCCGTGACGACCCGGTACACGCAGGGCCCGGCGGCGGCCCTGGCCGAGGTGGACGCGCTGGCCGACGACCTGGGCGAGTACCGGCTTCTCCACGCCGCCCGGGCCGAACTGCTCTCGGCGCTCGACCGCGCCGACGAGGCGCGCACGGCGCTCGACCGGGCCCTGGCTCTCGCCACGAACCCGGCCGAGCGCGATCTGCTGCTGCGCCGTACGCAGCGCTTCAGTGCTCGATGACGGGGCGCACCTCGACGCTGGTGGATCCGCGGATCGGCCAGGTCGCGGCGATGGCCACGGCCTCGTCCATGTCGGCGGCCTCCAGGAACACGACGCCGCCGACGACCTCCTTGAGCTCCAGGTACGGGCCGTCGGTCACCACCTTCGTCCCGTCGGCGCCGGCCCTGATCGTCTTCGCCGTGGACGCGGAGTCGAGCTCGGCGCCGCCGTGAGCGATCTTGCCTGCCTTCTCCCAGCGCTCGAAGAAGGCCAGCACCTCGGCCATCGGGTCGGCGCCCCCGGCCGGGACCTGCTCCATCTGCGAGCCCCACTCGTCCTCGACTCCATTGATCAGCATCGTGAAGCGCATCGGATCCTCCTCGTCGGGTGTGGACGCCGGTGCGCCCACTCAACTTGTGCGTGGCTCGCCTCCGCCTCGCTCGCTGGCGCTCGCTCGGTCGTCGGCTCAACTCTGCGTGGCTCGCCTCCGCCTCGCTCGCTGGCGCTCGCTCGGTCGTCGGCTCAACCTCATCACGAATGGGCGGCGCGCGACTCGACATCCGTCGTGCCCGGACGTGTACGGTCGTCGCGTGGAGGACATCGATCGGGCGATCGTGGCCGCGCTCACCGTTGACGGACGCCTGTCCTACACCGACCTCGCCGAGAAGGTGGGCCTGTCGGTTTCCGCGGTCCATCAGCGGGTACGCAGACTGGAGCAGCGCGGTGTCATCCGGGGGTACGCGGCGCAGGTCGATTTCGCGTCGCTGGACCTGCCGCTGACCGCGTTCGTGGCCGTCCGGCCGCTGGACCCGTCCGAGCCGGACGACGCGCCGGAACGCCTGTCCCATCTGGCGGAGATCGAGTCGTGTTACTCGGTCGCCGGCGACGACCACTACCTCCTGCTGGTACGGGTGGGCAGCCCGACGGAGCTCGAGCGGCTGCTGCAGGAGATCCGGGGGGCGGCCAACGTCGCCACCCGCACCACCGTGGTTCTGTCCACTCCGTACGAAGGCCGCTCGCCCAAGGTGAGCCGCTAGCGGGCCAGGGAACGGGAGATCACCCACCGCTGGATCTGGTTGGTGCCCTCGACGATCTGCAGTGCCTTCGCCTCCCGCATGTAGCGCTCGACCGGATGGTCGGCCACATACCCGTACCCACCCAGCACCTGGACCGCGTCCGTGGTGACCCGCATCGCCACGTCGGTGGCGAACAGCTTGGCCTTGGCCGCCTCGATGCGGTACGGCCGGCCGGTGTCGCGCAGGCGGGCCGCGTGCAAGGTCAGCGCCCGCGCCGCGCTGATCTGCGTGGCCAGGTCGGCCAGCATGAATCCGACGCCCTGCCAGTCGATGACCCTCTGGTCGAAGACCTCGCGCTCCTTGGCGTAGCCGACCGCGTAGTCCAGCGCCGCCTGGGCCAGGCCCACCGCACAGGCGGCGATGCCGAGGCGGCCGGAGTCCAGCGCCGACATCGCGATACGGAAGCCCTGGCCCTCGGTGCCGATGACCCGGTCGGTGGGCACCCGGACGCCGTCGAAGGCGATCTGTGCCACCGGCGATGACCGCAGGCCCATGGTGCTCTCGCGCCGCTGCGGCACGATGCCCGGCGCGTCCGCGTCGACCAGCAGGCACGAGATGCCGTCCGACCCCGGGCCGCCGGTGCGGCAGAACACGTTGTAGAAGTCCGCCACGCCGGCGTGCGTGATCCACGCCTTGGTGCCGGTCACCACGTACTCGTCGCCCGCCCGTTCCGCCCGGGTGGTCAGCGCCGCGGCGTCGGAACCGCCGCCCGGCTCGGACAGGCAGTACGCGCCGAGCATGCGCCCGCCCAGCATGTCGGGCAGCAGCCGCTTGCGCTGGTCGTCCGAGCCGTGATGGGCCAGCGGATAGCACGACAGCGTGTGCACCGACACCGCCTCGGCCACGGCCAGCCAGCGCCCGGCGATCTCCTCGAGCACCTGCAGGTACACCTCGTACGGCTGGGCGGATCCGCCGTATTCCTCCGGGTACGGCAGGCCGAGCAGCCCGGCCCGGCCCAGCGTGCGCATCAGGTCGCGCGGGAACTCGCCGCGCCTTTCGAAGTCGTCGGCCCGCGGGGCCAGTTCCCGGTCGGACAGCTCGCGGGTCAGGTCCAGCAACGCGGCCGCGTCGTCGGACGGGAGGATCCGGTCGATTCCCACGCGTGTCAGCTTAACGGTCGTTTGGTTGGTCGTGTGCCGTCGGCGCGCCTCGGTACCCCTGTGGCACGCTCGGGGGCGTGGACCGACCGCTTCTGCTCGTGGACTCGGCCAGCATGTACTTCCGCGCGTACTTCGGCATTCCCGAGTCCGCGGCTCGGGCGCCCGACGGCTCGCCGGTCAACGCCGTGCGCGGATTCATCGACATGCTGGCCACGCTCATCCGCACCCGCCGGCCCGGGCGCGTGGTGTGCGCCCTCGACGAGGAATGGCGCCCGGCCTGGCGGGTCGCGCTCATCGACTCGTACAAGACGCACCGCCTGGCCCCCGACGCCGCCCCCGGTGTGGAACAGGTGCCGGACGCCCTGGAACGCCAGGTGCCGATCATCCTGGACGTGCTGGGCGCGTTCGGCATCACGGCCGTGGGCGCGCCCGAGTACGAGGCCGACGACGTGATCGGCACCCTGGCGGCCCGCGAGCCCGGCCCCACCGAGGTGGCCACCGGCGACCGCGACCTCTTCCAGGTGGTCGACGACGCCCACCCGGTGCGGGTCCTCTACACCGGCCGCGGGGTGGCCAAGCTGGAGGTGCTCGACGACGCCGCCATCCAGAACAGGTACGGAGTGCCGGCCGCCGCGTACGCGGACTTCGCCGCCCTGCGCGGCGACCCGAGCGACGGGCTGCCCGGGGTCCCGGGCGTGGGCGAGAAGACGGCCTCCCGGCTGGTCGCCCGGTACGGCAGCCTCGACGCCATCGTGGCGGCCCTGGCCGACCCCGAGGCCGGCTTCGCCCCCGGCCTGCGCACGAAGCTGGTCGCCGCCGACGCGTACCTGAAGGTCGCCCCCGAGGTCGTCCGGGTCGCCCGCGACGTGCCCCTGCCGCCGCTGGACACCGCCCTGCCGTCCTCCCCCCGCGATCCGGAGCGGCTGATGGCGCTGGCCGAGAGCTGGGGCCTGGCCAGTCCGGTCAAGCGCCTCGTCGACGCCTGCGCCTCGACCTGATCGGTCCCCGCTAGGCGACGGCCCGCCGCTGATCACGATCGCGGCAATATCGACGATATTGTCGCCTCGGAGGCGGTTGAGGCGACAACTCTGTCAAAGTTGTCGGGATCTTGATCCGAGGTCGGCGGTCGGCGCAGCGAAACGGGGTCAGCGGAGGCGGGGGGCGAAGGCGGAGGCGACCGACCGCCGTGGCCTCGGTATGGCCGCCGGGGCGAGCCGGATGGTCGGGTCCTCGATCTCGGTGCCGTCGTCCGCCCCGTCCGTACCCGAGCGGTTGATCAACGCGGCGAAGAGGACCACGATGACCGCGATCACGAAGATCACGATCGGCGCGATGAAGGCGATCGGCAGGATGCCCACGAGGACCTTGGGCTCGCCGGGGCTCGCGCGCATCGCGAACATGCCGGTGAAGTGCATGCCGTTGACCGCGACGCCCATGATGAAGGCGGCGATGGTGATCATGACGCCGCTGCGCAGGGTCACCGTGAACCAGAGGGCGACGGTGGCGGCGACGACCGCGATGGCCACCGAGAGCGCGACGGTGTTCGGGTCGTAGGTGACCCGGGCGGTGGTGCGCAACGCCGCCATGCCGCTGTAGTGCATCGCCGCCACGCCGACGCCCATGAAGGTGCCGCCCGCAACGATCTTGATGGCGTTGGGCTTGCCGTACCCGACGATGAACAGCCCGATGCCGGTCACGACGATCGCGGTGATCCAGCTCGCCACCGTGACCGGGATGTCGTACCTGACGGTCTGGCCGGGGATGCTGAAGCCGATCATCGCCATGAAGTGCATCACCCAGATGCCGGTGCCACCGATCGCCCACGCGGCGAGCAGCAACCACCGGGCCCGGCGACCCCGATCCGTCATGGCCCGGGCACGGGCCGTACACAGTAGACCGAGCAGCGATCCGAGCACGGACAGCGCATAGGACAATCCCGGCGTCAATACGCCATAAGTGAAATGTTCGAGGTGCACGCCAGGCCTCCAACGCACCGTTGCTAGCGAACCCCTCCCGCTAACCTGGCGATCCTCCCTTGTCGGGTACACAGATGGCAAGTTGCATCTGGGAAACGACGTCACGATGCGGAAGCAAACGGTTACCCGACACCGGTGTAGGCCAGCACGCCCCGCTTGAGCGCGTCCATCGCGGAGCGGGCCGAGGTCCGGATGGGTGATCGCGGGCCGGCGGCCTCGGCGATCTGCCCGAGCAGGTCGAGCACCTGCCGGGCCCACCGGACGAAGTCGCCGGCCGACATGTCGGTCTCCCCGCCGCTGGCCAGCACCTTGGCCAGGCTCTCGCCGCGGGCCCAGCGGTAAATGGGCCAGACGAAGCCCAGGTCCGGTTCCCGGGTCAGGTGCAGGCCGCGCGAGCCCTCGGCACGCTCCAAATCGGACCATACGCCGAGAATGTCGTCGATGGCGTCGCCCACCGGTCCGCGCGGCACCGTGGCCCGCTCGTCGCCCTCCCGGCGCCCCTCATACACCACAGTGGACACCGCCGCGGCCAGCTCGGCCGGGCCCAGGGAGTCCCACACGCCACGCCGCAGGCACTCGGCCACGAGCAGGTCGGCCTCGGTCCAGATCCGGGCCAGCATCCGGCCCGCGTCGGTGACCTCGCCGCCGGCGAGGTAGCCACGGTCGGACAGCAGCGCGCAGACCCGGTCGAACGTGCGGGCCAGCGACCCGGTCCGGTTGGAAACCTTGTCCCGCAGCGCGGCCGTGTCCCGCTCCAGCCGCGCGCGCCGCTCGGCCCACCGGGCGTGCTCCTCACGGTCCGAGCACGCGTGGCACGGATGGCGCCGCAGCGACCGGCGCAGCTCGAGCAGCTCCTCATCCTCGCCGCCGCGCGCGGCGTGGCCGGGCCGGCGCGGCAGCGCCTTCTCGCGGGCCGCCTGCCGCAGGGCGGTGGCGAGGTCACGCCGTTCCTGGGGCGAGCGGTGATTGAAGTGCTTCGGTACCCGTACCCGGGTCAGCGCCTCGACCGGGCTGGGGAACTCCGTGGCCGCGATACGCCCGGCCCACCGGTCCTCGGTGAGCACCAGCGGCCGTGGCTCGACGCCCCGGTGCATCTGGTGGGCGGACGCCCCGACCACACCGGGGTCGAGCACGACGGCGAATCCGGCCCGCCGGCCGGAGGGCACCCGGATGACGTCACCGACGCGCAGGCGGTTCAGCGACTCCACGGCCGCGGCCCGGCGCGAGGCCGCGGTGTGGCGGGCCAACGCCTTCTCGCGCTCGGCGATGCGCACCCGCAGGTCGAAGTACTCGGCGAAGTCGCCGAGGTGGCAGGTCGCCTCGGCCGCGTGGGCGGCCATCGTCTCCTCGTTGCGGTTCACCTGCCGGGCCAGGCCGACGACCGAGCGGTCGGCCTGGAACTGGGCGAACGAGGACTCCAGCAGCGTCCTCGCCGCCTCGGCGCCGACCGAGCCGACGAGGTTGACCGCCATGTTGTACGAGGGCCGGAAGCTGGACCGCAGCGGATAGGTCCGCGTCGAGGCCAGGCCGGCCACGTGCCGGGGGTCCACCTCGGGCGACCAGATCACCACCGCGTGGCCCTCGATGTCGATGCCGCGCCGGCCGGCCCGTCCGGTGAGTTGGGTGTACTCGCCCGGCGTCAGGTCGACGTGCGACTCGCCGTTGAACTTCACCAGCCGCTCCAGCACCACGCACCGGGCCGGCATGTTGATGCCCAGCGCCAGCGTCTCGGTGGCGAAGACCGCCTTGACCAACCCCTGCACGAACAGCTCCTCGACCACCTCCTTGAACGCGGGCAGCATGCCGGCGTGGTGGGCGGCCAGACCCCGTTCCAGCCCGTTGAGCCATTCCCAGTACCCCAGCACGGACAGGTCCTCGGCCGGGATGGCGGCGGTGCGGGTCTCCACGATGTGGCGGATCCGGGACCGTTCCTCGGGTTCGGTCAGTCGCAGCCCGGCGTGCAGGCACTGCTGGACGGCGGCGTCGCAGCCGGCGCGGCTGAAGATGAACAGGATCGCCGGCAACAGGCCGTCGGAGTCCAGGCGCTCGACCACATCGGCCCGCGACGGGCCGCGCCGTCCGCGGCCGGATCGGCCCCGTACCGCGCCCTCGAGCTCGAGCCGCCGCGCCGACTCCCGCGTGTAGCGCAACAGCTCGGGATGGACCTCGTGCAGCTGGGCCGCCTCCGCGTCGTGGAACAGGTCGAACATCCGCTTGGCGACGAGCATGTGCTGCCACAGCGGTACCGGGCGGTGCTCCGTCACCACGACGCGGGTCTCCCCCCGCACGGTCACCAGCCAGTCGGCGAATTCCTCCGCATTGGACACGGTGGCGGACAGTGAGACCAGGGTGACCGACTGCGGGAGGTGGATGATGACCTCCTCCCACACCGCGCCGCGGAACCGGTCGGCCAGGTAGTGCACCTCGTCCATCACCACGTACCCGAGATCGCGCAGCGTCTCGGATCCGGTGTAGAGCATGTTGCGCAGCACCTCGGTCGTCATCACCACGACGGGTGCGTCGCCGTTGATGGAGTTGTCCCCGGTGAGCAGCCCCACCCGCTTGGCGCCGTGGCGCTCGGCCAGGTCGTTGTACTTCTGGTTGGACAGGGCCTTGATGGGCGTGGTGTAGAAGCACTTGCGGCCCTGGGCCAGCGCCAGGTGGACGGCGAACTCGCCCACGACGGTCTTGCCGGCGCCGGTCGGCGCGCAGACGAGCACGCCGCTGCCGCCCTCCAGCGCCTCGCAGGACTCGAGCTGGAACGGGTCGAGGTCGAAGGGCAGGTCCGCCGCGAACTCCGTCAGCCGGGGTGCACGGGCGGCCCGGCCGGCCCGCCGGCGGGACGCGGCGTACCGCTCGGCGGGCGTGGTCATACTTCGAGGCTAACCAGCGCCGCCGCCGTGACGCGCCTCGGCCCGGTGGGGCGGCTCCGTGTCCGGGGTCTGGTGATGGCCCGAGGCGGTCGGGTTATGGTGCACGGCGTGCCGGAAGCGTTCGTGGAGGGGGTGCTCCTCGACTTCCACGGCACGATCGTCCAGGTCGAGGACCCGCTCGAGTGGGTGCTGGCCGCCGCGGCCGACTGCGGGACCACGCTGGACATCATGCGGGCCACCTGGCTGGCCGACCGCCTCGTCACCGCGGGGCGGGCCGGCGGGCCGCTGCCGGGCCGGATCCCGCCGCACCTGGCCGAGGCGTGGGCCCACCGCGACCTGACCACGGCCTCGCACCGGGCCGCCTTCGCGGGCCTGGCCGCCACCGTCGACGCCGGGATCGAGGGCCTCGCCGACGCCCTGTACGAGCGGTGCCTGCGGCCGGAGGGCTGGCGGACGTACGAGGACACCGTGCCGACCCTGCGGGCCCTGCACGCGGCCGGCGTACCCGTCGCGATCGTCAGCAACATCGGCTTCGACATCCGGGAGCTCTGCCACGCGCTCGGCTTCGCGCGGTACGTGTCCGCCTGGGTGCTCTCCTATGAGGTCGGCCACTGCAAGCCGGATGTGGCCATCTTCCGCCACGCCTGCCGCGCCCTCGGCGTCGAGCCGGCCCGCGCGCTCATGGTCGGCGACACTCCGGCCGACGCCGCGGCCGTCGCCGTCGGGTGCCGGACCCTGGTGCTGCCCTCCGCCCCGCCCGGTGAGGTCAACGGCCTCGACGCCATCCTCACCCTCGCCCTGGATCACCGTCGATCATGACCCGGACCGGTCGACCCCTGTGACGCACCTCACAACCGCGTCCGAAATAGGTCAGCCGGCCCGCACCGTCTAGGGCGCGGTTCCGCGGTCAGGAGAGCAGGGTGAGAGCGCCGGGCTCGGCCGTCACGGTGACCGGCAGCGGGCAGCCCCGCTCACCGTCCACATAGGTCGTTATGCCGGGCGCCGCGATCCGTACCTCCTTGGCCCGGAAGCTCTCCACCCGCGGATGGTCCACGTGCGTTCCCTTGTAGACCCGGGGCTTGATGCGCACGAGCGTGGTCCGCGAGATCCGGCCGGCCACCACCAGGTCGAGCAGCCCGTCGGTGGCGTCGGCGGCCGGGCAGATGCGCATGCCCCCGCCGTACGAGGCGGTGTTGCCGACGGCGACGAGGACGGCGTCCAGCTCGCGAACCTCGCCGTCGAGGGTGAGCGAGTACCGGCGCGGGCGCAACCGCATCAGCTCCGCGTACGTGGCCATGTCGTAGCGCAGCGGGCCGCGGGGCCAGCGCATCGCGTTGGCCCGCTCGTTGACGATGGCGTCGAAACCGGCCCCCAGCACGGCCCCGAACCACCGGACACAGTCGTCCGGGCCGACGGCCCGACCGAGGTCGATCCTCCGGGTCCGTCCGGCCACGAGGGCCTCCGCGATGGCCTTGGCCGCCGTCTCCGGGTCGGAGGGCACCATCACCTCGACGGCGAAGTCGTTGCCGGTGCCGGCCGGCACCACGCCGAACGGCACGCCGGTCCCGGCCACCGCCTGCAGTCCCAGGTGGACGGTGCCGTCGCCGCCGACCGCGACGAGCGCGGCCGCCCCGTCGGCCACCGCCTCCCGGGCCGCCTCGAGGGCCGCGGCGGCGGTCGGTCCGGCCAGCACGCGGGCGTCATGCCCGGCGATGCTCAGATGCCTCAGCGTCGCTTCCACGGCGTGCCGGTGCCGCCCTCGTCCCGCGAACGGATTGTGCAGGACGGCGACGCTCACCGCTGTTGCTGGTCGTCGTCGGGGCCGTACGGCGCTCCCCAGGCGGGCGCGTCGACCGGCGAGACCGGCTCGATCGGCGAGGCCTCGTCGTCGTCGAGGTCCTGGTACAGGGCGTGGCGGGCGCGGCGGCGGTCATTGAGGAACGCGATGCCGACCGCGGCGAAGTAGAGGGCCGACATGGCCAACGCCAGGATCGTCATGCTGAACGGCTCGGGGGTGGGCGTGAAGATCGCCGCGAACAGGAACGTGAGGAACACCGCGGTCCGCCACCAGGACAGCAGGCGGCGGGCGGAGACCACTCCGGCGAAGTTGAGCATGCCGATGACGAGCGGGAACTCGAAGCCGAGACCGAAGATCAACATCACGCTGGTGACCAGCTCGAAGTACCCGGGCAGGTTGACAGTGACGTTGACGTCGTCGCCGCTGAGGCCCAGCAGGAAGGGCATGCTGCGCACCATCATGTAGTAGCCCAGCGCGAACCCGATGGCGAACAGCGGCGTGGCGATGCCCGCGAAGATGTACCCGAACTTGCGCTCGCGCCTGTGCAGGCCCGGCGCGATGAAGGCCCAGAGCTGGTACAGCCAGATCGGCCCGGCCAGGATCAGGCCCAGGTACAGGGCGATCTTCAGGTTGAGCATGAACAGGTCGAGGGGGTTCTGCAGGTTGAACTGACACTTCTCGGCCGTGCGGCTGATCATGTAGCTGCAGTACGGATCCTGGATGAACTGCCGCACCCGTCCGGCCACGAACAGGCCCAACGTGGTGGCCGCCACGATGGCAACGGACGCCTTGAACAACCGGGAGCGCAGCTCGCGGAGATGCTCGATGAGCGTCATCGAGCCTTCCGCGGCGCGCTGGAAGTTGCTCGGGCGGCGCCGTTTGGCGGTCACGGTGCAGAGCTCCTAGCGAGAACCCTCGGTGCCTACTTGTCGCGGACGCGCTGTCCCGGCTGGACGGGGTCGTTCAGCGGCGACGGCTCGTCGTCGGACACGTGCGGCAGGGGCGTTCGGCCCGACGGGGCCTCGGCCTTGGCCTGCACGTCGTCGTCGGCGAGGCCCCGGGTCTCCGCCTTGATGATCCGCAGCGAGCGTCCGAGGGAGCGCGCCGCGTCGGGGAGGCGCTTGGCGCCGAACAGCAGTATCAGCACCACCACCAAGACGATGATGTGCCACGGTCGCACCATGCCCATTGTTATGCCACCTCACAGGTTCGCGGCGGTCGCGGACGAGCCCATCCTACGTGCGCCGCCGAGCAGTGAACACCTCACCGGTGGCTGGTTGACCGGCCCCGACCGTCGAATCCCCCCGGGGGTGCCCCGTCGCCCCGCGCCGGGGCCGACGGCAGGCCGCCGCGGAGGTGCTCGGCCGCCGCGCCGACCTCCTCCACGCGCTGGGCCAGATCCATCGCCCGCTCCTGGACCTCCAGCGCCCGGGACTGGAGTTTCTGGGCCTGCCCGGCCCGCGTCTGCAGGCGACCCAGCTCCCGGCGCAGCGGCCGGGCCCGCCAGGCCAGGGCCGCGAGCACGGCTACGAGGACCAATACGGCCAGGAGTAGCACTCCGGAGACGATCCACCACACCACGCCGCTGACCCTACCGGGGCCCGTCGACGATCATGAGGTTAGCGCCACCCGGAGGCGGGGGGGTTGGTGGGGGTGGGGGGGGGGTTGGCAGTTTAGATGCGGGGCGGGGGAGCAGTG
>Ga0307409_100000649_pt1 | contig 15381 bp, 18 predicted proteins | sample 322Ometagenome_2_FD_203888 | JGI IMG/M metagenome (GOLD analysis project Ga0307409, IMG submission 203888) | Maize rhizosphere microbial communities from greenhouse at UC Davis, California, United States - 322HYB-O-2 | ecosystem: Host-associated > Plants > Roots > Rhizosphere > Soil | place... | reverse complement strand
AGTGCGGCGTTCGAGCCGCTGCTGGGCTCCCGGGCAAACGGTCCGTGGGGCAAGGTCATCGACATGCTGGCGATCTTCGCCACCCTCTTCGGATCGGCTGCGTCGCTTGGATTGGGGGCGTTGCAGATCCGCAGCGGCCTGCAGATCGTCGCAGGCATCGGGGAAACCGGCAACACGGTCCTGATCGTGATCATCACGGTCCTCACGATGGCATTCGTACTTTCTGCGGTCTCGGGCATCGCTCGCGGTATCCAATGGCTGTCGAACATCAACATGGTGCTGGCTCTGGTGTTGGCCCTGTTCGTATTCGTGGTCGGTCCAACGGTTTTCATCCTCAACTTGATGCCGACCGCAATGGCCAGCTACTTGGGCGACATCGCGATGATGTCCGCGCGCACCGGTGCCGAGGGCGCCGAGGTCAACACCTGGCTGCAGGCGTGGACCATCTTCTACTGGGCGTGGTGGGTGTCGTGGACTCCGTTCGTCGGCATGTTCATCGCGCGTATTTCACGCGGGCGCACCATCCGGCAGTTCGTCGCGGGAGTGCTGCTGGTGCCAAGCGTGGTCTCGCTGGTGTGGTTCGCGGTGTTCGGCGGAGCGGCGATCAGGATCCAGCAGGAAGGTGTCGACCTCGCGGGTGAGGGCAGCATCGAGGCACAGCTGTTCGGGCTGCTCGACCAGTACCCGATTGCGATGATCGCGAGCGTCTTGGTGATGGTGCTGGTCGCCATCTTCTTCGTCTCCGGGGCGGACGCGGCATCGATCGTCATGGGTTCGCTGTCCGAACGGGGAACGATCAAGCCGGGCAGGAGCACCGTCATCTTCTGGGGCGTTGCGATGGGCGCAGTGGCGGCGGTGATGCTGCTTGTCGGTGGGGAGGATGCGCTGAAGGGACTGCAAACCATCACCATCATTGCGGCCCTGCCCTTCCTGCTCGTCATGATCGGCCTGGCGGCGTCGTTGGTGAAGGATCTGCGCAACGATCCCAAGGTGGTGCGGCGCCAGTACGCGTCCGAAGCGGTCAACAACGCCGTCGTCACCGGCGTCATCCAACACGGTGATGACTTCGTGATCTCGGTGGAGAAGGATCCGCACGGCAGCGACTGACCTGCGTGCCCTCGCAGCCGGTACCGGGAAAAGAACGCTAACCTTCCCGCGTGCGTGTGTACGTCCCAGCGACCCTGGCCATGCTGCAGCAGCTCGTCGCTGACCAACTGCTGCATGCCCGCAGTGGGACTGCGTTCGCGGTGACGCCGACTCTGCGCGAGGCTTACGCCCAGGGCGATGACGATGAACTGGCCGAAGTGGCGTTGCGCGATGCGGCGTTGGCGTCGCTGCGGCTGCTCGCCGGCGAAGGCGCATCGACCATGCCACCGAGGCGGGCAGTGGTCGTGGCCGAAGTCGATGACCTGACGCCCCGGCCCGATCTGGACGATGCGGTGGTGCGGTTGCCCGGCCCGATCGCGCTCGCCGACGTGATCGCCGTTTACGTCGACAACGCCGATGCCCAGCCGGCGGTGCTGGCCGCGATCGAGGTGATCGACGAGGCCGACCTCGGTGATGAAGACGCGGAGTTTGTCGTCGGCGATGCTCAGGACCACGACCTCGCCTGGTATGCGTCGCAGGAGTTGCCGTTCCTGCTCGAGCTGCTCTGAGCGCCGCAGATCGCGGATTCCTGGGCAACATCTGCTGGCGGGTGTGACCGAGCCAACGGTGAACGACTGTATACGCAGCCGTAAGTTACGGTACCGTAGGTTGCATGGCCAAGAACTCGATAAAGATCTCGGCCAACGTCGCCGACACGGCGCGGGCGGGCGTCGTCGGTGTAAAGCATCCGGCCTGGCATGCGCTGCGCACTGTCGCCGCACGGATCACCACGCCGCTGCTGCCTGACGACTACCTCAAGCTCGCGAACCCGTTGTGGTCTGCGCGGGAATTGCGTGGCCGCGTCGTGGAGGTCCGTCGCGAGACCGAGGATTCGGCGACGCTGGTCATCAAGCCGGGGTGGGGTTTCTCCTTCAATTACCGGCCTGGTCAGTACATCGGTATCGGGCTGCTCGTCGACGGACGCTGGCGGTGGCGGTCCTACTCGCTGACCTCCAGTCCGGTCAGGGACGGTGCCGCTAGGCCGGCGCTGTCCAAAACAAGCCGCACCATCACGATCACGGTCAAGGCCATGCCCGAGGGGTTCCTGTCGACTCACCTGGTCGGCGGGGTGGCACCCGGCACGATCGTGCGATTGGCCGCGCCGCAGGGCAACTTCGTCATGCCGGACCCCGCACCCGCGAAGGTGTTGTTCATCACCGGCGGCTCAGGCATCACACCGGTGATGTCGATGCTGCGCACGCTGACGCGCCGCGGGCAGATCACCGATGTCGTCCACTTGCATTCGGCACCAACCGAATCCGACGTGCTGTTCGCGACGGAGCTGGCGGACCTGGAGCGCGGCCATGAGGGGTACCGATTACGACTGCGCGCCACCCGAACCGAGGGACGCCTGGATCTGTCTCGTCTTGACCACGAGGTGCCGGACTGGCGCGAGCGCCAGGTATGGGCGTGTGGCCCCGAGGGCATGCTCGACGCCGCTGAGCGCGTGTGGACGGCGGCAGGCATCGCCGACCTGCTGCACCTGGAACGTTTCGCGGTATCGAAGGCGGCCGCACACGGGCAGGGCGGCACGGTGGAATTCGCGCGCAGCGGGAAGACCGTGAAGGCGGATGCCGCGACGCCGTTGATGGATGCCGGCGAAGGCGCCGGTGTGCGGATGCCATTCGGCTGCCGGATGGGCATCTGCCAATCCTGTGTCGTGGGCCTGCTCGACGGGCACGTCCGTGACCTGCGCACGGGAGCCGAACACGAACCGGGCACTCGAATACAAACCTGTGTTTCTGCAGCGTCAGGCGATTGCGTACTGGACATATAAGGTTTACTGACCAGTAACCTACGGGTACGTAGGTTACGATAACGTAGGTACTTGAAAGGAGGGTTGACGATGGCGATCACCGACGTCCCCGAATTTACCCATCTGTCCGAAGCGGACATCGAGAGTCTGGCTGTTGAGCTGGATTCCATCCGTCAGGACATCGAAGACTCCCGTGGCGAGCGCGACGCGCGCTACATCCGCCGCACCATTGCCGCCCAGCGTGCTCTCGAGTTGGCGGGCCGGCTGACGCTGGCCGCGAGCTCACGCCGCTCAGCGTGGTGGGCGGGCACCGTCACCCTGGGCGTGGCCAAGATCATCGAGAACATGGAGATCGGCCACAACGTCATGCACGGCCAGTGGGACTGGATGAACGATCCCGAGATTCACTCCTCGACGTGGGAGTGGGACATGAGCGGGTCGTCCAAGCACTGGCGTTTCACCCACAACTTCATGCATCACAAGTACACCAACATCCTGGGCATGGACGATGACGTGGGCTACGGCGTCATCCGGGTCACCCGCGATGCCAAGTGGAAGCCGTTCAACCTCTACGGCAACCTGCTGTTCAACACCCTGCTGGCCATCGGCTTCGAGTGGGGCGTCGGACTGCAGCACCTGGAGCTCGGCAAGATCGCCAAGGGCGGCGACGACCGTGCCGCAACGATGAAGCGCGTGCGCGAGTTCGGTGTGAAGGCGGGCCATCAGATCGGCAAGGATTACGTGGTGTGGCCGGCGTTGACGTCGCTGTCGCCGGGTGCGACCTTCATGTCGACGCTGAAGGCCAACGCGGTCGCCAACGTCATCCGCAACGTGTGGGCCAACGCCGTGATCTTCTGCGGCCACTTCCCGGACGGCGCAGAGAAATTCACCAAGACCGACATGGTCGGCGAGAGCAAGGGTCAGTGGTACCTGCGCCAGATGCTTGGCAGTGCCAACTTCGAAGCGGGTCCTGCGCTGCGGTTCATGAGCGGAAACCTGTCCCATCAGATCGAGCATCACCTGTATCCGGACCTGCCGAGCAACCGGTACGAGGAGATCTCGGTCCGGGTGCGCCAGTTGTGCGATAAGTACGACCTGCCGTACACGACAGGCAACTTCCTGGTGCAGTACGGCAAGACGTGGCGCACCATCGCCAAGTTGTCGCTGCCGGACAAGTACCTGCGCGACACCCGTGACGATGCGCCGGAAACCCGCAGCGAGCGAATGTTCGACGAGCTCGCACCGGAGCAGCGACGTGGGCTGAAGTCGGCCATCGCCGCGGTGCGTGCACGACGCCATGAAAAGCGTGGAAAGCGCCGCCTTCAGAGCGGTCGCGAGCTAGCCGCCTGACCTGACGACCGAGAAAGCCCTCCCCGCGCTGGGAGGGCTTTTTCGTTGTGCGCGTCGGTATTTCGCTAGCTCTCCCGTAGGGCCGCGAGCAATCGCCGCGCGGCGGCAACCCGACCCGCTGCGGGCCCTGTCAGGGTGTCGAGCGCGCATTCAGGATCGGCAGGTGCGCCCATATGGCCGCAGCCTCTTGGGCAGTCCTTGATCGCCTCGGCCAGGTCGGAGAAGGCGAGCATCACATCGTCGGGTTCGATGTGCGCCAGGCCGAACGAGCGGATTCCGGGAGTGTCGATCACCCAACCGCCCAAACTCAACGGCAGCGCCACTGATTGGGTCGAGGTATGCCTGCCCCTGCCGATATCCGTCACCGCTCCGATTGCTCGATCTGCTTCTGGGACAAGGCGATTCACCAGTGTCGACTTGCCCACGCCGGAATGTCCCAGCAGTACGGTCACCTTGTCGGTTAGTAGGGGAGCCACCGCGTCAAGTGGATCGTCCCGCCCTGCGATGGTGACTTCGAGGTCGAGGTCGGCGAACTCGGCGGCGAAGGACTCAGGGGGCGCCAGGTCGGTCTTGGTCAGGCACAGTATGGGTTGGAGTCCACCGGCATATGCGGCGATCAGCGCGCGCTGCACCAGGCCGGTACGCGGCGGAGGATCGGCGAGCGCGACGACGATCAGCAGCTGATCGGCATTGGCGACGACCACGCGTTCGGTCGGGTCGGTGTCATCGGCGGTGCGCCGCAATACGGTTCGCCGCTCACCGCGTCGCACGATGCGCGCAAGGGTATCGGTCTTGCCGGAGACATCGCCGACGATGCCGACGTCATCGCCGACGACGATCGGCGTGCGCCCCAGTTCTCTTGCCCGCATGGCGGTGACGAGACGGTTGGGGTCGTGATCGAGCGCGCAGCCCCACCGGCCGCGGTCGACCGTCACGACCATCGCTGGATGGGCGTCGGCGTGGTCGGGTCTGTTCTTGGTGCGCGGTCGTGAGCCCTTGCCGGGTCGGACCCGGACGTCGGACTCGTCGTACTCGCGAGGGCTCAATCGCCGGCCAGCATGTCGGCCCACATCTGCGGGAAATCGGGGAGCGTCTTGGCGGTGGTGCCGATGTCCTCGACCTCGACACCGGCGACGCGCAATCCGACAATGGCACCGGCGGTCGCCATCCGGTGATCGGCGTAGGACCGCCACAACCCGGCGTGTAGCGGTCGAGCGGTGATCAGCAGACCGTCGGGCGTCTGGACGCACTGCCCGCCGAGACCGTTGATCTCAGCGGAAAGTGCGGCCAGCCGGTCGGTTTCGTGGCCGCGAAGATGTGCGACTCCGCGCAGCTGCGACACCGAACCCGCCGGCGCAAGGGCGGCCATCGCAGCCACCGCAGGTGTCAGCTCGCCCACCTCGTGGAGGTCGACGTCGATGCCGACGTGGGATGGGGGGCCCTGTGCCTCGAGATAGGAATCACCTTGGCGGACAACCGAACCCACATTCTTCAGGATCGTCAGAATGGTGTCGGCCGGCTGCACGCTGACCGACGGCCAGCCGGAGATGCGCACCGCTCCTCCCGTGACCACCGCTGCCGCCAGGAACGGCACCGCGTTGGAGAGATCGGGCTCGATGATCCAGTGCCTGGCCGCGACCGTGCCGGGACAGACGTGCCACCGATTGGCGCGCGTGTCGTCGACGTCGACGCCGGCGTCGCGCAACATCGCGACGGTCATCGCCACGTGCGGGGCCGAGGGTACCGACTCGCCGGTGTGCACGATCGTCAACCCGTCTTTGAACGCAGCGCCGGAGAGCAGCAGTCCCGAAACGAACTGAGACGACGATGAGGCGTCGATCTCGACGGTTCCGCCGGCCACCGATCCGGACCCGCGGACGGCAAACGGAATCGCGTCACCGTCGACCTCGACACCGAGGCGGCGAAGCGCCTCGAGCAGCGGTGCGATGGGTCGCGAGCGCGCCTGTTCGTCGCCGTCGAACGTGACGGTGGCGGTGCTCAGTGCCGCCACCGGGGGCACGAACCGAAGGACGGTACCTGCCAGACCACAGTCGATGCGGGCGCCGGCCTGCGGGTCGATTGCGCCGCTGAGCGTCAGCTCGGTGTGTTCTCCCTCGACCGTCACGCCGAGAGCCCTCACCGCGCCGATCATCAGGTCGGTGTCGCGGCTGCGCAGCGCACCACTGATCGTCGACGTACCGTCCCTCGTCGCAAGTGCGGCCAGCACCAGGGCGCGGTTGGTCAGTGATTTCGACCCCGGCACGGTGACCGTCGCGTGCACAGGACGCGACGTCGTCGGTGCCTGCCAGCTGCTGCTCACGCCTACATCCTGCCCTGTCGGTTCGCCGTGCCACCATGGGATATATGTGTGGACGATTCGCGGTGACCACCGACCCGGCGCTGCTGGCCGAGAAGATCCAGGCGATCGACGAGAGCAAGGCAAGCACGGAGAGCACCTCGGCGCAGAAAGACGCGTCGGGCGCCAATTACAACGTCGCGCCGACGACGACGATCAGCAGCGTGGTGAAACGCCACAGCGAGCCCGACGACGAGTCGACCCGCCGGGTGCGGTCGATGCGCTGGGGGCTGATCCCGCCGTGGGCGAAGACCGCCGAGGACGGTGGTCCGGACACCAAGGGGCCGCTGCTGATCAACGCGCGTTCCGAGAAGCTGACCACCTCGCCCGTCTTCCGCAATTCGGCGAAGAGCAAGCGGTGCCTGGTGCCGATGGACGGCTGGTACGAATGGCGGCCCAACGGTGAATTGGCGTCGGGCAAGAAGGCGCCGAAGACGCCGTTCTACATGTACGGCGGCGACGGTGAACCGCTGTTCATGGCCGGTCTGTGGTCGACGTGGCGGCCCCGCGAGAACTCGGGCGCGGAGTCCACAGAATCGCCGCTGCTGAGTTGCACGATCATCACCACCGACGCCGCGGGACCATTGGCCGAGATCCACGACCGAATGCCCTTGACGATCAGCGAGAGCGACTGGGACCGGTGGCTGGACCCCGACGCGCCGATCGACGAGGGCCTGCTGCGCGGTCATGGCGACCTCGACCGGATCGAGATCCGCGAGGTGTCCCGGCTGGTCAACAGCATCCGCAACAACGGCCCGGAGTTGATCGAGCCGGCCGAGCCGGAGCCGGAGCAGGCCACGCTGCTGTAGGGCCCAGCGTCCCGTCGAAACTCGGTTTTTCCAGCTGAAACGGCCTCGCAAAAAGCGAATGGCCATTAACATATTGACATGCTCACGTCTGTTCGGAAGCTTCTTGCCTTCGAGATGACGATCGCCGAATGGATCGGTACGGCGGCCATTCTCGCGGTTCCCTACGTCATCGTCGGCATGGTGTGGACGGCCGTGGGAGGCGACCCGGTAGGGGACCATATCGGCGGGCAGGGGCAGTCCCGGATCTTGTCGATTCTCGGTTCGATCGTCTCGTGGCCGGTGCTGCTCGTCTCGACGGTGTGCATGACATGACCGCGACAGACTTCCGCATCACGATTCACCGGCGCACGGCGCGGTGGGACACCGAACCGGTCACGGCGGCAGACGCGTTGGACTTCTGGTCCTTCGCGGCTGGAGCGGCAAACGTCATCATGCAGCTGTCTCGACCCGGGGTGGGCTATGGCGTGGTCGAGAGCAAGGTGGATTCGGGCAATCTGCTGAAGCATCCGTGGAAGCGCGCCAGGACGACGTTCCAGTACATTGCCGTGGCGGTCCTGGGAACGTCGGAGGACCGCGCGGCGTTCCGTGAGGCGGTCAACACTGCGCACCGCCACGTCAAGTCCGGGCCGGACAGCCCGGTGCGCTACAACGCCTTTGACCGTGACCTTCAGATGTGGGTCGCCGCGTGTCTGTTCGTCGGGCTCGAGGACACGTATCAGCTGCTGCGTGGTCAGATGACCGCCGAACAGTCCGAGCAGTTCTACCGGTCGGCATGGACCTTGGGAACGACCCTTCAGGTGGGCGAGGACCAATGGCCGCCCACCCGAGCAGAATTCGATGAGTACTGGGCGCAGGCCTGCGGTCGGATCGCCATGGACGATCGCGTCCGTGACTATCTGCTCGACCTGCTGAACCTGCGCATGATCAATCCCGTTCTGGGCCTGCCTTTCCGGCCGCTGCTCAAGTTCCTCACCGTCGGATTTCTGGCGCCGGTGTTCCGTGATGCGATGGGCGTGCAATGGAGCGATTTCAGGCAGAGCTTGTTCGAAAGGCTTTTCCAGCTGGTCGCTTTCGCGAACCGATTCCTGCCGGTGTTCATCCGCCAGGGCGGCAGCTACGTGCTGCTGGCAGACGTTCGGCGCCGGGTGCGTCGGCAACGCGCGTTGGTCTGAGCAATGCTGCGCCGGGTGCTCAGTCGTCGGGTGAGCGTCGAAGCGATGATCGAGTTGGCGATGTGGCTGGCAATTCCCTACCTGCTCATCGGGTTTGTGTGGGCGTTCTTCGACGCCGAGCAGGTGCTGCTGTTCGAGACCGCGTTGCAGGCCCGCCTGCCAGCCGGTTCGGAAATCCTGGCCTACGTGCAGACCGCGGCGTTGTGGCCGCACCTGATGCTCGGGGCCGACATCTGTGTGGCGTGAGGTCGGCCTTTCTGCCGTACCGCCGGGATTAGGCCGTCCACCGACCGGCGGACATGACGATGGGTCGGTACCGAGAAATCCTCGGTATTGGTAGAGTAATCCTCGTGCCGCGAACGAGTCGAACGAGTGTGGATGCGCGGGCCAGGTTGTTGGACGTGGCGCGTCGCCGGTTCGCGGTCGACGGCGCGCTCTCGGCGACCCTGGACGAAGTGCGGCGCGAGGCCGAGGTGAGTGTCGGCGCGTTGTATCACCACTTTCCCAACAAACTCTCGCTGGCCACCGCCGTCTACGCACAGTTGCTGAGCGAATACCAGACGGGGTTCCTTGCGATGCTGCGCGAACACGACACGGCAGAGGGCGGCATTCGTGGCGGGGTTGCCTATCACCTGCGATGGGTGACCGCACACCGCGGCGAGGCGACGCTGCTGTTGGGTTCGCGGTTGGACAGCGAGGATTTGCACCGGTCCAACAGCGCCTTTTTCGCGGCTGTCCGTGACTGGTGGCGTCCGCATCAGACGTACGGGGCACTGGGACCGTTGGATATCGGGATCACCGCCGCGCTGTGGCTCGGGCCTGCGCAGGAATTCTCTCGCTATTGGGTGGCGGGTCCCGCTGCCAAACTGCCCCGCGGTGCTGTCACGACATTTGCGGATGCCGCGTGGGCGGTGTTGCGCGCCAACGAGACTGAGGAGAAATTCAATGACTGAAGTGGGTTCGCTTTACCGGACGATGGTCACCGAGGGCGATGATCCGTCGGCGCCTGCACGGGTACGCGTGGAACGGCGCGAAGACCGGGCGGTCGTCACACTTGACGAGCCGAAGCGGCTCAATGTGCTCTCGGCTCCGCTGGTACGGCAACTCCGACGGGCACTCACCGACCTCGATGCCGACGCCGATGTGCGATCGGTCGTGATCACCGGCGCCGATCCGGGATTCAGCGCCGGGGGCGATCTGAAGATGATGCGCGCGGCCGTCGAACACCGCGATTCCCCAGAGGGCGGCGCCGACGTATGGCGGTGGATCCGGCGCGAATTCGGCGGTATTGCCCGACTCATCGCAGGTTCGGACACCCTGTTCATCGCGGCGCTCAACGGCGCGGCGGCGGGCGTCGGTTTGGCGTGGGCGATGACCTGCGACCTCGTAATCGCCAGTGAGCGTGCCGTGATCGTGCCCGCATTCGGCCGCCTGGGCCTCATTCCCGAGGTGGGGACCAGTTGGGCGCTGACCCGACGACTGGGCTATCAGGGAGCGCTCGCGTTCTACCTGCGCGGCGAGCACATCGACGCTGACACCGCGTTGCGACTCGGGCTCGTGCAGCAGGTGGTCGCCCACCATGAGCTGCTGAACGCGGCCGATGAGTGGTGCTCTCGTATCTCCGACATGCCTCCGCACGCGATGGCGATGACGAAGCCGCTGCTGCGCGCCGCAGCAGATGCCAGCTGGAATGACGCGCTCACCCTCGAGGAGTTCGCCGAACCGACCTGCTTCACCACCGCGGCATTCGCGGACAATGTGCACGACATGTTGAACGGCGCGCGTTAGCGGACATGGCAAGCGGCCCGCCCTCGCGCTGCGGGCGTGCCACGATGGCGCGGTGAGCTTCCAGGTGATCGCACCGCTGCTGCCGCGACCCGTACTGTTCGACCAGTTCTGGTGCGATCTCACATTCGTGCACTGGCCGGTGGAGCCGCAGCGCGTCGCGCACCTGTTCCCCGTGGGCACCCGCCCGGATGTGTTCTCCGACGGCCTCACCTATGCGGCACTGGTGCCGTTTGTGATGCGCCACACCGCCCTTGGCACCTCGGTGCGGCTGCTGTACTTCGGAAGTTTCCCCGAGACCAACATCCGTCTGTACTCCATCGACGACGCCGGCCGCCACGGTGTGGTCTTCAGATCGCTGGAAACGACACGGCTGGCCGTCGTGGGGTTCACCAGAGCGGCAATGGGCGTCCCGTACACCTGGGCGAAGATGCGCATCACCAGGGGCGACGACGAGATCTCGTATTCCAGCGTTCGGCGTTGGCCTACCAGGGGACTGCGCAGCACGCTGCGAGTGCGGATCGGCGACGAGGTGACCCCCACGCCGTTGGAGCTATGGCTGACCGCGCGGTGGGGCGCACACACCCGTAAGGGCGGGCGGACCTGGTGGGTGCCCAACGAACACGGCGAGTGGCCGCTGCGCGAGGCGCAGATCCTCGACCTGGATGATGATCTGCTCGCCGCGGGTGGGGTCGACATCGTGGGCGAACGCATGCGCGCGCTCTACTCGCCGGGCGTGCACGCGCGCTTCGGTAGGCCGTCGAGGGTGATCTGACGCAAGCGGGTAATTCCATACGCGCCCGAAGTGCTTTCGTGAGTGTGACGCTGCATTCATGACAAGCGGGGTGAAGTGCCAGGCGGCGGTGCTGCGGGGAGTCGGCGAGGAATGGGAGATCCAGGAGATAACCCTCGACCCCCCGCGTGACGGTGAGGTGCTGGTGAAGATGATGGTGGCCGGTGTCTGCCACTCCGACGACCACTACGCCACCGGCGACGGCGTCATGTCACCGGAGCTCACCGCGACGGTGGAGGCCACCGGCGGGTCAGCCCCGGAGTATTTCCCGCTCCTCGGCGGCCACGAAGGCGCGGGCGTCGTCGAACAGGTCGGCCCGGGGGTGCGGTCGGTACATCCCGGTGACCGCGTCGCGACCTCTTTCATCCCCGCGTGCGGTTGCTGTCGGTGGTGTGTGTCCGGCATGACCTACCTATGTGATGCAGGCGCGAAGATGTTCGCCAAGGAGATGACAACCGACGGCACCCGTCGGCGCCACCTCGGCGACGAGGATCTGACCGCAATGACACAGCTCGGCACGTTCTCCGAGTACATGGTGGTCGCCGAAGAATCCATCATCAAGATCGACGAATCGATTCCATTCGAGGCCGCCTCCCTGGTGTCCTGCGGTGTGACAACGGGTTGGGGATCGGCGACGGTCGGCGTTGGAACAGAGGTCGGCGACACCGTGGTCGTCGTGGGTACCGGCGGGGTGGGAATCAACGCTGTGCAGGGGGCCCGTGCCGCAGGCGCGAACGCCGTCATCGCGGTGGATCCCGTTGACTTCAAACCTGATACGGCGAAATTCTTCGGGGCGACCGATACCAGCCCATCGATGGAGGAAGCCTTTCCGTTGGTGAAGGAGATCACCAACGGCGTGATGGCAGACCGAGTTGTGTTGACCCCGAGTGTGCTTCACGCAGAACTACTGGCCCCCGCCATGATGCTGACACGCAAGGGGGGCACCTGCCTGATGACCGCGGTGCCGAAGCTGGAACTGAATTTGGTTCCGCTGTTGCTCGTCGACATGCTCCAAGGCTGCAAAACGCTCAAGGGACTCCTGTACGGCGGAATGAATCCCCGCGCGAGCATGCCGATGCTGCTGTCGATGTACCGCAGCGGCAACCTCAAACTCGACGAGCTTGTGACGAAGCGGTACCGCCTTGATCAGATCAACGACGCGATCACCGACATGCGCGAAGGCCGAAACATCCGCGGCATCATCGAATTCGACTAGGGCCGGCGATGAGCACTTGCGCGAAGTGGGGCACCACCCACCCGATGGGCCCACGCGCGGAGCGCAGGGGAGGCAGGGCGACTAAGGCCCGGTGTATCCCGGCGGGTTCGGAGTGTCGACCCACAGGTCGACGCCGAGTTCGGCGCCGGGGATGCAGTCGTACACCGACAGGTCGGTCACGCCGGACTCCAGCAGCACGTCCTCGCACAGCAGACTGTTGCCGGTGAAATCGCGGGCCGGCTTGTTGATGATCACGTAGGCGGCGTCGGAGTACACGTCGGCCTTGCGGGCGCGGCCCATGGCCTCGTCGCCGCCGAGCAGGTTCTGCACCGCGGCGGTAGCCACCATCGTGCGGGGCCACAGGGTATTGGAGGCGATCCCCGCATCGCGCAGCTCCTCGGCTATTCCCAAGGCACACAACGACATCCCGTATTTAGCCATCATGTAGGCCGTGGGTTTCAGCCACTTGGGCTCCAGGCGTACCGGCGGCGACAGCGTCAGAATGTGGGGGTTGTCGCGGCCCATCATGTGCGGGATGCACGCCTGCGACACCGAATACGTGCCGCGCACCTGGATTCCGTTCATCAGGTCGAACCGCTTGAGCGGAACCTCGGTGACCGAACCCAGGTTGATCGCCGACGCGTTGTTGACGCAGATATCGATGCCACCGAACTGTGCGACGGCCTGCGCCACCGCCGCAGTGACCGAGTCGCCGTCGCGGATGTCGCCGACGATCGGCAGCGCCTGTCCGCCTGCGTCTTCGATCTCCTTGGCTGCGGTATAGACCGTGCCCTCGAGCTTGGGATGCGGCTCTGCCGTCTTGGCGATCAGCGCGATGTTCGCGCCGTCGGCGGCCGCGCGTTTGGCGATCGCCAGCCCGATACCGCGGCTGGCGCCCGAGATGAACATGGTCTTCCCTGAGAGCGACATGGCCCCACCCTAGTTGTCGCGAAATGGCATTCCAGCAGGCCTCCACTCGCACTTTCTCTGCTGGAATTCAATTTCGCGGAAAATTCAGGCGCGGATGGCGGCGATCGTGGCGTTGGTGAGCGAGATCAGGTCCCGCGGATGTAGCGCCACGTCCCAACCGCGCTTGCCCGCGCTGCACAACACGCGGTCCCAGCGCAGTGCGGACTCGTCGACGACCGTGGGCAGCGGCCTGCGCTGACCGAACGGCGAAATCCCGCCGATCACGTAGCCGCTCGCGCGTTCGGCGGCCGCACGCTCAGCCATCGTGGCCTTGGGCACGCCCAGCGCGGCGGCAGCGGCCTTGAGTGAAAGCTTGGCGGGCACCGGCAGCACCGCGACCCCGAATCCGATGTCGCGGCCGGGGCCGCTCCCTGGCCGCTTCGGCAGGGCGAGCACCAGCGTCTTGAACACCTGCTCGGCGTCGACGCTTTGATCGCGGGCCAGCGCCTCTGCGGCCTCGTCGCCGAACGATTCGTTGCGGGGATCGTGGTGGTAGTGCAGCACCTCGTGTGGCACCCCAGCGGCCAACAGGGCCGCGATCGCAGGGGTTCCCGCACGTGCCACGGGCTCAGCGTAGTGCGGGAACAAGGCCGCCCGGTGGGGCTGTTATGCACGGGAGTGAGGCTGCCAGCAGCGGCGGCCGGAAAAGAAGTCGGTCTCAACCTCTACGATCGAAGGAAGGGGTCAAGGTGCCAGCAATTGCCATGGAGCGTCCGGTGGACCTGCCGGGCCTGTTTGGTGGCGCCGCTACAGAAGGGACGGTGCTTCCCGCGATGACCGACAACGACGGGTCGGGGTCCGATTCGGCGCCCGCGCAGGCTCCCGCCAGATCGGACGAGTCAGACGCCGAGCTGACGGCCCGGTTCGAGCGCGATGCGATTCCGCTGCTCGACCAGCTGTACGGCGGCGCGCTGCGCATGACGCGAAATCCCGCGGACGCCGAGGATCTGCTGCAGGAAACCATGGTGAAGGCCTACGCAGGCTTCCGCTCGTTCCGTGAGGGCACCAACCTCAAGGCGTGGCTGTACCGCATCCTGACGAACACCTACATCAACAGCTACCGCAAGAAACAGCGCCAGCCCGCCGAATACCCGACCGACGAGATCACCGACTGGCAGCTCGCCGCCAACGCCGAGCACACCTCCACGGGGTTGCGCTCAGCCGAGGTCGAGGCAATGGAGGCGCTTCCGGACAACGAGATCAAGGACGCGCTGCAGGCGCTGCCGGAGGATTTCCGGATGGCGGTGTACTACGCCGACGTAGAAGGCTTCCCGTACAAGGAGATCGCCGAGATCATGGACACCCCGATTGGCACCGTCATGTCCCGGCTGCACCGGGGCAGGCGGCAGCTTCGTGAATTGCTCGCCGACGTGGCCCGCGACCGCGGATTCCTTCGAGGCCAGCAGGTCGAGGCGCCCGAGGAGGTGTCGTCATGAGCTCGACTCCTGGCGACGAGCGCTGGCAGGCGCCGATCGGCCCCGTCGACCCTGAGCACCCCGAGTGTGCTGCGGTCATCGCCGAGGTGTGGACGTTGCTCGACGGCGAATGCACTGCTGAAACGCAGGACAAGCTGCGGCATCACCTCGAAGAGTGCCCGACGTGCCTCCGCCATTACGGCGTCGAGGAACGGGTGAAGAAACTGATCGCCCACAAATGCAGTGGGGAAAAGGCCCCTGACAGCCTGCGTGAGCGGCTGCGCATCGAAATCAGCCGCACCACCATCATTCGGCGCGGCTGAGCCCGGACGAGGCCGGCTAGCGGCCTACCGACTTCGAGCCGGCGTTGGGCCGCTTGCCGTGGTTGGCCTTGGAATGCTTACGGTCGCGCTTCTTACGGCCACGCTTCGCCATGGTCGTCCTCCATTCGGTACGGGGATTGTGGGGCCCACATCCAGCGGGCGCTCGCAGCTATTCTCTCACGGCCCGGCGGCACGGCTGTCGGGCCGGTGGTGTGGTTCGATATGAGCGTCGGGCACGCGGAGCCGGGTGCCGACGACTTAAGACTCCGAAGGGGTGAAGATGGCCGAGGA
>Ga0307409_100000648_pt1 | contig 15385 bp, 19 predicted proteins | sample 322Ometagenome_2_FD_203888 | JGI IMG/M metagenome (GOLD analysis project Ga0307409, IMG submission 203888) | Maize rhizosphere microbial communities from greenhouse at UC Davis, California, United States - 322HYB-O-2 | ecosystem: Host-associated > Plants > Roots > Rhizosphere > Soil | place... | reverse complement strand
CACCGCGGCCGAGCTCGACGCCGTCAACCGCCGCGTGCGTAACGGCATCGGCACCATCGTCGTGCCCGTCAAGGCCGGCCAGAGCAAGTACAGCAACACGGCCGATAACTCGAGATACAGGTGGTGACCCCGTGTCGACCCTGAGCGCCACGCCGAACGCAGACGGCAGCGTGACCCTGAACGCCGGCAGCATGCCAAAGCTCGTCGCCGACATCGCCACCTATGCAACGGCCACCTACATGCTCACCGACAACGCCGACACGGTGATGTCGACGACGCAGCTCGAGGACGGCAGCGCCGTTCAAATGGCGTGGAATAAGACCACGTCGAGCTACGCGTCGGTGTACATCAACCGTTCCGGTCTGGTGGTCGGCGACTACTACGCGTTCCGGTGGCGCGTCAAGATCCTCGCCGCGCGCCCGGGCGTGCCCGGTGACGTCGTGCCACCGCTCGAGGTATGGCTCGACAGCTCGGCGCCTAAGCCGTGGGGCGAGGACGAGCAGAGCCGCACCGTGCTGTGGCAGACCAGCGCCGACGACGGTGTGCCGCCATACATCGACCTGTGGCTGTTCGTGCAGGCGCAGGCCACCACCGAGAAGCTCTACCTCAGGTTCCGGCCGCTGTATCCCTACGTGTCGAATGTGTCGCTCTACATCAAGGATTTCAACCTGCGGCAGGCCGACCTCACCATCAAGAAAACCACGCCGCGGATCTTCCGCACCGACCAGAACGGCCGGCGCGAGCTCGACACGCCATACATGAGCGGCAAGTCACCGACCACCACGGCATACGGTCCGCTCGTCGACCGTGAGGCGGCGCTCACCGGCTCGGTGCTCTATGAGCTCATCGACACCGGTGGCGGCGTCGACGTCGACGCCACCGCGACGACCACGCTGGCCGGCAGCACGCCGCCGGTGGCGCTGTCGAGCAACGACCTCGCCGCCAGCGGGCGCGTCGAGCTGGTGACCAACTACAGCGGCGACCTAGTGAGCACCGGCAAGGTGCACCAGGTCGTAGACCGGGCCGACCCCGTCGTCGTCACCGGGCCGGCGTCGACCCGGCAGGGCACCCTCGAGCTGTTCACCACCTCGCGCGCCGACGCCGAGGCGCTGCTCGCCATCGTCAAGGCCGGCACCGAGCTGCTGCTGCGCACCCGTAACGACATGGATATACGGCTCGTGCCGCAGCGTGCCAGCGACCGGCCGGCCGAGGTCGGCGAGGACCTGTGGCAGCTGCAGCTCGACTACGTCGAGGTGCTGTGATGGGCAATCCTGCGCCATACCTCGCCGGCACCGACCAGCTCATCACCGGCGTTCACCAGCAGCAGACCCGGCTCGAGTTCGTCGACGTCGCCGGCACCAGCTACCCGCTGCCGTTCCTCGACGCCGAGGTGTCGTTCGACGAGGCGCGCGCGCCGCGGGTGCAGATCAACGCCGTCGTGCCCGACCCGGGCGCCGAGCTGCTCGGCCGGCTCGACCCGCGGCTCGGTGGCCGGCTGCGCGCGTTCGCCGGCTACGTGTGGCCGGACGGCCGGCGCGACGAGCGGCTGCTCGCCGACCTTGGACTCGGCGAACGCACCGTGAACCGTGAGGCCGGCACCGTCGCGCTCGAGGCCGGCAGCGACGAGGCCATGGTCATCGACGCCGGCCACATGAACGCCGGCACCATCACCACCAGCTCGACCCGGGCCGGCATACAGGCGTTGGTCGACGGCGCGTTCGGGTCGCCGCGCACATGGCAGATCACCGGCAGCGACACGACGGCCGTGAACATGGCCGTGACGGACACCGACCGGTGGGAGAACATCGACGAGCTCGCCGACCGGCTCGACCTCGACGTGTTCGACGACGGCACCCGCACATGGTTCATCAAGCCGCGCAGCTCGAGCACCGGCACCGCCACGCACGAGCTCGTCGTCGGCGACGCCGGCACCGTGCTTGAGGCGAACGCCAACGTGAGCCGGCGCGGCGGCGAGTACGCCAACCGTGTGCACGTCGTCTACACGTGGACGGACAGCGCCGGCGCCACGAAACAGGTCATCGGCGTTGGCTACATCAGCGCCGGCGCGCTGGCGTTCGCCGGCGACAACCGCGTCGTCGCGCGCGTCGAGCGCAACGTCGCCACCTCGCAAGCGGTCGCCGATACCGTCGCGCGCAACATCGTGCGGCGCACCGTCACCCGCGGCCGGTCCTATGACCTGCGCGCGGTCGCCGCCTACTGGCTGCGGCCGACGCACACGGTGCTCGTGCAGCTGCCCACCGGCGGGCCCGAGCTGCAGCTCGTCGCGTCGGTGGCGTTCGACCTCGCCGACAAGACGATGCGCGTGCGTACCCGCGTGACAGACACAGGAGTGACGATCGCATGACCTACTTTGACGACACGCGCGACAGCTGGCGCGCCCGCTCGAGCCGGCACGTGCTCGACCGCGTCGCGCCGGCCACCCGCACCGAGTTCATGGTGCATTACGACGGCGCCGAGCCCATCGTCGTGAGCTCACACGCCGACTGTCTCGAGCGGGTGCGGCGCGACCAGGCGTACCACATGGACAGCAACGGGTGGGCCGACATCGGCTACACCGGTCTGGTCTGCCAGCACGGCCGCGCCATCGAGGGCCGCGGCGCCGACGTCGCCGGCGCGCACTGTCCCGACCACAACGTGCGCGCCTACGGGTGGCAGTTCATGGTCGGCGGCGACCAGCAGCCAACCGCGGCAGCGCTGGCACGGATGGCGCGCGTGTACGCCGACAGCTGCGCCCGGTCCGGCCGGCAGCTGCGCCGGATGGTGCACAGCGACGGCTACGCCACCGCGTGCCCGGGCCCGTTCATCACCCGATGGGTGCGCGCCGGCATGCCGGTGCCCACCGACCCCACCACCACCACACCGACAGGAGACACCGCCATGTCACAGCAGGACGTCGACGAGCTCAAAGACTACGTCGGACGGCTGCTCGTCAAGGGCTACACCGTCAACGGCAAGTCGTACCCGGGCGTTGCGGCCGTGAACATCGAGAATCAGCGCCGCATCACGGCCACCGGTGAGGCTGTCGCCGGCGTCGCGGCCAAGGTGGCCGCGCTGTCGGCCGCGGTGCAGCAGCTCGCCGCCGGCAAGCCGCTCGATTTCGCGGCCATCGAGGCAGCTGCTCGAGCCGGCGCGGCCGACGCCATCAAGAGCATCACCGTGACCGTGGAAGGTGCCGAGTGATGGCGCCGGCACAGACCAGGTCCAACCGCCGGCTCGACGCCGAGGCGCCGGCGCCGTCGTGGCTGATGCTGGTGCTCGGCGTGCTGGTGCTCGCCATCGGCGTTGGCGCCTACCTCGCGCTGGTGCTCACCGGCAATCAGGCCGAGACGGGCGTGCTGCTCGGTTTCATCGGGCCCGTCGTGACGGCGCTCATCGTGGCGCAGGTGGTCAACCGCCAGCACCAGCAGACCGAGACGCGGCTCGACCAGCAAGACCAGACGCTCGAGCAGCAGACGGCGCAGCTGCAGGTCATCGGCGAGAACACCAACGGCGTGCTCAACCGCAAGATTTACGACAACGCCGAACGGGCGTTCACCGAGTCACCGAAGGTCGCCGAGGCCATCAAGGCGAACGCGCGCGCCGCGCTGGCCGACCTGCTCACCGAGCACCTAGTCGAGCCCGAGGCCGAGCTCGACACGAGTAGGTCGGGGCGCGGTGGGCGCGTGGATCTCGGCGCAGAGCTGCTGGGGCGTGATGCTGAACAGTTCCGCGAGCCGGTCGATGTCGTCGAGCGACCACGCGGTGATGCCGCGCCACCGCTCGGAGATGCGCGACGGCGCTAGGCCGAGGTGCCGCGCTATGTCGCGCTGGTGCATGCCGCGTCGTCCGGTCTCGGCTCGGATGTTGGCCGCGACGACGTCGGCGAAACGTGTGTGGAGTGCTGTAACCATGTCCGCATTATTGGGTAAAGGTTCCGTAAACCGCACGCCATTGACCACACACGACACGCCGTGGCTTGCAAGTAGTTCCTATGAGCGGTATCTGTTACCTGTGACTAGCACAAACGAGCCATCAGGGATCACCCAAATAACTGAGGCCATGGCGGCAGCCGTTCGAGCCGAGGCGGCGCGCCGTGGCTTCAACCAGGCCGACCTACGCCGATGCACCGGTCTGAGCAAGACCACCGCGCATCAGCGCTGGCACGGCCGCACCGCGTGGACGGTCGCCGAGCTGCTCGCCATCTGCGAGCTGCTCGAGCTCGACGCCGTGACGCTCGGTCTCGAGGCCGGCATGTATGACGTCGCCACCGTCGCCGCGGTCGCCGCACAGCGTGGCCCGCTGGTGCCGGCATGAGGACCCTCACCCGCGCCGAGTTCGCGCAGCTCGGCCCGCAGCAGCGCGTCATCAGGATGAACCAGCTGCGCGCCGTCGTGCGCCGCTACGAGCTCGAGCACCGCCGGCGCTACCGCGGGCCGGTGCAGCTGCTCGAGCAGCTGGCGCGCGTCGTCGAGCTCCACGCCACCGTCGAGCAGCCGCGCGACCAGCGTGGCCGGTTCGCTCGAGGCGCGTCGTGATGCGCGTCGAGGCCGACCTCACCACCATGCCTGCGTGGTCGCTCGCCGGCTGGCTCGCCGGCGCGCTCGTCGTCGTCGTCGTGCTCGTCGCGGTGGCGCTCGTCGACGATCGCCGTGAGCGCCAGCGCCGGCAGCTCGTCGAGCTGCCGAGCGGCCGCAAGTTCGTGCGGTGCTGGACGCACGCTTGCCCGTATGCCGGCGTCGTCGAGGTGTTCGACCGGCACGCCGGCGTCGACCTCAAGGTGTGCGTCGGGCACGCACACGAGGGCGTGGTGCGCGGCTACTACCGTCTGCGCCAGCACAGGCCGGCCGCGTGAGCACCGCGGCCATCATCGACGCCGAGCAGGTCGCCGAGCTCGTCGACGCCGGCTGGTCAGACCGTCGCATCGCCGACCGTCTCGGCGTCTCGTCGCGCACCGTGCTGCGCTGGCGCGGCCGGCTCGGTCTCGCGTCGAGGTGGACCCCTGAGATACCGCCACACGGAAATGTCAGCCGGTATCGGCGTGGCTGCCGGTGCTCGGCATGTGTGGCTGCCAACGTAAGCGCCACCGCCGAATGGCGGAGGACCTACCAGACCAGCACCAGACCAACAGCGGTCCGCCACCGCGCCCGCTGGACCCCACAAGACGACGCGTTCCTGCTCGAGCACACCGGCACGGTTGCCGGCGCTGCTCGAGCGCTCGGCCGCACGTATGCGGCATGCAACGAACGGCTGCGCCAGCTCAAGGCACAGCAGCAGTAGCGCACCACCAGGCACCACCAGCTGTAAGCCGCTCTACGACCGTAGCGGCGCTATCACCGAGAGGGTGACGGCACCAACGGTCGGACCGCCTCACCAAGCGGTGCCGTCGCCCGTCAGAGGGGCCACTGAGCGCTACCCGCGTGCGAGGCCATCGGACCAAACACGGCACGCACGCGGGACCGTGAGACGTAGCGGAGGCAGCGCGGTGAGCAATCAATGGAAGTCCGGAACCGCGCCAGCTCGAGGCCGGTAAGAGCTGTCCATGCCAACTACGTCGTATGCCGTCCTTGACACGTCCTTGTGTCCAACCACCCGTCGACCTCGACGGGCCGCACACGTGAGAACACCTCACCGGTGCGGCGTTGCCATTCACACCGATAGGCACCGCCGCGCCGTGAGGTTGGCCCTAGCACCACACACCGACAGGAGCGCCGCCATGCAGACCGCCACCACCACCACCGAGCGACCCTGTGCGGTCGCCGGCTGCACCTACCTCGCCACCAGCACGCTCGACCTCGCCGAGCACCACCGCACCAACCATCGCCGACGAGCTCGACCAGGCACCCGACTCGATCGCGCCCGGTTCGACCGGATGCGTGCCGCGGCTGCTGCAGCTGCTCGAGCCGACGAGACGGTCTGTCTCGGCTGCCCGTTCCGCGCGTGCCCGTCGTGCCGCTGGCAGGGTGGCACCGAGTGAGCCGGCACCACGACGCGCGGGCCCAACGCTCGGCGCGTCGCGTGTGGGCGCCCATCGTCGCGTCGGGCGAGGCCACGTGCCGGCGGTGCGGCGCGCGCATCGTGCCCGGTCAGCTGTGGGACGTCGGGCACATCGTCGACCTCGCGCTCGGCGGGCACCCTGCCGGCGCGACCGCACCCGAGCACGCGCGCCGGCGTGACTGTTCCGCCGGCGGCAACCGCTCGGCCGGCGCGGTGCTCGGCAACCAGCTGCGCGCGCGACCGCGTCGCCGGCTCGACGAGTGGCTGCGCCGTTGACCCTCGCGTTTTTTGCGCCGGCATCGCCACGCGCAACCCCGGGAGCTGCCTTTTCTCTCCCCCGATGAACCCGGAATCGGACCAGATCACGTCGGCTCGCATACCATCAGCCGCATACCAGAAAGGACAGACGATGGCCGGAAAGCAGGGCACCCTCGACATCCCCACACCGCGCGACAAGGCCGAGCGTGGCGGGCCGGTGTATCAGGGTGTGTGCAAGCAGATCCGCGCGCTCTTTCCGGTCGGGCCCGAGGCCGGCCACCAGGCGCGCTGCCGGTGCGCCGAGTGCGTCGAGACGGCCGCGGCCAAGGATGCCGTCGCCGGCTGGCTCGCGCAGGCGCGCAGCATCGCCGCCAGCATCGACCGGGTGAGCGGGCACGGACAGACCCGGCAGGCGTCCGGCGTGCAGCTCGCCGCGTTGCATGAGCGGCTCGACGCCGCGCTCGAGCGGCTGGCGCCCAACGGTGAGCGTGACAAGCTCGCCGAGCTGCTCGCCGACCTCGACGACCTCGACGAGCAGCTCGAGCAGGAGGGTGCACCCGATGGCGACGCCGCGGAACCACACGCCGCGCAGTAGCAGGCCGAGCCGCGGGCCGGCGGTCCGCAAGATCGCCGCAGTCAAGGGTCGCCGGTGTCCGTGTGGCCGGTGCGGGCCCCACATGCCGTGGCAGCGGCGCGCTGCCGACGTCGCGCTCGAGGTCGACCCCGTCACCAAAGTAAACGCGTTCGGCATCGTGGTGGTCTCGGTGCCGCGGCAGTCCGGCAAGACGACGCTCGAGTCGGACGTCGCCGACCACCGGTGCCTGTCGATGCGCCGCGCCCGCGTGTGGCTGGCCATGCAGAACGGCAAGACGGCCGACAGCTGGATGCGCGAAGAGCACTTCGCGCAGCTGTCCGAGGCCGAGCTGCTGCGCGGCCGGTACATCGAGTCTCGCCGCGCCGGCGAGGTCGGCGTCAAGTGGACGCCGACCAGCTCGACGTTCCTCACGTTCCCACCGAAACGCGACGCGCTGCACAGCAAGCAATCAGACCTAGTGTTCGTCGACGAGGCGTGGTCACACAACGCCGAGGTTGGCGCCGACATCCGGCAGGCCATCCGGCCGACGATGGCCACCAGGCGCGGCGCGCAGCTGTGGGTGGTCTCGACGATGGGTGACGACTCGAGCGTGTACCTCGACCAGTACATAAGCCTTGCCCGGGCGTCGCTCGGCGACCCGAACGCGCGCGTGGCGTTCATTGACTACGGCATAGGCGCCGACGTCGACCCCGAGGACATCGACGCTGTCGCCGCGGCGCACCCGGCTGTCGGGCACACCATCGGCCGCGACGCGCTCGTCGAGGCCCTCGACGAGTTCAAGGCCGACCCGCTGCTCGGCGGCGTCGCCGGTTTCGCACGCGCCTACGGCAACCGTCCGACCCGCACCGCGGAACAGGCCATCAGCGCCGCCCGGTGGGCCGCGGCCGGCCGCGCCCGGGTGCCGCTGCCCGACCGTGCCGGCATCGGGCTGGACGCCACACCGAGCGGCGACCGCGCCGCGCTGGTCGCCGGCTGGCGCGACGACACGACGCACAGCTACGTCGAGCCGCTGTGGGCCGGCGCGCCCGGGCGCGACACGCCGGCGCTGGTGGTCGACGTGCTCGAGGCCAACGACGCGCCGCTCGTCGTCGACCGCGCCAGCATCGGCGCGCTCGAGCTCGTCGACGCCATCGCCGCCGAGTGGCGCCGCCGGCACCCGGGCCGGCACGCGCCCGAGTTCCCCCACCGGTTCCTCACGATGGCCGAGTACGCCAGCGCGTGCGGCATGCTCTACAACGGCGTGCTCAACGACACCGTGCATCACTTCAACGACCCCGACCTCACGGCGTCCGTCGAGGTAGTGGCCAAGCGGCAGCTCGGCGACGGCGGTTTCGGCTGGCAGCGCAAAGGCTCGGCCGGCAGCATCGCCGAGACGGTCGCCGCGTCGGTCGCGCTCAAGGCGTTCGACCTGCTGCCGGCACCGCGCCGGCGCGCGGTCGCCCGAGCCGGTGGCGGTGCGTCTCGCCGGTTCCGGTGACACACGGTTCCGCTGCGCGGTACATTCTCCGCATGCACTACTGGACAGGACAGGAGACACCGACCATGCACCACGCACGACACCGCACCTATAGGCCCGACAACACCCTGCTACTGCTCGCCGGCATCGTCGCCGCGCTGCTGGCGCTGGTGCTCATCGGCGCAGCTGCAGCACACCAGGCACCCGCGCCGACCACGAGCTCGAGCTCGGCCGCGGCCGTCGTCGGCGCGTCGCACCGCGGCGGGCCGGCCGTGATCCGGCACAAGGCGCGCAGCTGCTACACCATCCGCGACGACGCCGGCCGCGTGCTCTACCGCAAATGCTCCGTGCGGTGGGTGCAGGACGTGCGCCACCGCTCGACCCTCGAGCAGTTCCGCGCCCGCTACGGCGGTGCCGCGTGAGGCTCGCCGGCGACTACCTGTGCGACGGGCCGACGTGCGACGGCATCGCCGCCGACGACGGCTGGCAGCCGGCCGGCTGGACGCACACGCAGGACGGCCGCGACCTGTGCGCCAGCTGCAGCCGGCTCGCCGCGGCCGGCCAGCTCGACGACACGCCGCGGCTGCCACCGGTGACCGCACAGGCGCCGGCCGTCTCGGTGCCGGCGGTGCGTGAGCTCGTCGAGCTGCTCACCGGCGAGTATGGCCGGCTCGAGGTGCACCCGGCACCCTCGCGCATCATGAGGCTCGAGCTCGACCCCGAGTGGCTCGCCGCCGAGGTTGTCGCGCTCGACGACGCCGGCGGGCGCGTGTGGGCTGCACCCGGCGAGGTAGCCACCGAGTCATGGTGTCTCGCGTGGTGCGACCTCGACATCGCCGGCCAGCTGCGCGACTAGCAGGCACCACCGACAACGGGCCCGACCGGCGACACGCCGGCGGGCCCGTTCTGCTGTCTGGTGACACCGCACACTGACACGCGCACCGGAACGTCGAGCCGGCTGCCAGTATCGGCGTCGTGAGTCCGAGTCTGCTTTCCCGCCTTATGCCGGTCGCCAAGGTAGCGTTCTCGACCACACCGACGGATTCATCCGCGTCGTCTCCGTCGGCGGTGGCGGCGTCGGGCTGGTCCCCCGACGCTGCCACCCGTCCGTCGCGCTCGATGTACGCCGCGCAGGCCGTGGCCGTCAAGGTCGCTCTCGCCATTCCGGCGGTGCGCAAGGCGCAGCACGTGATCGCCGGCAAACCCTCGACGTTCCGGCTCGCCGCGTTCGAGGCCGGCGAGCAGCTCGCCGAGCTCGACCCGCGGTGCAGCTGGCTGCGCCAACCCGACCCCAACCGCACGCTGCAATCGCTGCTGTTCCGCACGCTGCAGGACGGCATCTGGCACGACCGCTGCCTGTGGGACGTCGAGCGTGACCTCGCCGACCGCGCGGTGCGGTTCCGTCGCGTGCACCCGTCGCGCATCGACACCGTCACCGACCCGCGCGACGAGGACACCGTCGAGGCGTGGCTCGTCGATGGCAAGGACTACACGCCGGCGCAGGCACGTGAGCGGTTCGTCGTGTTCGACTTTGGCGGGCTCGGTGGGCTGCGCCGGTTCGGCGGTCCGCTGCTCGAGCTGTACGCCGACCTGCAGGCCGCGGCCGGCAACTACGCGCGGGCGCCGCACCCGAAGGCCATCCTCAAGAACCACGGGCCCGACCTCGACGACGACGAAATCGACGAGCTGCTCAACGAATGGGAGCAGGCGCGCGCCACCAGGTCTGTTGGCTACCTCAACGACGCGGTCGACTACGAGACGCACGGGTGGAATCCCGAAGAGCTGCAGCTCGTCGAGGCGCGCGAGCACGCCGCGCTCGAGGTGGCGCGGCTGTTCGGGCTGCCGGCCAAGAGCGTTGACGCCAAGAGCGGCGACCCGCTGACCTACTCGACGCTTGCCGAGTGGCGCCGCGACGAGCTCGACGCGGTGCGGCCGTGGCTGTCCGTCATCGAGCAGACGCTATCGCTCGACGACCGCGGCAGCCGGCCGCGCGGGCTGGTGCTGCCCTACGGCATCACGGCGCGGTTCCTCACCGACGAGTACGTGCGCGACTCGGCGCTCACCCGAATGCAGACATGGGAGTCGGGCCTACGGTCCGGCGCGCTCGAGCTCGACGACGTCAAGGCTGCCGAGCCGCTGGCCATCGCACCGGCCAAGCCGCGGCCGGCACCCGCACCCGCACCCGCACAGGAGACGCCAGCATGACCACACAGACGGTTCGCATCGAGTTCACCGAGCAGCAGCTCGCCGCGGCCGGGGTCCGGTTCGCCGAGGGTGACGGAGAAAAGCGCACGCTCGAGGGCGTCGTGATGCCGTTCGGCACGCCGAGCGGGCCGGCCATGGACGGCTACCGCTACCAGTTCTCGACCCCACCGGAGAACGCCGACGAGCTCATCGACGTCGTCGACGAGCATTACGACGCCGTCGTCGTCGGCCGGCTCGCGGCACCGTTCGACGCCACCGACACGCAGCTGTCGGCGCGCGCGCGGATCTTCAAGACCACCCGCGGTAACGACGTGCTCGTCGAGGCCGTCGAGGGCGTCAAGACCGGTTTCAGCGTGGCTGCCGCGTTCGACTCGTTCGACGAGGTCGACGGCGTGCGCCACGTCACCGGTGCTTGGCGTGCCATCCATTTGGGCGTCGTCCGCCGGCCGGCGTTCACCGAGTCCGAGGGATTCACCCTCGCGGCGTCAGCACACACAGGAGAGAAGATGAACCCCGAGCAGGAGAAGACCGGCGGCGTTGGCGCTGTCGAGCTGCCCACCGTGCCCGAGCTCGCCGCCAAGGTGGCCGAGTTCATGGCCGACGCCGGCCGGCAGGAGACGCACCCGCTGGCGCGGTTCCGCAACCGCACCGAGTTCATGGCCGCGTTTCAGGCTGCCGACGAGGACGGCCGCGAGCAGCTCGCGGCGCAGTTCGCGCTCGTCGACCAGGTGACCGCCAACAACCCGGGCGTGATGGTGCCCGGGTGGCGCACCGACATCAAGGCCAACCTCGACAAGCGCCGGCCGGCCATCGCCGCCACCGGTGGCAGCATCAGCCTGCCCGACACCGGCATGTCGGTCTCGTGGCCGTACTTCGACGGTGACCTCGACGCCATCATCGCCGAGCAGGCCGCGGAGAAGGCCGAGCTCAACTCGGTGCGCATCGACATCGACAAGGCCGACGCCACCATCCGCACCGCCGGTGTGGCGTCCGACATGAGCTACCAGCTGTTGATGCGCTCGACGCCGGCCTACCTCGCGGCATACCAGAACATCACCGATGCCGGCTGGGCCCGCTACACCGAGCGGGTGTTCGAGCTGGCGCTGCAGGCCGCGTCGACCGAGATTGGCACGGCGCTGCCGGCCGACCTGTCGACCGCTGCCGGCGCCGATGCGTTCTGGGCGCTGCTGTTCGAGGGCTCGGCCGCTGTCGAGGACGCCACCGGTGCGCCGGCTGGATTCACCCTCGCCGCGCCCGACGTGTTCCTCGAGCTCGGCGGCAACCCGGCGCTGCGCAAGACGGACAGCAACGACACCGCCAACGCGTCGACCCTGCGCATCAACGTCAACGGTCTCGAGGTCACCCGGGCGCCGTTCCTCGACGCCGGCACCGTGATCATGGGTAACGAGTCGGTGGCCAAGTTCTCGGAGACGGGCCCGATGCTGGCCACCGAAGAGAACGTCGCGCGGCTCGGCCGCGACGTGGCCACGTGGGGCATGTACGTGCCCGCAGAGGTCTACTTCCCCGCCGGTCTGGTCCGGTTCGACCGCACCGTGTAGTGAGCGCCGCCCGGTGCCGGTAGCGCGCTGCGCTGCCGGCACCGGACGGACCACCACCACCACCGAGACAGGAGAGCACACATGCTGCCGTGGCCGTGGGATACCGTCGCCGAGGCGCACACCGAGGCGCGCAACACGCGTCTGTGGGCCGACGCGCCGGCCGACGACGCCACGCTCGACGTGCTGCTCGAGGCTGCCAGCGACCAGGTGCACCGGTTCGCGCCGGCCGTGGGCGTCGACACGGTCGGCGACCCGCTGCCGGTGCCGCCGAGGTACAAGCTCGCCACCATCTATCAAGCACGCGAGCTGCAGGCCGCTGCGGTGCGTGACGGTGACGTGATCGGCGTCGGCGACTACGGGCTGCGCGCTCGGCCGCTGGTCGACAGCGTCAAGCAGCTGCTCCGTCCGCAGCGCGGCCGGCCAGGTGTCGGCTGATGGCGCCCACCTCGCCGGCGCGCGACGCCATCCTCGCCGCGGTCGCGGCGCTACCGCTCGAGGTCGACGTCGAGGCGTACGCGCGCAACGCCACCATCACAGCGCCAACCGTCATGGTGCGACTCGACCGCGTCACCAAACGCGCGCCGTGGCGCGACTACGACGCCGCGCTGCTCGTCATCGTCCCCAACACCGTCGAGGACGCCGACGACGAGCTCGACGCGCTGCTCGAGGACGTGCTGCAGGCCATCGACGCCGGCGACGGTCCGCTGCGCTGGACCACCGCAGACCGCGCCACGTTTGAGGGCGCCTTTCCCTGTTACGAGGTCACCCTCACTGTTCCCGTCGTGCCACAACGCGACACCACCACCACCACCACACAGGAGTAGTCATGGCCAAGGTCGCTCTCGCCGAGCCGCTAGTGCTCGAGAACGCCACTCTCAAGATCGACGTCGACAACTACGAGGCAGCGGTCGCCGAGGTTGCCATCGTGCCCACCACGCCGCGCAGCTCGGTGTCGTTCAAGGGCATCGACGGTGGCACCTACAACAAGCCGACGCAGGGCGCGTCCGAGTGGGTGTGCAACCTCACCTATGCGCAGGACTGGGCCGAGCCGACATCGCTGAGCAACTACCTGCTCGAGCACGAGGGCGAGACGGTGCCGGCCGTGTTCGTGCCCGAGGCCGGCAGCGGGCTGCCGTCGTTCGCGGTCGACCTCACCGTCGCGCCCGGGCAGATCGGCGGGCCGGTCGACCAGGTGCTCACGGCGTCGGTGTCGCTCGGCTGCACCAAGCCGGTCAAGGGCGCGACCGTCTAGCAGATGGCGTCGCTCGACGAGTTCCGCGGCCAGTGCCGGACGGCAGCACGCAATATGCGCCGGCTGCCGTCCGAGCTGCGCCGCGAGCTCGCGCAGCGCGTCAAACCCGAGGTCGCCGCGCCGCTGGCGCAGACGGTCGCCGGCCGCGCCCGCGGGCCGCACGCCGCGGCGCTGTCGGCAGCCGTCAAGACACGCGCCAGCGCCGACCCCGTCATCGTCGTCGGCGGCGCGCGTCGCGTCGTCTCCGGTGGCGCGTCGGCGCGGCAGCTGGTCTATGGCGACGAGTTCGGCGGCGGCTCGAGGGTGGCCGCGGTGCCGGCCACCTCGCGCCGGCGCGGCCACCGCCGGCGCACCACACGTCAGTTCCGTCGAGGCCCGTACCCGTTCGTGTTCCCCACCATCAGCGACCGGGTGCCGTGGGTGCTCGACAAGTTCGCCGACATCGTCGACGACGTTCTCAGGAGGACAACCGATGGCCGATAGGGGCCGCGACCTGAAAGTCGCCATCCTGTCCGACGTCGACAAGTTCGACGCCGAGCAGCCGGCGCGCCAGCTCGAGCAGCTGGCCGACGCCGCCGGCGACGCCGGCCGCGCGCTCGACGACGTCGACGCCGCGGCTGCCGGCCGCGACCTCGACCAGCTCGGCGACCGCGCCGACCAGGCCGGCCGCGCGCTGGCCGACCTCGACGCCGACAAGGCCGGCCGGCAGCTGCGCGAGCTCGGCAGCGACACCGACCGCACCGGCAAGGACCTCGACCAGCTCGCCACCGACGCCACCGCCACCGCACGCAAGGTCGACGGCGCGTTCGAGGCCATCGCCGCGTCGAGCAAGAGCAATCTCCGCAAGGTCGACGACGCCGCAGACGGCGCCGGCGACCGCGTCGCCGACATGTCGGATGAAATCAAGGGCGAAGCGCTCGAGGGCGCGGCGTCGTTCGACGGCAGCATGGACAGCATCAAGGACAGCGCGCAGTCGGCCGCTGCAATGGCGCTGGCCGCGTTCGGGCCCATCGGTGCCGGCATCGGCGTGGCCGCTGCAGCCGGTTTCGGTCTGTTCCGCGCACAGGCCGACCGCGCCAAAGAGGCTGTCTCGGCGCTGGTCGGTGAGCTCGTCGCCGGCGGTGGCCGGCTCGGTAACGACAGCGTGCTCGCCAAGATTCAGGAGCTCGCCGAGTCCGGAGACATCCTCGAGCTGCAGAAGCAGGCCCGCGCCGCCGGCGTCGACGTCGGCGATTTCATCGCTGCCGTCGCCGGCGACGCCGACGCGCTCGACCGCTCGACGCGCGCCATCGAGGACCGGCAGCGGGCCCTCGCCGAGTCCGTCGAGGGCATGACCGAGTTTGGTATGGGCGAGACGACGCTCGCCACCGCGCTCGACGACGCCAACGAGAAGCTCGGCGAGACACGCGAGCAGACCGATGCCGCGGCCAAGGCATACGCCGCCATGCAGACCGCCATCGACCCGCTCGCCGCGGCGCAAGAGGCATTCAGCGAGTCGCTCGAGGGCTTCACCGACCCGCTCGGCGTCTACACCGAGCTGCTCGGCGCCAAAGAGGAACGCGAGCGTGAGAACGCCGAGAAGCTCGCCGAGAAAACCAAGTCACAGTCCGACTCGTGGGAGGACTACGTCAAAGACGCGCAGGTGTCGATTGGCGAATACAACTCGGCGCTCGAGAAGCAGGTTAAGGCCCAAGAGGAATGGGCCGGCAACATGGGCAAGCTCGCCAAGCGGGGCGTCGACGAGGGCGTGCTCGCCGAGCTGTCGCGGATGGGGCCCGAGGCTGCACCGCTGGTCGCCGCGCTGGCCGGCTCGAGCCGTAAAGAGCTGGCCAAGTGGGAGGCGCTGATGCTGCGCCGCTCGCAGGCCGGCGCGGCCAAGTTCGCGCAGGGCGTCGAGTCCGGCAAGGCGCCGGCCGCGGCAGCCGCTGGCGACGTCCACCAGGCCGTCGTAAACGCCATCCGCGGCCGTGGGCCGGTGACCATCCGCACGCACGTCTCGCCGCCCACCGCGGCCGAGCTCGACGCCGTCAACCGCCGCGTGCGTAACGGCATCGGCACCATCGTCG
>Ga0307409_100000647_pt1 | contig 15390 bp, 12 predicted proteins | sample 322Ometagenome_2_FD_203888 | JGI IMG/M metagenome (GOLD analysis project Ga0307409, IMG submission 203888) | Maize rhizosphere microbial communities from greenhouse at UC Davis, California, United States - 322HYB-O-2 | ecosystem: Host-associated > Plants > Roots > Rhizosphere > Soil | place... | reverse complement strand
CTGCAGCGTAAACCGCTCTGAATACACAAACCCATAGCAGAGGAAGCAATAAACGTCGCCGGATCGTTGTGATGGGGCAATGGAAATAGAGGAGAATGGTCGGGGCGACCGGATTTGAACCGGTGACCACACGCACCCCAAGCGTGTGCGCTACCAGGCTGCGCTACGCCCCGCCAATGTGTTTAGAGCAGGCGTGACTCTAACACCCGGTATTCGCCAAATCAATTTACTGCGCCGCCATTAGTTAAATTGAAACCCTTACGGAGCGAAACATCGCTGATTGCGCGAAGATATCGCGCGATACTAAGTTGGGCGGTTCAGGTCGTCTGAGTATCTGGGGAGATTGTCTGCAGCGCGCTAATTTTTTGAGATATCCTTACCAAGCTGAACAACCATCCACGAGGGGGCTCTCAGCTAGGTCCGGATCACGGATCTCGAGTTACGTCAGGAAAGTAAACGTCGAAGCGACTCGAGATCTTTCTTGATCTTGGCCAGAGCGGTTTTGTATTTCTGATCCGAGAGCGGAAGCTTCAGCTGATTTTTTTCCTCTTTTTTGACTTCTTTCAATTTCTTACGGGCGCCTTCGATAGTAAAACCTTCCGTGTAGAGGAGGCGCTTGATATCTAGTAGAAGCTCGACGTCTTTCTTCTTATAGAGACGATGACGCGAAGGCGCCTTCGACGGCTTGAGAAGATCGAATTCAGTCTCCCAGTAACGCAATACATAGGGCTCGACACCGACAATCTCGCTGACCTCTCCGATCTTGAAATAGATTTTGTCCGGCAACGATGTCGTCATCTATTCAGCTTCGGCTGGTGAAGATTCCGTCGGTGATGACATGCCATTAAGGCTCTTCTTCAGAATCTGACTGGCTTTAAATGTTAGAACTTTGCGTCCGACAATGATGATTTCATCGCCGGTTTGCGGATTTCTTCCCTTGCGCGGCCGTTTCGTGTTCACAACGAAGTTGCCGAAGCCGGAGATCTTAACTTTCTCACCCTGTTCGAGACAACCTTTGATGATGTCGAAAGTGGCCTCCACGACGTCGGTTGCGTCCTTTTTAGAGAATCCGACTTTCTCATAGATTCGCGTGATGATCTCCGCCTTGGTCATTGCAGCCATCCCTTTCCTCGCAGTTCGGTTTAGCTTCGCCTGTGCGCTTGCAAAAGCTTGCCGATGTGGTCGAGCACCTGTTGATGCATCGTATTTACCTCGCTGTCCGTTAGCGTCCGGTCGTCGGCACGATAGAAGATTCTGTATGCCAAGCTCTTCTTGCCATGAGGAATCGAATTACCCCGATACTCGTCGAAAATCTCTATTCCTTTAATTAGATTTTGGCCAAGTTCGTTTATACAACTGATGATCTGCTGAGACGGGACAGCCTGATCGACAACTATTGCAAAATCACGCTCAACCGCCGGATAACGCGGCAGGGAACTAGCCCTTATTTGCCGCGGAGAATACTGAAGCAACTTTTCAAAGTCAAGTTCGAATGCCATCAGTGGCGACAGGCCGAATTGATCGTTAAGATCCGGATGAGTCTCCCCCATGTATCCGATTTTCTCACCATCGCGCAACAGTTGTGCGCTGCGTCCGGGATGAAGGACGGTGACGTTGGCGCGTGACCAAATGATCGATTCTCGTAAACGGAATAGATCGAGAATCCCTTCAACGATTCCTTTACAGTCAAGAAACGTAGCTTGCCGGGGTCCATCGGACGAGCGCAATCCTTTGCGCCTCTGCGACCCGAAGAGCAGACCCCCCAAGCATTGCTTCTCCTCAATTTCCCCGTTGGCCTGCAAGCGAAAAACCTTCCCGAGATGGTAGGCGAAGACCCCCTCCGCCTTTTGCGCGAGATTCAGGCGCAAGTTCTCGATCAATCCGGCCAGCAAACTGAGGCGCATCTCGGCACTGTCTTTGACGAGCGGATTCAAAACCGCAACCGGAGAGGTTGGACCGTTCCAGAGGCCCATAAACATTTGATTTAGCGTCCCATTTGTAAACGGGAGATTTATCACTTCGACCAAGCCTTCGCCCGCCAGAAACGAGCGGAGTCTGCGTTCCCAGATTAACTGATAATCAGCCTTAATGGCCAACGAACGCGAAATGGGCAAAGTCGTGGGAATATTCTGGTAGCCATAAAGGCGGGCCAATTCCTCGATCAAGTCGGCCTCACGGGTTAAATCACCGCGGCTCGTCGGCGGCACAACCACCAAACTATCCTCACCCGCGGCTTTCTTGGCTTTAAGACCGAGAGCCGTCAGAATCCTTTCCGCCTCTATCGGCGCGATTTCAACTCCGAGCACTTTTTTGATGCGGTCCTGCCGCAGTAAAATCGATGCAGGTTGCGGCGGGTTCGGGTAGCTGTCCAGAAGCCCGGGCGAAACCGAACCGTCGGCATGATTGGAGATAAGTTGAGCCGCTCGATTACCAGCAGACACCGTCCCTGCCGGATCGACACCGCGCTCAAACCGATGCGAAGCTTCACTATGTAATCCCAAACGTTTTGCCGTGCGTCGAATAGTAGTCGGATCAAAATGGGCGCTCTCCAAAAGCACCCGGCGCGTACCGGCAGTGACTTCGGAATTTTTGCCGCCCATGATGCCGGCCAACGCGATGGGCGTCTTTCCGTCGCAAATTAGAAGATCGCCGTCGCTCAGTTCTCGCTTCACACCATCGAGAGCGACGAACTCTCTTTCACCGCTGGACTGCCGGATCACGATCTGACCGCTCGTCAGTTGGTCGAGATCGAAAGCATGGAGGGGTTGACCCACTTCGAGCATGACGTAATTTGTCACGTCTACGACGTTATTAACCGAACGAAAACCGCAGGCTTCGAGGCGATGCTGCATCCATTTCGGACTTTGATTGACGCGAATATTATCAATTACAAAGGCAGAGTAGCGCGAGCAGAGTTCCGGATTAACGATTTTGATCCCAACATTTCCCAGGCAATGCGTCGCTCTGGCTTGCACGTCGTTGCGGCGATTCTTTAGCGGCTTGTCGGTGAGCGCGGCAACTTCGCGCGCTAGGCCTAAGATGCTCAGACAATCGCCGCGATTGGGCGTAACACTGATTTCGAAAACCCAGTCGTCGGCACCGACCCCCGACCCATTCAGCGGAGCGACCGATTCGACTTCAAGTCCGGCCATCGTCAGCAACTCGGAAAGTTCATTGGGAGAAGCATCTATCTCAACCAACTCCTTTAACCATGTAAAAGTGAATTTCATGAAAATCGCATAACACGGAAACCAAGGACCAGAATCTCCGAGTCAACTCTTCAGCCGAACTGCCGAAGGAATCTCATATCGTTCTGGAAGAATAGGCGAATGTCGTCGATGCCGTACTTGAGCATTGCGATGCGCTCGACGCCCATGCCGAAAGCGAATCCGGATACTCGGTCCGGATCGTAACCGACGAACTTAAAGACCTCCGGGTCAATCATACCGGCGCCCAAGATCTCCAGCCAGCCGCTGCCTTTGCATACTCTGCAGTGCTGCTGCCGAGCGGCTTGTCCCTCACCGCCGCAAATCACGCATTGAATATCGATCTCCGCGCTAGGCTCGGTGAAAGGGAAGAAACTCGGTCGAAACCGCACACCGGCATTCTCGTTAAACATACGCTGCAAAAAATGCGTCAGCACCCCTTTAAGATCCGAGAAGGCGATATCGCGGTCCACCATAAAACCTTCGACCTGGTGAAACATCGGTGAATGAGTAGCGTCGTCGTCGTGGCGGTAAACCGCGCCTGGAACAATCACCTGGAGCGGCGGTTGGCGGCTCTCCATGGTGCGAATCTGCACGGGTGAGGTATGGGTCCTCAGCAGTCGGCCGTCAGAAACAAAAAAAGTATCCTGCATATCTCGTGCAGGATGATCTTTGGGGATGTTCAGCGCTTCGAAATTGTGATAATCGTCCTCGATATCGGGACCGCGAGCAATCTCAAATCCCATTCCCCAAAAAACATCGATAATCTCATCGATCACCAATGTCAGCGGATGGATGCGCCCCGATTCCCATCGATTTCCCGGCAGCGTGATATCGATGGATTCTTCCCGTAGCGCTTTTTCTTTCTGCTGCCCCTTGACGACCTGAAGCCTCTCCTGAAGCCGGCTTTCGAGCAATTGTCTCAAGACGTTGAGCTGCTCGCCGGCGGCCGGCCTTTGGTCCAAGGGAAGATCTTTAAGCCCCCGTAAAAGCTGGGTCAGTCGCCCCTTGCGCCCTAAAGCTTCAACACGGATCTGTTCAATCTCCGCCTCACGTCCGGACTTCTCGATGCGCGCCAATATCTCGTCACGAAGTGAATCTAAAGAATCGAGCATCTAGACAAAAGCTATGGTTTTAAGCCTCGAGACTGGATTTCGCTCGCTGAGCTAGTTGATTAAATCCGTCCATGTCGGCAACCGCGATTTCGGCCAGGACTTTTCTGTCGATTTCCACTCGGGCCTGTTTCAAACCTTTGATCAATTGACTATAGGACAGCCCATTGAGCTTCGCCGCCGCTCCGATACGCGTAATCCACAGGCCGCGAAAAGTACGTTTCTTTACGCGCCGATCTCGATAAGCGAATGCTAAAGCTCTCTCGACTGTTTCGCGCGCAGACCGGTACAGCCGGCCGCGGCCGCCGACATAACCCTTGGCCATTTTCATGACCTTTTTTCTTCTCTGCCGGGTTTTGCTCCCGCCTTTAGCTCGTGGCAATTGCTAGCTCCCTTCTGAAATTGTGTTGGAATGAAGACATCTATTTATACGGGATCAGCTCCCGGATGTTTCTTTGTTCAGCTGCTGAAACCATGGTACCGCTGCGCAGTTGCCGCTTGCGCTTCTTTCCCTTGGAAGAAAGCAAGTGTCTCTTGAAGCCTTTATTGCGCTTGATTTTTCCACTGGCCGTCACTCGAAACCTTTTGGCCGCAGCTCTGTTGGTCTTGATTTTAGGCACATCAATCTCCTCTTTAGTTTAGACAATCTACTTGGGCGTAAGCAGCATCGCCATGTTCCGCCCTTCCAAACGCGGCTCGATATCCACTTTGGCAATGTCCTGTATCTGCTCGACCACTTTGCGCAACGCCTGCCGGCCCAGCTCTGGGTGAGTAATCTCGCGCCCTCGAAAAAAAACCGAAACTTTGACTCGTTGGCCCTTCTCGATAAACTGCCGGATGTTACGGACCTTGTGTTCAACGTCATGCGCGTCCGTGCGCGATCCCATTTTAACTTCTTTGATTTCAACCACGGTGTGCTTTTTCGGTCCGTGAGTCTTTTTCCTTTGCTGGTACCGGAACTTCCCGTAGTCCATCATACGGCAGACAGGCGGTTGAGCTTCTGGCGCGACTTCGACCAGGTCTAAGCCCAGCGCATCAACTTGCCTCAACGCCTCATGCAGCGGCAGAATACCAAGCTGTTCCCCTTGCGCTCCGATGACACGAACCTCACGGGCCCGGATTTGATGATTGATTCTCGCGTCTCTAGCGATAAGACACCTCCCTAATGTAAAAGCCGCTCATATTCTTATGCCTCTCCCCTTTCCTGTGCAACTTCAGATTTTAGTCTCTCGATGAATTCATTCAAACGCATCGGCGCTAGATTCTCTCCGCCTCTGCGCCGCGGCGCCACGGTCTGGGCTTGAACCTCGCTGTCGCCAATCACAACCGCATACGGGATTTTGGCCAGTTGGGCTTCGCGGATCTTATAGCCAAGTTTCTCGTTGCGTTCATCCAGTTCAACGCGCCAGCCTGCATCTTTCAATTGTGTAGAAACTTTGCGTGCGTAATCGAGCTGCTGCTCTGTGACTGTGACGATCTTGAGCTGCACTGGCGCCAGCCACAAGGGAAAATTCCCGGCGTGGTGCTCGATCAGAAAAGCCGTCATACGTTCCATCGTACTGATGACGCCGCGATGAATCATGACCGGGCGTCTGTACCGGCCGTCCTTATCGACATATTCAAGCTCGAAACGTTCCGGAAGATAGAAGTCAAGTTGTACCGTCGAAAGAGTTTCGCTGTGCCCGAGCACGTCGTTTAATTGAACATCGATTTTCGGGCCATAATAGGCTGCTTCGCCGGGAGCTTCCTTGTAGGGAACGCCAACCTCAGCCAGCGCCTGCCGCAGATAATCCTCGGCGGTATCCCACATGGCATCGTTGTCGACGAAGTTTGTCTTATCATTCGGTTTACGCAGCGACAGCCGGTACCAATATTTCTTGAATCCGAAATCGCGATAGACACGTTGGATCAGGCGTAAGACACCCACAGCTTCCGCTTGAATCTGTTCAGGCAGGCAAAAGATGTGGGCGTCGTTTAGTGTCATCGCTCGCACTCGCGACAACCCGGAAAGGGCTCCCGACCGTTCGTAGCGATACATGGTGCCCAGTTCGGCAAGCCTGATTGGCAAATTGCGATAGCTGTGCAGCTCATGCTTATAGATAATGATATGGTGCGGACAATTCATTGGCCGCAGAACCAGCTCTTCTTTATTGTCGAAGGCCATGGGAGGATACATGTTGTCTTTGAAGTGATCCCAATGACCTGATCTCTTGTAAAGATCGACACGCGCGAGTTGCGGAGTACTGACGTGCTGATATCCAAGACTCCGCTCGATATCGACGATATAACGCTCGAGAATTGAACGCAGCATCGCTCCTTTCGGCAGCCATATGGGAAGTCCGGGTCCAATGGCGTCGGAAATCATGAAAAGACCGAGCTCTTGGCCGAGTTTTCGATGATCGCGCTTTTTCGCCTCTTCAACGAGCCGCAAATATTCTTTAAGGGCTTGCTTCGTCGGCCACGCAGTTCCATAGATCCGCTGCAACATCTCATTCTTTTCATCGCCGCGCCAGTAAGCACCAGCGACCCCGGTCAGCTTGAATGCCTTTAGCTTTCCAGTGGAAGGCACGTGCGGGCCGCGGCATAAATCAACCCAATCGCCCTGGCGATAAAGCGAAATCGGATCGTCAGTGATGCCTTCGATGATCGAGACTTTATAATCCTCGCCCATGCGACGAAACATTTCGATGGCCTGGGCCTTGGGCATTTCCTCGCGCGTTACCCTCAGATTGGCTCTGGCCAATTCTTCCATGCGCTCTTCGATTTTGACGATTTCTTCCGGCGTAAAAGGTGTTTCTCGCTTGAAGTCATAATAAAATCCGTCCTCAATCGTGGGGCCGATAGTTACTTGAGTCCCGGGAAATAGGCTCTGCACCGCTTGCGCCATCAGATGAGCGGTCGAATGCCGCAACACATCGAGGCCCTCCGGGCTGTCGATCGAAACCCATTCAAGCGAACAATCTTCGTCAAGCGCGCGACTCAGGTCCATGGGAGAACCGTTAATTTTGGCGGCGATGATAGCGCCATCGACGCTAAGCAACGACGCCAGCTCGTAAATTCGAGAACCACGGCGAATCTCCACGGAGTTGCCGTCGTTTAATGTTACGCGAACACTGTCCATTCCGATGTTAGATGAATATGGTAGGCACGGGCAGGATTGAACTGCCGACCTCTTCCGTGTCAAGGAAGCGCTCTCCCACTGAGCTACGTGCCTCTGGAGCTTGGCAAGATGATCTGCGAAGGGCAATCATCGACATAAGATACGTTTCGTTAACCGGGTCACAAAGTGTCGTCTGAAAAGTTAGATGAAGCGCAACAACCTGATTTCCGTATCAATTCCATGGCGATATGTCAACTAATTCGACTGATGGATGGGGCTTTATTTTGTAACCATAGAAACCCGCGATAGATGTATTGCAGGCCTGAGAGTACCGTTGCAAGCGCCGTAGACCCAATAAATAGATCGCGCAGCCACGGGCTCATCAGCTTGGGGTTATGCAGCAGAGCCAAAGCGACCCCGAGGGTGAAGAGCTGTAACAAAGTGCTGAATTTGCCAATGAGACTCGGCTTCACCTCCGGACGTTCATCGGTTAAAAAAACCATAATGCCGTAACCAGTGATGATCAAAACGTCTCGACTCACCACGATGATCGCCAGCCACATGGGAACACCGCCAATCACACCGAGCACCATGAACGAGGTTATCACCAGCAACTTATCCGCGATCGGATCGAGATAAGCTCCTAAAGGAGTCTGCTGCTTCATCAACCTTGCCGCGAGCCCATCGAGGAAATCGGTGATGCCGCCGATGATGAAAATGATCAGCGCTTCAAGGTAACGATGATAGGAGAGATAGACCAGAAAGAAAGGGATGCTCAGAATCCGAATCAGGGTCAGAAAGTTAGGCAGATTTAGCATCCGTGCCTAAGGGTCGCGATCGCTCGAAGCGTTGTTGCGCACCAGTTTTCGGAGCTGCCCGGCTAGCTTCGGTGTCACCATCGCGGTGATATGAACCTGATCATCCTCGTAAATCTCGTTCTCTACTCGCCCTCGCTCTCGCAGGAGGGACAACAAATCTCCCTGGCCCATTGAAAGCGATACGTGGATCTTTTCTTTGCCTCGATCCAAATGCGTACCCATAACTTTGAGAAGCGCATCCAGTCCCTCGCCAGTCACGGCAGAAATCGGACATACCGATTCGGCGCCGCGGTTTTTGAACAGGTGCTGTGATGGCTCAGAGAGCAAGTCGATCTTGTTGGGAACGATGATTGTCGGAATATCGCCGGCGCCAATTTCGCCTAGCACTTCTTCGATCACTTGAATCTGCTCGTCAACCAGCGGACTGCTCATGTCGACTAGGTGCAACAGCAAATCAGCGCTCATCACCTCTTCAAGTGTGCTCTTGAATGCTTCGATCAACGAATGCGGGATCTTATTGATAAAACCGACAGTGTCAGCGACCATCACCTTGTCTCCATTGGGCAGGCGCAGTGACCGGATCGTCGGATCCAAGGTCGCAAACAATTTATCCTCGACCAAAACCCCCGCCCGCGTGAGGGCGTTCATCAACGTCGATTTACCGGCATTGGTGTAACCAACAAGGGCGATCGTGGCAAACGGCACATTGTCACGCTCTTTCCGCTGCAAAGAACGGGTTCGCTCCACCGTTTTTAGCCGACGCTTCAAATGACTTATTTTTTCGCGAATGCGCCGCCGGTCCACTTCAAGCTGGGTTTCACCCGGTCCCCGTGTACCGATACCCCCGCCAAGCCGCGAAAGATGTGTCCATTGGCGCGTTAGGCGCGGCAGCAGATATTCCAGCTGAGCAAGCTCCACTTGCAGCTTACCTTCATTGCTTCGCGCTCTTTGCGCAAAAATATCGAGTATTAATTGACTGCGGTCGATGACCCGCACGTTGAGAGCCGATTCCAAATTGCGCTGCTGAGCCGGGGTTAGATCTTCATCAAAGATCACGAGATCCGGATGAAGTTCGTCTACCTTAGCGTGAATTTGCTCAACCTTGCCCCGGCCCACCAATGTAGCCGGCGTAATGCTTCTCAGCTGTTGGGCAAATTTTTCCGCTACTTCGGCGCCCGCAGTTTGAGCTAAACTCTGAAGCTCCTCAAGGCTGTATTCGAGAGAGATTTTATTGTCGTGTGACGGCAGTTCGACGCCAACCAAAACGGCGCGCTCTTTGCGCTGCTGCCTGGAGTGTGGCCTCATCAAGACGCTAACGAACGAAAGCTGACCCGGGGACCGAAGAGCTTTGAAACAATCGCCCCTAACTCCGGGCCGGGAGCGACTCGGATCTGATCCGGCAGCTCAATTACCGTTTCGTTAGGATCTTCGGCCACGAGATGAAGAACGACGGTGGAGGATCCGGGGCAATTCAGCAGAGCCTCCCGCAGTTGAACCAGTTCTTGCGCAGAAATTTCCGATTCCCGCACATAGAGATGGACTCGTTCACTGCTGCCGTTGCGATGGGGCTTGCCAGTACCGAGCGCACGAACCTTTGCGGCCGCCGCGGTCAATTGAATTATTTCATTAGCGATTATCTGCATGCGATCTTCGCCAACCTCAAGTTTCCCTTTAATGAATATCGGATCATCCGAGCCTAAAAGCTCCGCGCTTTTTTTGTAAATCTCCGGCCACGCGATCACTTCCAGAAAGCCGGTTTTGTCTTCCAAATTGAAGCTGCCGTAGCGATCGCCTTTCTTGGTGTTTCTTAGCTTCAGCGCCGACACTACCCCGGCCAGTTTTACTTCGCCCGCCACCGGTCGTTCCTTGATCCCAGCCGCAGTGCCACTGATGATTCTTTTTATCACGCGATCGTACTTATCTAAAGGGTGCCCGGTGATATAGAATCCCAGCGCTTCCTTCTCGAAGGCCAACAGTTCCTGCTGGGACCATTCTTTCACCTGTGGGTAAACGTCGCCCGGACGGTTTGGCCCCTTGCCAGGAGTACCCAGCAGACTGAAAATGTCGATTTGATTGCTCGCTTGATCGCGCTGATACGCCTGGCCCGCCCTTATAGCCTCATCCAGTGCGCCGATCATGCGCGCGCGTGAAACCTGGGTCGAATCGAAGGCTCCGCAGTTGATCAGATTCTCAACCACCCGCCGGTTCACCGCTGTTAGATCGACGCGGCGACAGAAATCAAAAAGTGATTGAAAGGGGCCGTCTCGCCGGCGACTCTCCAAAATCACCTCCACGGCCTTTTCGCCGACACTCTTTACCGCTGCCAACCCGAAGCGCACCTTGCTTCCCACCGGCGTAAAATCGGACCGGCTCTCGTTGATATCGGGCGCAAGCACTTCGATCCCCTTCTCTCTGCACTCGGCAAGATTCTTGATGACCTTGTCTGTGTCCCCCATCTCTGAAGTCATCAACGCCGCCATGAATTCGACCGGATAATGGCTCTTCAGATAGGCCGTCTGATACGAGACTAACGCATAGGCCGCCGAGTGCGATTTATTGAAACCATACCGGGCAAAGGTTTCCATCTGATCGAAGATCTCCGTGGCGGTTTCAACCTCGATGCTTTTCCTGCGCGCTCCTTCGACGAACCTTTCTCTCTGGGCAGCCATCTCCTCGGGATCCTTTTTGCCCATAGCGCGCCGCAGGATGTCAGCATCGCCCATCGTATAACCGCCGAGGATCTGAGCAATCTGCATCACCTGCTCCTGATAGACGATGACGCCGTAGGTATCTTTAAGGACCGGTTCCAACTGAGGGTGCAAATACTTGAACTTTTCTTTGCCATGCTTACGCTTAATGTATTCTTCCGCCATGCCGCTGTCCAAAGGCCCGGGCCGATACAGCGCTAGAATGGCCACCAGATCTTCAAAGCAATTGGGGCGTATCTTGACGGTCATTTCTCGAATCCCGGTGCTTTCCAGCTGGAATACCCCAGTGGTATTACCGTTACAGAGCAGCCGGTAGGTTTTCTTATCGTCTAGTGGGAGTCGCTCCAAATCGATCTTTACGCCCTGAGTCGACTCGATCAGCTTCATGCAATCATGAATTAACGTCAGCGTCTTCAAACCGAGAAAGTCAAATTTGACCAGTCCGATTTTTTCGACACAGCTCATGTCGAACTGAGTGACGATGCCGCCTTCTTTATCGACAAACAACGGCAGATGATCGACCAGTGGCAAATTCGAAAGCACGACGCCCGCGGCGTGCGTCGAAGCATGCCGCACCAAACCTTCTAAACGTAGCGCGTGCTCGATCAAGGTCTTGACCCGCGGATCGCTCTGCATCAATTCCGGCAGCCGCGGTTCCATTTTCATGGACTCCGTCAGTGGATAATCAAACCCCTGTTTTGGCGCGGGGATCAGTTTCGCGATCATGTCAGTTTCAGCGAAGGTAAATCCCAGCGCGCGACCGACATCTTTGATGGCCGCCTTGGCCTTCAAAGTTCCGAAAGTCGCGATCTGCGCGACCCGGTCCGCACCGTACTTTTCTTTGACGTACTGAATCACCTGTGCCCTGCCGCGGATGCAGAAATCTACATCGATGTCCGGCATCGAGCGGCGCTCGGGATTGAGAAATCGCTCGAACAGCAAAACATGGCGAATCGGATCCAGGTCGGTGATTTTGAGCGCGTACGCCACCAAACTGCCGGCTGATGAGCCGCGTCCCGGTCCCACCGGGATCCCGTTCTGTTTGGCATAATTGATAAAGTCGGCCACGATCAGAAAGTAGCCGGGGAATTGCATTCTCTTGATAATCTCGAGCTCGTACTCAAGCCGTTCTACGTAGCTGCTTCTGAGCTCAGGCTCGACGACACCGGCGAGTCTCTCTTGGAGACCGGTGCGGGCGAGCTCGTCGAGATAATCGTCCAGACTGATTTCTTTAGGGGGGGTGTAGTTCGGAAAATGATATTTGCCGAACTCCATTTCGACATTACAGCGTTCAGCAATCTCCAGAGTTCGTTCTACGGCCCCCGGACAATAGTCGAAGCCGCCGATCATTTCTTCCGCTGATTTTAGATAAAGCTCGTCGGTCTCGAGCTTGAGCCGATTATCGTCCGTCACTGTCTTGCCGGTCTGCACGCAAAGAAGAACATCGTGCGCGTGAAAATCATCGCGCTCGCCATAGTGGCAATCGTTAGTCGCCACCACCGGAATCGATAACTCTTTAGCCATTTCAACCAGCAATCGATTGACCTTCTCCTGTTCCGCCAGTTTATTGTCTTGGACTTCTATGTAGTAGCGATCGCCGAAGATCGATAAATAGCTCTCTGCTGCGGTTTTGGCTTTCTCAACGTTGCCGTAGCTCAGCGCCTGGGAGACTTCGCCTTGCAGGCAAGCGCTGAGCGCGATCAATCCGCCGTTAAGCTCACCGAGCAATTCCTTATCTATGCGCGGCTTGTAATAAAATCCTTCCATGTAGCCGAGGGAGACTAACTTGCACAGATTACGATACCCCTCACCGTTCATTGCCAACAGAATAAGATGATTGTTGTACTCTTTGGGCCCTCGATCGACGCCTTTTTTCTCGAACCGACTGGTCGGTGCAACATAAATTTCACAGCCGATGATCGGCTTGATACCATGGCTAATCGCCTCACGATAAAATTCGACGGCGCCAAACATGTTGCCGTGATCGGTCATGGCCACGGCCGGCTGCTTGAGCGTTTTTATGCGTTTGAATAATTTGTCGACTTTGTTGGCGCCATCTAGCAAACTATATTCGGTGTGACAGTGAAGATGTACGAAACGGGAGTGTTCCATTGCGGTAATCATGACTTAGCACAACGGCATGGGCCCGACAATTCGATTACGCAACTTCGCTTCACGAATGGAGTCCGCCTTCCGGCCAGAACCCGCTTTCGATAAAGTCTTCGAGGATTTGCGCGAGAATATTCGCGAACTTTACGCGATCTCGTTCGCTGGGTTCAATACTCATAAGCCTCTGTCCTTCGTTAAGCGTGAGCTGCGTTGCGGATTGATCGATCTCCGCCCAATAAATGTGTTTAAGATTCGGATAAGCGTCTCCTCGGATGCAATGATAAAGCCTAAAAAACTTCCACTGCTTCAATTCAATTCCGAGCTCTTCTTTCACTTCGCGCACCAACGCCTGTTCGGGGGTCTCCCCGGCTTCCAAATGGCCGCCAAAGAAATCCCAGTGATTTGGGAACGGAATGGCCGGGTTATCGTCGCGAAGGTAGACCACTAAGCGGCGATCGCTGTCGAACAGTAAAACCTGTGAAATCTCTTTCATCAACGAACCGACACGTCTCACTCAACTCCGCGGGCAGTGAGTTGCTATTCCCATTCGATGGTGGCAGGAGGTTTTGAAGAGATATCATAGACAACGCGGTTCACTCCGCGAACTTCATTGATGATTCGATTGGAAATTCTCGAAAGCAAATCGGCCGGCAAAGGAACCCAGTCGGCTGTCATGCCGTCAAGGCTATCGACCACTCGAAGAGCAATGACATTTTCATAGCTGCGCTCGTCACCCATAACGCCGACAGTTTTTATCGGCAACAAAACCGCAAAAGACTGCCAGACTTTTTCATACAGCCTGGCGGCGCGCATTTCATGCCAGACTATGGTATCGGCAGCGCGAATAATCCGGAGCCGCTCTTCCGTTACTGGGCCGAGAATTCGGATTGCTAATCCGGGGCCGGGAAACGGCTGTCGCTGAATCATTTCATGAGGCAATCCGAGTTCTTTACCTAGAATACGAACTTCATCCTTGAACAGCTCGCGTAAGGGTTCGATGAGCTTGAGTTTCATTGCGGCCGGTAGACCACCGACGTTGTGATGGCTTTTGATAGTAACCGAAGGACCGACAAACGAAACCGATTCGATCACATCCGGATAAAGTGTTCCCTGGGCGAGAAAATCGATTTCGCCCAATTTCTCGGCCTCGCTCTCAAAAACTTCGATGAATTTATAGCCGATTTTTTTGCGCTTTATTTCGGGATCTTCAATGCCGCTCAAGTCAGATAAAAAAGCCTCACTGGCGTCGACGTAGCGAAAGCTCTTGCCGAAACGTTCGCTGAATAGTTGGCAAACGCGCTCGGCTTCTCCCTGTCGCAACAAACCATTGTTAACGAAGACGCAGACCAGTCGATCTTTGATCGCCCGATAAACTAAGCTAGCGGCCACCGATGAGTCGACTCCGCCGCTGAGGGCGCATAAAACCCGTCCTTTGCCGACCTGATCGCGAATCTTCTGTACGGAAGTTTCGATAAAATGCTCCATGGTCCAGTCCGGCTTGCAACCACAGATACGGAACACAAAATTATCGAGAATTTCCTTGCCGCGCGGGGTGTGAACGACTTCCGGATGAAACTGCACGCCAAAAAACCGTCGCGCGGGATCGGCGAAGGCGGCGATGGGCGAATTGCCGCTGTGGGCGAGGCTGCTCCAACCGGGAGGGACGACCGTCATCTTATCGCCATGACTCATCCACACCCGCACAGGATCATTTTTCTTAAAACCGTAAAACAGATCGGCGTCACTGGCGATCATCAGATCAGCCGGTCCGTACTCACGATTGTCAGCGCGCGCCACCTCGCCGCCGGAGGCAAGATTGATAACTCCCATACCGTAACAGATCCCTAAAAATGGCACGGATAGGTCGAAAAGCTCACGTTTAACTTTAGGTGCGTTTTCCTGGTAGACGCTCGCCGGCCCGCCGGAGAGAATGATTCCCTCGGGATTTAGTTCCGCAATTTTCTCCAGGCCGACACTGAAAGGATGGATCTCACAATACACATGGGATTCGCGAATGCGGCGGGCAATGAGTTGTGTGTATTGGGAGCCAAAATCAAGAACGAGGATCATTCGACGCTGTAGTTAGGGGCTTCTTTGGTGATGAAGACATCATGAACATGGCCTTCTCTCAGTCCCGCCGCGGTGATCTGCATGAACCTGGCTTTAGCCCGTAGCGTGGCGACATCCCGGCAACCCAGATAGCCCATCCCGGCGCGCAAGCCTCCAACCAGCTGATGGATATTGAATGACAACGAACCTTTGTACGGCACCTGTCCCTCGATGCCCTCGGGCACGAGCTTCATGGCTTCTTCAACATCGCCTTGGCTATAGCGATCT
>Ga0307409_100000646_pt1 | contig 15407 bp, 10 predicted proteins | sample 322Ometagenome_2_FD_203888 | JGI IMG/M metagenome (GOLD analysis project Ga0307409, IMG submission 203888) | Maize rhizosphere microbial communities from greenhouse at UC Davis, California, United States - 322HYB-O-2 | ecosystem: Host-associated > Plants > Roots > Rhizosphere > Soil | place... | reverse complement strand
GCTCGAGAAGATTCTCGAGAGCGACGAGATGAAAGTCTACGAGCTGATCTGGAAGCGCGCGGTGGCGTCGCAGATGGCCGACGCGAAAATGCTGCGCACCACCGTCGAAATCACCGGCGAGACCACTGACGGCGCGCCGATCACGTTCAACGCCAGCGGCAAGGCAATCGAGTTTGCCGGCTACCTGCGCGCGTATGTCGAAGGCTCCGACGATCCAACGGCGGAGCTCGCCGAGCAGGACACGGTGTTGCCGAAGCTGTCGGTCGGCGACCAGGTGTGGTCGCCCGACAAGCTCGATGAGGATTTGATCCTCCTCGGCCTCGACGCGAAAGGCCACGAGACCTCGCCGCCGGCGCGGTATACCGAAGCGTCGCTCGTCAAGCGGCTCGAGGAGGAAGGCATCGGCCGTCCCTCGACCTATGCGCCGACGGTGGCGACGATTCAGCGCCGCGGCTACGTATCGCGCCAGGGCAAGGCGCTGGTGCCGAGCTTCACCGCGTTTGCCGTGACGCGGCTGTTGCGCGATCACTTTGGCGACTACGTCGACATTGGTTTCACCGCGGAGATGGAAGAGATCCTCGATCAGATTTCCAACGGCGAGAAGGACTGGCTCGAGTTCCTCGCCGAGTTCTATCGCGGCGACAAGAAAAAGAAACACCGCGGCCTCGAGCACCTGGTGGAAGACAAGGGCCAGGCAATCGAATACCCGGTGATCGAGGTCGGCAAGGATCCGGAGAGCAACCTGCCGATTCGCGTGCGGATTGGCCGTTACGGTCCGTTCCTGCAGATGGGGTCGCAGGCCGACAATGGTCCGCGCGCGTCGCTGCCGGAGGATCTGCCGCCGGCGGATCTGACGCTCGAAAAGGCGGTCGCGCTCCTCAAGGCCAAGGCACAAGGACCGATAGCGCTCGGCGTGGATCCGAAGACCGGGCAACAGGTCTACGTGATGCACGGCCGGTTCGGCGCCTACGCGCAGCTGGGCGAGACGCCGGAGGATCGCGACGCCGAGAAGCCCCGGCGCGCCTCGCTTGGCCGCGATTACACGGAGGAAACCATCACGCTCGATGCGGCGTTGCGGCTGCTATCGCTGCCGCGTGAGCTCGGCAAGGGCGAAGATGGGGAGCCGATTCTGTCGAACCTCGGCCGCTTCGGCCCGTACGTGAAGCACGGCTCTGAATTCCGATCGCTCGAAGAATCGGACGACGTCTACACGATCACCGTCGAGCGCGCCAAGGAGCTGCTGGCGCAGCCGAAGAAGTCGATGCGCCGCGCGCGTCAGGCGCCGAAGGAATTGAAGGCGCTCGGCAAGCATCCGGAGTCCGGTGCCGACGTCAAGGTCCTCGACGGGCGTTATGGCCCTTACGTTACCGACGGCGAAACGAATGCCTCGGTGCCGAAGGGCACGCAGGTCGAGGCGCTGACCATGGCCGCGGCGGTGGAGCTGCTCAACGCGCGCGCCGGCATGTCCAAGTCAAAAGGCAGAAGGCAAAAGGCCAGGCCGGCGAAGGCAGTTGCGCCCAAGAAAGCAAAGTCCGCGAAGAAAAAAACCGCCTGAGGTATCCTCGGTTCTCGCATGACCGAGCTGATCACGTCCGCAAACGCTTTCATCAACGGCTACGTGTGGGGCTGGCCGATGATTGTGCTGCTGGTCGGCACCGGCCTGCTGCTCACGATCGTCACCGGCGGCCTGCAATTCCGCTATCTCGGCTTCGCGCTTCGCGAAGTGCTCGGCAAGATCAACCAGAAGTCGACGGCGGCCGGCGAAGTGTCCCCGTTCCAGGCGGTGGCGACCGCGCTGGCGTCGACGGTCGGCGTCGGCAACATCGCCGGCGTGGCGACGGCGATTTCGATCGGCGGACCGGGCGCGTTGTTCTGGCTGTGGGTGTCGGGCGTGCTCGGCATGTGCACGAAGTTCGCGGAGATCGTGATCGCGCTGCATTACCGCGAGCCGGATGCGACCGGGCAGATGCGCGGCGGCGCAATGTACGTGCTGCGCAAGGGGCTCGGCGTGCCGTGGCTTGGGACGATCTTCGCCGGACTCGTCGCAGTGGCCGCGTTCGGCATCGGCAACATGGTGCAGGCCAATTCGGTCGCGGCGAGCCTGCAAGCGTCGTTCGGCGTCGATCCGGCGACCACCGGCTTGCTGCTCGCGGCCTTGACCGCCGCGGTGATCCTCGGCGGCATCAAGCGCATTGGACAGTTCACCGAGTACCTGGTCCCGTTCATGGCGTTGTTCTACCTGGCCGGCGGGTTGTTCATCCTCGTGCGCTTCGCTTCCGAGCTTCCGGAAGCGCTGATGCTGGTGATGACGTCGGCGTTCGAGGGCAGCGCGGCGATGGGCGGCTTTGCCGGATCGACGGTGATGCTCGCGATGCGTTACGGCATCGCGCGCGGGTTGTTCTCGAACGAAGCCGGTCTGGGCAGCGCGCCGCTGGTGCACGCCGCGGCGCGGACCGATCATCCCGTGCGGCAGGGACTCTACGGCATCTTCGAAGTGTTCGTCGACACCATCCTGGTGTGCACGACCAGCGGCCTGGTGATCCTCGTCACCGGCGTGTGGTCCGACGGCAGCACCGGCGCCGAGCTCGCCGGCCGCGCGTTCTCGGTCGGGCTGCCGGGCACCTGGGGCAACATCGTCGTCACGACCAGCCTGGTGCTGTTCGCCTACTCGACGGTGATCGGCTGGAGCTACTACGGCGAAACGGCCATCGTGTATCTGTTCGGGCCGCGCGCCGCGCTGCCGTACAAGATCGCGTGGCTGCTGTTCATTTTCCTGGGCGCCATCGGATCCCTGCATCTGGTCTGGGACGTGGCCGACACGCTGAACGGGCTGATGGCAGTCCCCAATCTGATTGCGGTGCTGGGATCGATCGGGCTGCTGCGCCGCCTGATCCGCGAGTTCTTCTCGACGCCGCGTTGACGCCGCCCGGTCCGGCGGCGGCGCCCTCCCATTCATGAAGCGCTACTGGCGGCTCTTCCTCGAAGCCGTGCGCGGCTCCGATCGCGACTACACCGCCGGCCCGGTCGGTCCGGCGCTGGTGATGTTGTCGGTGCCGATGGTCCTCGAGATGGCGATGGAGTCGCTGTTCGCGGTCGTCGACATCTTCTACGCCTCGCGCGTCAGCGCCGATGCGGTCGCGACGATCGGCATTACCGAATCGATGCTGACCATCGTCTACACCGTGGCGATCGGCCTGGGCATCGGCGCCACCGCGGTGGTGGCGCGGCGCACCGGCGAAAAGGATCCCCAAGGTGCGGCGCAGGCCGCGGCGCAGTCGATTGTCCTCGCCCTGATCGTCGCGCTGGCGATCGGCGCGTTCGGCTTCTTCAACGCCGAGCCGCTGCTGCGCCTGATGGGCGCGACCGAGTCGATGATTGCCTCGTCGCTCGGCTACACGCAGGTGATGTTCGCCGGCAACGCCACGGTCACGCTGCTGTTCCTCAACAACGCGATCTTCCGCGGCTCCGGCGATCCGGCGGTGGCGATGCGGATGTTGTGGATTTCGAATGCCATCAACATCGCGGTGTGCCCGCTGTTCATCTTCGGGCTCGGCCCGTTTCCCGAAATGGGCGTGACCGGCGCCGCGGTCGGCACCAACATCGGCCGCGGCACCGCGGTGCTGGTGCTGTTGTGGATGCTGCGCTGGGGCCGCGCGCGGGTGCACACCCCGCGCGCCCACGTCCGCATCATTCCCGACGTGATGATGAACGTGTTTCGCCTGAGCGGCTCCGGCTTCCTGCAGATCCTGATCGATACGTCGAGCTACATCGGGCTGGTTCGCGTCATCTCGACGTTCGGCAGCGACGCGCTCGCCGGCTACACCATCGGCATCCGGACCGTGATGTTCGCGATGCTGCCGGCGTGGGGCCTCGGCAACGCCGCGGCGACCATGGTCGGTCAGGCGCTCGGCGCCAAGGATCCGGATCGCGCCGAGACCGCGGTGTGGACAGCCGGCAAGTACAACGCGATTGTTCTCGGCGCGGTCGGCGCGCTGTTCGTGGCGCTCGCGCCGTGGATCGTGTCGATCTATACCGACGATCCCGCGGTCGTGCCCCATGCGGTTAATTGCCTGCGGATCGTCAGCGCCGGGTTCGTGTTCTTCGCCTACGGGCTGGTGCTGACGCAGGCATTCAACGGCGCCGGCGACACCTGGACGCCGACGTGGATCAACCTCGGGTGTTTCTGGCTGTGGCAGATTCCGCTGGCGTGGCTGCTCGCGATCCACTGGTCGATGGGGCCGGACGGCGTGTTCATTGCCATGACGGTGGCATTTTCATCGCTTGCCGTCGTCGGCGGCGTTATCTTTAGACGGGGACGCTGGAAGCAGTCCAAGGTCTGATGATTCACATTGTTGGTGGCGGATTGGCGGGCAGCGAAGCGGCATGGCAGGCTGCCGAAGCTGGCGTCGAGGTGACGATCCACGAGATGCGCCCGGTCCGCCCGACCGCCGTGCACCAAACCGGCGGCCTCGCTGAGCTGGTCTGCAGCAATTCGTTCCGCGCCGACAAGATCGACAACGCGGTTGGACTGATCAAGGAAGAAATGCGCCGGCTCGGATCGATCGTCATGCGGTCGGCGGATGCCGCGCGCGTGCCGGCCGGCGCGGCGCTGGCCGTCGATCGCCACGTGTTCTCGCAGGCGGTGACCGCCGCCGTCGAATCGCATCCGCGCATTCGCGTGTCGCGGGAGGAGATTACCGCCGTGCCGGGCGCCGGCTGGTCGCCGGTGATCATCGCCACCGGCCCGCTCACCTCCGATGCGTTGACGCAGAGCATTCAGCAGATGGTTGGCGAGCAGCATCTCGCGTTCTACGACGCGATCAGCCCGATCGTGCTCGCCGAGTCGATCGACATGTCGAAGGTGTTTCGGGCGTCGCGATGGGGGCGCAACGTCTGGAGCGCGGAGCCGGGCGGGGCGATCGAACAGAGCGATGAGGGCGACTATCTCAATTGCCCGATGTCGAAAGAGGACTACGACGCCTTCTATGCGGCGCTCGTCGCCGCTGAGTCCGCGACGGTCCACGACTTCGATAACACGAAGTTCTTCGAGGGCTGCCTGCCGATTGAAGTGATGGCGCATCGCGGCGAAGGCACGCTGCGCTTCGGGCCGATGAAGCCGGTTGGCCTCAAGGACCCGCGCACGGGCAGGCTGCCGTATGCGGTCGTGCAGCTGCGGCAGGACACGCTCGCCGCCGATCACTACAGCCTGGTCGGGTTCCAGACGCAGATCAAATGGGGCGACCAGGCGCGCGTGCTGCGCCTGATCCCCGGGCTCGAGCATGCCGAGTTCGTGCGCTATGGCATGGTGCACCGCAACACCTACATCTGCGGACCGAAGGTGCTGCTGCCGACGTGGCAAACGAAGCACCGCGCTGATTTGCTTTTTGCCGGACAGGTGTCGGGCGTCGAAGGCTACGTCGAATCCGCCGCCTCGGGCTTGATCGCGGGCAGGAACGCCGCCGCGATCGCGAAGGGCGAGCCGCCCCAGGCGCCGCCGCGGACCACGGCGATCGGTTCGCTGGCGCATTACGTGTCGCACGCCGATCCGAAAAACTATCAGCCGACCAATATCACGCACGGCATCATGCCGCCGCTCGATCAACCGCCGCGCGACAAGATGAAGAAGAAGATGATGATCGCCGAGCGCGCGCTCGCCGACCTCGAGGCCTGGGCGTGCGCGACCATCTGAAACAGTTCCTCGCCTACCTGAAACTGAATCGCCATGTCTCGCCGCACACCGTGCGCGCCTACGACAGCGACGTGTCGCAGTACCTGGCGTTCGTGGCGTCGCAGCGCGGCAGGAAAATGTCGCAGCTCGGTCCGGACGATCTCGACATGCAGTCGGTGCGCGCGCACGTCGCCGAATTGAACAAGGCCGGCAAGGCCCGGTCGTCGGTGGCCCGCAAGCTGTCGGGACTGCGTACCTTCATCAAGTTCCTTCGCCGCGAAGAGCTGATCGCGCACGATCCGACGCAGGTGGCGGTCGCGCCAAGACGCGATCAGACCATTCCCGTGTTTCTCGGCGAGCCCGAAATTGCGCGGCTCCTCGAGACGCCCGACATCAATAGCGAGCTCGGGCGACGCGATCGCGCGATTTTCGAATTGTTCTATGCGTCCGGCCTGCGATTGAGCGAGCTTGTGGCCATCGACCTCGAGCACCTCGACTTGAGCAATCGCATGGTGCGGGTCATGGGCAAGGGGCGCAAGGAGCGCCTGCTGCCGTTCAACCAGAGCGCCGCCACCGCGATTCGCGCCTGGCTGAAGGACCGCGCCAATATGCGGGCCGCGCGAAAGCCTCCAGAGGCGCCGCGGCCCAGGGCGCGCGGCCGCGGCGTCACCACCAGGCCGCCGGCGGCGGCGAAGTCGGACACCGGCGATCCGCTCTTCATCAACTATCGGGGCACGCGTCTCAGCGGCCGCAGCGTCGATCGCCTGCTCCGTAAATACGTGGCGCAGTGCAGCACCAGGATCGGCATCAGCCCGCACGCGCTGCGCCACTCGTTCGCGACCCACCTGCTTCAGCGCGGCGCCGACCTGCGCGCGATTCAGGAGCTGCTCGGACACGCCAGGCTGAGCACCACGCAGCGCTACACGCACGTCAACGCGGCACAGCTGATCGACGTGTATCGCAAATCCCATCCCCGCGCCGCGAAGTCCGGGTAGAATCGTCACCACGTGATCGCGTTGAGACTGTGGGCCGCTGCCCTTGCTGTGTTGTCTGTGCTTTCTGTGGCCCCCGCCGTCGCGCAGCAGACCCCGCCTCCTGCCGAGGACGAGCGCGCGCCGGTCGATCTGTTTGGCTTCAAGTTCAATCAGAGCGAGCGCTACAAGTTCGGCGGCGAGCTCGTCGCCGGCTGGTCGCACGACGGGGCGCAGGCGGCGCTCGGCTTCGAAAAACAGGGCCGCGTCGGCATGGCGATCCTCAGCCTGAGCGGCCGCGTCTCTGATCACGTCCGCTATTACGTGTCCGTCAACCCGGTCAGCGAAACCACGTCGCGGCCAGCGTGCGGCGAGCGCGATTACTTCTTCCCGAACGATCCCAGCCTGTTCGCGGCGCAGGGGCCGATCGTCAAGTGCGACGAAGAAGACGGTTTGAAGCGCGTCGACACCTACAACACCTTCTCGCTCGACTACATCACGCAGCAGGGCATCCTCCGCGAGGGTTACATCGACTGGGGCCTGTCGGATAATGTGTCGCTGCGCGGCGGCCGCTTCATCCTGCCAATCGGTCTTGCGCCGCGCGACGTCGGCGCCACCTCGGCGAAGGACATGGCGCGCATCACGCGGCTCAACGCGGAAGCGAATTTCGGCGTCATGGTTGCGGCGTCGGCGCGCCGCAACGGCCGCTCGATGTTCGATGCCGGCCTCATGGTGGTGCTGGGCGACGGCAATCGCGAGAAGGATTACGACTGGTTCTACTTCGTCAACCGGTCGCTCGACACCAACAGCGCCGTCACCGTGGTCGCCTCGGCGCGCGTCCAGCCCGTCGAGCAGCTCGATCTGCGCGTCGCTTACAAGCGCGGCTACACCGGCTCGAAAGTCGAGCGCCTGCCAAGTTACTGGGCGTCGAAGCGCAACGACGATGCGCTGGTGGTGAGCTTGAAGGTGTCGCCGGCGTCGTGGGTGTCGGCATTCGCGGAGTACGCGAAATACCAATGGGGCCCGACCATCACGTCCGGAGAGCTGGTCGGCATTCCAACGCTCGGCCCGATCGAGAAGCCCGGCTACTTCATGGGCGCCGAAATCAACGCGCCGGTCGGCGCAGGCGTTCGCGTCGGCGGCAGCATCACGCGCGAAGAGCTGACGCGCGACGACAGCCTGATTCAATACCTGTCGCTCAACAATCTCTACGGCGTCGAGATGGGCAAGAAGGATCGGAACCTGATCGCCCGCGGGTTTGTTGACGTGAATCGTCTAGTCAACGTCAGCTTCTTCTGGGTTGACGTCTCGAATCCGTTTCCGTGGGCCAGCGGCAGCTGGCCGGTGTCGGGACCCACGGCATTCACGGGACGCGAGTTGGATCGCGTCGGAGTAACAGTCACCGTCCGCACACCCTGATCCGCCCCGGCACCCCGCGCACGCTGTGCACCCCGTGCACCTTTTTGAGTTATATTGTCGCGTTTGTCGTTGGCCCCACGCCCCCCGTCGGCGGTCACCCGGTCCATCTATCTCGGCACGTTGGCGGCGATAGCTGTCGTCGCCACTCTGAGCGTCGTAATCTACCGCTCTGCCGTTGACGATGCGGTCGCGCAGAACGCCAATCAACAGCTCGCCATGGTGCGCACCGTCGCCGTCGCGATGGCAGGGGAGATCCAGGCGCAAACGGCCCGATTGCGTCAATTCGCAAGCCTGCCCAGCGTCCAGAACCTCGACGTCGATGTCCTGAGCCAACGCGTCGATGCGGCGTTCGGCGAAAACGCCTCCGGCCTCATCAACCTGATCGTCCGCGCGGATCCCGCCGGGCGCCTCTACATCTGGACGCCGAACGGCCAGATGATGGGGAAGGGCGAATTGACCCGGGCCGACGAGCCGCTGTGGCAGTGGGCGCGCGATCGCGCCAACGCCAACGAGGTCCGCGTGATTCACGGCTGGGCCAACAGCGTCACGTCGCGCCGCGCCCTGATCATGCCGGTCTGGCGCAACGCGCCGAGCGCCGAAAATCCCACGCCGACCAACGACTTCGGCGGCGTCATCGCGCTGGTCATCGACATCAATCGATTTGCCGAGGTCTACCTCGGACCGGCGATGAACGATCTCGCCGACTCGCGACTCGTTGTCGGCCTGGCGACGCCGGACTTCGGCGTGCGCATGGGGCCGGGCCGGGACACGGCGCCGACGCCGGCCGACGCCCACCAGCACGCCGGCGATCAAGGCACGATGCTGCTCGACGATGCGGGCGGCAAGCGGCTTCACGCGTGGGCCAAGCTTGCGGCCGCCGATGAAACATGGATGGTCGCCTCGTCGGCGCCGTACTCGGTGGTGTCGATTCAGCGCTCGGCGCGCGCGCAGCTCGCCTTGACGGCAATGCTGCTGATTGCGGTGCCGCTGGCCGGCTGGCTGATCGCTCGGCGCGAACGGCAGATTCAACAGGAGCATCGCGATCTCGAGCGCCGCCTTGCCGAGTCGCAGAAGATGGAGGCGATCGGCAAGCTCGCCGGCGGCGTCGCGCACGATTTCAACAACATGCTGACCGCGATCCTCGGCTACGCGAGCCTGATCCAGGAAGACGCGCCGCAGAAGTCGGCGATTCGCGATCAGGCCCTGCAGATCAGTTACGCCGCAGAGAACGCCGCCGCCCTCACGCAGAAGCTGCTGGCCTTCAGCCGCAAGCAGGTGCTGCATGCCGATCCGATGGATTTCCGATCGCTGCTCGGCAACCTGTTGCCGCTCGCGCGTAACGCCGTCGGCGAGGACATCACCGTCTCGACGCAGATCGGCGAAGATCTGTGGCCGATCCTCGCCGATCCGGCGCAGCTCGAACAATCGATTCTCAATCTGGCCATCAACGCGCGTGACGCAATGCCGAAGGGCGGCACCCTCCAAGTCGCCGCGCGCAACGCGCCGCGTCCAAGCGGCGAACGCCGCCCCGATGCCGATGTAAAGCCCGGCGACTACGTGCAGATTACGGTGACCGACACCGGCGTCGGCATGGATGACGCGACGCGCACGCGGATGTTCGAGCCGTTCTTTACGACCAAGGCGCCCGGCAAAGGCACCGGGCTCGGCCTGTCGACCGTCTACGGATTCGTGCGGCAGTGCGGCGGCTACATCGGCGTGCTGTCGACGCCGGGGAAGGGGACGTCGATCGAGCTGCTGCTGCCGCGCGCCAACGCGCCGGCGCCGGCGGCGGCGCCAGCCCCGCACCTCGAACCCGACACCACGCGCCGGTCGGCGACGATCCTGCTCGCGGAAGACGAGGACGGCGTGCGGCTGCTCGCGGTGGAAGCGCTCGAACGGCGCGGTCACCGCGTGCTGGCGGCCCCGAATGGCGAGGAGGCGCTGAAGATTGCCGGTGCTTTCGAAGGCACCATTCACCTGCTGATCAGCGACGTTGTGATGCCCGGCCTGAAGGGCCCGGAGCTGGCCGATCGGCTGCGCGCGACGCGCCCGGGACTCCGCGTCATGCTGATGTCCGGCTACGCCGCCGACGTCGTCACGCCGGCGGACCTCGAGGAGGCGTCGCTGCTGTCGAAGCCGTTCTCGACGGCGACCCTGCTCAAGGCCGTCCGTAGCGTCCTCGACGTGCCGCTTTCCTCGACCCCCGCTTCGCGGGGATAATAATCAGCCTGTGACGCCATAGCCCGGGGGGCGACGGCGGATTCAAGGAGATTCCATGACCCGTGTACTGACAGCTCTTGCATTGATGGCCGCCCTGGCAGCGCCCGCGTTCGCGCAGACCGGCAAGCCGTCGCTCATGAATCCGGCCTCGCTTAACGAGAAGGCGCCGGACACGTTCAAGGCGAAGTTCGATACCAGCGCCGGCGAGTTCGTGATCACGGTGACGCGCGCGTGGGCGCCGCTGGGCGCCGATCGCTTCTACAACCTGGTGAAGAACGGCTTTTACGACGGCACCCGCTTCTTCCGCGTCGTCCCGAATTTCATGGTGCAGTTCGGCATCAACGGCGACCCCGCCATCCAGCGCAACTGGGCCAATGCCAACATTCCTGACGACAAGCCCGGCGTGAAGAGCAACGGCCGCGGCTTCGTCACGTTCGCGAATCGCGGGCCGAACTCGCGCTCGACGCAGCTGTTCATCAACTACAAGTCGAACGCGTTCCTCGACAAGACGTTCATGCCGTTCGGCGAAGTGACGTCGGGCATGTCGGTGGTCGACAAGATCAACGCCAAGCATGGAGAGGATCCGGATCAGGGCCAGATCCAGAACAACGGCAACCGTTATCTGCAGAAGGCCTTCCCCGATCTCGACTTCATCAAGAAGGCGACGATCGAACCGGCCACTCCTCCGGCGAAAAAATAAGCCATGAAGCACATCCTGCTCGCGTCGGTTGTTGTCGTTACGCTCTTCAACGCAGCCGGCGCGGGGCAGGTGCCGGTCCAGGATCGGCAGCCCGCGGGCTCGGCGCTGCGGCCCGCGGTGATGGGGCCGAGCGGTGGCGTGTCCACCGGTCATCCACTGACCACCGCGGCCGCGTTCGGCATCCTGCTGAGAGGCGGCAACGCGTTCGACGCGGGCGTGGCGTCGCTGGTGGCCGGCGGCGTGCTCGAGCAGGATCTCTACAGCCTTGGCGGCGAAGCGCTGGTCCTGGTCTATCCCAAGAAAGAAAACAAGGTCACGTCGGTCGTCGGTCAGGGCTGGGCGCCGAAGGCCGTCGATGTCGACTGGTATCTGTCGCGCAACAAGACGCTCGACGGCGCGGGACTGGATCCGGCGGTCGTGCCCGGCGCCTTGCATGCGGCGCTGACCGTGCTCGAGAAGTGGGGCACGATGAGCTTCGAGGAGGTTGCGGCACCGGGGATCGCCTACGCCGAGAACGGCTTCCCGATGCGCAACAGCACTGCGCAGGCGATCCAGCGGCAGCTGAAATTTTTCGAGAGCTGGCCGGACAACAAGAACTACTGGTTGAAGGCTGACGGCTCGACGTACAAGCCGGGCGAAACCATCAAGCTGCCGGCGCTCGCCAGGACGCTGCGCCGCATGGTCGATGCCGAGCGCGGGGCGAAGAGCAGGGGCCGCGCCGCCGGCATCGCCGCCGCCCGCGATCGCTTTTACAAGGGCGACATCGCGAAGGAGATGGTGGCGTTCCTGCAGAAGCACGGCGCGCCGTTCGACGCCAGCGACTTCGGCGAATATTACGCGCGCATCGAAGAGCCCGCGAAGACCACCTATCGCGGCTACACCGTGTACAAGCATGGCTTCGGCAGCCAGGGCCCGGTGCTGCTGCAGGCGCTCAATATCCTCGAGAACTTCGATCTCAACGCGATGGGCTACGCGAGCGCCGACTACCTGCACACGGTCACCGAGGCGCTGAAGCTCGCGTATGCCGATCGCGACACCTACTATGCCGATCCGGCATTCGTGCAGGTCCCGGGCGAAGGACTGCTGTCGAAGGCGTATGCGAAGCAACGCGCCGCGTTGATCGATCCCAAGCGCGCGTCGACATCATTCATCGCCGGCGATCCCACGAAGTACGACTCGAAGGTCAGGCAGTGGACGTTCTGGAAGGCGAACGTGATCGACGCCGCGACGCCGCGCACGCGCAGCGGGCAGGAAGAGAATTCGCCGGAGGTCGTCAAGGACACCACCCACATGGCCGTGATCGACAAGGACGGCAACATTTTCGACGTGACGCCGAGCGGCGGCTGGGTGCCCGGCGCGGTGATCCTCGGCGACACCGGCATCGGCATGAGCGTTCGCGGCGAGCAGTTCTGGCTCGACAAGGACCGCGCCAATCAGCTGCGCCCGCGCGCGCGGCCGCGTTACACGCTGACGCCCAGCATGGTGTTCAAGGGCGACGTGCCGATGATGGGCCTCGGCACGCCCGGCGGCGACAACCAGGATCAGACGATCCTGCAGGCGCTGTTGAGCATCGTGGACTTCTGGAACGAGTGGTACCCGAATCTTCACGGGGCGCTCGAGCGGCCGCGCGTGCAGACCATGCACTTCTACGGATCGTTCTGGCCGCACACGGCCGGCTTCAATCAGCTCAACGTCGAGGCCACCATCCCCGACGTGGTTTACAACGAGCTCAAGGCGCGCGGCCACGACGTCAGCCGGCTGCGCCCGTTCGGCATGTCGGGTTGCGCCACGGCGGTGATGATCGATCCGGCGACCGGCAATCGATTCGCGGGAGCAGATCCGCGGCGTGATTGCTACGCCATCGCGTACTGATATCGGATATCGGATCGAGTGGATGCCGGATTTGTTTTCGGATCTCCGGAAATCGGCAAACAAATCCCAAATCCGCTCGATCCGATATCCGAAATCTAGAAAGGTCGTCGCGTCGACATCTGCAGCTCCACGTCGTCGCGGCTGACCGTGACGTTGATGGTCGGCCGCAAGATATTTGGATCGCCGGCGTAGGTGACGGAGTAGCGGCGCATCATCTTCTGGTGATCGTCGGCCAGACGGTTGGCGATGTCGGCCAGCCGCTGCGGCAGGCTGCTGTCGGCCAGCAGCGTCGCGCGCATCCCGCCGGTGTTGTCGACCAGATTGGCAAGGATGTCGCTGACCAGCCCGCTGCTCTTGCCCTGCAGGATCACGCCGTGCGCGGTGCCGCCCCGCGCCAGGAAATCGTTCATGAACCGGTTGTATTCGTCGACGTTGATTTCGCGGTTGGCTTCGCCGTTGTCGGTGGTGATGACCACGAAGGCCGGCCACTGGTGCGGCGCCGGCTTCATGAACCGCTTGTCGGCCTCGAGCATGGTGTCGTAAAACGCGTTGGCGCCGCCTTCAACCGCGAAGCGGCCGATCTCGGCGCGCAGCCGCTCGCGCCCGGCGCCGGCCTGCGTGCGGACGCGGATCTGCCCGCCCGACGAGATCAACACCACTTCCTCCGTTTCCGGCAGGGCGTCCGCAAACGCGGTCAACGCGTTCTTCAGCTGGTTGATCATCTTCGACATCGCGGTGCTGGAGTCCACCATCAGCACAATGCGCATCGGCGCCGAGCCGAGCGCCGCAAACGTTACCGGCCGCTTGGCGCCGTCCTCGAACACCTGGAAGTCTTCGGCGGTAAGGTTCAGCACCGGCGCGCCGCTGCCGTCGACGGCGTTGACGTAGATGGTGCGCGTGATGGCGCGCTGCGCCGACAGCGACGATGAGATGAGGAGGAGGGTAACGACGAACGCGACGCGCCGAGTCATGGAACCTCCGGGACGCGAAAGTATATCGCGCCCCGGAAGCCGGCGGCGTGCTGCGACTAGGCCGACTGCTGCAGCACGCGGCGCCGTGGCATTTCGATGTTGAGCGTCTTGATCTTGTAGTTCATCACGCGCGGGCTGATCTGCAGCAGCTCGGCGGCGTCCTTCTGCACCCAGTTGGCCATCTTCAGCGCTTCGGTGATGGCCTGGCGCTCGATGTCCTCGAGGGCGATGCCGGTCGGCGGAATCTTGACGACGCTCGCCGAGTCCTTCGAGCCCGAGCCCGCGGGCGCGAAGTCGCCGAGGCGCAGATCGCTCGACGTGATCATCGCCGCTTCGGCCAGCAGCGCGGCGCGCTCGATCGCGTTTTCGAGCTCGCGGATGTTGCCCGGCCAGTTGTAGCGGACCAGCAGCTTCTGGGCGTCGTTGTCGAGGCCGTCCAGCCGCTTCTTCAGCTCGCTGCCGTAGCGGCGGATGAAGTGCATCGCCAGCGGCAGGATGTCTTCCTTGCGCTCGCGCAGCGGCGGCGTTTCCACCGACACCACGTTCAAGCGGTAGTAAAGGTCCTCGCGGAACTGGCCGCCCGCGACCATCGCCGACAGGTCGCGATTGGTCGCCGCGATCAGGCGGACGTCGACACGGATGGTGCGCGTGCCGCCAAGGCGCTCGAACTCGTGCTCCTGCAGCACGCGCAGGATCTTGGCCTGCGTGCTGGCGCTCATGTCGCCGATTTCATCCAGGAACAGCGTGCCGCCGTCGGCCTGTTCGAAGCGGCCGATGCGCTGGCGATCGGCGCCGGTGAAGGCGCCCTTCTCGTGGCCGAACAGTTCCGATTCGAGCAGGTTCTCCTGCAGCGCGGCGCAGTTCACCTTGACGAAGTTGCGCGATGCGCGCAGCGAGTTGTGATGGATCGCGCCGGCGATTAATTCCTTGCCGGTGCCGGTTTCGCCGCGAATCAACACCGTCGAATTGCTCTTGGCGACCTTGCGGACCACGGCGAGCACGCGGCCGAGCGATTCGCTGCCGCCGACGATCTTGTCGAAGTCATAGTTTTCCTGGCGCTCGTTGCGCAGGTAGTCGAGCTCGTTGCGCAGGCGCTTCAGCTCGAGCGCCTTCTCGACCTTCACTTCCATTTCCTCGAGCTCGAACGGCTTCTGCACGTAGTCGAAGGCGCCGTGCTTCATCGCCTCGACCGCCGTGGTCACCGATCCGAACGCGGTCATCAGGATCACGGATGCCGTCGGGTGCATCGTCTTGGTGGTGCGCAGCACGTCGAGACCGTCGGAGCCGCCCATCTTCAGGTCGCTGACGACCACGTCGAAATAGCCTTCGTGGAGACGCTCGAGCGCCGCGTTGCCGTTGCCGGCTTCCTCGACGTCGTGCCCGGCCGTGGTCAGCGACAGCGCCAACCCGCGCCGCAGCGCGTCGTGATCGTCTGCTACAAGTATGCGAGCCATTGTCACCCTCGGATCCCTGAATCCTTCTTCACTTTGTGTGGTTCAACCGGCAGCGTCACCCTGAAGCGGGTGCCGCGGCCGTCCTGCGTGGTCATGTCAATGCGGCCGTCGTGCGCGTCCACGATCTTGCGG
>Ga0307409_100000645_pt1 | contig 15412 bp, 17 predicted proteins | sample 322Ometagenome_2_FD_203888 | JGI IMG/M metagenome (GOLD analysis project Ga0307409, IMG submission 203888) | Maize rhizosphere microbial communities from greenhouse at UC Davis, California, United States - 322HYB-O-2 | ecosystem: Host-associated > Plants > Roots > Rhizosphere > Soil | place... | reverse complement strand
GCGAGCTGTCCGACAACCAGGGGCTGGACGCCTCCACCGGCGAGTACGTCGACCTGTTCAAGGCCGGCGTGGTCGACCCGGCCAAGGTGACCCGCTCCGCCGTCCAGAACGCCGTCTCCATCGCCTCCCTGCTGCTCACGACCGAGACCCTGGTCGTCGACAAGCCGGAAGAGGAGGAGGCGGCCGCCGCCGGTGGCCACGGCCACTCGCACGGCATGGGCATGTAGCCAAGGTCCACCCGTTACAGCGACGGGCCCCGGCTCCTCCGGCCGGGGCCCGTTTGTTGTCCCGGGACCTGGCTCCCAAGCGCCCGGTGGGGCTAGCCGATGCCGCCGTCCTTGGTGAGCTGGGTGAGGAGCTCGTGGCAGCGGATGGCGCGGCCGGCGTCCTCGTCCTTGAGCTGGCGGATGAAGGTCTGGACGTCCTCGTGGCCCTCGGCGTCCTCGAGGTACCTGGCGTAGGTCTGGCCCGCCTTGAGGGCGTGGTACTGGATGCTGACGAGGTCGTAGACGATGTCGTCGGCCGGGGTGTGGTCGCTGCCCATGTCGCTCCTCCTGGTCGCTGGCCGGGTGCCGCTCTCGCTACCACGGGAACCCCCGGTGGAACCTCGCGCTACCCTCGACCCATGTCCGAACCTGCGCCTCTGGCCGCCGCCCGCTCCTGGCAGGAGGCGATGAACGCCCGCGACGTCGAGCGCCTGGTCGCCCTGGCCCACGACGACGTCGAAGTCGAGGGGCCCCGCGGGGTCGGCCGCGGGACCGACCTGCTGCGGGCGTGGATGGACCGCCAGACCGGCGGGGTCGGGCTGCGCCTGGAGGCCAGGCGCTGGTTCGCCCGCGGCGACACCGTGGTCGTCGACCAGCTCGCCGAGTGGCGGGAGGCCGGCACCGGCGCGGTCGTCGAGCGCCAGGAGGTCGGGTCGGTGCTGGTCGTCCGCGACGGCCGCGTGGCCCGGTTCGCCCGCCACCCCGACCTCGGCGCCGCCCTGCACGCCGCCGGCCTCGGCCCGGCCGACGAGGTCACCCCTACCGTCGGACCCGGTAGCGCAGGTGGGTGACGCCGGCCTCTCCTTCGAGGATGCGGATGCGCTCCAGCTCGATCTGCTCGGGAGCGAGGCCCTCGAACAGACGACGCCCCTGGCCGAAGAGCACCGGGATGACATGGAGCTCGAGCTCGTCGAGGACGCCGGCGGCGAGGGCCAGCTGCGTGGTTCCGGCGCCGTGGACCAGCACGTTCCGGTCGCCCGCGGCCTGCTTGGCCTCGGTCATCGCGGTCCTGACGTCGTTGACGTAGGTGACCAGCGGCCACTGCGAGATGTCGATGCCGGGCTCGTGGCGGGCGAGGACGAAGATCGGCACGCCGTCGTGGTGGTCGCCACCCCAGCCGCCCGCGGGCTCGAAGGTCCCCCGGCCGGCGACGACCGCCCCGGTGGCCATGAACTCCTCGACGATCTGGCCGTTGACCGTGCCCGAACCGCGGATGGCTTCGAGGTCGAGGTCGCCGGCGGTCATCAGCCACTCGTGCAGGCGGTGCCCACCGTCACCGAGCCCATTGCCCGGCCCCTCGTTGGGGCCGGCGATGAACCCGTCGAGGGACATCGACATGTAGAGAACGGTCGCGGACACGCGTCTCCTTTCCTGGCTACGAGGCCGGCCCCGGCCCGGGCGCCGGGAGCGGCAGCTCCAGCTCCAGCAGGTCCCGCATCGGGATCCGGTTGTCCGGGTTGATCTCGGGCAGCTCAGGCTTGAGGGCCCGGTCCCGGTCCAGCGACCCGGCGTGCAGGGCGCACAGCCGAAGCCCCCGCCGCTGGTAGAACCCGAGCGCGTGAAGGTTGTCGTTGGTGGTGAGCAGCCACAGCCGCCGGCAGCCGCGCTCGGCGGCCAGCCCGGCCGCGGCCCGGAGCAGGGCGCTGCCGGCACCGGCGTTCTCGACCCGGCAGTACAGCGACAACACCTCGAACTGGTCGCCGTCCACGATGTAGGTGAGCAGGCCGATCCGCTCCCCGTCGCGCTCGGCGACCAGGCCCGGAAGCCCGGCCGGCTCCAGCACCTCGCCCAGGCGAACGGCCCGGGCGCTGCCCATCAGCTCCTCGAGCAGCCCCTCGGCCCAGCGCCGGTCCCCGGCCGTGGACGGCCGGACCGTCAGGGTCACCCGCCTGCGCCCCTGGTGACGGCCACGCCCAGGTCCCAGAACGAGCCGGTGAGCCCCAGCTCGGTGAAGACCTCGGCCGCCTCCTCCGGGGTGCGGCGGCGGTGGTCGTCGTGCAGCCGGTCCCCGTACCAGACCTTGCCCAGCCGCCACATGGTCCCGAGGTCGACCACCTCGCCGTCGGAGGCGTGGCCGGGGTCGCAGGCCAGGCGGATGGTCGAGCACGTCTCGACCACGTCGTCCCACCAGCGGGCCGCCGGGACCCGGAAGCGGACCACGTACGGCTCCGCCGGCTCGACCGCCGGGTCGGCCAGCAGGGCCAGCGGCCGCCCGCAGCCGACGCAGGTGGTGGCGACCAGCACCTGCTGGTCGAGCGCGGCCATGATCCCGAAGGAGTCCCAGGCGCAGCCGCCCCACCACTTCTGCTCGGCCGAGGCGACCACGAACTGCGTCGGCTTGGCCGAGAAGGGGTGGGCCATGCGGATCGCCACCCGGTCCTCGTCGAGCACGAGCACGTGGTCGTCGTGGAGGCGGCCCCAGCCGGCCAGCACCTCCTCGACACCGATCCCGAGGCGGTGGGCGGCCTCGGTTGCCGTCGGGGGATGGCCCTCCTCGACGAACTCGCGGTAGACGACCTGCCGGAGCTCGCGCAGGCGCTTGGTGTCGTCGGCGTCCACCGATCGCTCCTCCCGCTGTGGGGTACCGGGACGAAGAGTACGCTGGATGCGACACACGGGAGCCCGGGCCACCGGGCTGAGAGGGCGGCTACCGGGTCGCCGACCGTCGGAACCTGCACCGGATAATGCCGGCGGAGGGAGGATCCCCAACGATGTCCCAGCAGCCCCCCGCCGACGTGGTGGTGGTCGGAGGCGGGGTCATCGGCCTGGCCATCGCCTGGCGGGCCGCGGGCGCCGGGATGACCGTCACCGTGGTCGACGAGACCCCCGGCCAGGGGGCTTCCTGGGCCGCGGCCGGGATGCTGGCCCCGGTCACCGAGGTCCACTACGGCGAGCGGACACTCCTCGACCTGAACCTGGCCGCGGCCGACCGCTGGCCCTCCTTCTCCACCGAGGTCGAGGAGGCGAGCGGCCACCCGGTCGGCTACCGCCCCGGCGGCACCCTGGCCGTCGCCCGCGACGCCGACGACAACGCCGCCCTGGAGGACCTCTACCAGTTCCAGCTCCGCTGCGGGCTCGAGGTCGAGCGTCTCCGCAGCCGCGAGTGCCGCCAGCTCGAGCCCGGCCTCGCCCCCGGCATCCGCGGTGGGGTGCTGGCCGCCGGCGACCACCAGGTCGACAACCGGGCGCTCGTCCAGGCGCTTCTGATCGCGTGCCGGCGGGCCGGGGTGCGGCTGCTGGAGGGTCGGGTCGCCGAGCTGGCCACCGACGGCGACCGGGTCACCGGGGTGGTGCTGGCGGGCGGCGCCAGGCTTCCCGCGGAGGCGGTGGTCCTGGCCGCCGGGTGCTGGAGCGGCGGGCTCGGGGGGCTGGCGGCCGAGGCGCTGCCGCCGGTGCGGCCGGTCAAGGGGCAGCTGCTCTACCTCCGGGGCTCGGCCGAGGAGCCGCTGTGCTCCCGCAACGTCCGCGGGCTCGAGGTGTACGTGGTCCCCCGGGGCGACGGCCGGGTGGTGGTCGGGGCGACGGTGGAGGAGCGGGGCTTCGACACCCGGGTGACCGCCGCGGCCGTCCACGACCTGCTCCGGGCCGCCCTTGAGCTGCTGCCCGACGTGGCCGAGCTGGAACTGACCGAGACGGTGGTCGGCCTGCGGCCCGGGTCGCCCGACAACGCGCCCATGCTCGGCCCGGCCGGTCCCCAGGGGCTGGTGGTGGCCACCGGTCACTACCGCAACGGCATCCTGCTCACCCCGGTCACCGCCGACGCCGTCGCCGAGCTGCTGGCCACCGGCCGCGTCCCCGATCTGATCGCCCCGTTCACCCCGGGACGGTTCCCGGGCGGGGGTCCGGCGCGCGCCAGGACGAACCGGGTCGCCCCGTGACCGTGATCGTCAACGGCCGGCCGTCCGAGGTCGACCCCGGCCAGACCGTGGCCGGCCTCCTGGCCGGGCTCGGCCACCCGCCGGGCGGCCCCGGCATCGCCGTCGCCCTCAACGGCGAGGTCGTGCCCCGCAGCGCCTGGTCCACCACCCCCCTCGACGACAACGACCGCCTCGAGGTGCTCGGCGCCTCCCAGGGAGGATAGGAATGGACGACCCCCTTGTTGACCGGGCGGCTACCGTGGGCTCTCTGAGCCCCCCGGACCCCCTTGTCATCGCGGGCCAGGCGTTCGGCTCCCGGCTGGTCATGGGGACCGGCGGGGCGGCCAGCCTGGAGGCGCTGGAGCAGGCCCTGGTCGCGTCCGGGACCGAGATGACCACCGTGGCCCTGCGCCGGACCAGCCCGGGGGCCAGAGGCTCGATCCTGGACGTCGTGGCCCGGGTCGGGTGCCGGCTGCTGCCCAACACCGCCGGCTGCTTCACCGCCCGCGACGCCGTCCGCACGGCCCACCTCGCCCGCGAGGCGTTCGACACCGACTGGATCAAGCTGGAGGTCATCGGCGACGACCGGACCCTGCTCCCGGACGCGGTCGAGCTCCGCGATGCCGCCGAGTCCCTGGTCGACGACGGCTTCACCGTGCTCGCCTACACCAACGACGACCCGGTGCTGGCCCGCCACCTGGCCGAGCTCGGCTGCGCCGCGGTGATGCCGCTGGGGTCGCCGATCGGCTCCGGGATGGGCATCACCAACCCCTATAATCTGAAAATTATCCTGGAGCAGGCGACCGTCCCGGTGATCCTCGACGCCGGGGTCGGCACCGCGTCGGACGCCGCCGTGGCCATGGAGCTCGGCTGCGACGGGGTCCTTCTGGCCAGCGCCGTCACCCGCGCCCAGGAACCGGCCCTGATGGCCGAGGCCATGCGCAAGGCCGTCGAGGCCGGCCGCCTCGCCCACCGCGCCGGCCGCATCCCCCGCCGCCTCTACGCCGAGGCCTCCACCCCCACCGAGGGCGTCCCCGACCTGTCCTCCCGACCCGCCGAGGGTACCCGCGAGCCCGAGGGCCAGCCCCGCCAGCCCGAACCGGCCGGATGAGCCTGGTGCGTGACGGGGCGGGGCGGCGGGAGCGGCTGGCCGCGTCGAGGCTGTACGTGTGCACGCCGATCCGGCCGGACCTGGGCGAGTTCGCCGACGTCGTCCTGGGGGCCGGGGTCGACCTGCTCCAGCTCCGCGACAAGCAGGCCGAGGCCGGCCCGCTGCTGGAGGCGTCGGCGGTGCTGCGAGCCGCCGCCGACCGGCGCGACGCCCTGTTCGCGATCAACGACCGGGCCGACATCGCCCTGGCCGCCGGCGCCGACGTCCTCCACCTCGGCCAGGACGACCTGCCCCTCACCTGGGCCCGCCGGATCCTCGGCGAGGACGTCCTCCTCGGCCGCTCCACCCACGACCTCGCCCAGGCGACCAAGGCCGCCGCCGAACCATGGGACTACCTGGTCGCCGGCCCCGTCTGGGCCACCGCCACCAAACCCGGCCGCCCCGCCACCGGCACCGCCCTGGTCGAGGCCGTCGCCGCCCTCGACCCACCCCAGCCCTGGTTCGCCATCGGCGGCATCACCCCCGGCAACCTCCCCGAGGTCACGGCCGCCGGCGCCACCCGGATCGTGGTCGTCCGCGCCATCACCGACGCCCCCGACCCGGCCACCGCCACCCGCACCCTGCGCGATCGCCTCACCGGCGGGTAGGGGAGGGCCGGCTCGGGGAAGGGCGGAAGCGCCCGGCCCCGGGGGGGAGGGAGGCCGGCCCCGGGGGGACGGGGGGCCGGCTCCCGGACGGGCGGCTCCCCGGGGGTGGGGGGCCGGCTCCCGGGTGGGAAGGAGGACCGGCTCCTGGGCTGGGCGGGATGGCAGGCTCAGGGCGAGCCGACGGCGCTGGGGGGAGCGGAGCGTGCCCGGGGAGCGGGACGTGCCGGGCCCCGGCGCGCCGCCGGTTGAGGACTGGAACCGGGAGGTGCCTGGCGCGCCGGGGCTCGCGGCTGGCGTGGCGGCGGCGAGCGCCGCGTTCGTTGGTGGGGGACCGGTCGAGCATTCGGGTGGGGCGCGTCGCCCTGCCGGTATGGAGCGGCGCGGATCCTGGGCGCGAACCGACGCTCGACCGGTCCCCACGTCAGCTGGCCATACGGCCCTCCAGGTAGGCGGCCCAGTAGCGGGCCCGGTCGCGGTCGGCGGTCGGGACCCGGCGGTGGGAGCTGGCGTCTCGGAGCAGCCAGGCGATCGTCTGGAGATCGGCGCACTCCATGTCCGGGTCGATCGCCGCCGACCAGTAGATGGCGGCGTCGCGGAGCTCCTCGGGCGTGGACCTGCCCTGGCCGATCTCACGCAGCAGCTCCCCAACGGTGGCCGCGTCGTCCGGTCCGATCGTCGTCCTCATCAGCATCCGCCGGCTCCTCCCCTCTGTGCGTTCGAGACCCTCGCTGTTCGAACGTATGTTCGATCACCGAAGCCCAGGAGTCAAGCCCGTTGGCGAAGTCTGTGGACAGCGAGCGCGACCGCCGCCAGGAGGGCGAGTACGGCTCCGGTGGCGGTGGCCACGCGCTGGCGTTCCTCCGTTGACCAGCGGGCCGGGGAGCCGGCCGGGTGCGGGGCCGGGGTCGCTCCGACCCTGGCCAGGCCGGCCGAGGCCATCGCCCCGGGAACGGTCCGGCGGTGGCGCTCGACAGCCGCGGGCGGGCGGGTGAGGAGGGCGGCCACGCTGGCCGGTCGCACGTAGTCCGACAGCCGCAGCCCGGACCGGGCCGAGCGGCCGCGGCCGAAGCCCCAGTCGAGCAGCTTCCCGGCGTCGGCGGCGTTGTCGGGGCTGTGCAGGACCACCGCGATCAGGGTCCGGCCGCCCCGGGTGGCCGCGGCGGCCAGGCAGTGGCCGGCGTCGTCGGTGAACCCGGTCTTGACTCCGACGGCGCCGCGGTAGCCGAGCAGGAACCGGGAGCTGGTGGTGAGCGTGTGGCGGCGCCCGCTGGGCGTGACGAAGGCGGCGTGGCGCTTGCGCACCACCTTGGCCAGCCACGGGTCGCGGAGCATGGCCCTGGTCAGGATGGCCAGGTCGAAGGCGGTCGAGCGGTGGCCGGGGGCGTCGAGGCCGTTGGGGTTGCGCCAGGAGGAGCCGCGCAGGCCCATGGCCCGGGACTCGGCGTCCATGGCCCGGGCGAACCGGGGCACCGACCCGCCGGCGGCCTCGGCCAGCATGACCGCCACGTCGTTGGCGGAGACGACCATCAGCGCCTTGAGGGCCTGCTCGACGGTGAGCCTCTGGCCCCGCTTCATGGCCAGGCGCCGGGCCGGCTGGCGGGCCGCCGCCGGCGAGGCGACGGTCACGCCGTCCAGGTCGAGGCTGGCCCGGACGGCCAGCGCGGTCAGCATCTTGGTCAGGCTGGCCGGAGGCACCGGCGTCCGGCTCCGGCGCCCCCACAGCACCGCCCCGGTCGCCGGGTCGACCAGGATCGCGTACCGCGCCCGCACCGCCCGGGCCGGAGCCGATGCCGCCGGAGCCGATGCCGCCGGAGCCGATGCCGCCGGAGCCGAGCCGCGCCGCAGCGCGACCCCGCCGATTCGGGGCCCCGGAGGGGGAGCGTAGCCGACCGCGCAACTGCCTGCGCCGCGTTGTCCACAACCCCGGAACCCGCGGCAACCCCGGAACCGGCGGCGACGAGCAGGGCGGCCAGCAGCAGCCGGAGCCAGCGGACGACCCGGGGTGACGGAGTGTGGTGCATGGCGACGCAGTGTCCCACCTGGGCGACGAGCCGGACAGGGACGTCGCTCCGGCTACGGATCGCCCGACTTCCTCTAGAATCGGCCAGCGTCAATCCCATGTTCCCGAACCCAGGAGCTCGTCCGCATGCGCGTCACCGTGATCGGTGCCGGCCACGTCGGCCTCGTCACCGCCGCCTGCCTCGCCCATGTCGGCCATGACGTGGTGGTCGACGACGACGACGCCAGCAAGCTGGACCTCATCCGCGAGGGCCGCTCCTGGTTCTTCGAGCCCGGCCTCCAGGAGCTGCTGGGCGAGGTGGTCCGGGCCGGGCGGCTGCGGATCGCCGGGGACAAGGCCGAGGCGGTCGGCCACGGGACGGTCATCTTCATCTGCGTCGGCACCCCGAGCCGGGGCGACGGCAGCCCCAACCTGGCCTTTGTCGAGGCGGTGGCCCGGGAGGTGGCCCGCAACCTGCCCCCGGGCGAGTTCCGCCTCATCTGTGAGAAGTCGACCGTGCCGGTCCAGACCGGGGAGCGGGTCGCCCAGGTGATCGCCCGCGAGGCCCGGGCCGGGGCAGACTGGGAGGTCGCCTCCAACCCCGAGTTCCTGCGCGAGGGCTCGGCCGTGGTCGACACCCTCGACCCCGACCGGGTGGTCGTCGGCACCACCTCGGAGCGGGCCCAGGCGGCCCTGCGCGAGCTCTACGGGCCGATCCTGGAGCGGTCGGGCGCGCCCTTCCTGGCCACCGACCGGGCCACCGCCGAGCTCATCAAGCACGCCTCCAACGCCTTCCTGGCCACCAAGATCAGCTTCATCAACTCGGTCGCCCGCGTGTGCGAGCGCTCCGGGGCCGACATCGAGCTGGTCGCGCGGGGCATGGGCCTGGACCCGCGCATCGGCGTCCACTTCCTCAAGGCCGGGGCCGGCTACGGGGGCAGCTGCTTCCCCAAGGACGTGGCCGCCTTCGCCCACCGCTCCCGGGAGCTCGGCGTCGACTTCGGCATCCTCAACGAGGTGGCCAAGATCAACCACGAGGCCAGGCGGGCCGTGGTCGACAAGGTCCGCGACGCCCTCTGGCACCTGGACGGCAAGCGGGTCGGGATGCTGGGCCTGTCGTTCAAGCCCAGCACCGACGACCTGCGCGAGGCCCCTTCGATCGACGTGGCCCGCGACCTGCTGGCCGACGGCGCCCAGGTGGTCGCCTACGACCCGGTGGCCGGCGAGCAGGCGTCCCGGATGGTGCCCGGCCTGGAGCTGGCCGACAAGGCGGTGGCGGTCGCCGACGGCGCCCACGCCCTGGTCCTGATGACCGAGTGGGCCGAGTTCGGCGACCTGGAGCCGGGCGACCTGCGCGCCCGCATGGCCTATCCGATCCTGGTCGACGCCCGCAACGCGCTGGACGCGGACGCGTTCGTGGCCGCCGGGTTCACCGTCGCCGGGGTCGGGCGGCCGGTGCGGGCACCCGGCGACGGGAGCCGCTGACGTGCCACGGGCCCTGATCACCGGCGGCGCCGGGTTCCTCGGGTCGCACCTGTGCCGGCGGCTGCTGGCCGAGGGCTGGGACGTCGTCTGCATGGACAACTTCCTCACCGGCCGCCCGGACAACGTGGCCGGCCTCGTCGGGAAGCGGTTCCGCCTGGTCGACGTCAACGTGACCGACTTCATCCACGTTCCCGGCCCACTGGACGCCGTGCTCCACTTCGCCTCGCCGGCCAGCCCGATCGACTACCTCAAGTACCCGATCCAGACCCTCAAGGTCGGCGCCCTCGGCACCCACCACGCCCTCGGCCTGGCCAAGGAGAAGAACGCCCGCTTCCTGCTCGCCTCCACCAGCGAGGTCTACGGCGACCCTCAGGTCCATCCCCAGCCCGAGACCTACTGGGGCCACGTCAACCCCATCGGCCCCCGCGGCGTCTACGACGAGGCCAAGCGCTTCGCCGAGGCCCTGGCCATGGCCTACCACCGCAGCCACGGGGTCCAGGTGCGGATCGTGCGGATCTTCAACTCCATCCTCGCCGACGAGCAGGTGGTCTACGACGACGGGACCGAGCTTCGCCGCGAACCGGTCGAGGAGCTGGCCAAGCGGCTGGCCGGTCGGCCGTTGCCGCCGGACTTCCGCGTCCCGGCGTTCGACGGAAACGCCCGGATACGGGCGGCCGACGCCTCGGCGTTGCTCGCCCACCCGACGGCCGCCAGGTGCTATGAGGTCCACACCGCCTACGGCCGGTCCATCAAGGTGACCGGCGATCACAGCCTGTTCGTCGAGGGGCCGGACGGCCGGCCGGTCGCGCGCCCGGTCGACGACCTGCGGGTGGGAGATCGCGTGGCCGTGGCAACCAGACTCGAGGTCCCTGAGCGTGACCGCCGGCACGTCTGGATGGCCCAGGTGTGGGACGACGCCGGCATGGATCCCTGGCGGCTGATCGTCCGGGCGCCCGAGTTGGGCCCGGTGGTGTGGGAACGCCGGCAGGAGGTTCTGGCCGCCATCATGGGGAACGACCCGAGAGACGTTCCCCACAAGCGCCGGATGCTGCAGGCGGAGGTCGTCAGCCACCACCGGCGGAGCCAGCTTCCTCTGGGCGCCATGACGGCGCTCGGCATCCCCATCCCCGCCGGCGCACGGGTACGGCTGCGGACCCCGGGCCTGGCGGCCGAGTTGCCGGCCCGGATCGAGCTGACGGATGAATTGCTGTGGCTCCTGGGGCTGTTTGTGGCCGAGGGCGGCCGGTTCGAGAAGCCCTCGAAGAGTGCCTTCGTGCACATCGCCTGCGACGCCGAGACGCTGCGTCGGGCCACCAAGATCATCGAGCGGGACCTGGGCGTCCATGTCGTCCAGGCGAAGGGCAGCGCCGCTCGCAGCCCCGCGATCTTCGTCCACTCCAAGCTGCTGCTTCTACTGCTCGACCACCTCGGCTTCGTTGCCGGACGGAAGCGGCTGCCGGGCTGGGTCCTCGGGCTTCCGCTATCACGACTCAAGTGGGTCCTGGAGGGCTACCGCGAAGGCGATGGCGTCCACTCAGGCAAGAAGCTCGACGCCGCGAAACGGCATGAGTTCTCCACCGCGCACACCGAGCTGAAGGACGACCTCATCGTGGCCTTCGCCCGCTTCGGGCTGGTGCCCTCGGTGGGCCGCTACGAATCGACCTTCAAGCAGCGCACCGGGGACCGGCGGTATCCGTTCTGGCGCCTGACGCTCTGCGATATCCGGCCGTGGAGCCCGCTCGACTGGGACCGTGGCGTCGCTCAGCGGCTGAACGCCCGCCGGGCTGGTGACCTGGTATGGGCCCAGGTCAACGCGATCGAGGAGGTCGAGGCCACGCCCCTTGTCTACGACTTCTCCGTGCCCGGCTTGGAGAACTTCTGGGCCGGCACCGGGGTCATGGCGAAAAACACCTTCGGCCCCTATATGCGCCTCGACGATGGTCGCGCGTTTTGCACCTTTGCCGTGCAGGCGTTGCGGGGCGAGCCCCTGACCGTGCACGGGGACGGGAGCCAGACGCGGTCGTTGTGCTATGTGGACGACCTGATCGAGGGGATCTGGCGGCTGCTCGGGAGCGAGCTGGTGGGGCCGGTGAACCTGGGAAACCCCGAGGAGGTCACCATCCTCGAGCTCGCCAGGACGGTGGCGCGGGCGGCGGGGGTGGAACCGCGGATCGAGCTGGGGCCGCGGCCGGTGGACGACCCGGAGGTGCGGCGGCCCGACATCACCAGGGCCGTGACCGAGCTGGGGTGGAAGCCGCATGTGAGCCTGGAGGAGGGGGTCCAGCGGACGGTGCCCTGGTTCCGGCGGGCGCTGGAGGCGCAGGAGGCGCAGAGGGCGACCGGCCCGTGACCACCACCTCGACGACCCGGGACCCCGGCGCCCGGGTCCGGACCGGGCGGGCGGCGTTCTTCGACGTCGACAAGACCCTGCTGCCCGGCTCCAGCATGTACCTGTTCGCGCGGGGCCTGTACCGGCACGGGTTCTACACCATGCGGGACATCGCCGGGTTCGCGTTCGGGCAGCTGGTGTTCCGGCTCACCGGGGCCGAGGGACGCAAAGGGATGGAGGCGGCCCGGGAGCAGGCGCTGGCCTTCATCGAGGGCAAGCGGCGCGACGACCTCACCCAGATCGGCCACGACATCGTGGTCGAGGTGATCGGGCCGAGGATCTACCCGGGGATGCGCCGGGTCATCGACGAGCACCACGAGCGGGGGGACCGGACCTACCTGGTCACGGCCGCCCCGCGCGAGCTCGCCCAGGGCATCGCCACCTACCTGGGCATGGACGGGGCCCTGGGGACCGAGGCCGAGCTGGTCGACGGCACCTACACCGGCCGGCTGCTCGGGCCGGTGCTGCACGGCCCGGCCAAGCTGGACGCGGTCGTCCGCCTGGCCGCCGAGCAGGGGTTCGACCTGCGCGGGAGCAGCGCCTACTCGGACTCGGTCAACGACCGGCCGCTGCTCGAGGGGGTCGGGCGGCCGGTGGCCGTCAACCCCGACCGCCACCTGCGCGACCTGGCCGCCGAGCGGGGCTGGCCGGTGCAGGACTTCCGCCGCCGCCGCCGGCTGTGGCTGGTGTGGCTGCCCACCGGGCTGGCCGCCGGGATCACCACCGCCCTGGCCGCCGTCACCGGCCGCCGTCTGGCCCGGCGGCGCCGCCGCTGAGCCCCGGCCCCGACCGGGCCCGGCCGCGACCTGAGCCTAGCGGTCGCCCGGGTCGCCCGCGGGGAGGCCGCCCTCGCTGAGCACGGCCGCGACCTCGTCCTCGGACAGGCCGCGGGTGGCCAGGGCGCGGCGCAGCCGGCGGGCCGCCTCGGCCGGGGAGGTCCAGCCGTCGCGCAGGGGGCCCTGCTCGTTCTCGCCCTCGAGGAGACCGTCGACGAAGCCCTTGGCGTAGTCCCAGGTCACGTAGTGGTCGACGGCCGGCTCGAAGGCCGGCTCGTGCACCCGGGGCTCGCCGTGCTGGAGGATGTGCTCCAGGTTCTCCCGAAGCAGGCTCCAGCCGAAGAAGTGTTCCTCTTCGCAGTCGGGGCAGGAGATGACCACCCCGAGGAAGCCGCGCTGCTCCAGCGCCGACCGGAACTCGGCCAGGTCGGCGAGGTCGTCGAGGAGCGCGGCACGCTCCTCGACGTCGATGGGCTCGGGAGGCGGTTCGTCGTGGGACGCGAACGGGTCGAGGGGGTCGGGCACGGGCACCTCGGAAGATCAGCTGATGCGAACTACTCCTTCCTGGCATGGTACTCCGGATGCCGGTCCCGATCTCCTTGACCTCCACAGAACCCCGCTGCTAGCGTCGAGCATGCACCTTCCCCGGGCCCTCCGTTTCTGCGGACGGGTCCGTTCGTCTATCTGCACTCCAATCGGGTAGCCCTTGCTGGGAGGAACGCAACGTGGCTGAGGTCGAGATCGGCATCGGCAAGAGCGGGCGGCGGGCCTACGGGTTCGACGACATCGCGATCGTGCCCAGCCGGCGGACGCGCGACCCCGACGACATCGACATCTCCTGGGACCTGGACGCCTACCACTTCGAGCTGCCACTGCTGGCCTCGGCCATGGACGGGGTCGTCTCGCCCCGGATCGCGGCCGAGCTGGGCCGCCTGGGCGGGTTGGGGGTGCTCAACCTCGAGGGCCTCTGGACCCGCTACGAGGACCCGGACCCGGTCTACGCCGAGATCGCCAGCCTGCCCGACGCCGAGGCGACCAAGCGGATGCAGGAGATCTACGCCGAGCCGATCAAGCCTGAGCTGATCGGCCGGCGGGTCTCCGAGATCAAGGACGCCGGGGTGGTCGCGGCCGCCTCCCTGACCCCCCAGCGGGTCGCCCGCTACCACCAGTTCGCCCTCGAGGCCGGCCTGGACATCCTGGTCATCCAGGGGACGGTGGTCTCGGCTGAGCACGTCTCCTCGACCAGCGAGCCGCTCAACCTCAAGACCTTCATCGCCCACTACGACCTGCCGGTGATCGTGGGCGGCTGCGCCTCCTACGCCACCGCCCTGCACCTGATGCGCACCGGCGCCGCCGGGGTCCTGGTCGGGGTCGGGCCGGGGGCGGCCTGCACCACCCGCGGGGTGCTGGGCATCGGGGTGCCGATGGCCACCGCCCTGGCCGACGCGGCCGGGGCCCGCATCCGCCACCTGGAGGAGACGGGCCGCTACGTGCAGGTGATCGCCGACGGCGGCATGCGCACCGGCGGGGACGTGGCCAAGGCGATCGCCTGCGGGGCCGACGCGGTGATGATCGGCTCGCCGCTGGCCCGGGCCGTGGAGGCCCCGGGCCGGGGCCACCACTGGGGGATGGCCACCTTCCACCCGGACCTGCCCCGCGGCACCCGGGTCAAGACGACCCCGCTCGGCACCCTCAAGGAGATCCTGCTCGGGCCGGCGCCGGTCAACGACGGCAGCATGAACCTGTTCGGGGGCCTGCGGACCTCGATGGCCACCACCGGCTACCAGACGGTCAAGGAGTTCCAGAAGGCCGAGGTGATGGTCGCCCCGGCGCTCCAGACCGAGGGCAAGCTGCTGCAGCGCTCCCAGGGCGTGGGGATGGGCTAGGGGGTCTGGGGGGCTCAAGTAGCCGAAGGCGTAGCCCTCCAGTCGGTCAATCCTCCTCGGCGTCGCGGCGGCGGCGGGTGACGACCTGGCGGTCCCAGCCCCGGTGGACCGAGCAGTAGCTGTCGGGGTTGTAACGCGACAGCTTGGTCTCGCAGCCCTCGGCGGCGCACGTCCGGGCGGCCCCGAACGAGCGCACCGCCGGGTCCGCGCCGGGCGCCCGGCGCCGGGTCGGGGGGGCGGCGACGGTCTCCTCCGGCTCTGTCACCGTGGCCTCCTTGGCGGAAACAAAAACGCACCACACACCCGGCGTACGGTGTGCGGTGCGAGGTCTGGGCACCAGGGGCGACCTTGCCCCTTTCACGATCAAGGTACTCTCCCCAAGCCGAGCGAGCAATCCCCCTCCCGAGCCGGGTATCCTGCGCCCATGACGACCCCGGCCCCCGGGCACGACACCGTCCTGGTGCTCGACTTCGGCGCCCAGTACGCCCAGCTCATCGCCCGCCGCGTCCGCGAGTGCCACGTCTTCTCCGAGGTCGTCCCCTGCGACGTCGACCCGGCGACGGTCCGCGCCCATGACGCCAGGGCCCTGATCCTGTCCGGCGGGCCCCGGTCGGTGTACGAGCCGGGCGCCCCCGCCCTCGACCCGCGCCTGCTGGAGCTGGGCATCCCGGTGCTCGGGCTCTGCTACGGCCAGCAGGCCATGGCCAGGGTCCTTGGCGGCCGGGTCGAGCCGACCGGGGTCAGGGAGTACGGGCGGACCTCGCTGCGGGCCCAGCCCGAGGGCAGCCTGCTCTTCGGCGACCTGCCCGACGAGCAGGTCGTGTGGATGAGCCACGGCGACACGGTCACCGCCGCCCCGCCCGGGGCCCGGGTGGTGGCCAGCACCGACGCCTCCCCGGTGGCCGGGTTCGAGGACCCCGGGCGGGGCCTGTACGGGGTCCAGTTCCACCCCGAGGTCGCCCACACCGAGCGGGGCATGGACCTGTTCAAGAACTT
>Ga0307409_100000644_pt1 | contig 15415 bp, 13 predicted proteins | sample 322Ometagenome_2_FD_203888 | JGI IMG/M metagenome (GOLD analysis project Ga0307409, IMG submission 203888) | Maize rhizosphere microbial communities from greenhouse at UC Davis, California, United States - 322HYB-O-2 | ecosystem: Host-associated > Plants > Roots > Rhizosphere > Soil | place... | reverse complement strand
GCCGTGGCTGGCATTGCCTTGACCACGCTGTACGCCTCGAATGGATGGGTCGGACAGTATCTCGAGCCCTTGGGCCTGAAGGTCGCGTACACCTCGTTGGGTATAACGGTCGCCCTGATCTTCATCGGCCTCCCGTTCGTGGTCCGGACGGTCCAGCCGGTGCTGGATGACCTCGAAGTGGAGGTCGAGGAGGCGGCTGCCAGCCTCGGAGCCCGGCGCTGGCAGACGTTCACCCGAGTGGTGTTCCCGACGGTTGGTCCGGCCCTGCTCACCGGTTTTGCGCTGGCGTTCGCTCGGGCCATCGGTGAATACGGCTCCGTGGTGTTCATCTCCGGCAACATGCCCATGAAAACCGAGATCGTTCCGCTCCTGATCATCACCAAGCTGGAGCAATACGACTATGCGGGTGCCACTGCGGTGGCGGTGGTGATGTTGGTCGCCTCCTTCGTGCTTCTGCTCACCATCAACCTCCTTCAGTGGGCGGCTCGCCGCCGCACGGCGGCCTGAGACCATGACCAGTATCGCGATACCCCGGCCGGCCGCTTCGGCCCCACGAGCCATCACCCGGGCAACCGGGGAGTCCCGGGCGGTTCGCTGGACCCTCACGGCGATCGCCTTGGTGTTTCTGTCGTTGACGCTGGTTCTTCCGCTGGTCCTGGTCTTTGCCCAGGCGCTCTCCAAGGGCTTTTCGACTTACTGGCAGGCCATCTCCGAGCCGGATGCGCTCAGCGCGGCCAAGCTGACGCTGCTGGTCGCAGCCATAGCGGTCCCGATCAACCTGGTCTTTGGCGTCGCGGCGGCCTGGTGCATTACCAAGTTCGACTTCCCCGGCAAAAACGTGCTGATCACGTTGATCGATCTGCCATTTGCAGTATCGCCGGTCATCTCGGGCATGATCTTCGTGCTCGTGTTCGGGGCCCACGGCTGGTTCGGCCCATGGCTTCTGGAGCACGATATCAAGATCATCTTCGCCGTTCCCGGCATCGTCCTGGCCACGACATTCATCACGTCGCCCTTCGTTGCCCGGGAGCTCATCCCGTTGATGCAGGAGCAGGGAGCGGACGAAGAGGAGGCCGCGATTGTTCTGGGGGCCGGCGGATGGCAGACATTTTTCCGGGTGACGCTGCCCAACATCAAGTGGGGATTACTCTACGGGCTGATTCTCTGCAACGCGCGGGCAATGGGAGAATTCGGCGCGGTGTCCGTGGTCTCCGGGCACATCCGGGGCGAGACCAACACGCTCCCCTTGCACGTCGAGATTCTCTACAACGAGTACGCCTTTGCGGCCAGCTTTGCCGTCGCATCGGTGCTCACCCTGCTCGCCCTCGTCACCCTCGCACTCAAGACTCTGGTTGAGTGGCACCAGCGGCGCTCTGCCGTCGAGTCCACGGAAACCGATTCTATTCCTGAAAGGATTGTCGCATGAGCATCGAAGTCCGCAACCTGCGTAAGGCCTTCGGCAACTTCGTTGCTCTCGACAACGTGAGCCTCGATGTGCCCGGTGGTGAGCTCGTCGCACTGTTGGGTCCGTCCGGATCAGGAAAGACCACACTCCTCAGGATCATCGCCGGCCTGGAGCCGGCCGACCAGGGCACGATTCTCTTTCAGGGTGAGAACGCCACCGATCGTCCGGTGCGTGAGCGCCAGGTGGGATTCGTGTTTCAGCACTACGCCCTCTTTCGGCACATGAGTGTCTTCGAGAATGTGGCGTTCGGGCTTCGGGTACGCCCGCGCAAGGTGCGGCCATCGGAACGAGAGATCCACGAGACGGTCATGGGGCTTCTGCATCTGGTGCAGCTCGACGTCCTGGCCGGACGGCGTCCCTCCGAATTGTCCGGCGGACAGCGGCAGCGGGTGGCGCTCGCGCGCGCGCTTGCAGTCAAACCGAAAGTCTTGCTGCTGGACGAGCCATTTGGCGCGCTCGACGCCAAGGTGCGCAAGGAGCTGCGCCGCTGGCTTCGCCGGCTGCACGAAGAGGTCCACGTGACCAGCGTGTTCGTGACCCATGACCAGGAGGAGGCACTGGAGGTCTCCGACCGGGTCGTGATCATGAACGAGGGCCGAATCGAGCAGAGCGGAACCCCCGAGGAGGTCTACGAGCGCCCCTCGACGCCGTTCGTCTACGGCTTTCTCGGTGATGTGAACCTGTTTCATGGACGCATTCATCAGGGGCATGTCAACATCGGCGAAAGCGAGCTCGACGCTCCCGAATGGGCCCATGCCTCGGATCAGGCCGGGGTCGCCTACGTCCGCACGTACGACGTGGAGCTCGGCCTCATTCGGTCGGGGACGTCGTCGCTGGAGGCCGTGGTGCGGCACGTTCGCGCCTTCGGACCCATGGTGCGTCTGGAGCTGGACCTGGTGGATGGAGGCCGGACCATCGAGGCGCACGTTCCCCGGGGCAGGTTCGATGCCCTGAGACTCGGAAAGGGTGAACGGGTGTACGTCTCCCCCACAAGCGTTCGAGTGTTCGCCCAACCCGCCTGAAGGAAATCCCGAAGACTGTCGCTGATGCGCGACAGTCTCGCTGGAAATGCACCTCCTCTCTCTCCGTCAGAGGTGCCCTTAGCTCCTGCTCTTGGGTAAATTGACCCGCCCAGGGTCCATGGCCCGAGGCATGGATCCTGCTAACCTGGCAGCAATTCGGCGCCTCGGGCAGGCTATAGGCGTCCGTTGCGCCGCAGGAGCACGCGCAAAACCATTGCAGGTGACGGAGCCCGCAGGCCATGAACGTTGCCAAACCCATTTTTATCGTCGGGACCGGGCGCTGCGGATCAACCCTGTTTCACCGGCTGTTTGCCGCGCACCCCCAGCTGATGTGGCTATCGGGATTCTCCCAGAGATATCCCACCAAGCCAGCCTGGAATCGGTGGGCAGTCACCGCCATGGGAAATCCGCTCCTCCGCCGAGTGCTGGGAGACAAGATCCGCCCCGGTGAGTGCTACAACTTCTGGGATACCTACGCGTACGGCTTCTCCGAGCCCTGCCGCGACCTTGTTCGCTCCGATGTTACCCCGCTGGTCAAAAAGCAGGTGCGCGCTGCCATCGAGCCCATGCTCACGCCGGCACGCAATCGGCTGCTGGTCAAGATCACCGGGTGGCCCCGCATGGGGTTTCTCAACGAGATCTTCGAGGACGCCAGGTTCATTCACATCGTGCGGGACGGACGGGCGGTTGCCAGCTCGTTGCTGCACGTCCACTTCTGGCGCGGATGGTACGGTCCCCAGGGATGGCGGGCCGGCCTTCTCTCCCCCGAAGATCAGGCCGCCTGGGAAAGTTACGATCGTTCGTTTGTGGCTCTGGCCGGGATCGAATGGCGAATCCAGATGCGGGCCATGGACGCCGCACGTCAGGCGATCGACCCGAAGCTCTTCCTGGAGCTGAAGTACGAGGATTTCTGCGAGCAGCCGCTGGAGCACTTCCGGCGAGTCCTCGATTTTGCCGAGCTGCCGCCGTCGAAAGACCTGGAAGACAAGGTGAAGTCGGCGTCGATCAGCACCAGCGGCCGCTGGAGAAAAGACTTGAGCGCGGGGCAGCAGGCCATACTCGACAACCTGTTGCGTGACGACCTCCTGCGGTACGGCTACGGCGACTCGAGGGCCCACGAGGTTCGGCAGACCGTCGCCCGCTAAACACCAGGCCATTCATGATCGAAAGCGTCAAGCGGCCTCTCCGGCGGATCCGCTCAGATTATCGTCAGCTGACCGCCCCGCTCAGGGGGTTGCCCTCGGCCTTGGTGATCGGAGCCCAGCGGAGCGGCACAACGTCGATCTTCAACTATCTGGTGCAGCACCCGGATGTCCTGCCGCCGCTGGGCAAGGAGATCCACTACTTCGACTTTCATTACCATCGCGGGGTCCGGTTTTACCGAGGTCGGTTTCCCTACAGCCACCGGTTGCGGCAGGGAACGCTGTCGCTCGACGCCACACCGTATTACCTGGTACATCCCCTGGTGCCGCAGCGCGCCGCGCAGCTCCTGCCCGACGCGAAGCTCATCGCCTTGCTCCGGAACCCGATCGAGCGGGCCTTCTCCCACTACCAACACGAGGTACGGGGAGGGCGGGAGTCGCTCTCCTTTGTCGAGGCACTCGATAAGGAGCCTGAACGCCTGAAGGGAGAAGAAGAGCGCCTCCGCGCCGAGCCCAACTACTACAGTTGGAATCACCATCGCTACTCCTACACCCACCGCGGGCTCTACGTTCAGCAGCTCCGCCGCTGGGTCGAGCACTACCCGCGGTCGCAGCTGCTGATCCTCCAGAGCGAGTCCCTCTACCGCAATCCCGCCGCGGCCATGGCGCGGGTGCACCAGTTTCTGGGGCTCCGGGATCACCGGCTCGAGCGCTACGAGGACACCTATCAGCGCGGCAATTACGAGCGCAGCATGCCTCCCGAGCTGAGGGCCCGGCTGGCTCGCTACTTCGAGCCTTACAACCGGGAGCTTTTTCAGTTTTTGGGCGAGGAATACGACTGGGAGTGACGGCGGCAGCTGAGCGGCGGAAATCTAGGATGCTCGGGCGCACACGTAGATGACGTGCTGAGCGAGGCCGCTCAGCGCTGGTATGCCGCTCAGGGCCCGCTCGACCGGCTCAGCCACCGGCACCGGCAGGAGCGGGTGTCTTTCGGAGAGGGGCAGAGTGGCCAGGGGTATTTTCTCCACAATGCGGAGCCCGGCCTGACCGACCAGCTCCTCGACCTCAGCATGCGTCATGGTCCCTCGGGCGACTTCCCGGCCAAAGAGCCGGGAGATGCGCCGCCGCAGACTGTTTCGATTCTTGTGATTGTTGAAGATCAGCACGCCGGTCTGACTCAGGTGTCGAGCCAGGATCAGAAACACCGCACGCCGCAGCTCCGGTTCCGCGTTGGGAAAGAACCGGAAGGCCGTGATCAGGTTGAACTGCCGGCTGCCGAGGACATCCTGCTGGGTCAAATCCGCCTCCAGTAACTCCGCTTCCGGCGCTGCGGCCCTCGCTACCTCCATCATGGCGGCCGAAACGTCGACTCCGGTGGCCGAGCTGACCCGCCCCGTGAAATGGCCCAGTATGCGGCCCGTACCGCAGGCAAAGTCGAGCTGGGAGATCTCTGCCGAGCCGAGGTGATCGCGCAGGATGCGGTCGAGCGCCTGCTGTTCCAGCCGCCACACCATCGCCCGATAAGGGTTGATCTGGGCGGAGAAGCTCTCGTCGTAGTCCTGGCCTCGTGCCTTGTGCCGTTCGACGTAGGGCAGGGCGGTCCGGGGGTGCTCCATGGCTCAACCTAAGTTGGAGAGTCGACGAAGAAAAAATTGTAAATCGATCATGGCGTGCCGACTGCCCAGGGCATGCAGGCGACCCTTCCGGCGGCGGTTCATCCGGATGAACGCAGGAGACATGCCCGTCGCGATGTTCCTCAGTAGGCCGACGTCGACCCCGTGGGGAGCCGCCGAAGCGTACGCTGAAAGGAAGCGACGTGCCACCCGATGGCGGTGGGCCACCGGAAAGGGCCCAAAGATCCGGCGGTGAAACAGACTTATCAAGAATACGGCCAGATCGAGCTCGGGCGCACCGAGCTCGGCGTTCAGCCCAGTCCAGTCCGCATTTGCCCAGTCGATGATCGCGATGTCCTCCGATTCGGGGAGCCAGAAGACATTGCGCATCCCGAAATCGCCGTGCAGCGGGACTACCCGGGGGCCCGATGCACCGTCCTGCGTTCCAGGGTCCGCCCCGTCCGTTGGTTTCATCCATCCGTGGATCGCCGCCAGCGCGCGTCCGGTCCGGTCCACCAACTCCAGGCTCCGTCCGCTCTGAGAAAGGGCCTGCCTGAAGCTCATCAGCTGCAGCCGCCGAAACGTGAGCTCTCCTCGCGCATCATCGAATCGAACGATCTCGGGAACGACGAACAGTCCCGTCGCCCGACCCACCTCTCCCCCGGCCAGCGTGCGCAGCCGCTCCCTCCGGCTGTCCTCCGGATCCTGAAGCTTCACTACGACGTCGCCCTGAACCGAAACGGCGCGCCCCGATAGGGGGCGACTCAAGCTCACCGACCGCCTGCACTGAACATGTCTATGAGTTCTCGCCAGTTAGCTGCGGCGCAGTCGCCACAGGTGAGGCTCGTCTCTCGCCTTGGTAGATTGCCAGACGCCGTTTTCGCGGTCAAGCACCTGTCAATGCCGGCCGGCCAGGGCATAGATCGTGCTCATCGGGCTCGCTTCCGGGCCGGATCTTCGTCAAGGCAGGACAAGGGTTTGAGACACAAAGCTCGGGGCGAAAGGAGCGTTGGTGAAGGATAAGTCCTCCAGCCTGACCCACCGCGCGGTCAGCGGCATGGTGTGGGTTGCATGGGGGAGCGGGGCAATGGCCGTGCTCAAGGTCGTGGTGCTGATCCTTCTCACCCGACTGCTCTCACCCGCGGATTTTGGGCTGGTTGGCGCCGCGCTCGTCGTCATCAGCTTTTCCCTCAACTTCTCCCAGGTCGGGCTCGGTCCCGCCGTGGTCCAGCGACCCACGCTGGAGCGTCGCCACGTCAGCACCGCGTTTGTCGCCTCTACTGCGTTTGGGTTTCTGGTGGGCGCGGTGATCTGGCTCTCTGCACCGCTGATCTCCCAGTTTTTTCACATGGAGCACCTCACGTCGGTCGTGCGCTGGCTGGCGCTGGTCTTTCCGATCTCCGGCATCGGCACCGTGCCGGACAGCCTGCTGACCCGTGACCTGCGCTTTCGCCTGATCGCCAATCGGGACGTGTTGGCCTACGGCTTGGGCTATGGCGGCATCGGTATCGCGCTGGCGCTGCTCGGATGGGGCGTCTGGGCCCTGGTTGCCGCGCAGCTCGCTCAGACGGTGATCCGGACGGTCATTCTGCTGCACGCGGCACACCCTTTTCTGAATGCCCGGCCCAGTTGGCGCAGCTTCATCGAGTTGATGGAGTACGGAGTGGGGCAGAGCGTCGCCCGGCTCGGTGTGATCCTGGCCAATCAGGTGGACAATCTCGTAGTCGGGCGCTGGCTCGGCGCAGTCCCGCTCGGCCTCTACAGCCGGGCCTACCAGCTGATGTCCGTTCCAACGGGTCTGCTGGGCGACGTGCTCGATCGCGTGCTCTTTCCTACGATGGCGCGAGTGCAGGACGATCCTCGCCGCCTGGGCTCGGCCTACCTGCAGGGGGTCGCCGCCATGGCGCTGGTGACCCTGCCGGCCGGTGTGGCCGCTGCCGTGCTGGCGCCGAGCTTGATCACCGTGGCATTCGGGCCCCGCTGGGAGGCCATGATTCCCCCGTTTCAGGTTCTGACGCTGGGAATGATCTTCCGCACCAGCAGCCGCATGAGCGATTCGCTGTCCCGCGCCACCGGGCGGGTGTACCGCCGGGCTTGGCGGCAGCTGCTGTTTGCCGGGATGGTGTTTCTCGGTGCGTGGATCGGACAGCGATGGGGAGTTACAGGCGTCGCCAGTGGAGTCCTGTGCGCGCTCTTCCTCAACTATCTGTCTATGGCGCAACTCAGCCTTTCCGTGGTGCCGGTCTCCTGGGGGAAGTTCTTCCAGGCTCAGATGCCGGCGCTCCGCCTGGCGATCCTCGTCGGTCTGGTTGCATTGGGAGTGACCGCAGGTGCGCACCGAGTCGGACTTCCTGTTTTCGCCACACTGGCGGGGGGCATCATCGCGGCCGGTTCGGCAGCGGCCCTCGCGGCCTGGCTGGCGCCGACATTCGTGCTCGGGGAGTACGGAATGCGTATGCGGGACACTCTCGCCGCCCAGGTCGCGCAACTTCGCCCGTTTCGTCTTCGCCGACCGGCATGAGCCGAAACGGCGCTATCGCGTTCTTCCTTCCTGCGGTCCGAGGCGGAGGCGCGCAGCGGGTAGTGGTGAACCTGGTGGATGGGATCACGGAGCGGGGACACCCGGTCGATCTTGTTCTCGCCGAGGCCGACGGCGTTTTCCTCGACCAGCTCTCTCCCCGGGTTCGCATGGTGGACCTCGCTGCAGGACGCCTGGTCCGGAGCGTGGGGCCGCTCACCCGCTATCTCAGACGTGAGCGGCCCCGAGTGCTGGTGTCCTCGATGAGCCATGCCAATCTCGTGGCGCTCTGGGCGGCCAAGCTGGCTCGGCGGGACACTCCCGTGGTGGTCACCGAGCACAACACGCTCTCTCAGGCAGCGGGGGAAGATGGCGAGCTGGCCCGGGGGATCTGGCCCCACCTGCTGCGCATCTTTTATCCCTGGGCCGCCAGCATCGTTGCCGTCTCCGAGGGCGCAGCCGACGATCTCGCCCGCACCTCCGGCTTGCCGCGCAACCGGGTGCAGGTGGTCTACAACCCAGTGATTACCCCGGCAATCCTGGCAATGGCCGAGAAGGACCCCGGTCACCCGTGGTTTGCTCCGGGGCAGCCACCAGTGGTCCTGGGCGTCGGCCGGCTCACCCGGCAGAAAGATTTTCCCACCCTGCTCCGCGCCTTTGCCGCGATGCGGCAACGCCGCCCCGCGCGGCTGATTATTCTGGGGGAAGGGGAGGACCGGCAGACCCTCGAGGAGCTGCGGAGTGAGCTTGGTCTGACGGAGGATGTCGCTCTGCCCGGCTTTCAGGAGAACGCCATGGCCTACATGGCCCACTCAGCGTTGTTCGTGCTGTCCTCCGCCTGGGAAGGGCTCCCCACAGTCCTGATTGAGGCGATGGCTGCCGGCACCCAGGTTGTCTCGACCGACTGTCCCAGCGGCCCCAGAGAGATCCTCCAGGGCGGGCGGCTGGGCAAGCTGGTGCCGGTGGGAGATGCACACGCGCTGGCCGAAGCCATGATTGAGGCGCTAGAGCGGCCGGGTGCCGCCGTTCCGGCCGATGCGCTGGCGCCGTTCACGATGAACGCCGCCGTTGACGAATATCTCCGGGTAATCGAGAGCTCCTGAATGGTTACGCTGGCCTACGCCGCCCTATGGGCTTTCGTCTTTTCCGTCCCCTGGGAGCGGCTGATCGTGATTGAGGGAGTGGGAATCCTGAGCCGGCTCACGGGCATGATCGCGCTCGGGTTTGCGCTGATCGCAATGGTCATTACCGGGCGCATGCGGCGGTGGCGGGGGTTTCATCTCGCGGCGCTGCTGTTCGTCATCCTGGCGGGCGCGAGTGTGATCGGCTTGCACCACGAGATCCCGCCCAAGTTCTGGACCTACGTTCTGCTGCTGATCGTGGTGTGGATGGTCTGGGAACTGACCCCCACCCGGGAGCGGGTGCACGGGCTCCTTCTCGCCTATGTGATGGGCTGCTATGTGGCGGCCCTGGAGACCATCATCCTGGCCCGCAGCCAGGCCGGACTTCACCGGTTCGCGGCCGGCGGCGTCGACCCGAATGACTTCGCCATGACGCTGGCGCTGGGCCTCCCCATGGCGTGGTACCTGGGAATGACCTACCGGCGGCCGCTCATGCGCTGGATCTGCCGCGCGTACGTGCCGATCGGCTTCATGGCCGTCATCCTGACCGGGTCTCGAGGCGGGATGCTCTGCAGCATGGTGGCGATGCTGATAGTGCCGCTGAGCATGACCAGGCTGTCACCGGGCCGGCTTGCTACGGTCATTCTGGTGTTGATCGTTTCCGGCACCCTCGTCGTGGTGTACGTGCCGGACAACGTCAAGAAGCGACTAGGCACCACCACTACCTCGGTGGAAGAGCTGAGTCTGGGCGGGCGCTTCAATATCTGGAAGGGCGGAGTGAAGGCATTCGCCCAGCAACCGCTCTTCGGCTACGGTACCGCCGAGTTCAAGGCGGCGGTGAGGCCCTTCGGCGTAGGCCAGCTGGCCCACAACTCCTACCTGTCCATTCTGGTCGAGCAGGGCCTGGTAGGTTTTCTGGTCTGGGCCACGATGTTTGTCACCGTCATCATGGCGGTGCTTCGACTACCCAAAGTGGAGCGACGCTTCGGGCTCATTCTGCTCGCCGCTCTGGCGGTTGCCATGACCCCGCTGACGTTCGAGGACCGGAGGCCGGTCTGGTTCATCCTTTCGATCCTCATCTCTCTCGCGTCCGCGCCCGCGGCGGCATACCTCGATCCAAGGCGGCAACAGCGTAGGCCAGCCATACCTGCCTCGGCCTATCCGATGCGAGGACCCAGGCCTCCGTTTCAGCCGAGCCTGGCCAATCGTCGCAACCCCGAACCTGGAACCACGCCATGAGCCCGAAGGTGAGCGTGGTGACCACGGTGTTCAACGGAGAGCCGTACTTCGATCGGGCGATCCCCAGCATTCTGGGCCAGACCTTCGAAGACTTCGAGTACATCATCGTCGATGATGGCTCCACCGACCGCACAGCCGAGCTTTTGCGCGAAGTTGCGGCGGGAGACGCTCGGATCAGGGTGATCTCGCCGGGCCGCCAGGGATTCTGTCGCGCCGCCAACCTGGGTATTGCCGAGGCCCGGGGTGAGATCATTGCCCGCCAGGACTTCGATGACCGGAGCTATCCCGACCGGCTCCGCCTCCAGGTGGCATGCCTGGACTCCCGCCCCGAGGTCGGCGTCGTCGGCGGGTACTACCTGCTGGTCGATGAGAACCGGGGAGAGCGCTACGTTCGCATGCCGCCCCTGGAGCATCGCGACATCGTCCCTGCTATGGCGAGGTACATTCCGCTCGCCAACACCTTCGCCACCTTTCGCCGGCGGGTCTGGGTCGAATCGGGCGGCTATCCCATCGTGTCCGATCTGGAGGATCTCCTCTTCTGGATGAAGGTGGCCAAGGCCGGCTGGCAGATCGTCAACCTGCCCGAGGTCATGGGCGAGCACTTCGTGCATCCCTCCAGCTTCTTTCATCGCACCTTCAAGTACGCCGACCGGCAGCGAAACCTGGCCCGGGTGCAGGCCCAGGTCGTTCGCGAGCTCGATCTGCCCAGCTGGATGTACCTCTACGCCGCCGGACGCTACGCCTACGCCCACTGTCCCACCGTGGTGAAGCGGGCCCTGCGCCGGACGCTGGGGAAGTCGCAGGAACGCGACCTGTGAGGATTCTGTTCCTCTCGACCAGCATGGGCATGGGAGGAGCCGACAAGCAGCTCCTCTCGGCGGCGACGGAGCTGCGAGCGCGGGGGCACGAGCTGCTGATCGTGTCGCTCACTCCGTTGGGACAGATGGGATTGCAGGCCCGAAGCCTCGGTCTCGCCACGGAGTCGTTGGAGATGTCGCGCGGTATTCCCGATCCGAGAGGATTTGCCCGGCTCATCCGGATTGTCCGGCGCTGGAAACCCGACATTGTGCACAGCCACATGGTGCACGCCAACCTGATGGCGCGCATGCTCCGGCTGTTCGTGCCCATTCCTGCCTTGGTCTCGACCATCCACAATATCGACGAAGGCGGGCGGCTTCGAATGAGCGCCTACCGGTTGACGAACAAGCTGGTCGACCACATGACCATCGTCAGCCAAGCGGCAGCGGATCGGTTCATCTCCGAGCGCATCGTGCCGGCCAAGCTGCTCCAGGTGCTGCCCAACGGCGTGGACACCGACGAGTTCCGGCGGACACCCGCCAGTGCCCGCGAGGCTCTCCGCGTGTCGCTTGGTGTGGAAGGCCAGTTTGTCTGGCTCGCAGTCGGGCGGTTCGAGGTGGCCAAGGATTATCCCAACATGCTTCGCGCATTCGCCCAGGTGCACGCAAAAGAGCCCATGTCGGTTCTTCTCCTGGTAGGTCAAGGATCGCTGCAGAGTGAAACCGAGTCCCTGGCGCAGCAGCTGGGCCTCCACACGCCAGTCCGGTTTCTCGGGGTGCGGAAGGACGTACCCCAGATTATGAGCGCGGCTGATGGCTACGTGATGAGCTCCGCCTGGGAGGGCATGCCGATCGCGCTGCTCGAGGCTGCGGCAGCGGCGCTCCCCATCGTGGCGACACTGGTGGGTGGGAATGGGGAAGTCGTGAGCGATGGCCGGACCGGGTACCTGGTTCCGCCCCGACAGTCCGAGACTCTGGGGGATGCAATGCTGCGGCTCATGGATCTACCCGAGCACGAGCGGCGTTCGATGGGCGAGCGGGGCAGAGAGCAGGTCAGCTCTCGGTACGGTCTGCACCGAATGGTAGACCGCTGGGAAGAGATGTACCGCGAAGTGTTGACCCGAAAGGGACTGCAACTGGCGCCGACTCTCTCCTCCTGAGCGGCGGCATTCTCAGGGCAAAATCAGCGTTGTACCCGTCCAGCCGGCACCCGGACCTGCTCCGACGGCTGCAATTCCTCCGCCGGCTCGATGGCACCTGATTTTGCCGGTGGACAGCGATAGACCTGCAGATACTGCTGGCGAAAGTCTATTCGACTCACGCCCAGGGTGTTCCGCAGCTGGCAATTTTCGTAAATCCAGCCGAGAACTCCACCCCGCTTCAGGTTGCCTCGAAAGGCATGGGATGGCGCCGGGGCAACCAGCCAGAGCGCGGGTTCCTCTCCACTGCGGTGCAGCGCCCGCACCGCCCGCATCATGGAGGCCGTGTCCTGCGGAATCGCCTCGACCGGCAGGCCCGGCAGATAATGCTTGATCAGGCGGTACTGCTCCGACAGGATCCTGTCTCCCGGAGCGAGTCTCGGCTCCAGCCACTGGGCGGCACCACGGAAATCGAAGCGGCGTCCATCGCGGTACTGCGAGATCAGCGTGGGCACCCCCGGAATCAGTACCACGGCGGTCAACGCCGCTGGAACCAGCCATCTCGGCCGCAACCCGAGGTCCACGTCCGCCAGCCGGCTCAAGAAGAGGCCGGCGGCCAGAAATATGACCGGCGCGGCCGGCAGGAAATACGTGGGTGAGACCGCCACCCGGAATGAGACCGCCAGAATGAACAGTACGGGAAAGGCAAAGAGGCAGGCCAGCAGGAGCGCTTTCGAGCGATCCTCACGCTGCCATAGCTGACAGATCCCCAGGGCACCGAGGAGCGTCACCGGAAGGGTGAGCCCTTCGGCGAAGGCCAGGAAAATTCCTAACTGCTTGATGATCGGCGGCCGCCGTTCGGGGAATACGCGATCGGGGACCCAGGTCTTGGCGTCGTGTGCCGCGATCCAGTTTTCCAGGAGCGAGATGGACCTCGCCCCGGCAATCACCGCCAGAATTACCAGCACCAATGCACCCCAGCGTACACCTTGGTGGCGCCACAGATCTCTGACTGTATCCCGGCGCAGCTGCAGCAGCAAGAACAGCGCTAGACCGCCCATGAGCAGCAGCGACACTGGGTGAGCCAGCACCGCGAGCACCGCGGTGATCAGCCCCAGAGTCAGCCAACCCGCGTTGCGCTCTCTTACGCCGACGTAGATCGCGTAGGGGTACACCGCGGACATCAGGACCACGAGCGACCAGTATCGCGCGTACTGCGATTGATAGACGTGGAGCGGATTGACGGCCAGCAACAGCGTCCCGAAGAGCGCAGCCCGGGTTCCGAACAACCGCCGAGCCACCAGGTAGAACGCGGGGATTGCCAGCACGCCAAACAGAGCCGGCAGGATCCGGAGCCCCAGCTCGTTCAGCGGCATCAGGGGCCCGATCAGAAAGTGATTCAGGAAGTAGATCAGAGGACGCGGGTTGGTCAGCCTGGGCCGAAGCGAGTCCCGCAAGGTGTAGATCTCATCGCCCTCGAATCCCCAATCGCCCAGCCGCCAGAAGCGCAATACCGCTGCAAGCACGACCAGACCGATGAGCAGGAGCCCGGCCAGATTGCGATGCCGTTCCTGAATCCGAGATGTATTACGGGGCCCGAGGACTGGTGCCGGCGGCTGGCTCATGTCACCCTGGACTTCCTATGTAAAGAGAGTTCCTAGGGCGGTGAACTCTAATGCCGCCCGGAGGAGCGGCGCCACTGCGAGGGTACTGTTCAATTCTCGACTGTTGACAAACGTGACCCGGGTCACCATTGTTGTTGCGGCGCGAGCTTACGACAACGAGATGACACCTAAGGTGGTGCTCATTCCTTCGCGCTCTGCACGTACAAACCTGTAGAGTTCAGTACACCCCCGTTTAAAAAATTGCGATTTGGCAGAAAGTCTGCCTAATCCCCACGGGTGCGGTCGTAACCCGAAGAGCCACCGCCTTGGCCGAGCCATGCGTTGGCCCCTCGCCCCCCACACCCGGATGTCGCTCCAAAACCGAGACTGGAGGAGAGGAACGTCTACTATGACCCACATTTTCGAGTTTGCCAATTGGATGGATCGCTTGCGAGCGCCCCTGCTCGGCGCGCTGGTCCTCACGCTGGTATCCTGCAATCCAACCGACTCGCTCACGCCCACCGAAACCGACATAGACGTGGTCGACGACGGAACTTCGGCCGTCGGAGAAGCGGCGCCGGCGATGTCGGCGTCCTATGCCGGCGGTATTCCTTTCGGCAATTTTAATCAGCCCACGACGCAGTTCGGTAGCTACTATAACGGCGCGTTGCGCAACATCTATCCCCAGTACCTGCTGAGTAATCTGGCCGGCATCAAGTCCCGTGGCGGCAAAGTGGTGCTCACGTTCAGCGGCAAAGAGAGCACCTTCAAAGACGCGAACGGCAACTTCAGCTTCAGCAAGTGGAAGGCGCGGGTGGATCGGTTCAGGAAGGTAAACTTCTCATCCTATGTGAAGGATGGCACCATCATCGGCCACTATCTGGTCGATGAGCCCAACGATCCATCGAACTGGAATGGCCACCCCATCTCGCCGGCCACGGTTGAAGCCATGGCCAAGTACAGCAAGCAAATCTGGCCCAGCCTGCCGACTATTGTGCGCGCCTACCCGGAGTACATGCTGAAGTTCAGCGGCAAGTACTATTATCTCGATGCGGCGTGGGCTCAATACGTCTATCGGAAGGGCGACGTCAGTACCTTCATCCGGCAGAATGTCAGCTATGCTCAGCAAAAAGGGCTGGCTCTCGTGGTGGGCCTCAACTACCTGCATGGCGGTCCCAACCGCACGAAGATGACCGCAACTCAGGTCAGGAACTGGGGATCGACTCTGCTGAGCAGCTCATATCCCTGCGCCTTTGTCAGCTACTCGTACAACTCCACGTACCTGTCCAATAGCGGCATCAGGGATGCCATGCGATATCTCAAGTCCAAAGCCACCGGCCGCGGCTTCCGGAGTTGCCGCGGGCCCTGACCGCCCTTCTCTGGCTGGATACACCTACGGGGGCCGCGGATCTACCGCGGCCCCCGCTGTCGTGAAGAGGTGCGGGCAACTTACCAGCCGCCTCGCCGCAGGAGGATCACGGGAAGTGTCTTGAGCATGATGCGGAAGTCTTCGGCAACGGACTGGCGCTCGATGTACTCCAGGTCGTAGCGCACCTTGGTCCGGACGTCGTCCAGCGAGCGGTCATAGTGATGGTTGATCTGGGCCAGGCCGGTGATCCCCGGCTTGGTCCGCTGGCGCAGCGGGTACTCCGCGATGTGCTCGCGCAGCTCGGCAAAGATGGTGGGCCGCTCGGGCCGGGGGCCCACGATGTTCATCTCGCCCCGCAGCACGTTCAACAGCTGGGGGAGCTCGTC
>Ga0307409_100000642_pt1 | contig 15443 bp, 11 predicted proteins | sample 322Ometagenome_2_FD_203888 | JGI IMG/M metagenome (GOLD analysis project Ga0307409, IMG submission 203888) | Maize rhizosphere microbial communities from greenhouse at UC Davis, California, United States - 322HYB-O-2 | ecosystem: Host-associated > Plants > Roots > Rhizosphere > Soil | place... | reverse complement strand
CGACGGCACCGTCGGCGCGAACAAGAACACCATCAAGATCATCGGCACCGCGACCGACAAGTACGCGCAGGCGTACTTCGTCTACGACTCGAAGAAGAGCGGCGCGGTCACGGTCTCGCACCTGCGCTTCGGCCCGCGGCCGATCAAGTCGTCGTACCTGATCAAGGACGCGCATTTTGTGGGCGTGCACCAGTTCAACTTCATCGAGAAGTACGAGGTCGTCGAGAAATGCCGCCGCGGCGGCGTGCTGCTGCTCAACTCGCTCTTCCCCGCAGACAAGGTGTGGGACCAACTGCCGCGCGAGGTGCAGCAGCAGATCATCGAGAAGCAACTGCGGCTCTACGTGATCGACGCGTACAAGGTGGCGCGCGAGGCCGGCGTCGGCGGGCGCATCAACACGATCATGCAGACCTGCCATTTCAAGCTCTCGCCCGAGATCCTTCCCTTCGAGCGCGCGGTCGAGGAGATCAAGAAGGCGATCACGAAAACCTACGGCGGCAAGGGCGCCGAAATCGTGCAGAAGAACCTCGCGGCCGTCGATCTCGCGCCACAGAACCTGTTCGAAGTAAAGTATCCCGAACAGCCGACGACGACACGCTTAAAGCCGCCGATCGTTGCCGAGAACGCGCCCGATTTCGTCAAGCGCGTCACCGCCGTCATGCTCGCCGGCAAGGGCGACATGCTGCCTGTGAGCGCCTTCCCGGTCGACGGCACCTGGCCGACCGCGACCACGCGCTGGGAAAAGCGGAACATCGCGACGGAAATCCCCACGTGGGACGAGAAGCTCTGCATCCAGTGCAACAAGTGCGCGCTGGTCTGCCCGCACGCGGCCATCCGCGCCAAGGTCTACGACATCGCCGATCTGAACGGCGCGCCGGCGGAGTTCAAGTCGGTCGACTACAAGGGTCAGGAATTCAAGGGCAAGAAGTACACGATTCAGGTCGCCCCCGAAGACTGCACCGGATGCACACTGTGCGCGCGCGTCTGCCCCGCCAAGGACAAGAGCAACCCGCGGCACAAGGCGATCGACATGGTCTTCCACAACGACCGCGTCGACATCGAGCGGCTCAACTTCGACTTCTTCCTCGACATCCCCGAGGCCGATCGCAAGTCGGTGAAGCTCGACGTGAAGGGCTCGCAATTGCTCCAACCGCTGTTCGAGTTCTCCGGCGCGTGCACCGGCTGCGGCGAGACCCCGTACGTGAAACTCGTGACCCAGCTGTTCGGCGACCGCGCGCTGATTGCCAACGCGACCGGCTGCTCGTCGATCTACGGCGGGAACCTGCCGTCGACCCCCTACTGCACGAACAGCGACGGGCGCGGGCCGGCGTGGGCGAACTCGCTGTTCGAGGACAACGCGGAATTCGGCCTCGGCCTGCGGCTCAGCGTCGACCAGCAGCGCGAGCAGGCTCAGACCCTGCTGAAGCTGCTGGCGTCGGACGTCGGCATCGAACTCGTTGACGCGATCCTCAACGCCGAGGAAGTCACCGAGGCCGGCCTCGCGTCGCAGCGCGAGCGCGTCGCGATCCTCCGCGAGAAGCTGCGCGGCATCGAATCGCCTGCTGCCAAGCGGCTGTTCATCCTCGCCGACGCGCTGGTGCGCAAGAGCGTCTGGATCTTCGGCGGCGACGGGTGGGCGTACGACATCGGGTTCGGCGGGCTCGATCACGTGATCGCCACCGGGCACGACGTGAACATCCTCGTGATGGACACCGAGGTGTATTCCAACACCGGCGGGCAGCAGTCCAAGGCGACGCCGATGGGCGCGTCCGCCAAGTTCGCCTCGAGCGGCAAGGCGATGGCGAAGAAGGACCTCGGCGCGATCGCGATGACCTACGGCAACGTCTACGTCGCGCAGGTCGCGTTCGGGGCCAAGGACGTGCACACGGTCAAGGCGTTCCAGGAAGCCGAGAGCTACCGCGGCCCGAGCATCATCATCGCCTACAGCCACTGCATCGCGCACGGCTACGACCTGGCGAACGGGCTCGACCAGCAGAAGCTCGCGGTGGAGACGGGTTACTGGCCGCTCTTCCGGTACGACCCGCGGCTGACTGACCAAGGCAAGAACCCGTTCCAGCTCGACTCGACGCCGCCGAAGGGGCTGATCGCGCAGTACATGCGGAACGAGACGCGTTTCCGCGCGGTAGAGCGCGAGTACCCGCAGCGGTTCGCGGAGCTGTCGGCGCGGGCGCAGCGGTTCGTGACCGAACGGTATGCAAAATACCAACATCTGGCGGGAGTGAATGGAAACACAAATACGCCGGCGAAACTGCCGGCGGAAAGTGCAAAACCGCAAGCGGCGAATGCGCCGGATGCGAGTCCCGCAATTGCCCCTGCGACCGCGTCGGTACCAGCGCCCGCGGTCATCGCACCGCCGGCACCCTCATCGCACGCGTTTGAACAACGTCCGATCCGCATCGTCATGACGGCGGGAAACGGAGATTGACTCATGGACCTCACGACTCACTACCTCGGCCTGAAGCTCAAGAGCCCCTTGATGCCGGGCGCGTCGCCGATGGTCGATGACCTGGACCTCGTTCGCCGGCTCGAAGATGCCGGCGCGAGCGCGATCGTCATGCACTCGCTGTTCGAGGAGCAGGTCGTCGGCGAACAGCTCGCGTCGATCTACGCGATGGAGATGTTCGCCGACTCGTACGCCGAGGCGTTGAGCTACTTCCCGCGGCACGATGAATTCGCGCTCTCCCCGGACGAATACCTGCTCCAGATCGCGCGGATCAAGCGGGCGTGCGCGATTCCGGTGATCGCGTCGCTCAACGGCACGACCGCCGGCGGATGGTTGCGCTACGCGTCGATGATCGAAGAGGCGGGCGCGAGCGCGCTGGAGCTCAACATCTACCACGTGCCGACCGACGCGACCGAAACGGGCCGCTCGGTCGAGAGCCGCGTCACCGAAGTCCTCGCGCAGGTCAAGGCGCAGGTGACGATCCCGGTGGCGGTGAAGCTCTCGCCCTACTACTCATCGTTGCCGAACCTGGCGGCCGAGCTGGAGTTCGCCGGCGCGGACGGGCTCGTGCTGTTCAACCGCTTCTACCAGCCGGACATCGACCCGATCGAGCTCGAGGTCAAGTCGACGCTGCGGCTGTCGGACCCGACGGAGTTGCTGCTGCGGCTGCGCTGGCTGGCGATCCTGTCGCCGAAGTTCGGCGGGTCGCTGGCGTGCAGCGGCGGCGTACACAGCGGCGTCGACGCGGTGAAGGCGCTGATGGCGGGCGCGTTGGCCGTGCAGGTGGTCTCGGCACTCCTGCGGTATGGCCCGGAATACCTGGCGGACATCCAGAATGATCTCGAGCGGTGGATGGAGGTCAACGAGTACAGCTCGCTGCGGCAACTGCGCGGCAGCATGAACCACAAGCGCTCGCCGGACCCGGCGGCGTTCGAACGTGCCAACTACATGCGCATCCTGCAGAGCTGGCGCAACGACCCGCCGCCCGCGGCACAGCTCCGTTGGCGAACCAACGGGAAACATGAGTGACCCGCGCGTGTGCATGCGCGCGTCGCAGGCGCAGGCGCAGGCGCAGGCGCAGGCGCAGGCGAGCCGTCCAACTCTAGCGCGGAAAGCGAGGCGGTGCCATGTCGGAACATCGAAAGTTGCCGCTGGACGTAATCCAGCGTGCGGTCCGCGGGTCCGTGTGCACGATGTGCTACCAGCGCCCGCACGGCAGCGAGTCGCTGTCCAACACGGTCGCGCGCGCGTGCGAAGGCAAGTGTCCGATCTTTTTTCACCTGCCGGCCCTGTACCGCATCGCCGTCCTGGACGACACGTCGGCGCCAGGTGCGCTCGATAAGGCAGTTAAGCAGACGATCTGCGCCGGCTGTCACCTCGCGCCCACCGCGGGCGATGACTGCGTCGAATATGCCGACCGCACGTGTCCGCTCAGTCGCTTTGCGGCGGAGGTGGTCACGCTGATCGAAACGCTGCGCGACTGGCAGCACCACGTGGCGGCGCACCATTAGCGGTGCGGCCCGACGTGCCCGGCGGGAAGTTGAGGAAGTTCGCTTTATGAAAATGCGGAATCCACTGCTGCTGGCGTTGTGCCTGGGCCTACTTGCGAACCTGTTGGTAAACCGGTCGGATCGGGGGGGCATGCCGCACGGGCGGCGCGACAGCTTTGGCAGCCGCGGCGATCGATCGGCGTCCTCCAGGCAGGCGGCTGAATACACACGCGCGGCCGACGCGGCGTTCGGGCAGATGCTCTTTGCCTCTAACTGCACCGCGTGCCACGGCCCGCGCGGGCACGGCATGCCGCGGCAAGGCCCGAGCCTGCGCGACAGCAAGTTCGTCGCCGAACACACGGACGCCCAGCTCGTCGCGTTCCTGCGCCAGGGCCGCACGCCCGCCGACCCCGCGAGCCTCATGGGCATGCTGATGCCGCCGCGCGGCGGGAATCGCGCGCTCGATGACGCGGGGCTGGCGGACGTCGTGGCGTTTGTTCGCGAGCTTGCGGAAGACGCGCGAGAGGAAGCCGCCGCGGCGGCGGCGGCGGCATCCGAAGACGGATCAAACGCTCGGTAAGGTCTTGCATGGGAGTCGTCGTCCACAGCGTCTTCCCGAAAGCGGTCCCGCCGCAGCCCGCGTTCGTCAGCCGCGGACAGCGGGCGCGGTTCTACGTACTGCTCTTGGCGGCAATCGTGCTCACGATCTGCACGTGGGCGCGGGGCCGCGGGTACTTCACCGCCATCCGACAGTTCCTTCAGCCAACGCTGGGGATGCGCGGTGTGCCGAGTGTGGCGATGACGTACCCGCCCGACGGCGCGATCGCGATGCCGACTGACGTCGAGATCTTCGCGGACGTGCGGTCGGCACGCGGCGGTATCGACGAACAGGCTTCCGACATGCTCGGCGTCATCCTCGTTCGCACGGGCGACCAAACGGTCGTCCCTGCGACGATCGGGTTCGCGCCGCCGTCACGTCTGAAGCTCAAGCCGTTGGCTCTACTTGACGCCGGCACGAATTACACGCTTTCCGTCGGCCGCGGCATCCGCGATCGCGCCGGCGTCGAGATCATCCCGTGCGCGATCTCCTTTTCGACCGCCGCACCGGTCGATGCGGGCCTGCGCTTCGACAAGGTCGCGCTACCCACGACCGCGGACGTCGGTTTCACGTGCGTCGCGGTCGACTATGACGACCGGACGCTCTATGCCAGCTCAGATGACGGACGATTCTTCCGCTTCCGCATCCAGCCGGACGGCACGCTCGACGACCCGGCGATTTTTGACTCGCTTCAACGATCGGAGAAGGGGCCGCGGCTCGTCACGGGATTCTGCTTCGATCCCGCTTCGACCACTGACGATCCGATCATCTGGGCGTCACACGGCTACTACGGGTTCGAGAACGCACCGGACTTCAGTGGCAAGGTCACACGGTTCAGCGGTAGGAGCCTGGAGATCGTCGAAGATGTCGTCGTCAATCTCCCGCGCTCCGTCCGCGACCACTTAACCAACCAGCCTTCGTTCGGGCCGGACGGCGCGCTCTACATTCCGCAGGGCAGCAACACGTCGTACGGCGCTCCCGATCCGAACTGGGGCAACCGGCCGGAGCGGGTTCTCAGCGCGTCGATTCTCCGCCTGGACGTCACCCGCGTGACAGCCGGCAAGCCGCTGGATGCGCGCACGTCGGACGGCGGCGGCACGTACAACCCGCGCCTGCGCAGCTCGCCGTTAACGATCTACGCGAGTGGCGTGCGCCTCGCGTACGACATGGTGTGGACGAGCGACGGCGAGTTGTACGTGCCGACCAACGGCTCCAGCGCGGGCGGAAACGCGCCGGGGAGCGAGCTCCTGGCGAACATTTCGATCAGCGAAGACGACTGGCTGTTCCGCATCGTTCCCGGGAAATATTTCGGTCACCCCAACCCGCAACAGGGTCACTACGTCCTCAACGGCGGAAATCCGTCGGCCGGTTACGATTTCGCCGAGGTCGTCCAATACACCGTCGGCACCCGGCCCGACCCCAAATGGGTGCCGGCGGCGTATTCATTCGGGAAGCACGCGTCGGCGAACGGAATCATCCAGTACCGCAGCGCGACGTTCGGCGGGCGGCTGCGCGGCAAGCTGCTCGTCTGCCGCTACAACGTCCCGGGCGACATCGCGGTCTTGCACGTCGACGCCGGCCGAGTCACATCCACCGGCACAAGCGTCGCCGGGTTGAGCGCGCTGACGAACCCGCTCGACCTGGCAGAGGACGAAGCGACCGGAAATCTTTACGTGAGCGAGTACGGCGCGCGGCGGATCACGCTGCTGCGCCCGGTCAAGAACGCGCATTAGGAGGAAAGTCCATGGCCGGCGTTTCGATCAATCCCGCAGTCGTCGCCGAGTTCGCTCGACAGCTCAACCACGAGAACTTCGCGGCCTACGGCTACCAAGCGATGGCGCTGTGGTGCGAAGACCGCAATTTCGGCGGCTTCGCGCGGTTCTTCCTCAAGCAGGCAAGCGAAGAGCGCGGCCACGCGCGGAAATTCACCGACCATCTCCTCGACCGCGGCGTGCTGCCGGAGCTGACGGCGCTGGCCGCCCCGCGCGGGCAGTTCGCGTCGCTGATGGACGTCGCCCGTCACGCGCTCACCATGGAGCAGGAGAACACGACCGGCATCCACGCCGCCTATGAAGTGGCCGTCCGCGACAAGGACTACCCGGCACAGGTGCTGTTGCACTGGTTCATCAGCGAGCAGGTCGAAGAGGAAGACTGGGCCCGGGAGATGATCGACCGCCTGGCGCGTGCCGAGTGTCCCGGCGGCCTGGCCGAGCTCGACCGACACATCGAGCGGTACCTCGGTGGCGGCGACAACGACGACACGCCGCTATAAGGCGGCTGCCGCGGCCCCTCCAACCCTGCCGCCCCGCAGCGAGCGCCCCGGTGCGGCGTCCTGCCACATCCGTCATTCATCCTAGCTCCGTTCACGCCCTTCACCCGATGGCCGCGCGTCAACCACGCGCGCGACCATCGCTGTTGTTAGGGGACGCTAGCGTCCCCGCTACCCACGACACCATCTCACCACCGAAAGGGAGTTCGTCATGTTGCGGAACCATTCGAAATCTCGTCACGTTCACGTCGAACCCATGGAGGTCCGCCGCTTGCTGTCGACCGTCGTAGTCGACACGCTTGCCGACGAATCCCTCGTCAACGGCACCACCAGCCTGCGCGAAGCGATCGCACTCGCCGCCGCCGGCGACACGGTGCAGTTCAAATCGGGGCTGGCGGGCACGATCACGCTCGGCGGGGAACAACTGCTGATCGGGAAGAACCTGGCCGTCAGCGGCCCCGGCGCGGGCGTGTTGAGCATCAGTGGGAACAACGCCAGCCGCGTGCTCGAGGTCAAGCCGGGCTTCGCCGTGGCGCTGTCCGGACTGACGATCAAGCTCGGCCGCGCCGATTTCGGCGGCGGCATTCACAACACCGGCACACTCACGCTGAGCAAGTGCGTGGTGTCCAGCAACACCGCGGCCGGCCAGAACGGCACGTTCGAGGACGTCAACGGCCGCGAGGCGCGGGGCGGCGGGATCTATAACCTCGGGACGCTCGCGCTGAACAACACCATCGTCACCGGAAACGCCGCCGTCGGTGGCGTCGGCGCGTATGGCATGGGCGTCGGCGTCGGCGCACCCGCGTTCGGCGGCGGGATCCTCAACGGCGGCGGCGGCAGCGCGACCCTCACGAACAGCACGCTGTCGAACAATAAGGCGATCGGCGGCAGCGGCTCGGACAACGGCTTCGCCGGCAGCAACGGCGCGGTCGGCCACGGCGGCGCGATCTACAGCGACGGGGCCGACGTCCACGTCACCGGCGGCGCGTTCGTCGGGAACCGCGCGATCGGCGGCGAAGGCACGAGTGGCGAAGCCGGCGCCGGTGACGGCGCCGACGCCAACGGCGGCGCGATCTGGGCCAACGGCGACCTGTCGCTAGCGTACGTCAAGTTCGACAACAACGCTGCGGTGGCGGGCGACGGGGGCGGCATCTCCGATTACGCCGCCAGCCTGCCCGGCGGGTCCGCCAGCGGTGGCGCGATCTACACCGGCAGCATTGTTGCCTCCCTCACCCGCTGCACCTTCAGCAACAACTCCGCCACCGGTGGCGGCAACGGCGGGTACGGCGCGGGCGGCGCCGTCTACGCCACCAACGGCCTGAACGTCACTGACAGCACGTTCGATTCGAACAAGGTGGTCGGCACGGACGCCGAAGGTCTTGATCGGACCCCCGGTGGCGCCGCGTACGGCGGCGCGATCAGCGTCAGCGGCGGCGTGCTCACCATCGCCGGCAGCACGCTGTCGCGCAACAGTGCGACGGCTGGCCGCGGTACGCACGCCGTCTATTGGCGCCTGTACGAGGAGCCCGCCGGCGCGGGCGGCGACGCCGTCGGCGGCGCGATCGCCGTCAGCTCACCCGCTTTCATCACCCGCAGCACCGTCTTCGGCAACACCCTCCAAGGCGGCGCGGGCGGGTACGGATACGACGCCGTCATCATGCCCGCCGGCGACGGCGGCGCGGCGCGCGGCGCGGGAATCGATGCCCGGGCGGGTCTGAGCCTCACCGCCTGCACCCTCGCCGGCAACACCGCCACCGCCGGGTTGCGGGGCGAACAGGGTGAGGGCGGGGTGGACGGCCAATCGTTCGGCGGCGGCGTGCGCGGCGACGGGAAGCTGGTCTTCGCCAACAGCCTCATCGCCACCAACGTCGCCGGCAACGGGTCGGATGTCAGCGGCGAAGTGTTGTCCATGGGCCTGGGCTTCAACCTGATCGGCAAGGCCGACGGCAGCAGCGGCTGGATCGCCAGCGACAAGCGAGGGACGATCGCGACCCCGCTCGACCCGAAGCTCGGCCCGCTCGCGAGCAACGGCGGGTCGACCAAGACGATGGCATTGCTGCCCGAGAGCCCCGCGCTCGACGCCGGCAAGGCGTTCGGCATGACCACAGACCAGCGCGCCGCCACGCGCCCGCGCAACCTGGCATCGGTGCCCAACGTTGTGGGCGGCGACGGGAGCGACATAGGCGCCTTTGAATTGCAATCGCTGCCGGCCGGGCCCGCGCAGACGCCGTTCAAGAGCATCGTCGTGGGCGCCACGCCGGTGACGATCGAGGTCGAAGACTTCGACAACGGCGGCGAGGGCGTCGCCTACCACGACGTCGACGCCGTCAACACCGGTGGCGCATACCGCAACACCGGCGTCGACCTCCAGGCCACCACCGACACGGGCGGCGGTTTCATCGTCGGCTGGGCCAAGGCCGGCGAGTGGCTCGAATACACGGTGAACGTGCAGACGAGCGGCTACTACAAGCTCGATTTCCGCGTCGCGAGCAACGGCCCGGGCGGGACGTTCCACTTCGAGTTCGAGGGGAACGACGTGACCGAGACGTTGGCGGTCCCGAACACGGGCGGCTGGCAGAAGTGGACCACCGTCAGCAAGGACGGCGCGTACCTGAACGCCGGCACGCACGTGCTGCGACTCAGGATGGACACCAACGGCGCGAACGGCTGGGTCGGCAACTTCAACTCTCTTCGGATCGCGCCAAGCGCGGTTTCGCAGAAGGTCACGATCGGCACGGCGACCGCGGTCCACGTGCGCGACGGCTCGTTCGCGTGGACGAATTACGGCGCGAGCCCGACCCTCGAGGTGAAGAAGTCGACGTCGAGCTACAACCGCGAAGTTTTTCTGAAGTTCGATCTCAGCGCCTTGACCTCCGTCAGCAGTGCCAAGCTCCGCCTCTACGGCAGCCTGACGGATGCGATTTCGCCTTCAATCGGGCTGGCGGTTCACGCGGCCGGCAACACGACGTGGAGCGAGTCGGCGCTCAACTGGAGCAACAAGCCGGCGGTCGATGCAGCAGCGCTGAACACCACGATCATCACCGGCACGACGGCGAAGTGGTATGAGATCGACCTCACCGCGTACATCAACGCACGGGTCGCGGCGGGCGCTGATGTGGTGACACTCGTGCTGCGGAGCACTACCGCAACCAGCACGTTATGCCAGTTCAACTCGGACGAAGCCGGGTCGAATCGGCCGGAATTGGTCGTCACGACTTGAGGGCGGTCTGACGCCTTCTCCGGAGTGCCTGCGGCCGTCCGATCGGACGGCCGCGGGTGTTTCAATCGGTCATCGTCATCGCATTGGAGGGACAGGCATCGACGCACGCGTTACACTCGATGCATTCTTCCGAGCTTACGACCGCCTTGGCGTCTTGAAGCACCAACACGCCGTCAACCGGACAGTTCGCCACGCAGTCGCCGCAACCGCTGCATTCCTCGTTGTTGACCTGAGCAGGCATCGTGTACTCCTTAAGGGCCCGAACCCCGTTGTGAATATCGTGCCGACGCGCGGCCGCCGGTATCGGGCGGGTTCCTGCTTCGGTGTTCAGGCCTTTTCCTGATGGCATCGCGTCGCGGTGCTGCACGCCAGATCCTGCTATGTTCGTCAAAATCACTCGATGATTCTTCCGATCGCGCTCGCCATAGCGCCGACACTACCGCGCCTCAAAACCGCGAGCGCGCGGTTTCGGCCATCCCACCCGGATGACGAAACGATGCTGTCCGCCGCGATCACCATGATCACAGCACATCGTCGTCGGCATTGAATGAAGCTGTATCGGGGAAAGCACTGACCCAAGCCCCAGGTGATGACCGCGGTCCCTCATTCCGCTTTCAATGCGGCCGCGATCGCTTCAATCACGGCTTGGGAATGCTGATAGAGAACACACCGGCTGCGATGGGGACACAAGCGGGTGGGCGTGAGATAGAAGCACCGATCACAAAGACGATCGGGCGGAATCGGCCGTCTCGACTGCGCGCGGATCGACCGTTCGATCAGGAAAAGCGTGTGTTCCTGTAGCTCGAAGATGCCGCCCGGGCGCCAGCGCTCACCGCGCGCGAGCACGGACGGATCACGCTCTTGAATTGCGGCGTGCACGCGGCGGAGAATTCGCATCGGTTCGCTCATCGGCACGCGCCGTTTCGATCAGACGCCGGCGACGGCGTGGGCTGTCGGTTGGTCGTCGGCCGCTTTGCCGCCGCCCCGCACCGTGACAACCGGGCAGGGCGCGCGGCGGATGACGGAATCGGCGGTGCTGCCGAGCAGGAAGTGCGCCAGGCGGCCGCGGCTGTCGTTGCCAAGCACGATCAGGTCCGCCTGCCAATTCTCCGCAGTCGTGATGATCATCTCGCTCGGATCGCCTTGAACGAGCTTGCGCTGCACGCTCAGATCGGCTGGCATTCTGCGGTACGCCGAATCAAGCGCCGCCACGCCGTCGCTGCGCAAGTTTGAGATCAAAACCTCATCGAGCACCGCGAGGTCCAGGATGTACGCACGGCTCTCGTCGATGACGTGAACAATGGCGACGTCCGCCGCTAACTCTGTCGCGAGACTCGCCGCCACATCAACGACACGCTCCGCAAGCTTCGTCTCGTCAATCGCAATCAAGATTCTCTTGAACATGACGGTCTCCCACACGAACGGTCCCCCACCGACTCCCCGACGCACCCGCGCCTCGCCAAGCATGCGTTGGATTGCCTCGCGCGCGTCCAATGCCGAGACGGCATCGACGCCACCTGCGCAGGAGCGTTCTGCGCGTTCAGCCATGGCGAGCACCGCGGCGTCCAACACGCCGTCGCTCGTCAGTGGAAACCGTAGAAAGCCAGCTCGATGTCGACGCCGGGTCCGACCGGACCACCAGCACCGCTACGCTGGCGAGCGACGACTCCGGCAGCCAGTACGACGCCCTCTTCATGCGTCAGCATGATCGCGCGCGAGTGTCGACTGCGAATCGGGGCAGCGGCTGGTTAACGAGTGGGAGTTTCCACCTATGCCCGGTTATCTCAAACGGGCTTCGATGGCGTAACGCAGCAGGTCGTTACTGCTGTCGAGGTTGAGCTTCCGCTTGATGTGTTCCTTGTGCGTCTCGACCGTCTTGGGGCTCAGGAACAGCTCGTCGGCGATGTCCTTGACGCTGCGGCCTTGGCCGATCAGGCGAAAGACTTGCAGCTCGCGGTCGCTCAGTCGCTCGAGCGGCGGGACGTCGACCCTGTCGCGCTTCCCGGTGAAGCTCTGCAACAGCTTGGCGGTCATCGGCGCGCTGAGGTGCGTCTCGCCCTTGAGGATCCGCCGGATCGCGGTCATGACCGTCTCCTGCGGCTCCTGCTTCATGACGTAACCCATCGCGCCGGCGCGCAGCGCCCGCTCTGCGTAAAGCCCCTCATCGTGCATCGACAGCACCAGTAGCGCGACGTTCGGCCACTGCTCGTGGACCTGGCGGCACAGCTCAATCCCGTCGCCCGACTTCAGCGAGATGTCGACAATGGCCGCGTCAGGCTCGGTTTGGGCGATGACCTTCAGCGCTTCCGGCGGGTTGTCCGCTTCGCCGCACACGACGAGGTCCGGCTGGTCGTTGATCAGCTCCGCCAGGCCTTGCCGCACGATCGCGTGGTCGTCGATCAACAGCACGCGCGCTTTCACCTGCCGGGATTGACCGCTTCCTGCCATACTGCACCCTGTTCGACTTCCTCATCCGCCGTTGAGCGGGCACTGACACACGATGACCGTCCCGCGCGGGTCGCCCGCACGCACCGCGATCGAGCCGGCCACCATCGCGGCCCGGTAACGCATGATCTGCATGCCCATGCCCGTCGGCCGCTCGGGCGGCGCCGCGAAGCCGACGCCGTCGTCCGCGATCGACAAAGTCAGCCGGTCGGTCGTTCGCGTCAGTTCGATCACGATCTCACCGGCGCGGCCGTGCTTGACCGCGTTGTTGCACGCCTCCTGCGCGATGCGATAGAGGTGCGTCGCCTTCGCGGGCGCGTCGATCTCGACCATCTGCGGGCACCGGAACGTGCACGACACTTTGAAAAGGTCCCGGACGTTGATCGCCAGTTCTTCCAGGGCCGACATCAACCCCGCCGGACGCGGCTCGACCGGCTGAAGCCCGCGCGCCAGCCCGCGCGCCTGCATGATCGCCTGCGTGACCAGCTCGGCGATCTGTTTGGCGGTCGCCGCCTCGGCGACGCCCTTCGCCGCCAGCTTGTTCTCCAGCGACTTGCTCTTGAACCCGATGCCGGTGAGCAGTTGGCCGAGGCTATCGTGCATGTCCTGCCCGATGCGTCGTTTTTCGCGGTCGCTGATCTCGAGGATCTCCTGTTCCAGCCGCTTGCGCTCGCTGATGTCGCGCACGATCCCGGTGAACAAATGCCGATCGCCGACACGCACCTCGCTGACCGAGAGGTCCGCCGGAAAGGTCGTCCCGTCGTTACGCTGCGCGACCACCTCGCGGCCGATGCCGATGATCTTCGCCCGGCCGGTCTCGAGATAGTTCCGCATGTAGCGGTCGTGCTCGTCGCGGTACGGGTTCGGCATCAGCATGCTGACGTTCCTGCCGATGACTTCCGCGGGCGTGTACCCAAAGAGGCGCTCGGCCGCCTTGTTGAATGACTTGATGACGCCGTACGGGTCGATGGTGATGATGGCGTCAACGGCCGTATCGAGAATGGCGCGAGCCTTCGCCTCGCTCTCGCGCAGGGCCTGCTCCATCAGCTTGCGCTGCGTGATGTCGCGCGCGATCCGCGAGGCGCCGACGACGCGCCCGGCCGAATCGCGAATGGGCGACACAGTCAGCGAGACCTGGATCCGAGTGCCGTCCTTCCTGACACGCTCGGTCTCGAACGGCGGCACGTTTTCGCCGCGCCGGATGCACTGGACGATGTGCGATTGTTCGTCGACAGCTTCGGCGGGGAAGATCATCGAGATGAGGCGGCCGCGCGCCTCGTCCGCCGTGTAGCCGAAGATCTGTTCCGCGCCCCGGTTCCACGTGACGATCGTGCCGTCAAGCTTCTGACCGATGATCGCGTCGGTCGAATTCTCGACGATCGCGGCGAAGGTGGCGTTGGACTCTTCGGCCCGACGCCGCTGCGCGATCTCCTGCTTGAGCAGCTTGTTCACGTGGGCTAGGTGCGCGGCGTCATCGGCCGACGGCGCTCCCGCCCCACCGACTGACTCCGACTCGGATTCCACGTTGTCCACGTTGTCTTTGCCCGTCCGTTCCACCACGTCGCCTCGGCCCCATTGTAGTTGTCTTGCGAAGGCACGCCACGCCGCTGCCATGAGTTGTCCGCCTCACAGCGCGCGGTCATGATACGCGGCACGGAGCGTCACGATGGCTCGCAGGAAGCAGAAAACACCCGCTAAGAGGGCGTCGCCCGCACGTCCGCGGACCGCGACCCGCGCGAAGGCGGCGCCGGTGAAACCCACGACGACGACGGCTGCCGCAAACGGCCGCATGCTCTACGTCATCTCCGATTCGACCGGCAACCTCGCGCGGCACATGCTCACCGCGTTTCTCACGCAGTTCCCGCGCGACACCTTCCGGCCGCGCTTCCAAAGCTTCATCCAGACCGTGGCAAACGTCGAGGCCTCGTTCGACGAGATCCGCGCCCGTCCCGGGTTGGTGATGCATGCGGTCATGTCCGCTGAGCTCAAGGACGCCATCCGGACCCGCTGCCGCCAACTGAACGTACCCGTGTGCGATTTGACCGGCCCGTTCGTCGAGTTCCTGTCGCGCGAGTCCGGCATCAATCCCGACCGCAGTCACCGCCGCTTGCACGACGTCGACGAGACCTACCGCCGTCGCATCAGCGCGCTCGAGTTTACGCTCGAGCACGACGACGGCCTCGGGCTGGAGACGGTCGACGAGGCAGACGTCGTTCTCGTCGGCGTCTCGCGCACGAGCAAGACGCCGACCAGCATCTACCTCGCGCAGCAGGGCCATCGGGTTGCCAACGTGTCGCTGGCGCAGGAGGTCGAGCCGCCGCACCAACTACTATCTCTCCCGCCGCGCAAGGTGGTTGCGCTCGTCATCGATCCCCAGCAACTCGCCGAGATCCGGACGCGGCGTCAGACCGGTTGGCGCATGGCGACCACCAGCTATAACGACGTCGACCACGTCAAAGCCGAGATGGCCTGGGCACGGCGCCTCTACGCGCGCCAGGGATGGCCGATCCTCGATGTGACGGACCAGGCGATCGAGGAAACGGCGGCGCGGATCCTCGGGATCGTGGCGTTAGAACAGGCACCGGCATCATCATGAGCGCAGTCGCAGGGGAAATTGCATGTCTTGGCTGATCGATCTGGTGCGCGGAACCTCACCTTCCCAGGCCGTCGCGCAGGCCGTGCTGTTGATCGGTGTTGCCGCCGCCTGCGGCATCGCGCTTGGCAGCCTTCGCGTACGCGGGATTAGCCTCGGCATCGGCGGCGTACTGTTCGCGGGACTGTTCATCGGCCACCTGCTCGGCCGACACGACGTCCGCATCGACGAGCGTGTCCTGAACTTCGCGCGCGACTTCGGGTTGATCCTGTTCGTCTACGCGATCGGCGTACAGGTCGGCCCGGGCTTCCTGGCATCGCTGCGTAAGGAGGGCCTGCCGCTCAACCTCATGGCGGCGGCCGTC
>Ga0307409_100000641_pt1 | contig 15446 bp, 13 predicted proteins | sample 322Ometagenome_2_FD_203888 | JGI IMG/M metagenome (GOLD analysis project Ga0307409, IMG submission 203888) | Maize rhizosphere microbial communities from greenhouse at UC Davis, California, United States - 322HYB-O-2 | ecosystem: Host-associated > Plants > Roots > Rhizosphere > Soil | place... | reverse complement strand
GCGCCGAGCTGGTACCCGGCCGACGACATGATCACCGTCAGCTTCTGCTCCAGGTGATCGATCGTCTGGTCACGCTCCAGGAGCTGAGACTTCAGTCGCGCGACGCCGTCCTCGTCCTGTGGTTCCACGGCGGTCCTCGGCGCCGTCGACGATCCCGGCGCGCGGCCGAGCAATCCACGCACGAGGATCGCCGCGTGAACGAGCCCGGTGCCCTCGCCGACGCGCGGTTCGACGCCGCAGCCGACCACCACCGCGGCTGGCCATGCCGGATAGGCCAACTCGGCCACCTCCAGCAGTTGACCCCCCACGGACGTCGTGACGCGCACGATCTGGTCGAGCGGAAGATCGGCCGCGGCCTCCCGGGTCAGGAGTACGGCGGACGTGCCCGCCACGAGCCGGCTCGCGACCGTCCACACGTGGGGCAGGAGACCATCCTCACCGCCGCGGACTCCAACCGTGTCGAGCACGAGGTCGCCGGGCTGGATCGTGGCCGGCAGCTCGTCCGGGCCGATCGACATCAGGTCGATACCGTCCGGCAGGTGCAGGAACCCGGCGATCCACCCACCGTCGCTGATGTCAATCACGCGCTTGGTGCCTGAGAGGCTCGGCTCAACTACGTCACGTAGCCTGGTCAAACGTCGCTCCTCACGCGGGTGCCTCAACGGACGGGACGGCACGGCACGGGCCCGACCGACCCTCGGACGGCACCTGGGATAGTACAGCGCTCATACCGGCCCAGTTCGGGGCGATCGACGAAGGCTGCGCCTCATTTGTTCATGAATCCTTCGTACTGCTTGAGCACGTCGTCGGTGGGTCCGTCGGCCCGGATGACGCCCGACTCCAGCCAGATGGTCCGCTCGCAGGTGTCGCGAATGCTGCCCAGGGAGTGGCTGACGAGGAAGACCGTGCCGGCCGAGGCGCGCAGTTCCCGTACCCGCTCCTCGCTCTTGCGGCGGAATCGCGCGTCGCCGGTGACCAGCGCCTCGTCGATGAGGAGCACGTCGTGCATCTTGGCCGCGGCGATGGCGAACCGCAGCCGGGCCGCCATTCCGGACGAGTACGTCCGCATGGGCAGCGAGGCGAAGTCGCCGCGTTCGTTGATGTCGGAGAACGCGATGATGTCGGGATAGGCCTGCCGGGCCTGGGCCCGGGTCATGCCCATGGCCAGGCAGCCGAGGATCGCGTTGCGCTCGCCGGAGAGGTCGTTGAGCAGCGCGGCGTTGACGCCCAGCAGCGAGGGCTGGCCGCTGGTGTAGACCGCGCCGCGGGTGGCCGGGAGCAGCCCGGCGATCGCGCGCAACAGCGTGGACTTGCCCGAGCCGTTGCTGCCGACCAGGCCGATGGCCTCACCCCGGTAGGCGACGAGGCTGACGCCCTTGACGGCGTGGACCTCGCGGATCGTCGGCGACCGCTTGCCGGTCACGACGCGCTTGAGCGCGGCGGCCGGGTTGTTCATGGCCGGCGCGGCCGCACCGTGCACCCGGTAGATGACGTGGACGTCGTCGACGACGATCGTCGGCACGCGTTCGGCCGTCCCGGCCGTCGACGCGACGCGGGCGGGGATCTGGTCAGCCACGGCCGTACTCCTGTTCGCCACGCCAGAAGTAGAGGAAGCCGCCGACGGCGACCAGCACCGCCCATCCGGTGCCGAGCAACCACAACCGCGGTGCCGACGACGCGATCGGCGCGGTCTCCAGCAGAGCCAGGCGTGTCAGTTCAATGTAGACAAGCAGCGGGTTGGCCAGCATCACCTCGGCCAACACGGGCGGCAGGTGTTCCTTGAAGTTGTTCACGCTGTAGAGCACGCCCGAGGCGTACATCCATGTGCGCATGACGAACGGGACGAGCTGCCGCAGGTCGGTCACCTTGCCGCCGAGCCGGGCCATCGCCATGGCCAGCCCGACGTTGAACAGCGACTGCAGCAGCAGGGCCGGTAGCAGCAGCAGCCACTCGACGGTGACGGGTTCGCCGTCGGCGATGACGATCCCGATGAGGACCAGCATCGAGACGAGCAGGTTCTGGAACTGGGTGAGGGTGACCGCGATGGGCAGGCTGGCCCGTGGGAAGTACAGCGCCCGGATGAGGCCGAGGCTGCCGCTGACGGCCGACGTGCCCTGCGCCACCACCCCCTGCGTGAAGGCGAACACGAACAGGCCGGTGCACAGGTAGGCGATGAAGTTCGGAATGTCGCCCTTGGTGTTGAGGATGACGCCGAAGATGAGGTAGTACACGGCGGCGTTGATGATCGGGTTCAACAGCTGCCAGAGCCGGCCCAGGCGGGCGGTGGTGAACGAGGCGATCAGCCGCCCGTTGGCGTACGCGACGGTGAAGTGCCGGTAGCGCCAGAGCGCTCGCACGTAGGCCGACAGCGTCGGTCGCCGGCCCGCCGGCCGCAGGCCGTGGCGGGCGGCCAGGCTGCCGAGGCTCTGCCCGGAGGTCGCCTCGCGCGGCCCATCTCCGACAGCGGTGACGGTGGTGTCGGACACGGACCCTCCATCGTCGCGGAGGCGAGCCGGTCGCCTGCGCCGCCTGAACCAGGGCAGGAAAGACCCTGCGCCCCATGGAGAATACGTGCCCCCACGTCGGGACGCAACCGTAGCGTCGCTGCGCTATAGTGTCCGCGTGGCGACGGAGAACAGGCGGCCTCCGGCCGGAGCGGCGGTGCTCCGTGGAGAGATCACCACGGCCATCCGCATCGCGGTGATGCAGGAGCTCGCCGAGGTCGGGTACGGGCGTTTCTCCATCGAGGCCGTGGCCCGCCGGGCCGGCGTGGCCAAGACCGCCGTGTACCGCCGGTGGAGCTCCAAGCTCGACATGGTCCTGGAGATGGTGTCGGAGGTGGCCGGCAAGCGGATGGCGCTGCCGGACACCGGAAGCCTGCGGGGCGATCTCGAGGTGCTGCTCCGCATCGCCTCGCGGGCGCTGCAGCACCCGCTGGCGTCGCAGATCATCCCCGATCTCCTGGCCGAGGCGGCCCGCAACTCCCGGATCGCCGACACCCTGCAGAACGCGCTGCGCGTCAACCAGCGTGACGTGGGCGTGCTGCTCATCGACCGGGCCATCGCCCGCGGCGAGCTGCCCGTCGACGCGGACCCGGACACGGCCGTCGATCTGATCATCGGCCCGCTGTACTGGCGCGTGGCCATCGCCCGGCGCCGGCTACCGGCGGCGTCGGTGGCCCGGGCCGCCGCGGCGACCGCGGCCGCTCTCGTGGCCGCCTGCCAGGCGTTGAGTGGGGACGGTGCGGGGACGCCCGCTCCGGAAATCCACCCGACCGGACACCATCCCGAGCCGGGGCGCGTATAAATAGGCTCCGGCTGTTCTGGCCTCGAGCTAAGGAGACAGGCATGGCGGCACCCCCGGTCACGGCTGCGGCGGGAGTGGAAGCGGAACCCGAGCCGTCCGGTGCCCGCCGTCTCTGGCTGGGGACGCTGGCGGCGCTGCGCCGGCCGTCGGTCCAGGTGGCGTTGGCCGGGCTGTTCGGGGTGCTCGTCACTGTCCTGGTGATGTCACCGCCGCCCTGGGCCGACACGTACAACGTGTGGTCGTCGGCCGCCACCTGGCCGCATCTGCCGGCCGACTACCCGCTCGACCGGATGCACCACGTCCTGCGCCTGGGCATCGTGTTTCCCACCCGGGTGGCCCAGGAGATCCTGGGCCAGGGCCTGCTCGCGCTGGTCGTCACCTCGGCGGCGTTCATGGCCCTGTTCGCCGCCGGCACCTACGCGAGCGCCCGGGCACTGTTCGGCCCGCGGATCGGCCCGGTGGTCGGGTTCGTGGCCCTCCCCGTCGTCCTGCTGAGCCCGTCCTTCACCCGCGTGGACCTCTTCGGGTCGGCGCCGGTCAGCATCGCGACCGGCAGCCTCGACCCCGACATACCGGCGGCCGGGTGGTACAGCCTCGGGGTCGTGGCCATCGTGGTGGCCTCGCGCCGGGAGGGCCGGCGGCAGCTGTGGTGGCTGGCGGCCAGTGGCGCGTTTCTCGGTCTGGCCTACCTCGCCCGCGAGTTCGTGGCCTTCATGTTCGTGGCCGTCCCCGTCTTCTTCTATCTGCTGCGCATCCCGTGGCGGCGCCTGGTCGTGCCGGCGGTGCCCGCGCTGGCCATCCTGGGCGCTGAGCTCATCATCAACGCCGTGGTCTACGGTGACGCCCTCTACCGGCTGCACGTCGCCGGTGAGCACGGCGTGCTCCTGAGGGAGCCGGTCAGCGTCATGTACGTGCTGACGGGGTTCGCCCGGACCGCCCCTTCCGCGACCCTGGGTCTGGTCTTCCCGATCTCCCTGGCCGTCACCGTCCTCGGCGCGCTGCTGCTGCGGGACCGTCGCCTCATGCTGGTGGTCGTCTGGTTTCTGGCCCTGTGGGTGCCGCTGTCGCTGACCGGCGGGCTGCTCGACCCGTACCAGCCCAACCTGAGGGTCCATCTGCCCCGGTACTGGATACCGGTGCAGGGGGCGGTGGTGGTCGGCGCCCTGGCCACCCTCATCTTCCTGTACGCACGCCTGAGGCGGATCCGGCTCGACCCACGGCCGGCCGCCGCGGCGGTCGTCCTTGTGCTCGCCGGCTATCTGGCCCTGAGCGTGGGCGTGCTCAGCCAGGTCGACCGCGACCAGGACTGGCGGGAGCTGCGCGCGTTCCTGGCCGTCCATCCGGAGATCACGGTGATCCACACCGACGACCGGACCCGCCAGACGGCGACCTTCTACACCCGGGACATGCTCGGCAATCCGCTGTGGCACGGGAGGTTCGCCCAGTTCGACCGGCAGTATCCGGTGCTGCCGGTGGTGCGGGGCTCCGACGCGTACCTGCAGAGCAGGTGGGGCTCGACCGAGCAACCCGACCCGGCCGACGGCTGGCGCGTGGTGTTCCGCTCCACCAACGGAGTGCTCACCATCTGGCGGCGGGGCGGACCGTAGCGTGGCGGCTTCGCCGGCGCCGGCGGCAACGGGGCGGCGGGTCGCCATCGTCACCCCGTGGTACCCCACTCGGGAGACGCCGTTCCAGGGGGCCTTCGTGCAGGCGATGGTCGAGGCCACCGCGCCGGGGTGCGACGAGGTGACCCTCTACCACCTGAACCTGTGGCACATGCGGGCCTCCGCCCGCCGGCAACGGTCGATCGCGGCGGCCCATCGCGGCCTGCTGCCCCACGCGTTGCGGCGGACCGGGACGGTCGGCGGCGCCGGTCTGGTCTACCTGCCGGTACCGGCCCAGGCCGGGACGAGCTTCGCCGGCCTCGCCCGGCTGACCGAGCACTGGTTGCGGACCGCGCTGGGCGGCCCCTTGGACACGCCCGTGGTGCACGCCCACGTCGGCTACGGCGCCGGCTGGGCGGCGCTGCGGGCCGCCGGTCCGGGCACGAGGGTGTTCGTCACCGAGCACGCCACCTTCCTGGACCGCGTGCTGGCCGAGCCGGACGCGCGGGCGATGTACGACGAGTTGATCGACCGCTGCGCCGGGTTCTTCACCGTGGGCGACGCGGCCCGGGCCGAACTGGTCCGGGAGTTTCCGCATCACGCCGACCGGATCGGCGTCATCGCCAACCCCGTCCCGTTCGATCGCGTGCGGCCGCGGCCGGTGACGCGACTGCACCGGTGGTTGTTCGTCGGGGGGCTCATCCCGCGCAAACGGGTGGACCTGCTCGTCGAGGCGTTCGCCAGGTGCCGGGCCGAGGAGCCGGCCTTGACGCTGACGATCGCGGGGGAGGGGGAGTCGGCCCCCGGGCTGGCCCGGCGCGCGGCGGCGCTCGGGGTCGCCGAGGCGGTCACCTTCACCGGCGCCGTCCCGCCACCGGAGGCGCTGGACCTGATGTACTCCCACGACCTGCTGGTGCATCCCTCCCGCCGGGAGACCTTCGGCATGACCGTGGTGGAGGCGCTGGCGGCCGGCATGCCTGTGCTGGTGACGCGCTCCGGCGGCCCGGAGGAGACCCTCGCCGGGCTCGAGGAGGCGGCCGGGGAGCTGATCGACGTCCGCGACGACCCCGACTCGATCGTCGAGGGGTACCGGCGGTTGCGGGACCGCTTCCCGGACGGGGTGGACGTGGTCACCGCCCGGCGGCGGCTTGCGCAGCGGTACGGCTACCAGGCGGTGGCCCGGGCCCATCACCGGATCTGGTTCGCGGACCCGACGGAGTGACATGCGGGTGATCTTCCTGGCCTATGGGGCCACGCGCAGGCGGACGGTCGTGGAGGAGGCGGCCGAGGTGGTGGCGGGCGGCGGCCGGGCGGTGGTGCTCATCGAGTGGCCGGCCCTGTGGCGCGGGGCCCGGTTCGCGCCCGGCGTCGAGGTCGTGAACGTGTACGGGGACCGGTGGGCCCTGCCCCGAGCCGTGGTCGACGCGACCCTCTTCCGGTTTCCCGCGTTCGTGCTCGGCCACCTGGCCCGCGGGCCGTTCGCGCGCACCGCCGCCCGAGTCGACCGCGGGTACCGCAACCGCCTCGCCCGACCCCTGCTGGACGGGGTCGTGCTGCCGGCCTACCGGTGGCTCGGCCGGGCCGCCCGCGAGCGCGTGTACCGGCGACAACTCCTCGATGGCGAGCGGGCCGACCTGGTGGTGATCGGCGATCCCGCCTCCATGCCCGAGGCGCTGTCGGTGTTGGCCGGCTACGGGGACGGCGTCGCGCCCCAGTTGAGCTACCGTATGGACCTCACCGTGCGTCGGGTTGTCAGGGGCGGGTGATCTGCCCCAATATGTGATCTACCGCAACACCCAACCTGCACTGCCACCCCCCCGGAGGTGCACATGCGTCCAGACACGGTCCCACGCCTCACCGCCGAGTTACTGGGAACATTCTTCCTGGTGTACTTCGGCGCCGGAGCCGCCACGAACGCCGCCGGCGGCCTCGTCGGCGTCGCCCTGGCTCACGCGTTCGCCCTGGCGCTGGCCGTCTGGATCTTCGGCTCGGTCTCCGGGGCCCACGTCAACCCGGCGGTGAGCATCGCGCTGGCCCTCAAGGGCCGGCTGGCCTGGGTCGACGTGGCGCTGTACGTCGTGGCGCAGCTCGTCGGGGCGTTCCTGGCCGCGCTGATGGTGTGGGCCACCTTCGGCCAGGCCGGCGTCGACGCCGGCCTGGGCGCGACCCACGTGGGGTCGGGCTTCTCCACCGCCGGTGCGTTGCTAGCCGAGATTGTCGGCACGTTCCTGCTGGTCAGCGCCGTGTACATCCTGGCGGTGCGGGAGCGGGTGCCGGTCGGCTTCGCCGGCCTGGGCATCGGCGTCGCGCTGGGCGCTGCGATCCTGGCCATCGGCCCGGTCAGCGGCGCCTCACTGAACCCGGCCCGGTCGTTCGGCCCGGAGCTGGTGCTCACCATCGCCGGTGACCCGGACTGGTCGAAGTTCTGGATCTACCTGGTCGGGCCGATCGTCGGGGCCGTCCTCGCCGTCTACGCCCACGACTTCCTCACGCCGACCACGAAGCCGCCGGCGACCACGCGCAAGAACCAGTAGCCGACCGGTTGTCAGCAGGGGCACCCTACAGACACTTTTTGATATGTAGGGTGCCCCTGCTGACAACGGGCGCGCGAAGCTAGGCGGCGGACTCGAAGTAGGAGCGGACGGCGGCGACGATCCGGCCCTGCTGTTCCTCGGTCAGCTCGGGATACAGCGGCAGCGACAGGCACTGCCTGGCCCACGCCTCGGTGACCGGCAGGCTGCCCTCCCGGTACCCCAGCGAGGCGTACGCCGGCTGCAGGTGCACCGGGATCGGGTAGTGCACCCCGGCCCCGATCCCCCGCGCCTGCAGGTGGGCCAGCAGCGCGTCCCGGTGGTGCGTGCGCAGCACGTACAGGTGGAACACGCCGCGCCGGTCCGGCGTCTCGGCCGGGGGGACGAGGTCGCCGACGCCGGCCAGCGCCGCGGAGTACGCGGCGGCCAGCGCGCGGCGGCGCTCGTTGTCCTCGGCCAGCGTGGTGAGCTTGACCGCCAGCACGGCCGCCTGCAGCGTGTCGAGGCGGTGGGCGTGGCCGACCATCTCGTGCTCGTACTTCGAGGTCCGGCCGTGGTCGCGCAGCATGCGCAGCCGGTGGGCCAGGTCGTCGTTGTCGGTGGTGATCGCGCCGGCGTCGCCGAACGCGCCGAGGTTCTTGCCCGGGTAGAACGAGAAGCAGGCCGCCAGCGCCAGGGTCCCGGCCCGACGGGTGCCGTCGGGGCCGGTCACGTCGGCGCCGTGGGCCTGGGCCGCGTCCTCGATGACGGGCACCCCGGCGTCGGCCGCGATGGACGAGATCGCCGACATGTCGGCCGGCCGGCCGTACAGGTGCACCGGGATCACGGCCTTGACCCCGTCGATGGCCGACTTCAGGGCGATCGGGTCCAGGCATCCGGTCTCGGGCTCGACCTCGACGAACCGCGGGCGGGCGCCCAACCAGGTCACCGGCTCGGCCGTGGCGATGAACGTGTGCGACGGCACCGCGACCTCGTCGCCCGGCCCGACGCCGAGGGCGTCCAGGACGACATGCAGGGCGGCGGTACCCGAGCCGACGCCGACGGCGTGGGTGGCTCCGCAGAACCGGGCGAAGTCCCGCTCGAACTCGCCGACCTCCTGGCCCTGGATGAACCGGGTGTTCTCGATGACCGCCCGCATGGCGGCGTCGATGCCGTCGCGGTGTCGGGCGTAGGCCGCCTTGAGGTCTACCAGGGGGATTTCGCTCGCCGACGACCGAGCGAGCGCTGGCGAGCGAGGCGGAGGTGAGCCATCGGGCTGAGTCACGCGGGCTCCTTGGGATAGGGCTTGTGGTCGAGGCCGACCGGGCACAACAGGTCGTCGACCGACTTTACCGGGCGGGCGGCCGGGCCGGTCACGACCATGCCGGCGGGCACGTCCCTCGTGACGACGGCGCCGGCCCCGATCAAGGCCCGCTCTCCAATGTGGACACCAGGCAGGATCGTCACGTTGGCGCCGACCCGGGCGTCGCGTCCCACGGTGACCCCGGCCATGCAGGCCGACACGTCCGGGCAGCGGGGGAACGGGGCGTTGGTGATCGTGACCCGCGGGCCGAGCCAGGCCCCGGGCTCCAGCACCGAGTACTCGGGGACGAAGCACTGGGAGTGGATGCGTACGCCGTCGCCGATCGTGACGTGATGCTCCACAACGGACAGAGAGCCGACCGACACGTTGTCGCCGATCGTGTTGGCCTCCCGCACGAGGGCGTGGTGGCCGGTGGCGAAGTTCGCCCCGATGGCGTTGCCGGCGTAGATGACGGTGTGGCTGCGGATCGTCGCCCCCGGCCCGATCAGCGTCGGCGCCGGCGGGCCGTGGCGCCCGATGACGCAGAACTCCTCGACCACGCCGCCGTCGCCAAGAACCACGCCGTCGGCGACGACGGACAGCGGGCTGAGACCGGCCGGCACGTTAGCGTTCCGGGATCCGCACCGGTACCCGCTCGCCCCGCGCGGCCAGCGACCGGTCGACGGCCTCGCACACCGCGACGACCCGCACCCCGTTCCAGCCGTCGGTGTCGGGGCGCTTGCCGGCCCGTACGCATTCGAGGAAGTGGGCGACCTCGGTGCCCAGGGGCTCGGTCATCTCCAGGCGGGGTACCTCCATCGCGCCGTCCCGCAACCGGTACTGCCAGGCGCCGTACGCGTTGGGCTCGATGCGGTCGGCTCCCTTGTCGAATATCTTCAGCCGCGCCTCGGCGTCGAGGTCGTCGTAGACCAGCATCCGCCGGCTGCCCACCACGGTGACCCGGCGGGTCTTGAGCGGGTCCAGCCAGCTCACGTGCAGGTGGGCCAGGATGCCGCCCGGGTACCCGAGCGTGACGATCACGACGTCCTCGACCTCGGCGTTGAGGTAGCGCGCGCCCTGGGCGCTGGCCCACTCCGGCGAGGCCCCGATGAGGTAGTTGGCGATCGACACGTCGTGCGGGCCGATGGACCAGAACGCGTTGATGTCGCTCTGGATCCGGCCGAGGTTGAGCCGCTGCGAATGCAGGTAGAGCGGCTCGCCGATCTCGCCGGCGTTGAGCAGCTCGCGCATCTTGCGCACCGCCGCCACGTACTCGAAGGTGTGGCCGACCATGAGGATGAGCCCCCGTTCGTCGGCGAGCCGGGTGACCTCGACGGCGTCCAGGGTCGACAGTGCCAGCGGCTTCTCGACGAGGACGTGCCGCCCGCTGTCCAGGGCCTGGCGGGCCACGGTCGCGTGGGTGGCCGGCGGCGTGGCCACGACGAGCGCGGTGACCTCGGGGTCGGCCAGCACGGCGTCGAGGTCGGCGGTGACCCGGACGTGGGGGTACATCGCCGCGGCGGCCGCCCGGCGCGGCGCGGACAACTCGACCAGGTAGCGCCAGTCCGGCCCCGCGACCGCGTGCAGGTTGCGGGCCAGGTTCGGCCCCCAGTATCCGAAGCCGATCTGCGCCAGGGCCCCCAACGTCCACCCCTTCCGCCCGCCCCCTTCATATCTGGCGGGCTCTGGACAGGCTATCCGGCGGCGCCCCGCGTGGTTCCGGCGGCGGTTGCGTGATGGTATCGCCGGTAATAGCGGCTTTTCCGGGGTTTGCCAGCGAGTCACCCGTTTCTGCAGCACCGTGGGCAATGACGCCTCGGGCGGTGATCGGCGGACGCTAGACTCGCCCGCGTCCGCGACACCCGAGGGAGACGGTCTGTGATGGAGGTCGACGGCGTTGCTGAGGCTTCGCCTCCGCCTCGCTCGTCCCTCGCTCGCGACATCACCGTCGTGATGCCCGTCTACAACACCCGCCCGTACCTCGGTCGTTGCCTGGAGTCGCTGGCCGGCCAGACCATCGGGGCGGGCCGGATGGAGGTCATCGCCGTCGACGACGGCTCGACCGACGGCAGCGGCGACATCCTGGATCGGTTCGCCCGCCGCCACCCCGACTGGCTGACCGTGATACACCAGCCGAACTCGGGCGGCCCGGCCGGTCCGTGCAACCGGGCCCTGGACCGGGCGTCCGGACGGTACGTCATGTTTCTCGGCGCCGACGACTACCTCGGCCGCGAGGCGCTGGAGCGCATGGTGGCCGCGGCCGACCGGTTCGGCTCGGACGTGCTGGTGTTCAAGATGGTCGGCGTCAACAACCGGTTCACGAGCCAGGACATCTACGCGCGGACCGAGGCCTCGGTGTCGCTGTACGACTCGTCGCTGCCGTACTCGCTGGCCAACACGAAGCTGTTCCGGCGCGAGTTGATCGAGCGGTACCAGTTGCGGTACCCCGAGGACATGCCGATGGGCAGCGACCAGCCGTTCACCATCGAGGCCTGCGTGCGGGCCCGGCGCATCTCGGTCGCGGCCGACTACGACTACTACTACATCGTGCGCCGCCTGGACTCCGGGAACATCACCTACTCGAGCCGGCGCCTGCGCCGCCTGCACAGCCTTCAATCGATCATGACCTGTGTGGCCAAGCTCCTCGAGCCGGGTCCGCGCCGCGACGCCGTGCTGGTGCGGCACTTCGCCTGGGAGGCCGGCAAGTTGCTGGCCGACGACCTCCGGCGCGACGAGCGGGAGGTCCAGGAACGGGTCCGGGAGGGTCTGGCCGAGCTCGTCTCGCTCTACCTCACCGACGCCATCCGCGACCAACTCGAGCCCGAGACGAGGATCCGGCTCGACCTTGTCCATTCGGCCGGACTGGACGACCTCCTCGCGGTCATCGACCACGACGCGCGCCTGGGCGTGCCGCCGACCCTCATCGAGGACGGCCGCTGGTACGCCCGCTATCCCGGGTTCCGCGACCCGTCGCGGTCGGCGCCGGACGCCTGGTTCGACGTCACCGACTTCGCCCCCCGCTGGGCCGCCCGGCTCAACACCACCGCCGTGTCCTGGATGACCGACCGGTCCGGCGCGCGCACGCTGGAGATCGTCGCCCACAGCCCGCTGCCCGATCCGCCGAGTGAGTTGACCGTACGGGCCGGGCCGCTGGTCGGCGCCACCTCGCCCGCCACCTCGGTCGCCGGTCCGCCCAGCGGCGGCTCGCTGGTGCGGGCCCGCTTCCGCGTCGACCAGCTCGTGGCCGACGCCGCGCCCCTGGGCGGCCGCCGCCCGCTGCACGCCGAGGTGAGCGTCGACGGTTCGCCCGGTGCCGCCCCGCTGCGGGCGCCAGGCATCAGGCTGCCGAAGCCCGCCGTGGCCCGGCACCGCGGTCGCCTGTACGCGGTCGGCGCCCGGCTCGACTACACCGGACACCTCGTGATCGCCGTCGTACCGCTGACGCCACCCCGGGTACTCGCGGCCCTGCGCCGCCGCCTCGTCAAACGCGGATCGTGACGCCGCCGCCCTCGTCCCTCATCCGCCCTCGCCTTAGCGCCGTTCATGAAGTTAACGTCATGATCGGCGCTGTGTTCTGCCGGAAATCCATGGTCGACGCGCGCTAAACCGTTGATCTTAATAAATATTTCATCCTGTGATTGGAGAAAGTCGCCCGAGCACCTATCGCCGAGACTGGATTAGTACCAGAATCAGATCCGGTGCTGAGGGATCGATCTCTCGGCGCCGAGAGCCCGCACTTAGCGGAGGACGGGCACCTGGGGAGGAAAACCGGATGTCTTCGGCACCGGTGCGACAACGCACATTACGTGTCGCCGTCCGCTCGGATCGGCGACTGTTCCGCGACGCCCTGGCGGCGTGCCTGCGCGCGGAACGGGAGTACGACGTCGTGGGGCACGCCGCCGACCTGGACGACCTGAGGGTCCTGTGTCAGTTGCGACGCCCAGAAGTGATACTTATCGATCTCTGCGGTGGTATCGCCGACGCCCTGAGCAGGCTTCGCGCCTGCGTCGACCTGGCCCGGGTGGTGGTGGTCTACGACCACCTGTCACCCGCCGAGCTCGCGGCGTTGTGGCGACTCGGCGTGGACACTCTCGTTCCGTGCTCGCACGGACTCGAGGCGTTGCTGGTCGTTCTGCAGCGCTACCGCCAGGACCTCGACGCCCGCAACGCCCGCGTGGTCGGGTCCGGGCTGACCGAACGGGAGCGCGAGATCATCACCCTCGTCAGCGGGGGGCACACAGTGGACCGGATCGCGGAGCTGCTGGAGATAAGCGCCTCGGCGGTGGCCAACGCCAAGCGGCGCATCTACAACAAGCTCGATGTCGCCGGACAGACGCAGGCGGTCGCGCGGGCGGCGGCGCTGGGCATCGTCACGCGGCCGACCGTCCGGTTGGCTCACGCGATGCCCGAGCTGACCGCCCGCGAGTGCGACATCCTGCGGTCCATCGCCAGCGGTCACACGGTCCGGCAGACGGCCCGGCAGCTCGGCATCGCCGAGAAGACGGTGGAGAACACGCAGGGACATCTGTTCCGCAAGCTGGGCGCCCGCAACCGGGCCGGCGCGCTCTCCGCCGCCCATGCCCTCGGCCTGCTCGAGCTCATCGCGCGGGGGTCCACCACGAGCGCGGTGGGTTCGGCCCCGGCCACGGCGGCCAGCACGGCGCGACCGGCCCGGGCACCGGCCGCGCATCACCGCCCGCCGGTCGAGTCGGGTCTCAAGGTTGCCGCCGTGACCGCCTGACCCGATGGGCCTCCCCAGGGGAGTTCGCCCCGCGGTGATCGCGGGGCGGCTCCCCGTCGCGTGCCCGTGGGTGTCCGAGGCGAACGGTCCGACGTGGTCAGTCACGATCGCGCGTGTCGCGGGCCGCGATCTCCTTGTGGCGTCGGAGCGTGCGGGTTTGGTCACGTATTGATGAGTTCGAGTACGTCACCGAACCTGGACAGGTGTCGGAACCCCCCGGGGCTCCTGCGCCAAGAACTTAACCGCTCCAGAATCCATCCAGACCACGTGTCGATAGTGCCGTGACGGTCACCGCGGCTAGGCGAAAGGTTGGAGATATATGGGTTCCAAGTCTCGGCATCCACAGGACCGCTCGGTATCGGTGAGCCGTCGTCGCTTCCTCACCGGCCTGGGCGTCACCGCGGCGGGGGCGGCCGCGGCCGGCACCGTGCCCGCGCTGACCGGGCACGACGAGGCGGCGGCGGCGACGCCCGCCGACCGGTTCGGGCGCATGTTCCCGGACCTGCCACCGTTCATTCCCGCGGACGACCGTCGACGGGCCGCCCTACGCGACATGGGCAAGCCGGGCGGCATGATGGACGCCCGTGACCCGCTCAACGAGGGACCGGTCCGGCTCATCACGAATCCCGAGCTGAGCCCCAACAACCGGGACAACGTGGTGAGCAACATGACCGCCGGCACCACGTTCCTGGGCCAGTTCCTCGACCACGACATGACGTTCGACAGCACGTCGCCCCTGGGCGTGCCGACCAATCCGGAATCCTCGCCCAACGCCCGCACGCCGTCGTTCGACCTGGATTCCGTCTACGGTGGCGGTCCGACGGTCAGCCCGCAGCTGTACCAGTCCGACCGCATCAAGTTGCGCATCGAGTCGGGTGGACTGTTCGAGGACCTGCCGCGCGACTCGAGCCTGCGGGCCATCATCGGCGACCCCCGCAACGACGAGAACGTGGTCATCGCCGGCCTGCAGTGCGCGTTCATCATGGCCCACAACCGGCTCGTGGACCAGCTGCGCAGCCAGGGTGTGCCGACCACCCAGCAGTTCGCGCAGGCCCGGCGCACGCTCACCTGGCACTACCAGTGGATCATCCTCAACGAGTTCCTGCCGCAGGTCATCGGGCAGTCGCGGGTCAGCAGCATCCTCTCCGGCGGGCGGCGCTGGTACCGTCCGGAGCCCGGGCCGGCCTTCATCCCGGTCGAGTTCCAGGGCGCGTGCTACCGGATGGGCCACAGCATGGTGCGGCCCTCCTACCGGGTGAACCTGCGGGGCAACAACGACGGCACCGCGTTCTTCGCGTTCATCTTCGACCCGGCCGGGCAGGGCCAGGCCGACCCGGTGGACATGCGTGGTGGCGCCCGCGCCCGGCGGCGGTTCATCGGCTGGCAGACGTTCTTCGACTTCGGGCCGCAGTTCACCGACCCGGGCGCGTCGACGCCGGCCATCCGGCCGAACAAGCGCATCGACACCAAGCTCTCGACGCCGCTGTTCAACCTGCCGTTGCAGACGATCGCGAGCGGGACGCCGCCCACGTCGCTGGCCGAGCGCAACCTGCTGCGCCACCTCACGTGGGGCATCCCGGCCGGTCAGCGCATCGCCCAGACCATCGGCGCGACGATGCTGCACTGCCAGGAACTCGCCGACTACGGCGTCGCGCTCGAGAACCAGACCCCGCTCTGGTACTACACGCTCGCCGAGGCCGAGCGGTTGGAGAACGGCCTGCGGCTCGGCCCGGTCGGCGGAACCATCGTCGGTGAGGTGTTCATCGGCCTGCTGCAGCTGGACCCGAACGGTTTCATGCGGGTACAGCCGACCTGGCGGCCCACCCTGCCGGCCCAGCAGGCCGGTACGTTCAAGATGACCGACCTGCTGCGCTGGGCCCGGGTCGACCCGACCAGCCGCGGTCAGTAGGACGCACGGTCGGGCGGTCGGCAGACCGGCCGCCCGACCGTGTTACACGGGCCACCGCCGGTGGCGCACCGAG